>Ga0335085_10003851_pt1 | contig 25452 bp, 23 predicted proteins | sample Lox_Sample_45_FD_206712 | JGI IMG/M metagenome (GOLD analysis project Ga0335085, IMG submission 206712) | Soil microbial communities from Loxahatchee National Wildlife Refuge, Florida, United States - Lox_Sample_4.5 | ecosystem: Environmental > Terrestrial > Soil > Wetlands | place: USA...
TCCGGCGGTGATCGCCAGGCAATTCGTCGCCAGCTTCGGCGAGAACATCGATTTCAATATCATCGATAACAAGCCCTGGACCGCGGGCCATGCGCTGGTCGCCGAGCGTTTCGGCGAAGGCCGCGTGATCTTGTGCGGGGATTCGGCGCACCTCTTCACGCCGACGGGCGGCTTCGGCCTCAACACCGGCAATGACGACGCCTTTAATCTCGGCTGGAAGCTCGCGGCGCTGACGCAAGGCTGGGGCGGCCCGGCCCTGCTCGCGAGCTACGAGATCGAGCGGCGGCCGATCGCCCAGCGCAATACGGCAGCGGGGAAAGCGCTCGCGCGCAGCGTCGGCGCCGTGCCGATCGGCGACGCGATCAACGAGGTCTCGCCCGAGGGCGATGCGGCGCGCAAGACCGCGGCCGATTTCCTCTCGACCTTCGGCGAGGAATTCGCCTCGCTCGGCGTGCAGCTTGGCGCGCGCTACGACCATTCGCCGGTCATCGCCGGCGAGGACATCGCCCCGCCGCCGGACGATCCGGCGGTCTATGCGCCGACGAGCCTGCCCGGCGGCCGCGCGCCGCATCTCTGGCTCGACGGCCATCGCTCGCTCTACGACCAGCTCGGCAACGGCTTCACCTTGCTGCGCTTCAACCGCGATACCGAAACGGGTGCGCTCGAAAAAGCCGCCAAGACATTGCGCATGCCGCTCGCGGTCGTCGATGTCGCCTCCGCGCCCGGACGCGATCTTTATGCTCGCGATCTCGCGCTCATCCGGCCGGATATGGTCGTCGCCTGGCGCGGCAATCGCCTGCCCGAGGATTGCACGGCGCTGGTCGCCCGCGTCACCGGCCGCTGATCATAAGACGGCTGCCGATCACTCCAGCCGGTCGAGCGCGCGCAGCGGCGGGAACAGCTTCATCCAGAGCAGCGCGACGACAATCGTACCGAAGCCGCCGATCAGCACCGACGGCACGGCCCCGAACAGCGCGGCGGTGACGCCGCTCTCGAACCCGCCGAGCTGGTAGGACGCGTTGACGAATAGGTAATTCACCGCGCCGACGCGACCGCGCATATCGTCCGGCGTTGCGAGCTGCACCAAGGCGATGCGGATCACCATGCTGACCGTGTCGGCGGCGCCGGCAATAGCGAGCGCCACGAGCGACAGCCACATCTCGTGGGACACGGCGAAGACGAGCGTCGCCAGGCCGTAGACGATGATGGACTGGAACAGCCGGATACCGGTCTTGCGCTGGATCGTGTAACGGCTCAGCACCACAGTCATCAGCAGCGCGCCGACCGACGGCGCCGCGCGCAGCAACCCCATCCCCCAAGCATCGGTGTGGAGGATGTCGCGCGCATAGATCGGCAGCAGCGTCGTCGCGCCGCCGAGCAGCACGGTGAAGAGATCGAGCGAGATCGCGCCGAGGATTGCGGGATTGCGGCGGACGAAGGTCCAGCCGGCGAAAATCGCGCCCGGCGTCGGCGCCGGGCGATCCGCCGCCACCGGGCGCTCCAACCGGATGGCGCCCATCAGCAAGCCGCCGAGCGACCACAGCACCGCGATCGCGATGTAGGAGACGCCCGGGGAGATCCCATAGGCGAGGCCGCCGAGCGCCGGGCCGGCGATCGTTGCCGCTTCGAAGGTGCCGGTCGCGAGCGCGGTCGCTTTCTGGCGCATGCCTTCTGGGCTGACACCAGTCATCAAGGCGGCGCCGGCGGGACCGGAGAAAGCGGTTCCGATGCCGAACACCAAGACGACCGCGAACATCTCGCCGACGGTCAGCCAGCCCCCGATGCTGCCCCAGGCGAGAAACACCGCTCCAACCGCCTCGCCGAACTGGCAGAGCTGCACGACGCGCTTGCGGTCATACCGGTCGGCGGCATGACCGGCGATGAAGATCAGCAAGGCCGTCGGAATGAATTGCACGAGGCCGATCATGCCGAGGAGGAAGGCGCTGTTCGTCAGCTCGTAGAGCTGCCAGGCGACGATGACGCCGACCATCTGCGACGCGAAAGCCGCGAGCGCGCGGCCGCCCAGATAAAGCTGGAACGGGCGATGGCGGATCAGTGAAGCGGTCGAAGGCAGCGACATCGATCTCGCGCGGCGACGGAATTATTTGAGCGATGGATCTTGGCGATGGATGTCGGCCGGGTTGAGCGGCTGCTCCATCGCGTTCCAGGTCGAGGCACCGATCACCAGGGTCCAGATCGCGAGCGCGACCAGCGCCGAGGCGCGGCGCAGCATCGGGCGCCGGCGCATCGCCGGGAGGCGCTCGAGCCCATAGGCATGAACGAGACCGAGCGTGATCAGCAGCAGCTTCGGCAGAAACATCGTGTGAAGACCGACCCCGATCGGATCATAGAGGAAAAGCGCGAGACCCGACAAAAGCGTCACCCCAAACGCGGTGTTCATCAGTGTCAGCATCGGGGTGCGCGCATCCTGAATCGAAGCATCGCGGAAGAAGCCAAGCCGCTTCACCTCGATGAGCAAAAGCATGCCGAGAAAGCCGGCCATGCCGAAAAGATGCAGGAAGCGGAACACGCCATGGACCGAGCGCAGGCCATAGACCCAGAGCCGTAGCGGACTGGTCGCGAGCCAGACAAGCAGGCCCGCCGGTAGATGTGGCACCCAGCCCCAACCATAAACGTCCGGCATTCTTCATCCTTTCCGAAGCGCCCCTTCATGACGAGTTTCGCTTGACTTTGCAATTGCGACTTAATAGCAATGATATTGCGAGTCATTCGCAATTAGAAAAGAAGGCAGAGCATGCGCTTGTTGGTCACCTTCCTTGCTGCCGCGACTTTTGCCACTGCGGCCGCCGCAAACCCGCTCCCGCCGCGGCCCGGGCCGCTCCCCAGTCCTATCCGCCAGGCCGACGCGCATTTCGGCGAGGCGGCCGACGATACCGATTTCCTGTTCCGGCTCGGCATGCTCGAGGGACATCTCATGGTCGGCCACGAGTTGCTGCTCGCCGATCAAACCGCCCTCGCCCTACCCCATTTCGGCCACCCGGTGCGCGAGCTTTACGACGACATCGGCGTCTATCTCGACCAGCATCATTTTTCCCCCTTCGACCGGCAGCTCATCGCCCTCGAAGCCGCCGTGACCGCGGCGCCGAAAAGTGCGGACACGGAAAAGCAATACCAGGCGACGATCGACACCATCCACAAAGCGCGGGCGCTCGCGCCGGCGAGCCTGCGCGCGTCGATCCCGGAGATGATCCAGATCTGCTCCGACACGATCGATGCCGCCTCGGGCGAGTTCGGCGAATCGCTGGAACAGGGACGCGTGACGACCCTCGTCGAATATCACGACAGCCGCGGCTTCCTGGCCTATGTCGCGCAAGAGGTGAACGATCTTCGCGCAGCGCACCCCGACGCGGCATCGCAGTCCGTCCTTGATCGCTTCAAAGGGATTCTCGCCAAGGCGCAATGGATCGTCGGCGATCTCATGCCCGTGTCGACGCCGCGCGCTTCGGTGAGCAGCTATCGCGCCGTCGCGGCCGAAGCCGAGCAACTCGCCAAGACGAGCGCACAATGATCACGAGCCGCAACAGCACTGCACTCGTCTCGGCCTGCGCCGTCGTCACCGCGCTGCTCGCCTTCGCGCGCGAAGCGGCGGCGCAGCGCGCCGTCGAAACGCCCAGCTCCGAAACCGCCGCGGCTGGAAACGCCTCGGCCCCGCCCCCGCCCGGCCCGCTCGCCACGCCTTGCGGCGCGGTGATCGTTTGTGGAGGCGAGATCAGCAGCCAGATACAAGCGCTCGCGACGACCTCCTCCGGCGGTAAAGCCGCCATCTCGGACGACACCAGCACCGACCTCTACGCGAATTATTCGAATTGGCTGTCGGCCTACGGTAACATCAAGCTCGAGCGCCAGCGCAACGACAACCTCGACAGCTTCTTCCCCGACCGCGACGCCGCTTTCCGCAGCGAGGGGCTCACGCTGCGGCAACTGTTCCTCGCCATGCGGCCTTTCAGCGGCGCCACGATCTACGGCGGCAAGATTCATCCGAATTTCGGCTCGGCCTTCGCGGAAGCGCCGGGCAACTTCTACAATTTTGGCACGGATTACGAGCAGGACGAGCGGATCGGCGTCGGCGGGCAATATTTTCTGCCCGAGGCCTTCGGCCATCATCTGCGCGTCTCGCTCGAGAGCTTCTTCCTCGATACGACGCCGCTGTCGGGATCGCTGTTTTCGCGGCCCGGCCTAAACGATCCCGATCCGACCGCGCGGCCTTATCGCTATACGCTCGGCCAATTCGGTCCATCGAACACGAACACGCTCGCGAGCTACACCGTGGCGCTCCGCGGCGGCGAGGCGGAGCGCGGTCTGACCTACCAGCTTTCCTTCACCCGGGAAGCGACGATCGATCCGCTGGGCAAAACCGAATACGGCGAATCTTTCGGCGTGAGCTATGACCCGACGGGCGACGGCATACCGCTCACCGACCGGCTCGGCGTAACGCCGTTTCTCGAATTCACCCACTTCGACAATTTCCAGAACAACCCGTCGATGGCGCGCAACTATCTGATCGCCGGCGCGACGTTCAATTACATCCGCTGGCATATGAGCTTCGCCGGAGGCCTGCGCCAAACGCATGATCCGGCCAATGCCGCGGGTCAGCCCTTCACCAACGCGCTCGCAACGCAAGAGCGCAACGCGCTCGATCATCAGGCGAATGTCTCGCTGAACTACGATCTGCCGATCGCGATCTCCTATGGGCTCAGCGTCGGCGCCGGAATCAATCACGTGCATATCGCCGGCCGGGATAGCTGGAGCTTCGGGCCCTCGGCGAACCTGTCGTTTGCGTTTTAGGGAGTAGACTATGGTGGTGTTGCGCGCCGTCGCCTTGGGATCGGGCTTGATGCTGCTGGGAGTGGTTCCGCTGAGCGCCGAGGAAGCCGCGCCGATCGAGGTGACACTGAAGGACCATCGCTTCGATCCCGCGGAAATTCACGTGAAGGCCGGGACGCCGGCGGTGATCAATCTGCACAATCAGGATGCGACGGCGGAGGAATTCGATTCCGACGCGCTCGGCGTCGAGAAGGTGATCGCCGGCGGGCGCAGCGGTCTCGTGCGGCTACATCCGCTCGAACCCGGGCGCTACCCCTTCATGGGCGAATATCATGCCGACACCGCGCGTGGCGTCGTGATCGCCGAATGACCGCGTCTCAGGGCGGGATGCGGATGCTGTCGGGCGGGCCGCCGGGCCCGTTGCCGCGCTCCCAGACGTCGAAATCGACCTCGAAGCCTTTGGTCTGCGACAGGTCGAGGCGGTTCTGATCGGGGTCGACCGCCTGAAACTCGGCCATGTTGCCGTTGCCGCCGCTCATATCGATCGACTCGCCCGGCAGGCTCTCGATCAGCCCCATCATGTCGGGCACGACCCAGCCGAAATGCTGCACCGCCCATTTATGGTCGGTCTGGCGCCGGCTCATCACCTTCGGGTGAACGTGGTCGAACGGCAGGAAGGTGACGTTGATCGCCCCGTCGCCAAGCATGCGGATGGCGAATTTGCTGCCCGCGTCGCGGATCTTCTTGCTGCAATTGATCTCGCGCAGGTCGAACACGTCGATCATCCATTCCATCTGGCGATGGGAGTCTCCGACCGAGAGCTCGGCGTGGCGGATGCGCGGCACGCCGAACGGCTTCGGCACGCTGCCGCGCATGCCGAATTCGTTGGTCGAGATCGACCACGGCATGCCGTGCGGATCGAGCACGTAGTATTCGCCGTGGAAATCGCCGCCGCGATCACGGCCGATTTCGGCGGATCCGCCGAAGCGCTTCAGCCGGGCTTGCAGCTCGCCAAGATGGTCGACCGCGATGCCGTAATGGCTCATGCCGGCGATCTCGTCATCCGGCCAATGCGCCAGGAGGCAGAGCTTGAACCAGCCGTCGGAAAGCGCGATGTCGCCTTCGGGCGAGCGCACCACTTCGCCGAGGCCGAAATACGTCTTGTAGTAATCGGCCATCGCTTCGGGGCGCGGCGTGTTGACCGCGAGATAGCGCACGAAAGCTTTCATCGTCGTTGCTCCCGATTATTTGCGTCTCGCCGACTATTTTGCCCCGGGCAGCGCGCCGCCGATCTGCTCGTATTTGCCGTTCTCCCATTCGAACATGACGTAGCCCGGGCCCTTGATGTCGCCCTTCTCGTCGAAGCCGACTTTGCCGAGCACCGTATCGAATTGCGCGCTGTGCATCACCTTCGACACTTTGTCGATGTCGAGCGACTTCGCCTGCGCCGCCGCCTGGGTGTAGATCTGCACCGCCGCGTAGGTGTAAAGCGTATACCCCTCCGGATCGTAATTCTGCTTCTTGAACTCGGCGACGATCGGCTGCGCCGCCTCGACCTTGCGCGGATCGGGCGAGAAGGTCATCAGCGTGCCTTGGCCGGCGGCCCCGGTGATCGTCCAGAATTCCGCCGTCACCAGCGCATCGCCGCCGATCAACGGCGCCTTGAGGCCCTGGTCGCGCGATTGGCGCACGATCAAGCCGGCCTCGGTGTAGTAGCCGCCGAAATAGATCACGGCGATGTTCGCCTGCTTCATCCGGCTGACCAGCGCCGAGAAATCCTTGTCGCCCTGGTTGATCGATTCATTGATCGCGGCATCGATGCCATGCGCTTTGAGCGCCTTGCGCGTCTCGGCGGCGAGGCCGGCGCCGTACGTCGTTTTGTCGTCGATGATCGCGACCGGCTTGCCCTTGAAGTGATCGGCGATGTAATCGCCCGCGACCTTGCCCTGCACGTCGTCGCGGCCGCAGACGCGGAACACGTTGTTCCAGCCCTTCTTGAAGGGATCGTCGGTGTAGGCGGGATTGGTCGAGGCCGGCGAAATCTCCAGGATGCCGGCATCGGCATAAACCGCCGAGGCCGGGATCGAGGTGCTCGAGCAATAATGCCCGGCGACAAACGAGACGCCGCTGACCGCGAACTTGTTGGCGACGGCCACCGCCTGTTTCGGGTCGCAGGCATCGTCGCCGATGCTCAGCGTCAGTTTCTTGCCGAGCAGCCCGCCATGCGCGTTGATGTCCTCCACCGCCTGGACTCCGCCGCGGCGCATCTGCTCGCCGATCGCGGCATCCGAGCCGGTGATCGGACCGGCGATCGCGATCTTGATGTCATCGGCGCGCGCCAGATTGGCCGCAAGGCCGATGGCCGAGGCCAGCGCGAATACGACAAACCTTCTCATTTCTTCTCGGTTCCTTTGTTGGAGGGCGGCATCGCCCTGTCGGTCGAATCCTTGATGTAATGCTCCAGTAGGGCGAGCGATTCCAGTTGTATCTCGGTGAGCATGCGCCCGGTCTCCTGCATCGCGTTGCGCGCATGATCGAAGATGCGCTCGATGCTCTCGCCGCCGAGCGGCGGCTTGTCTTCGCTCGATTTGCGCTGCGCGACGGCGAGGCTCTGATCGATCAGCCGCGCCAGCTCCAGCACCATCGCCTGCTCATGCGCGAAGACCGACTGCATGCGCTCGGCGAGGCGCTTGTTCGCGTCCATGTGCGCCGCGACATTGCGATGCATGCGGAACAGCATGCGCGAGACATCGGCATAGGCGAGCATGTCGGGCGCCAAATTGGGCGGAACGACGGTCTGGGGACGTTCGCCCGCCGACGACACCGGGTCGGTTGCCGGTTTATCGGTACCGGGCGCCGCAGCCTTGCCTTCCTTCTCCGCCATGATCGCCTCCCCGCGTGCAGATCATCGAGCGCTGACGGTTGGCATCATATACCGGACCGCCTTTCCGCCCAAGCGAGGCCGATCCGCCCTCGCCTGCCCACCGCGGTCATGACATACTTGTGAAGCAGCCGGCGCCCTCTCGATGCAAAACGGGCCGGCGCGGAACGGGGGAAACATGAGCACCAGCCAATCGTCATTAGGCCGCGCCGCCGATCGCGCGAGCGGCGGCAAGCCGCAAGTGACCTGGCGGCAATGGGCGATGGTCTGCGTCCTGACCGTTCTCTTCATCTATGCGCAGATCGACAGCGGCTCGATCACCCTGCTGATCGGGCCGATCAAGCAGGATATCGGCGCGACGGACACGCAGATCGGCTTGCTGCTCGGCCTCTCTTTCGCCGCGCCTTTCGCCATCCTCGGCGTGTTCGCCGGCTATCTCGTCGACCGCATGTCGCGGCGCTGGATCATCGGCGTCGGCGTGGTGCTGTGGTCGCTGATGACCTTCAGTTGTGGCCTGGCGCAGAATTACTGGCAGTTCTTCTTCGGGCGTTTCGGCATCGGCGTCGGCGAGGCAGCGATCACGCCGGCGAGCTATTCGCTGATCCGCGACGGCTTTCCGATCGAGAAGCGCGGCCGCGCCTTCGGCATCTTCGTCGCCGGCAATTACATCGGCGCCGCGGCGGGCGTGATGCTCACCGGCGCGCTGGCCGGCCTCGTCAATTCGGGGGCGCTCAAATCGGTGCCGTGGCTCGGCACCTTGCATGCGTGGCAGGCGGTGCTGGTGATCATCGGCCTCGTCGGCGTGCCGCTGTCGCTGCTCGCCTTCACCTTCCGCGAGCCGGCCCGCGAGCTCGAAGGCTCGATGGAGAATTCCGGCGTCACCTTCCGCGAGGCCTTCGCGCAGATCCAGGCGCATTGGCGTACCTACCTGCCGCTGGTGATCTGGATCACCTGCTTCTTCGGTGTCGCCATCACCTACGGCTCCTGGATGCCGACCATCATTGCCCGCACCTGGGCGCTGCCGCCGCAGCTCATCGGCATTTTCTTCGGCGGCTGCCTGCTGATCTGCGCGCCGATCGGGGCGTGGTGCGGGGGGCATTTCATCGACATCCTGCAGCAGCGCGGCCGGCCCGACGCCGCCGAGATCGTCGGGCTCTGGGTGACGATCATCTTCATCCCCTTCGGCATCGCCGCGCCGATCGTGCCGCAAGTCGGCCAGATGTTCTTCGCCCTCGGCGCGCAGCTTCTCGTCGCCGGCGCCTATCAGCCGGTCGGCGCCAGCCTCCTCGCCAAGATCACGCCGCCGCGTCTCATGGGCAAGGTCACCGCGATCTATCTGTTGATCTATTACCTGATCGGCCGCGGCCTCGGCCCGTTCGTCGTCGCCGTGATCTCGGACAATTTCTACAGCGGGCCGCAAGCCCTCGGCTTCGGCCTCGGCACGGTGACGGCGATCCTGATGTTCATCGGCCTCGCGATGATCTGGGCGCTGCTGCGCCGGGCGCGGCGCGTGGGGCTGGTGCCGGCGGCCGAAGCCGCTTAAGCCCGCGCGCGGCGCGCCGCGGCAATCGCGCGCCAGACCTTCTCCGGCGTCGCCGGCATGTCGATGTGGGTGATGCCGAGGGGGCTGAGCGCATCGACGACTGCGTTCATGATGCAGGCGAGCGCGCCAACATTGCCGGCCTCGCCGGCGCCTTTGACGCCGAGCGGGTTCTTCTTCGTCGGCACGGGATTGTTCTCGCATTCGAAGGAGCACATATCGTCGGCGCGCGGCATGCCGTAATCGAGGAACGAACCGGTCAGGAGCTGGCCCTGCTCGTCGTAGACGATGGCTTCGCTGAACGCCTGCCCGACGCCCTGGCCGATGCCGCCGTGGATCTGACCTTCGAGCGTCAGCTTGTTGATCACCGTGCCGACATCGTCGACCACGCAATAACGGAGGATTTCCGTGATGCCGGTCTCGGGGTCGATCTCGACCTCGCAGACCTGACAGCCGTTGGGAAAAGTCGGTGTCGGCGGATGCGGATGAAACACGCCGGTCTCGAAGATGCCGATTTCGAGACCGGGCGCTTGCTTGCGCGGATCGAAGGACGCGCGCACGACATCCTTCAGCGGAATTGACCGGTCGGTGCCGGCGACGCGGAACGCGCCGGCCTTGAACTCGATATCCGCTTCGGCGGCTTCCAGGAGATGCGCCGCGGTGCGGCGCGCCTTGGTGATCACCTTGTCGGACGCGACCACCGCTGCCGCGCTGCCGAGCGCCGCCGAGCGCGACGAATAGGTCCCCCAGCCATAGGGCACGAGATCGGTGTCGCCGGTGACCACGCGGATGTCGTCGGCATCGATGCCGAGCCGGTCGGAGATGATCACCTTGTACATCGTCTCATGGCCCTGGCCTTGCGGGATCGAGCCGGCCGCGACGGTGACGCAGCCGGCCGCGTCGAATTTGAGGCTGACGACCTCGCCGTCGGCCTGGCCGGTCTGCTCGACGAAATTGGCGACGCCGATGCCGCGCAAGTGCCCGCGCGCCGCCGCTTCGGTGCGCCGCGCGGCGAAGCCGGCGTAATCGGCCGCGGCGAGCGCCTGGCTCATGTTGCGCTCGAACTCGCCGCAATCGTAGGTGAAGGTGAGGCCGGTCTTGAACGGCATCGCCGATGACGGAATGAGGTTGCGCTTGCGGATCTCGGCGCGATCGATCTTCATTTCGCGCGCGGCGGTGTCGATCAGCCGCTCGAGGACATAGGTCGCCTCGGGCCGGCCGGCGCCGCGATAAGGGCCGATCGGCGCGGTGTTTGTGAAGACGGCCGAGGCTTCGACATAGATCGCCGGCGTGGTGTAGAGCCCGGCCAGGCCGCCGAGATGGTTCGAGGGCGAGACCGGCGCGCCCGCTCCGAGATAGGCGCCGATGCCGCAGACGTTGTCGAAGCGCATCGCGAGGAACCGGCCGTCGGCATCGAGCGCGAGCGCCGCCTCGGTCGCCTGATCGCGATCGTGGCTGTCGCTGAGGAGACCTTCGCTGCGATCGCAGACCCATTTGACGGGCCGGCCGACGCGCGCCGACGCCCAGAGACACGCCAGATATTCCGGATAGCCGCCGTGCTTCATCCCGAAACTGCCGCCGACATCCCCGGTAATCACCCTGACTTTATGTTCGGGTACTTTGAACACGTGCTCGGCGAGATTGTGGCGCAAGCCCCAGGCGCGCTGCGTCCCGCCGTAAAGCGTATAACGCCCTTCCGCCGGCGCGTAATCGCCGAGACAGGCACGCGGCTCCATCGTGTTCGCGGTGACACGGTTGATCCGCAGCTTCAAGCGCGTGACATGGGCGGCCTTCGCGAACGCCGCTTCGACGGCCTGCTTGTTGCCGGCGGTGAAGAAGAAGCTTTCGTTGTCGCGGCATTGGTCGTGCAGCACGGGTGCGCCCGGAGCCCGGGCACGCGTCGCGTCGATCAACACCGGCAGCGGCTCGTAGTCGACGGCGACACGCTCGGCGGCATCCTTGGCCGCATCGAGCGTGTCGGCGACGACCATGGCCACCGGGTCACCAACCATGCGCGCGCGATCGGGAACCAGCGCCGGCCGCGGCGGCTGATACAAAGGCGAGCCGTCGCGACGGTTGCGCGGGTAGCCGGGCGGCGCGTCGCCATAGCTCTCGGCGAGCCAATCCTTGCCGGTCAACACCGCGATAACGCCCGGCATCTGCTGCGCCGCGCGCACATCGATACCGGCGATCTGCGCATGCGCGTGGGGCGAGCGCACAAACACGGCATAGGCCATGTTCGGCAGAGAGAAATCGGCGGCATAACGGCCGCCGCCTCGCAGGAGCCGCGGATCCTCGGTTCGCGGGACCGACTGGCTCAGCGCGAATTGGCCCATGAACGCCTCCCTTCCCTCTCGCCCAAATTTAGGTGTTTGCGCCTGCTTCGAGATAGGCGGCGCGAACATGCTCGTCGGCGAGCAACTCCTGACCCGTGCCGGTGAGCGTGATATGGCCGGTCTGCATCACGTAGCCGCGATGCGCGAGACGCAGCGCGTGATGCGCGTTCTGCTCGACCAGGAACACGGTGATCTTCTGCTCGCGGTTGATGGTGCGAATGACGTCGAAGATCTGCTTCACGATCAGCGGCGCGAGGCCCAGCGACGGCTCGTCGAGCAGCAGCAGCCGCGGCCGGCTCATCAGCGCCCGCGCGATCGCCAGCATCTGCTGCTCGCCGCCCGAGAGCGTCCCGCCGCGCTGCTCCTGGCGCTCGCGCAGGATCGGGAACAGCGTCAACGCCCGCTCCAGGTCTTCGGCGAAATAGCGCGGGTCGGCGACGACCGCGCCCATCTGGAGATTCTCCAGCACGGTCATGCGCGGGAAAATACGCCGGCCCTCCGGCGCGTGCGAGATGCCGCGGCGGATGATCGCGTCGGTCGATAGATGCGTGATCTCCTCGCCGCCGAAGCGGATGCTGCCCTTGGCCGCTTGCGGCTTGCCGCAGATCGTCATCAGCAAGGTCGACTTGCCGGCACCGTTCGCGCCGATGAGGGTGACGATCTCGCCCTCCTCGACCGTGAGATCGACGCCTTTCAGCGCCTCGATGGCGCCGTAGAAAGTATGCACGCCCGAAATCGAAAGCAGCGCGCTCATGTCTCGGGCTCGCCGAGATAGGCTTTGATCACCGCCGGATCGCTGCGCACCGCCGCCGGCGTGCCGTCGGCGATCTTCTTGCCGTAATCGAGCACGACGACGCGATCGGAAATGCCCATCACCACATTCATGTCGTGCTCGATCAAGAGGATCGCGACGCGATCCTTGTCGCGGATCGAGAGCAGCAGCCGGTTGAGCTCATGCGATTCATGCGGATTGAGCCCCGCCGCCGGCTCGTCGAGGCAAAGCAGCACCGGCTCGGTGCACATCGCGCGCGCGATCTCCAGACGGCGCTGATCGCCATAAGGCAAGGTGCCGGCGACCTGATCGGCGCGATCGATGAGACCGATGCGCTCGAGCCAGGCCGCCGCCCGCTCGATCGCCGCCGCTTCGGCATTGCGATAGCGCCTCAGGCCGAGCAGCCCCGCGACGCTCCAGCCGCTCGCGCGCATCAGCTTGTTGTGCTGCGCGATGATGAGATTCTCGAGCACGGTCATGCCGGCGAAGAGCCGGATGTTCTGGAAGGTGCGCGCGATGCCGGCGTCGCGCGCGATCCGCCAGCCATCCATGCGCTCCAGCCGCAGTTCGCGTCCCGCGCGGTGGAGCGCGAGGGAGCCCGCCGTCGGCCGGTAGAAGCCGGTCAGGCAGTTGAATACCGTGGTCTTGCCGGCGCCGTTCGGCCCGATCACGGCGGTGATCTTCTCCTCGTCCGCGGCAAACGACAGCTGATCGATCGCCAGCAAGCCGCCGAAGCGCATCGTGAGGCTGTCGACCTGCAGCAGCGCGCTCATCGTTTGGCGTCGCTCAAATGGATCGAGGGCGTGCGCAGCGAGAACAGGCCGCGCGGCCGCCAGATCATGATGCCGACCATCGCCGCGCCGAAGAGCAGCATGCGGTATTGCGCGAAGTCACGGCCAAATTCGGGCAAGGTGACGAGAATGATCGCGGCGATCGCGATGCCGAGCTGACTGCCCATGCCGCCGAGCACGACGATGGCCAGCACCGTCGCCGATTCCTGGAAATTGAAGCTTTCGGGACTGACGAAAGTCTGGCGCGCGGCAAAGAATGCGCCGGCAAAGCCGGCAAGCAGGGCGCCGATGGCAAACGAGGATAGCTTTACGTTGATGGGATTGATGCCGAGCGCCCGGCTGGCGATCTCGTCCTCGCGCAAGGCCTCCCAGGATCGGCCGACCGGCAGGCGCCGCAGCTTCCTGATGAAGATATTGACGATCAATGCGAGCGCGAGGGTGACGAAATAGAGGAACATGAACCGCTGCGTCGGACTGAAATCGATGCCGAAGAATTGCGCGAAGGTCTTGCCGCCGCCGGGGGCGCGCGCCGCCAACGGCAGGCCGAAGAAGGTCGGTCGCGGCAGGCCGTTGACCCCATTCGGCCCATAGGTGAAGGACTGCCAGTTGATCAGGATGATGCGGATGATCTCGCCGAAGCCGAGCGTGACGATGGCGAGGTAATCGCCGCGCAGCCGCAGCACCGGCAGCGCCAGCAGAATGCCGACGATGGCCGCCGTCAGGCCGGCAAGCGGCAGCGCTTCCCAAAATCCGAAGTTCCAATAGGCCGCCGTGAGCGCGAGCGTATAGGCGCCGACGGCGTAGAACGCCGCATAGCCGAGATTGAGCAGCCCGGCGAGACCGACGACCACGTTCAGCCCCCAGCCGAGCATGATGTAGATCAGCACCGCGGTCGCGAGGTCGAGCAGATATTGCGAGGCGAACGGCAGGAAAGGCCAAACGATGGCGATGCCGAGACCGATCCAGCCGAGAATATGCTGATGCTTGGTGAGGAAGAGCGAGACGACCGGCGGCCGCTCGCCCTGCCGACGGGGCGGCAGCAACCCGATCGCGAACCGGCCGACGAAGACAACGGCGACGGCGATCGCGACCCAGTCCCAGCGCGTGCCGACGCTGTTGCCGCCCGGCTGGTTGGTGTTGAAGCCGACCAGCGGGATCGCGAGAATCAACGCGACGAAAGCGGCGAGCGCCGAATCCTTCGCCCGTCTGCCGAGATCCATCAGACTTTCTCGATCTCGGGGCGGCCGAGCAGGCCGGACGGGCGGAAGATCAGCACCAGGACAAGCACGCCGAAGACCGCGACGTCCTTATAGGCCGAGGAGAAATACCCCGCCCAGAAAGCCTCGATGATGCCGATCAGGAACCCGCCGAGCACCGCGCCGGGCAGCGAGCCGATGCCGCCGAGCACCGCGGCCGTGAAGGCCTTCATCCCGGCAAGGAAGCCGATGAAGAAATCGATCACGCCGTAATAGAGCGTAACCGCCATGCCGGCGACCGCGGCAAGCGCGGCGCCGATGAGGAACGTCGTCGAGATCGTCCGGTCGACATCGACGCCCAGGAGCGCCGCCATGGTCATATCCTGCTCGCAGGCGCGCTGCGCCCGGCCGAGCGGCGTCGCCGCGATCATCACGCTGAACCCAGCCATCAAGGCGACGGTCACGAGCACGATGATGATCTGGAGATAGGAGAGCTGCACGGCGAAGCCGCCGGATTCCATCAGGCGGAAGCCGCCGGTGACGACCGGCGGCAGCGACTTCACCTGGGCACCCTGTAGCAGCTGGACATAGTTCTGCAGGAAAATCGACATGCCGATGGCCGAAATCAGCGGCGCCAGGCGGAAGGAGCCGCGCAGCGGCCGGTAGGCGACGCGCTCGACCGTCCAGCCATAGGCCGAGGTGAAGAACATGGCCGAGAGCAGGACCACCACCAGGGCCAGCGGCACCCATGTAACCCCGACGGCCCCCAGAACGAAGAAGGTGATGAGCGAAACGAACGCCCCGATCATGTAGATCTCGCCATGCGCGAAATTGATCATTCCGATGATGCCGTAAACCATCGTGTAGCCGATGGCGATCAGGGCGTAGATCGCGCCGAGCGTCAGGCCGTTGATGAGCTGCTGGAGGAAATAAGCCATGGGGCGCTCAAATTATGCGGGCAGCACGCCGACGGCAAGGCTGCTCGTCTCTTTAACGTGATGGGCTTTTCCACGCCGGCAAGCTAGAAAGACAAAAGATGAATTTCCGCAGCCTGCCCTGGTTCGATTACGCGGGACGATTCGCGCCGCTCAAGGCCGCCGTCCTCATGGGGCTCTTCGTTCCCGCCATCTGGACGGCGGTGTCCTACGCGGTCGACCGGCTGGGCGCGCGGCCGCTGACCGAAGCCATCCACCAGATGGGCGACTGGACGATCCGCTTCACCTTCATCGCCTTGGTGATCTCGCCGGCACGGGTGGCGCTGCAATGGCCGAAGCTGCTCGAGCTGCGGCGCATGATCGGCGTTGCCGCCTGCCTCTATGGGCTCACGCATCTGTCGCTCTATATCGTCGACGAGTCCTTCGCGATCCCGCTGGTCGTCTCGGAAATCGTCCTCCGCATCTATCTCACCATCGGCTTCACCGCGCTGACCGGGCTCGTCGTCCTCGCCTGGACCTCGACCGATGGCTGGCAGCGGCGCCTGGGCGCGCGGCGCTGGCAGAAGCTGCATCGCATCGTCTATCTCATCGGCGTGCTCGCCGTGATCCACTATTTCCTGCAGTCGAAGCTTGACGAATGGGAGCCGACGGTGATGGCCGGCATCTTCGTCTGGCTGATGGGCTGCCGCCTGGTGAGCTGGCGCCTCGGTCGCGGCAAGCTGCCGCTCTGGACCGTTGCGGGTTTGAGCCTCGGCGCTGCCGTGCTCACCGCGGTCTGCGAGGCGGGCTATTACTGGCTGACGCTTGATGCGCCGTTCGATATGGTGCTGCAAGCCAATCTGACGCTCGACACCGGCGTCCGGCCCGCGGTCGTGGTCTTCGTCTCGACCTTCGCGATCGCTTTGCTGGGTGTGATCCGTGCGACCGTCTGGCGGCCGAGCAAGGCGCGCCGGCCGAAACCGGCCTGATCAGCCGGGTTTGCGGCTCATCACATAAGCGAGTTTTTGCTTGGCGAGGCGGCGGAGTGTTTCCTGCCCGGCATTCGGGTCGCCGACCATCGATGCCTCGATGCCCGACGCGACATCGACCGCGGTCACCTTCATGGCCGCTCCGATCCGTAGAAACTCAAAGATGACCTCGCGCTCGGCGCTCATGCCGCTAAAATAGCATTGCGATCGGTAAACAGGAGTTTAAGAGATGGCGACCCCGCCGCGCGAAAAACGGCCCAGCTTCAACTGGCAGGACCCGCTCCTGCTGGAAGAGGAACTGAGCGAGGAAGAAAAGATGGTGCGCGACAGCGCCCGCGACTATGCGCAGGAGAAGCTGCTGCCGCGGGTGCGCGAGGCCTTCCGCGAGGAAAAATTCGACCGCGAGATCATGAACGAGATGGGGAAGCTCGGCTTCCTCGGCGCGACCATCCACGGCCATGGCTGCGCCGGCGTCAACTATGTCTGTTACGGGCTCGTGGCGCGCGAGGTCGAGCGCGTCGATAGCGGCTATCGCTCTGTCCTCAGCGTGCAGTCCTCGCTGGTCATGGGGCCGATCAACGATTTCGGCACCGAGGAGCAGAAGCAGAAATACCTGCCGAAGCTCGCGACCGGCGAGATGGTCGGCTGTTTCGGCCTGACCGAGCCCGATCACGGCTCCGATGCCGGCGGCCTCAAGACCCGTGCGAAGAAGGTCGATGGCGGCTACGTCCTCACTGGCAACAAGATGTGGATCAGCAACTCGCCTTTCGCCGACATCATGATCGTCTGGGCGAAGCTCGACGACGTCATCCGCGGCTTCATCCTGGAGCGCGGGATGAAGGGTCTCTCGACGCCGAAGATCGAGGGCAAATTCTCGCTCCGCGCTTCGGTCACCGGCGAGATCGTGATGGACGAGGTCTTCGTGCCCGAAGCCAATCTCCTTCCCGGTGTCACGGGTCTGCGCGGTCCTTTCACCTGCCTCGACAATGCACGCTACGGCATCGCCTGGGGGGCGCTCGGCGCGGCCGAGACCTGCTGGCATGCGGCGCGCGACTACACGATGTCGCGCCAGGCCTTCGGCAAGCCGCTTGCCGGCACGCAGCTCATCCAAAAGAAGCTCGCCGATATGATGACCGAGATCACGCTCGGCTTGCACGCGTGTCTGCGCCTCGGCCGGCTCAAGGATCAAGGCAAGGCGACGCCCGAGATGGTCTCGATCCTCAAGCGCAACTCGACCGGCAAATCGCTCGACATCGCCCGCGCGGCGCGCGACATGCATGGCGGCAACGGCATCGTCGACGAATATCCGGTGATCCGTCACATGATGAATCTCGAGACGGTCAACACTTATGAGGGCACGCACGACATTCACGCCCTCATCCTCGGCCGCGCGCAGACGGGCATCGCGGCGTTCTGAGCGCACGATAGCTGGTTGATCTGGTGTAGCGCCCGCCCCATTCTATGGACTCCCGAAGGGAGGGACCGCGATGGATACGCTCACACCGCAACGCCGGCACAGCGTCGATTCCCTGTTCGTCGAAGACCCGCAAGTGGGCGTCTTCCGCTTCAGCCCGAAGGTCTATTGCGATCCCGATCTCTTCCGCGACGAGCAGAAGCGCATCTTCGACCGCTGCTGGCTCTATGCGGGGCATGAGAGCGAGCTGGCCAAGCCCGGCGATTTCCTGACGCGGCGCGTCGGCGGGCGGCCGCTGCTGATGGTGCGCGGCGCCGACAATCGTATCCGCCTCTTCCACAATGCCTGCCGCCATCGCGGCGCCATGGTGTGCCGCGAGCGCAGCGGCAATGCCCGCGCCTTCACCTGCTTCTATCACTATTGGAGCTATGCCAATGACGGGCGGCTGATCGCGGTGCCGGAGGCGGAATCCTATGGGCCCGGCTTCGACCAGAGCACGATGGGCCTTTATCCGGTGCGCTTCGAGAGCTATCGCGGCTGGATCTTCGTCAATTTCAGCCGCGACAGCATGGGGCTGATCGAGTATCTCGCCGAGGCGCGCGATCTGCTCGACATGATCCTCGATCAGGACGAGGACGGCAGCGTCATCCTGCCGGGCGCGCATGAATATTCGATGCGCGCGAACTGGAAGATGCTGATGGAGAACACCGTCGACATCTACCACCTCAATTCGACGCATAGCCGCTTCATGCGCGACTACCTGCCGCATGTCCTCGGGCTGAAGACGCCCGATCCGCGCACCGCCAATGACGGCGCGATGAGTCCGCGCGGCCTCGGCAACGGCCATGCCGTGATCGAATACAAGAAATTCAGCGGCGTCGCCGACGAAGCCAAGCGCAAGGCCTGGCAGGCGAAATTCGGCGTCGAGCGCGCCAATCAGATGCTCGACTACACGCGCACCCTGGTGCTTTTCCCCAACACGCTCTTCATCGAGCAGCGCCGGGTCATCCGCACCACCTTTCCGCTCGCGCCCGACCAGTCCGAGATCACCGGCTTTCCCCTGATGCCGGCGGTCGACGATCCGGAAGTCCGCAAGCAGCGGCTCGATATCTATCTCTCTTTCCTCGGCCCCGCCGGCTTCGCCACGCCCGACGATAACGAGGTGATGGAGCTGATCCAGAAGAACTGCGCCGGCCTGCCCGAGGACGCGATGATCGATTGCTCGCGCGGCATGACCAGCGCGCATCCAAAGCCGCAGGACGAGGCGCAGATGCGCGCCTTCTGGCGGCAATGGCGTGAAACCATGGGCGCCGCTTGATGGCGAGTGCCGCCGACCACGCCGCCTTGCGCTCCGAGCTCGAGGCGTTCCTCTATGAGGAAGCCGAGATGCTCGACAATTGGCAGCTGATGGAATGGACCGCACTCTTCACCGAGGATGCGATCTACCGCGCGCCGGCGCTCGATGATCCGAGCCGCGATCCGGCGAACAGTGTCTTCCTCATCAATGACGACCTGCCGCGCATCCAGTCGCGGGCGCGCCAGCTATTGGGCGAGACCGCCTGGGCCGAGAATCCGCGCTCGATGACGCGGCGCCTCATCACCAATGTGCGCGTCGTCGCGGTCGAGGGCGACACGATCAGAGCGACCGCGAATTTCCTCATCCAGCGCAGCCGCATGGAGCGGATCGTCACCTATGTTGGGCAGTACCGGTATAAGCTGGTCCGCGCCGGCACGGGCTTCAAATTCGCCGAGCGCATCGTGATCCTGGCGCAGGACACGCTGCGCTCGCAGGGTGTGATGAGCATTATTGTGTGATGGGAGGTTGGTGAGATGGCACAACTGGTGGTGATGTACAAGACGCCGACGGACAAGACGGCGTTCGACAAGCATTATTTCGAGAAGCATATCCCGCTGGCGAAGACCATCCCCGGCCTGCGCCGCTACGAGGTGAATCAGGGCCCGATCATGACGCCGGCCGGCCCGTCGAATTTCTACCTCATCGCGACTTTACATTTCGACGACATGGCCGCGATCCAAGCGGCCTTCGCAACCCCGCAAAGCCAGGCTGCCCGCGCCGACGTCCAGGGCTTCGCGACCGGCGGCGTCGAGATGTACATCTACGAGAACAAAGACGTTTAGCGGACGCGACGTTTCTCCTGTGCCGTCATGCCCGCGAAAGCGGGCATCCAGTCGGGGGCTGGACCCCCGCTTTCGCGGGGGTGACGATGAGGAAGATCGAGTAAAGATCTTTTCTTCAGCCAATCGTCACTTCAAATATTTATCCGTAAAGAGGTCTTTGTAGGAGGACCGCGCCTGCTCGGGCTGCATGAAGCCGGCATCGATGTTCATCTTGTCGGAATTGGCGATTGATGCCTCCTGGATGACCGGCGATTGCGCCAGCACCTTCTCGACATCGTCGAAAGCCAGGGCGAGCAGCTTGTCGTCGAATTTGGGGAAATGCGCCTTGAGGATGTCGTAGGCCGCCTTGCGATCGTCATGCACGTATTTCAGCGCCGCCGCCAGCGCATGCGCCATGCGCTTACACGTGTCGGGCCGGTCGGCGCAGAATTGCGGCCGGGTCATCAGCATCGTGAGGGCAATCGGATAGAGCCCCGGCGGCTCGTTGTCGAAGGCACTCGCAACCGCCACGCCGTTCGCGGTGAGAATCCCCATCTCGGTGAAAGGCGCGTTCCCGATATAACCGTCGAGGCCTTTGCGCTGGATCACGGCGACTGCGTCCTGCGGCTGGGTCGGGGTGATCGGCACGGCATCGGGATCGATGCCGCCGGCTTTCTCGAGCACGCGCAGATAGGCATGCGCCAAGGAGCTCACCGTATCGATCGCGAAGCTGTGGCCTTTGAGGATCTGCATGCGCTGTTTCAGCGGCGCTTTGAGATCGATGCCCGAGGCGTCGACGACGTCCTTGCGCATGACGAGGGTCCAGCCCGGCCGGTCGCTCATGCTCGCGATCGCCAGCATGTTCTGGCCATGAGCGGCGGCGCGGGTCAACGACACGCCGTTGGAGATGCCGAAATCGGCCGCGCCCGAGATCACGGCATTGGTCGTGCCGACGCCGGGCAGGTAGAGCGTCTTGACCGCCAGCCCTTCCTTCTCGAAGAAATGTGCGTCCTGGGCCGCGTAGATCGGCAGGAAGGTCACGCCCTCGCCGGGCAGCGACAAGCTCGTGTTGTCGGGCGCGGCGCAGGCTGGTCCCGCCAGCATCGCCAAGCCGAGTCCCGCCACCGTCAAACCGTGCAGATAATTTTTCATTGCTCCCTCCCTGACGGGAGCGAGTTTACCAGGTCACGACGAGAGCGACAGCGACCGCGCACATCACCGCGGTCGCGACCCAGCCCATGACAGCAAGCGAGCGCGGCAGGACGAAATTCCCCATCACCTTCCGCTGCCCGGCCATGATCATGGTCATGACCATGATCGGCACGGCGACGACGCCGTTGATCACCGCCGTCCAGAACAGCGCCTTGATCGGGTCGATCGGCAGCAGGTTGAAAACCATGCCGAGCCCGGTCGCCAGCGCGATCGTGCCGTAGAAGGCTTTTGCCGCTTTCGGCTTGCGCGCGAGGCCGCCCGGCCAGTGCAGCGCCTCGGCGAGCGCATAGGCGGCCGAGCCCGCCAGGACCGGAACCGCCAGCATGCCGGTGCCGAGAATGCCGAGCGCGAAAAGGGCATAGGCAAAGGGTCCGGCAATCGGCTTCAGCGCTTCGGCCGCTTGTGCGGCGGTCTGGATATCCTTCACGCCATGCGCGTTGAGCGTCGCGGCAACCGAGACGATGATGAACCAGCCCACCGCGTTCGAGACGAACATGCCGAGATAGGTGTCGATGCGGATGCGCCGCAGCTCGGCCGGGGCCTGGCGCGGCGCCTTTTTCAGCGGCTTGGCCTTCGGGTCCTCGCGCACGTCTTCGGCCTCTTGCGAGGATTGCCAGAAGAAAAGATAAGGGCTGATCGTCGTGCCCAGCACGGCGACGATCGCGACGATGTATTTGCTATCGAACTGCAGCGACGGGATGAGTGTGCGCAGTATGACCACGCGCCAGGGGATATCGATCACCAGGGCCGTCGCGACATAGGCGAGCAAGCTGACGGTGATCCATTTGAGGATGCTGACATAGCTCTTGTAGTTCGTGAAGATTTGCAGGCTGGCGCAGAGCGCCCCGAAGAACACCGCGTAGAGCAGCGCCGGGCCGCCGACCAGCATTTTCACGACGCTGCCCATGGCGCCGAGATCGGCGCCGAGATTGATGACGTTCGCGATCAGCAAGAGACCGACGATGACCCGCAGCAGCCAGAGCGGATAGTGGCGGCGAATATTGCCCGCGATGCCCTGGCCCGTGGCGCGACCGATGCGGGCGCAGGTCTCCTGGATCGCCGTCATCAAGGGGAAGCTGAACAGCATGACCCAGCCGAGGCCGAAACCGAATTGCGCGCCGACCTGCGAATAGGTCGCGATGCCGCTGGGATCGTCATCCGACGCACCGGTGATCAATCCCGGCCCGAGGATCTGAAGCACACGGCGGGTCGAGGCGGGCGCGGCTTGGGCGGACATGGATTTACCGGGATCTCTTGCTCTGTGGGTCGAGATAGAACGGCACAGGCCCAGCCAAGGTTCACCAAAAAGCAGAACGCCGGCAGGCGCTGAGCCTACCGGCGTTCTTTGGCGAGAACTCGCCTTGCGGCGAGGAGGAGGTATTAGGCGGCGGGCGGGAAAGCCGCGGCGCGCGAGCCGAGCTCGACCGCGTGCGTCCAGAACCGCTCGAGACGGCGCAGCGTGCGATGCGCCGCGACCATGTCTTCGCCCTGCACCACGCCTTGCGCGAGCGAGGCCATGTGACGCTCATGCATGCGCTTCAGCTTCTGGTGCAGCGCCAGGCCCTTCTCCGACAAGCGGACGCGGACCGAGCGGCGATCATGCGAGGAGCGTTCCTGCACGATGTAGCCGTTCTCCAGCATCTTCTTCACGTTGTAAGAGACGTTGGAGCCGAGGTAGCAGCCGCGGAGCGTGAGCTCACCGACCGTCATCTCGAGATCGCCGATGTTGTAAAGGATCATCGCCTGCACGTTGTTGATGTCGTGCACGGCATTGGTATCCAGTTCCAGCTTGACGACTTCGAGGAACTGCCGATGAAGGCGCTCCACCAAAGCGATCAAGTCGAGATAAGCGGACTGCATAGGTTCCTCGCCAAGTAAAACTTGGCACGAACTTTAAAGTCCGGTCCCTTAATATAATGTTGATGGAACAAGGAACGTTGGCGGCAGAAACCAGCGTAAATTGTGGCGAATTTCTCTTCACCATAAGGAACGACGACAGGCGCAAAGCGCCAGGCGGGAAACCGCCCTGCAAAAGGTGCTGCGCAATCCGTCAAAGTGCTGGTACCCGCCCGGCCGCCCTGCCCGACTTCTCTCGAATCCTAGCGGCGAATGAGAATTCGTCCGGAAAAGTGTCGAATTTGCGGCGCGACGCGCGGCAATTTTAAGGCGGTCGGCCTTTTTGAATAATAGCGAGTTAACGCGGCGCGCCGGTCAGCGCGGCGCCAGGGTGAGCACGCCGCCGCTCGCATCGTCGCTGAACCGCACATAGCCGACATCGCGCCAGACGGGCAGCAGGTCGCTGTAATGCGACGAAAGTATGTTGCCCGATTGGCCGGGTGCGACCATGAAGCGCGCCGCCGCCGGATCGGCCATGTCGACGATCATGCGCATCGAGGTGCCGTGAACCGCGGTGAAGGGCCGGGCCTCGCTGCCGGCAAACATGGTGGCGTTATCGATCGTGTCGAAGCTGCCGTCGTCCGGGATGGCAACATCGAGCCAGCCGGCGAGCAGCGGCAGATGCGACCAGATCGGATGCGCGAAGCTCGCCGAATGCACATCGCCCCAACGCCAGTTCGAGATGTTGCCGCCGTAGCGCCGGCTCAGCCCCTCGATCGCCCGGTCGAGCGCCGCGCCGAGCTGCTGCGGACAGGTCTCGACCTCGGTGGTCTCACGGTTATCGCACCAATCCGGATGATTGGTCAGGATGTTCTGGATCACATCCGGATGCAGCGCCCAATAATTGTCGAAAAGCGGACCGAGCTTGTCGGCCAGGATCTGGCGGTTGAATTCGCGCAGCCAGGCGATGAACAGCAGCGGCTCGACCTTGTCGCGGCTCATGTGCTGATCCCAGGCGCGCAGCCGGCGGATCGCGTCCTGCCCGGCCGCGGATTCCGGCGTGCCGGCGAGCATCAGCGGCAACAATTGCTTGGCCGCCGTCGAATCGATATCCGCCTGCATCGCCGCCGCCGTGTCGGGCGTCTGCATCGGCACCGCATCGAGCAACGCGGTGATGCGTTGCGCGCGATACGGCAGCTCCCAATTCTTGGTGATCATGTAGGGAAAGGAATCCGGCACGATCTTGTTGTTGGCGGCGATGAAGCGCCCGCTCGGCGGATCGAAGCCCTGCGGCAAGCCGTCGAACGGGACCGTCCCCGTCCATTCGTTCTCGCCGGTCCAGCCCGGCACCGGCATCGTACCGTCGCCCTGCGCGCGGATCGGCACCGTCGCCGGCGCGAAGAAGCCGATATGGCCATTGACATCGGCATAGGTGATGTTCTGCTCCGGCGCGACGGCGTTCTTGAACGCGTTGCGAAAATTGTCCCAGTCGCGGGCGTGGCTCGCGTCCCAGAGCGCCTGCGGAGTGCGATCCTCGCCCTGCAGCCAGGTCGCTTGGAGCGCCAGGACCTGGCCGCCGCCGGGATCGGCAACGACGGGCCCGTGCCGTGTCGCGCGCACGCTCAGCGTCACCGGCGGCGCGCCTTTGACGAGGATCTTCTCGTCGCGCGTCGCGAAAGGCTGCGAGCCGTCCGGCGTCAGGTAATGCGTCGCATCGGCAGGGTCGATCTTCTCGACGAAGACATCCTCGACATCGCCGCCGGTGGTGGTGAAGCCCCAGGCGATATGCGTGTTATGGCCGAGCACGATCATCGGCTCGCCCGGCGAGCTCACGCCGGCGATGGTTTCTTGCGGCGTGACGATGCGCGCGAGATACCACACGCCCGGCGTCGCGAAACCGAGGTGGGGATCGTTGGCGAGGATCGGCTTGCCCGATGCCGAATGCTTGCCGTCGACAACCCACTCGTTCGACGCCGGGAGGACCGGCGGCAGGCCCGGCAGGATCTTGCTGGGATCGAGCGCGCCCAAGGTGACCGGCGCCTGCGGGTCGTAGCCCGGATAGAGCACGGCGAGATCTTCGGGCTTCAGGTGCTGCGCCAGCCGCGCGCGCAGCAGCTCCTGCCGGTAATTGCCGGTGAGCTGCAAATCCATCAGCTTGCCCCAGACCAGAGAGTCGACGGGCTTCCACGGCTCGGCGGTCGCCTGCAGCAGCTGATATTCGGGCGGCAGCGCGCCGCGTCGCGTCGCGAGATAGGCGTTGACGCCGGCGGCATAGGCATCGAACACCGCGCGCAGTTCGGGCGAGAGCAACGGATACTGCGCTTCCGCGGCGCGATAGAGGCCGAGGGTACGCATCGATTTGTCGGTATCGAGCGTCACGGCGCCGAACCATTCGCTGAGCCGCCCGGCGCCGGCACGGCGCATCAGATCCATCTGGAACAAGCGATCCTGCGCCTCGACATAGCCGAGACCGAAGGCCGCATCGGTGTCGCTTTCTGCTTTGATTGTCGGGATGCCATGCGCGTCGCGCGTGATCGTGACCGCGGCGTTCACGCCCGGAACGGCGATCGTGCCGTCGGTCTGTGGAAGCGAGGAGCGAAGCCAGAGATAGCCGCCGGCACCGACCGCCGCGACCAGAAACAACAGGGCGAGGAGAATTCGTCCGACG
>Ga0335085_10003852_pt1 | contig 25448 bp, 27 predicted proteins | sample Lox_Sample_45_FD_206712 | JGI IMG/M metagenome (GOLD analysis project Ga0335085, IMG submission 206712) | Soil microbial communities from Loxahatchee National Wildlife Refuge, Florida, United States - Lox_Sample_4.5 | ecosystem: Environmental > Terrestrial > Soil > Wetlands | place: USA...
CGGACAATCTTCATTCCTTCGGCCACGGCGTGTTCCGTGAAGGCATCGACGTCAGGGACCTCGACGGAAATCGAAATGGGCGAGTTCCCTAGCGTCTCGGCGCTGAAGCGGCCGCCTTCAGGCCATTCTCCAGTAATGTCGATCGGAGATTCACCGATCATCAGCTCGGCGTGCGGGATGCTATCCCCCACCTGGAAGCGGAAGACTTCTTTGGCGCCCAAAGCCCGCTTGTAGAATTCGATGGCTTTGGCGGGATCTCGGAATGCAATTCTTGGTGCTGCAGTCACGCGCGCGGCTGCTACGGGTTCGGCGACGGTGGACATACGCTTCTTGCCTCCTAATTCGGATTTCAATCGTGCCTTGAAACTCGCACTCGGCAGATTGCGCAAGTCCGCCGCGATGCGCACGAGAGGCTCGATCTCCGCCCCGGCCTTGCTGACCCGTCCATCATTAAGGGCCAGCATCTTCTCAAGAGCCTGATTCAACTGCTCGAACTTCTTTTCACCGCCCATTCCTGGATGTAGAGAGCGCTTAGGCACCGGCACCCTCCATGCGCGCCTTCAAGGTACTCAGCGCGCGAAACTGTAACTGCTTCACTGCCCCTTCGGTCTTACGAATTGCGCTTGCGACTTCCTTGATACTTTTCTGCTCAACGAACCTTAAAACCACAACCCGCTTTTGCTCAGCCGGTAAAGTATCGACCAAGCGGAACAGCGTCGCCCGACGCTCCACTTCCTCAATCTCCGCCGGCGCAACCTGAGCTGCTTCCAGAGCGGACTCATCCTGCGTTTCGCGTCCCGATCGCTGCCAACGATCCGACATCAAATTTGCCGCAATACGGAATAGCCACGCGGCAAACGGAATTCCACGCCATTCAAATCTTTTCAGGTTCGCAAGCGCCTGATGAAACACTTCGGCAGTGAGGTCTTCCGCCTCGGCGCGATCCTGGACGCGTTTCACGACGTACGCGTACACCCGCTCAAAATTGAGCTCATAGAGATCGCCAAAGCGGGCGGGATCCTCCTGTGCAGCTTCTACCAGAAGCCGCTCGTCCGCTTCTTTCTTCAAAGCCTTCAACGAATTCTCCGCGGGTCTTGCCGTTCACCAGGTATAACCGGTGACTCCAAGGAAGGTTACGGCACTTTTTCGTTTCTTTGAAAGTAGCTGCAATATAATTTTTCCGCATCCAAGTCCCGCCAGACGATCTCTAACGACCTAAGGAGCGACCATGGAAGCAGTTACCGGAGTATTCAGAACTCGGGCAGCCGCGGAGGAAGCCCTTCAGAAAGTTCACAAGGCCGGCATTCCCGCTGAAAAAATCACCCTTCTTACACCGGGAAGTGCCGACAAGATCGACAAAGAAATTCAAGCCGTTCCTACCGATGCGACCGAGCAACCGGGCATGGGCACTGCCATTGGCGCATTGATGGGAGGTGGCCTTGGCCTCACGGGCGGGGCACTCTTGATGGCATTGGTCCCCGGAGTAGGTCCAGTCACCGCCCTCGGTCTGTTGGGGGCCGCGGTTCTCGGTGCCGCGGGCGCCACTGTTGGGGCTGCCGCTGGGGGAAAAGCCGAGATGGCGACATACGAAGGCTTGCCCGAAGACGAGATCTTCGTCTATGAGGATGCACTGCGAAAAGGCCGCAGCGTCGTGGTTGCCCTCGCGGATGACGAGCCTTCGGCCTCGCTCGTTCGCGACACTCTCAATCGTGCCGGTGCGGAAACCATCGACGCAGCCCGTGAACAGTGGTGGACTGGGTTGCGCGACGATGAAGCAAGTCGCTATGTGACGACACAAAGTCGACATTTCCCGAATGACGAGAAATTCTTCCGGCTTGGATTCCAGTCCGCCATGCACGCGCGTACCCGCTGCATGGAGTTCGATCAGATTTCCGCGGAAATGAATGCAGCACTCGAAGATGTGAAGTGCAGGTTCCCGAATGAGAATGTCGAGGAGCCATTTCTACGTGGATACCGGCGGGGACGAGAGCACTATCAGCAACTCTGCGATGAAGATCGCAAAGTCGCGTAAACATCACGGCTTGTAGTAGTAGAGATCCTCGAGGGACTTCTGCACCTTGGAGGAAAGCTCTTGCATGTCGCGTAGCGTCAGCCCAGTCGTCGAGATTGGCTGCCCGACTCGCATTTCCAGCGGCCGGCATTTGATGTGGTAGGTGTTCATCGGCAGCAACTCGTAGGTGCCGACAAGGGCAACTGGAACGATATCCACTTGCGCCTTGATCGCCATAAAAAACGCGCCCGGCAAGAATGGCTTGATCTCGCCGTCGGGAGTCCGTCCGCCTTCGGGGAAGATGACCAGCGGCATCCCGCCGATCAAACTCTTCAATCCAGCCCGGATGCTACTGATAGATCGAGACGGATTCTGCTGATCGATACAGATCTGCCCGGAGCGCTTTAACTGCCAACCGACCACTGGATAGGACAACAACTCTTTTTTGAATGCGATCCTGAATTGGAAAGGCAGGTTGACATAGAGCACTGGAATGTCGAGCGCCGAGGCGTGATTCACGGCGTACACGTGCGGCTTGCCTGTATCGATCTTATCGAGCCCGGTTACAGTCACGGGGGAGAAGATCGTGTTCATGATCAGCCACGACCAGGCCGTCGAGAACCAATGCAACCGGCGGCCGCTGCGGTCGAGCATTCCGCCGGGCAGAGCCAGCAGTCCCATGAGGAAGGTGTAAAGCCAGATCAGGGGATCCAGGACGAAATAAGAACGCAGACTGCTTAGGACGCCATATTCCCGCCCCGGAATCGCGTGCGGGCTCGATCGAACCAGTGAGATACGTTTCTCCCCGTCCTGAGAATCGCTGCCGTCAACCTGATCCACTGATGAATTCACATCCTGCACTGGATTCCCCACAAACCTGCGACCTCCCTATACCCGCTGGCCAAGAAGTCGGATGGCTTCCCCGACAAGATAAATCGAGCCTGTAATCACGATGACGGAGTTCGGCCGTGCAACTTCTCGAGCACGGTCGATCGCTTGGCTAACTTCTCCCACGGCTTCAATCTCGGCGCCGGTACGTCTTCCGGCCTGTTGGATCTCCTCGGCAGAAGCCGCTCTTGGATTCTCCGGCCGCGTAGCGATAACCCGCTCGGCGACGGGAAACAAGATTTCTGTCATCTCGGAGATTGCCTTGTCGCGCATCGCTCCGAAAACGAAAATCAGCGGACGGTCTTCACACCGCTCCGAAAGGGCAGAACGCAACGCCCATGCTCCCGCGGGGTTATGCGCCACATCGAGCACGATCTCGGGCCAACCTGCTTTGCCATTGACGACCTGAAACCGCCCGGGCCAATGCGTTTCCCGAATGCCTTGCTCGATTGACTGCGGCGTAATCCCAGGCAATCCCTTCTTGCTGACTTCCTCAGCGGCTGCAATCGCCAGCGCCACATTTCTTAACTGATGCCGCCCAACCAAAGGCGATTCAATCAGAATCTGCGTACCCATTACTTGCAAAGGGTACCGATATGCAGTTGAGTGTGCTTTCGCTGTACCCGGTACTCGGTACTCAGTACTCGGTACTCGATACTCTGGACTGGCTGGCGATACTGGAGGAACATACTGCACCGCACTGACCCCAACAGCATCCAGATCAAGAATCGTGTTGCCGATGACGTCATTGGCTTCTGGCTGTTGCGGCAAGGTCACCACAACACCCCCGCGACGGATGATACCTGCCTTCTCACGAGCGATCTCGCCGACGGTATCGCCCAGAAATTTCTGATGATCCAGCGAAATATCGGTGATCACGCTGACCCGCGGTTCCACCACGTTGGTGGCGTCCAACCGGCCGCCCATCCCGACTTCCAGCACGGCGATATCGACACGCTGCGCGGCGAAGTACCGGAAAGCGATTGCCGTCATCATCTCGAAAAAGCTTGGATGCCAGGGCAGCCCCCCCTCGTTTACAAGCCGTTCGGCGATCCGATCAATGTCTCCATGGAGCCGGGCGAAATCGTCGTCACTGATTTCAGCGCCGTTGATGCGAATTCGTTCATTGATTCGTACCAGATGTGGCGATGTATAGAGTCCCGTCGTCAATCCGGAAGTGCGCAAGATCGACGCCAGCGTGGCGGCAGTCGAACCCTTGCCGTTCGTTCCGGCAATCAGAACGGAAGGAAATGACGATTCCGGATGTCCCAGTCCCGCAAGCAGCACGCGCATGTGCGCTAAGTCGAACTTATGCGAGGGCGTCTGGGCCAACTCGTGCCCAAGTGCGAACATGCTCGCGACTGCGGTTTCGTAGGACATAAAGCAGGCGTTAGACCTTAGACCTTGGCCCTTGGATCATCAGATTATCAGCAGATGAGGCGAGTAGGAGTGACCTAAAATCCCACGGCGCGCCGGTCCAAGGTCGAAGGTCCAAAGGCGATTTCTATGCTGTCATAAACTCCAACGCCCGCCCGATATACGGTTTCAGTTGCTTACGCGGCACTACGGCATCCAGCATTCCATGCTGCAGCAGGAATTCGCTGCGCTGGAACCCGGGCGGGAGCTTCTGCCGGATCGTCTGCTCAATCACTCGCGGTCCCGCGAAACCGATGAGCGCTCCCGGCTCTGCGATATTCAAGTCGCCTAGCATCGCAAATGATGCAGTTACGCCCCCGGTGGTGGGATCGGTCAGGAGGGAAATATAGGGAACCTTGGCTTTGTCTAATTTCGCGAGAGCCGCGGAGATCTTGGCCAGCTGCATCAAGCTGATCACGCCTTCCATCATGCGTGCCCCGCCAGAAGCCGAGATTATTATCAGCGGAGTCTTTGTGTTTGCGGCGCGCTCGACCGCCCGTGTGATGGCTTCGCCGACAACCGCGCCCATACTTCCGCCGATGAACGCATACTCCATCGCACTGACAATCACAGGCCGTCCCATGAGCTTGCCTTGCGCATTGATGATGGCATCTTTCAGTCCCGTATCCTTTTGTGCCTGTTTCAAACGGGACCCATACGGCTTCAGGTCAACAAACTTGAGGGGGTCAGTGGACGCGATATCGGCGTCGAATGTGTCGTACCGATTGTCATCGAGAAGTTGCGCCAGCCGGGTGCGCGCGTCGATCCGAAAGTGCTTCTCGCACTTCGGACAGACGTTCATGTTCTCTTCCATGTCCTTCTTCCAGATGATCTGCCGGCAATTCTCACACTTCACCCACAACCCCTCGGTGCGGATCTTCTTCTCGCCCGAGGTATCCAGCTCAGCGGATTCGCGTTTAAACCAAGCCATATGGATTTAGTAATTGGGAAATTTGGTAATTTTGTAATTTAAAAGCTAAACCTGACCGGCTTTTCAATTACCCAATTACGAAATTACTCAATTCCAAAATCAGTACTCGATTCCTCTCTGCGCCATTACACCTTTCTCGTACGCGTGTTTTACCTGGCGCATTTCCGTGACTGTATCGGCAATGTCGACGATTGTCTGGTGCGCGTTCCTTCCGGTCAATATTACGTGCACCATCTCCGGCTTTTTCTTGAGGCTTTCGACTACTTTCGCCGGATCGAGCATACCGTAGCTGATAGCGTAGTTGATCTCGTCGAGCACAACCAAATCCCATTGTCCGGATTGGATCGCCTTGTCGGCTTCGGCCCAAGCCTCTTCGACCATCCGAACGTCTTCCGGATCAGGCTTCTCGGCGCCTACCTTCACGAAGCCCCGACCCATCTGCTTCATCACAAATTTGTCGCCGAAGGCTTGGACTGCATCGAGTTCGCCGTAATGCCACGATCCCTTCAGGAACTGCAGCATCAGGACGCGCATACCTTGCCCGACAGCTCGAAGGGCCGTACCCATGGCTGCTGTAGTTTTTCCCTTGCCCGGTCCCGTGTTCACGATAATCAGACCGCGCCGGACGTCAGCCATGTCTCCATCTCGAGGTTGATTCTACTAGATACCCCGTTCTCGGCGAGGAATCAGATCCTTATGGCAAGCGAAACATAACGAGCATTTTGGCTGTCCGTTTGTGGACACCAATTATCAAATTGGTACACAAGAATCTGCAAATCGTTCTCGCTGAAGCCGTCCTGTCAATCACTTAGACCGACCGCATAGCGGTATCGCGCTTGCTTCACTCAAGTCATAGCTTGGGTCGTTGTAACAAATCCACCGCTCGGTTCGTTATATAGGAAAAGCGAATGTCTCGACGTATCGCGCGGTCTTTATCGAAAGAGGGACTCGTGTGGAGAGTCCGACGAAGTTTGGGGTCACTGACGTAGAAACAATTATTCCCGTGGAGAACTTTTTCACGGAACCAAAGCATCCAAAGTTCCGTAGCTCGGTCAAGCGGATCTCTGTCCCCTCGCAAACCGCGGAGGTCTCATTGTGATCTACCAGTTCCTCGTGTTTCTGTTAGCCTTCTCGGCGCTTCCTGCGTTCTCGGCGCAGCACACCGCCGTGCGGCCAAAGTCCATCATGGACTCCGGTGATCAGGCCACGATCAAAGAGATCATCGACATGGAGCGTCAGGCCAAGGAGGCCAGTCTTCGCCGCGACGCCGAGTTTTCCCAGCGCACTTTGGCGGACGATTACGTTGCCATTACTCCCTTGGGGCAGGTAACGACCAAGCAGGACACGGTTTCCGCCCGAAAGAGCGGCCAGCTGCGCTATGAGAACATCGATGTGACCGATATGGTCGTCCGCATATACGGAGATATTGCTGTCGTAACCGCACGCGCCGATGTGAAGGGACACCAGCTCGGCGAAGACTTCAGCGGGCCCTATCGTTACACCCGCATATGGGTCCGGCGCACCGGACACTGGCAAGCGGTAAGCTACCAAGCGACGGTAACACAGTAAATAGTAAGATCGTTGGCGTTCCCTGTGTTCCTCTGTGATCTCTGTGGTGAATGATTTTGGGATCCATTCCCGCGAGGACAATCTTGCGCCGACACTTATTACTCCCAATCCTATTCTGCGCCGTATTCCTGCAAGCCCAACAACCCCAACTTTCATCTGATAAGCAACATCAGATCGAAGCAGCGGTCTCAAAGTTCATGGCATCGACGCACGTCCCGGGCGTTTCCGTTGCTGTTGTTGAGAACGGCGAATATGAGTGGGCCTCCGGATTCGGCCTCGCCGATCTCGAGAACAACGCTCCTGCCAGCGAGCACACCTTGTTCCGCTTGGCCTCCATTTCAAAGCCGATCACGGCCGTTGGCGCAATGGAACTTTGGGAACGAGGCAAACTCGATCTTGATGCGCCGATTCAGAAGTATTGCCCAGTTTTTCCCGAGAAGTCCAAGCCGATCACGACTCGTGAACTGATGGGACATCTCGGAGGCATCCGCCACTACAAATCCGAATCTCAGGACGATCCGGAAATTGGCAACACCAGGCATTTCGACAATCCGATCCAGGCAGGTATCGATTTCTTCAAGAATGATCCTCTCATTGCCGAGCCTGGCTCTCACTTTCACTACTCGACTCAGGGATACACGCTTGTGGGCTGCGCGATCGAGGGCGCTTCAGGCGAGAAGTACACGGACTTTATTCAGAAAAGCGTCCTCACGCTGGCAGGCATGTCCCAAACACAATCGGACAACCGCTTCGCCATCATTCCGTACCGCACGCGCTTCTATTCGAAGACGAAGGATGGCACGGTGCAGAACTCTGACTTTCTCGATTCGACGTATAAGATTCCTGGCGGGGGATGGCTCTCGTCCGCAGAGGACATGGCTCATTTTGAGGTTGCGATCCTGAATGGAAAGCTTCTGAAGCAGTCAACCTTTGAACTAATGTGGACACCGCTGAAACCCTCGGACGGTTCGGAAGACACCTATGGTCTCGGATTTGGCGTGCGAAATATCGATGGAGTGAGAGGGGTGGGGCACAGCGGCGGACAACAGGGAACGAGCACGAATTTCATGATCGCGCCGGAGAAGCGTGCGGGAGTTGTTGTGCTGACGAATATGGATGGCCTGGATCCGGCGGAATTGTCGGTGGAGATTTTGAAAATCCTGGCCGGAACGGCCACAAAGAAATAGGCCCCTAAGATCGGCGATCAAGGTTCGGCCTCTGATCGCCGATTTCGGCAGTGGGCAACCGGCGCAGAGTCGACTCGCATAGGGCGAACTGCAATGCAAGTCAATAACTCATTTGTCTGTAGCGAATGACATGCAGTGCAGAAACTCGCCTTTGGATAGATGCACTTCGGCACCGGGCGCCGCAATGCCGTGATCAGTAACGTAGAGTTCGCAGGATTGCTCGCGGATTTTCACTGCTTTTACGCTTACGTTGTGTTTGCCAACAGATGCTTCGGCGTCACACCACGCGTTGCTCTCCTTAGGATTTGCTGGAACGAAGCAGCCTAACTTGCCGTCGATGTAAAAGTTAGCGTATCTAGCGGAATCATTGAAGAACCGAATGATTGGCTTTGGGGACTGCCATCCTATTGCGAGGGAACCGTTGATTAGACAGACAACGAACAGCAAGCGCCATTTCATCCGAATCAAAGTCTCCTCAGTGTCCCGAGTGATATGGATGGCCCTTCAAAATCGTGAACGCCCGGTACACTTGCTCCAACAACACCACACGCGCCAACTCGTGTGCCAGCGTCATCTTTCCGAGTGAGATCACGTTCTGTGCGACGGACCTCGCCTCCACGCTGAACCCATCCGCTCCCCCGATTGCGATCACCAGCGGCAGCGGATTCCGGTCCTGATAATCGCCGAGGAATTTTGCGAATTGTTCCGAGGTGAATTCTTTTCCACGTGAATCCATCAGCACCAGCGTGGATTTTTCTCGCGCCTTCGCCGACGAGCCGAACTTCGCCAGTAAATCTGCCTCGTCCCGGACAGGAATTCCTTCGACCTGCACGTAGCGGGAGATTCTATTCAGATATTCGTCGGTGAGCGAGACAATCGCCGGCTCTTTTGTCTTGCCAGCCTTGATCCATGCGATCTTGAGTTTCACGGGAGAAAGTCAGAAAACCCTGGACAGCACATGAGTCAAAGCGATCATGCTCTGACGCGTCTCTTCTTTTTCGACGCGGCCGGTTTCGCTGCAGTCTTCCGCTTCTTCGGAGCAGCTCTCAAATCCGAAGGCTCCAGCCGTTTCGCCGACTTCCACAAGCGTTCCAGATCGTAGAACTTCCGAGCTTTTTCGGAGAATACGTGAACCACGAAATCCACGTAGTCGATGAGCACCCACTCGGCCTGGCTATAACCCTCGGTGTGCGTGGGGCGCAGGCCGGCGTGCTTCAGCCGCAACTCGACTTCGTCGGCGATGGCCTGCACCTGCCGCGGATTGGTGCCGCTGCAGAGCACAAAATAGTCGGTAAATGCGCCCGACCCCTTCTCCATCTCAAGGATGCTGAGTTCTTCTGCCTTTTTGTCGAGGCAGGCTTGAATGGCGGCAGAGATTTGTGTCTTCAGTTCGTTCTTCTTCATTCGATAACGGATGTTTTTTTGATCTTGGTATTCGGCTAATCGTGATCGCTTATGCGGCGGCGGAGTAAGGAAGCTACTTGCCTGATTTCGGCGCTTCCGCCGCGGCGCGCTGGCGCAACTTCGCCATCGTCGCTGCAGAGGGATCCTTTCGATTCTTATTCTTGTTCCGGCGCTTCGTTTTGGTCACGTAATGGTTCTGGGACATGCTTCTCCTCAATTCGGCGGTTCGGGACGCCGGCCCTTGCTTGAAAGCGCTCATTCCAAATGAGCGGTCTTTAACATCATAACTTGTTACGGGGATTTTCTCCGTGAACTAACGGTAAAGTCCGGCTTTTTTAATGTAGTCCGCCACCGAGGGATCCAGGAAGCGCCCCAGAGCCTTACCGGCAGCGGCCGCTTCGCGAATCGCCGTTGCTGACGCCGGCTGATGCAGATCCTCCAGCAAATGGATCGTTACTCCCGGCAAGACCAGGTCACCACAAGCAGACTGCTTCTGAAATGGCCGCGTCACCTCCGCGCGCGGACGCAGCTTCGCCGGTAAGGCGTTCGCCACATCCGCCAGAGAAAACCCAGGACGCCCTGCGACGATGAACGCACACTCCTTGAAAAGTGCTTCCGCCTGATGCCACTTAGCAATTTCCGCAAAGGCATCCATCCCAATCAACAGGAAAACCCGATCGCTCGCCTTAAGCGACTGCTTCAGTCGGCGGACCGTGTCGATGCTGTAATTCGGCTTTTCTTTTCCACGCGCGCCTTCCTCAGGCGCTTCCAGCAGCGACGGAACAAAACACTTCTCTCCTGTTGTTGCTAACGCCACCATCGCAAATCGATGCGCATAAAGGGCAAGCGGCCGCTGTTGTTTATGCGGAGGAATATTCGCGGGGACAAAAAGCACATAATGCAGCTTGCATCGTTCTGTCGCAGCACGAGCCAGTGCGATGTGGCCTTTGTGCACAGGATCGAAAGTCCCTCCGAATAATCCAATGTTCATAGAAGGTTTTAATCCCGTTAGTGTGTAGGTTCGCAGCCCAACATGCAAGTATGGTGTCGATTTTGTCGGCGAGCCCGGCAGAGTTTCTTTTGAGCCGGGGCCCGAGAAGCCAGTAACAGTGCCGGAAGTGAGCGCTCCTTCCGCGAAATTGACCGATGAGCGATTCGCCAACAAGACCCACACACCTTCAGCGAAAAGGACATCAATGGCCGTGCAATTCGCTGAGAACAAATGAACTCCGGTAACTTCCATGTTTCCCATTTTGGCACTAGGATGAGTGACATGCGAGTAACCCTCCCCCTACTCCGCATACCGCCCGCCCGTGCGCCCATCTTGCGTTACGGGGTTGCAGTCCTCAGCACGACCCTCGCGCTGATCCCAACGATCTTACTCGCTGACGTTTCGGAAAGCCGCCTCGCGCTCTTCGGGGTCGCGGTCATGGTGAGCGCCTGGTACGGGGGCTGGAAACCTGGCATTGTCGCCACCGCCTTCGCCCTTACAGTGAGCGCGTACTTCTCACTGGTCGGTGAGCATACGCCGGACCAATTACGGACCGCTATCCTCCGTCTCTCTCTCTTCTTCTTTCTCGCGATGCTGATCTGCTGGCTGAATGCTGCCTTGCGCGCGACCCAGGAGGAATTGCGCCGCTCCGAGGCAAACTTCCGCTCGCTCGTCACCAACGCTCCGTACGGCATCTGTAGTTGCGACTCCAGTGGCAAAATCCTCGATGCCAATCCGGCCTTTCTCGAGCTTGTCGGTGAAAAGTCTGCCGAAAACATCATCGGGCACCACATCTTTAGTCTTTACGCCGATCACGATCAGTGGTTCGAACTTGCCGACCATCTCCGGACTTCCTCAAGCTTTAAGGGGCTGACGGCGGACTGGAAACGCAAAGGCGGGACGACCGTTGTGCGTGTCTCGGGTCGCTCAGTCACTAATGGGGTGAACGAAGGAGTTGTCTTCGAAATCTTTGCCGAAGACGTCACGGAACGCCGCGCACTCGAACAGCAGCTTCGCCAATCCCAAAAGATGGAAGCCGTCGGACGCCTCGCCGGCGGCATCGCCCACGACTTCAACAATCTATTGATGGTGATCTCCGGCTACTCCGAGTTCCTGCTCGAACGGCTCGGGGGTGAACCCCATCTGCGCGGCCCAGCGCAAGAAATTGCAAGCGCCTCCGAGCGGGCGTCTTCTCTCACGCGCCAGCTTCTTGCATTCAGCCGCAAGCAGATGCTCGCCCCTCGGATCGTGAACCTCAACGACATCGCCACCGAGAACCTCAAGATGCTCACACGCATGATCGGGGAAGACGTCGACCTTGTTCTGACTCCCGGTAGAGACTTGTGGTCCGTCCGCGCCGATGGCGGCCAGATAGAACAAGTCATCATGAATCTCGCGGTCAATGCCCGTGATGCCATGCCGAGCGGCGGCAAGCTCACACTCGAGACTTCCAATGTCACGCTCGACGAAGAATACGCCCGGCAACTCGCTCCTCTCCGTCCCGGCGATTACGTGATGATCTCGATCAGCGACACGGGCATCGGCATGGACCCGGAAACGCAATCGAAGATATTCGAACCGTTCTTCACGACGAAAGGACCGAAAGGAACAGGCCTCGGCCTTTCGACTGTGTACGGCATCGTCAAGCAGAGCGGAGGGTACATCTGGGTTTTCAGCGAAGTCGGACGCGGCACGACGTTCAAGATCTATCTGCCTCGCGTCGCCTCCGTCGAGGAGCCATTGCCGCAATTTGCTACCAGGCCGGCTCAGTTCCAGAAAGTCGAGCCCGGCACCGAAACCATTCTTCTGGTCGAAGATGAAGCCAACCTGCGTTATCTGGCGCGCCAATACCTGGAGAAACAAGGCTACCGCGTGATTGAAGCCGCGGACGGCGCCGTCGCCATGCAGATCGCAGTGGCGCACGAAGGGATCATCCATTTGCTGCTCACCGACGTGATCATGCCCGGCATGAATGGACGCGAACTCGCGCAGCGCATTTCGGAAATTCGCCCCAATGTAAAGATTCTCTACATGTCCGGTTACACGGAAAACGTGATCGGACACAACGGCACCCTGGAAGCCGGCGTCCGCCTGCTCCAGAAGCCCTTTAACCTTCGCGACCTGAAGAGCAAGGTTCGCGAAGTGCTCGATGCAACTCCAACTCCCCCGGAGGTCGTTATGTCGATGCAGTCCGTCGAACCACAACCCACAGCGCATGCGCGGCATGCTCCGCCCGCTCGCGCACAACGCTTCTCGCTTCACTTGCCATTGAAATACCGCCGTCTCGGCGAAACTCAATGGCACGTGGGCACAACCGAAAACATCAGCCGCTCTGGATTGCTCTTCCAGGCGGACGATGTGCTGCAACCAAACTCTGTACTGGAAATTAATCTGGTTCTGCCTGCAGAGATTGCTGGTCTTTCCGGAACCGAGGTAGTATGCCGCGGGGAAGTCGTCCGCACCGTCGATCGCAAGGGCCCAGCAGTGAACCCTGCCCTCGCCGCGCGCATTCTGCAGTATCACTTCCAGCACGGACCGTTGCCGCGAGCGTAGAATAGCGCCGGGTTTTGTGGATTATGGGGAAGGCGGCCTTCGGGTCGCCTTTGATTTTTGACCACCTTTATTCTTGCTAAGTCGCTCTCGGACATTCCTGCTACCATGCGTCACGAATTCAGTTTCGAGCGAGATTCTGTAATCCTTGAATCCGGCACACGCATCTTCGGATCGCACTCTTCGTTCATGGCGTCTGGCCGGCCTCTTCTGTCTCTTCTTTCTGATTGCGCTGGGATTGGGTTATCCGATCCTGAATCGTTATGATCCGCGACAAACGCCTGGATTGATCGATGTCCGCAGCTATGCGGCGATTGTCACGAACACCAGCGCAGCTGGGCCTCCACATATGCGTTTTCGGGTTTTGCTGCCCTGGGTCGCCAAACCTGTCTACTACTCGTTTCGGGGACGCGTTGGAAGTTGGGATCCCGTGATGGCGGCGTTACTCACCGCCGATTCTTTCTTCGTGGCGATGACTGCCGTACTCATCGTTACACTCGGGCTCCATGTATTCGGCGATTTCCCAGCAAGCCTGGTCGCCTCGCTCCTCTATTTAACGAACTTCGCTGTGCCCAATCTGAGGCTCGCCGGCCTTGTAGACGCCGGCGAGGGGTTCTTTCTGCTCGCGATTCTCTGGGGCCTGTCTCAACGTGAGTACAGATTTCTTCCCATCATCGCCACTCTCGGAGCGCTTACGAAAGAGTCCTTCGTGCCGTTGAGCATAATCTTCATGGCGGCGTGGTGGTTTACTGCTTACAAAGAGCGAGAGGCGCGACTAAGCAGGGGTTGGATCGCCTGTAGCTGCCTGGCGGGCATTGCTGCCATCCTCGGTCTTCACTGGAAAATAGAGGGCTGCCTGCCGAATCCGTTGACGTTCGCCGAAAGCTTTCATCAGAATCGCGAATATCTGCCTCATCTCGCGTCGTCTCTCTTGGATCGAAGCATGCTATACATCTTCATTTGGCTGTTACCAGCCGCTATGCCGAGATTGCGGAAATTTCCCAAACTTTGGCTGATCCCCACCGCAACAGCTAGTCTCATGATCTTTGTTCTGGATGCTTACTACGGAGGAGCACCTGGTGCCGTCGCGAGAGGGTTATTCAGCGTGGCAGCACCAATTCTCGCTTTATCCGCAGCGGCGCTACTCTGCAATCGAGAACCGATTGCCGCCTGAAAGGAACTAGGGCAACTGCGACATCAGTTTTGGAGAGGTGACCCGAACGGTTGCTAAGAGGTCTTTTCCAAGGGTTCGCGCATATCGCGCTCGCGCAACGCCTGCACTTCTTCCGCGATCCCGTATTTCAACTCGTCAATTCCTTTGCCGGTCACCGCCGAGATCTCATATAACTTCAACTTCTTTTTCTTCGCATACTTCTTCAGTGCCGCCAGCTTATCTTTATTCGCAACGTCAATTTTCGACGCGACCATGATCATCGGCTTGTCTTCGAGGTGCGCCCCGAAACTCGCAAGCTCGCCCATGATCACTTCGACATCTTTTGTAACATCATCGCGCCCGCTCGCGTCCGAGACATCTACCAGATGCACCAGCAAACGCGTGCGCTCGATGTGTCGCAGAAACTGCGTGCCCAACCCCGCCCCGGTGTGGGCGCCCTCGATCAGCCCGGGGATGTCGGCGACGACGAAGCTGACCTCATCACGAGCGTCACCAACCGCAACCACGCCCAGGTTCGGCTCCAACGTCGTAAATGGATAATCCGCAATCTTCGGCCGTGCCGACGAGATACGCGAAATCAATGTCGACTTGCCAACATTCGGATATCCGACCAGCCCCACATCGGCCAGCAGCTTCAGTTCGAGGCGATAGGTACGCTCTTCGCCTGGACGCCCGGCCTCGTGCTCTCGGGGAGCTTGATGCACCGACGTTGCGAAACGAGCATTCCCTCGCCCTCCGCGTCCACCACGAGCAATGACGAACTTCTGATCCGCACCGGTGAACTCGAACGCCCTTTCGCCGGTCTCGTCGTCGTACACGATCGTGCCGACCGGCACCTTCAAGACGACATCTCCACCATCGCGGCCGGTCTTATTTGAACCTTCGCCGTGCTTTCCGCGTTCGGCCTTGTGCTCGGGATTGAAACGAAAATGCACGAGCGTGTTGTGCCGCTCACTCGATTCCATGACGACGTCGCCGCCCTTGCCGCCATCTCCGCCCGAAGGTCCGCCGCGCGGCACAAACTTCTCCCGCCGGAACGCCATGCAGCCGTTCCCGCCGTCGCCGGCTTTGACTTTGATTTTTGCCTCGTCAATAAACATGGATAGCGTCGAAATACAAAAGCCTCGCTCGAAGGCGAGGCTTGAAGGTGTGGCGCGGGCGCCCCCGCCCGCGAAATGCCGATAACTTCCCTGCTGCTCTTACTTCGCCTCGACAGGCTCAACCATCACGAACTTGCCCATGGAACCCTTATCCATGAACTTGATGCGTCCAGTAATCTTCGCGAAAAGAGTGTCGTCTTTGCCTCGGCCGACGTTCAAACCGGGTTTCACGCGCGTGCCACGCTGCCGGACGATGATCGTTCCGCCAGACACTAGCTGTCCGCCGAATGCCTTGAATCCAAGCCGCTGTGCGTTCGAGTCGCGGCCGTTTCGTGATGTGCCTTGTCCTTTTTTGTGTGCCATAAAAAATTGGTTCTCAGTGGCCAGTTGCCAATTCTCGGTACCTGGTACTCAGTACTCGGTAGTCAGTTATTTCTTCTTCGCGGCTTTCTTCGCAGCTTTTTTGGGAGGAGCCTTCTTCTTCGCGCTGGCCTTCTTCGCGACCGGCTCGGCATCATGCTCTTCAGCAGCAGCCTTTGCCTTCTTCGGCTTGGCTTCTTTCTTCGGCTGATCGGGAGCCCTGAAGCTCTGACCGCCAAAAGCGATCTCCGCAATGCGAACCGCCGTGAAGGCTTGACGATGTCCGCGTAGCTTCTTGTATTGCTTCTTGCGCTTGTAATGGAAGACGATGACCTTCGCGCCACGGCCCTCTTCTACAACCTGACCAACCACGCGCGCGTCAGCCTGATTCCCGACCTGGCCTTCCTCTCCCGACACCGCAACCACCGGGAACTCGACTTGACCATCGGTGCCAGTCCCGACCTTCTCCACTCGAATCACATCGCCGGGCGCCACCCGGTACTGCTTTCCACCGGCGCGGATAACCGCGTACATACCTCTGCCTCCGAAAAATGTCGTTTGAAATCAGCCCGTGAATGGCATTCTCAACGGACTCACAAAACGTTCCCGGCGGCACACGAGCGCTGCCGAGGGGCCAGCTGATTTCTTGCTTGCTGTGTTTCCGCCACGGCGCTTCAGCAGCCAAGGCAGGCGTCCCCAGAACGGGTCGGCGAGTACAGTCAAACCCAACTATTCTATCGCGCGCTGTGGAAAAGGGTCAAACAAAATGGCCTGACAAGGCCGGCCACGAATCACACGGACTTTCGCGGATCATCCATATCTTTCCGAATCCGTGGAAATCCGTGGCTGATGCTTTTGCAGTTAACATCCTCATATGCGAGAATTCCGCCGGATTCCCGGAGGAACGGAAATGACCAAGCGTCTTTATGTCGTTTTATGTCTCTTGCTGGCGTTCGCACTTAGCGGATCAGCGCAGACTAAGAAGTCGGCGATGAAGAAGTCATCTGCCGGTCCCGCACCTGACAAAGCCTACCTGCAAAAGATCTGGGATGGATGGGCCACCCTTGATCCTGCCAACACGGCCAAGTTCTACGCCACGTCTGGCCAGCACACCTTCTACGACATTGCCCCGTTGAAGTACAACAGCTGGGACGAATACCAGAATGGCGTCAAAGCAGTCGTGGCCAGTTACAAGAGCGCGAAGTTTACCGTGAACGACGACGCAGACATTCATCCGCACGGCGACCTCGTCTGGGCCACCTCAACCATAAAAGAAGAGATGACGAGCAAGGCGGGGAAGGTCGACATGGGCAACTTCCGCTGGACCGTCGTATTCGAAAACGAAGATGGCAAGTGGCTGATCGTGCACGAACACGTGTCGGCACCGTTGCAATAAAGCATTGGCCACGGATCAACATGGATATTCACGGATCAAATTCATTTTTCTAGATGATCCGTGAGAATCCGTGCCAATCCGTGGCCAACTTGTTAATACGACTTCCAGAAAAAGTACACCGTCATCCCCGCGCCCACGGCAACCACAAACCACCGTATCCACACTTGCGGCATCTTCATCGCGTAGTGTGCTCCTAAATATCCGCCGGCGATGGCGCCCATGATCATGATGATGCCGTGCCTCCAATAAACTGCTCGCGCCACGATGAATGTCACAACCGCGACGCCGTTGATCACGAATCCCATCAGGCTCTTCAGCGCATTCATCGAGTGAATGTCGGTCATGCCGAGGACCGCGAGCATCGCCAGCATCACGATGCCCATGCCTCCGCCGAAATAGCCGCCATACACCGCAACACAAAACTGAAACAGTGTCGCCCCCAACAATGCGGCTCTTGCAGCTTCGTGTTCAATGACTGATCTGCGGCCTCCGGCGAGTTTCTTGCCGAACGCAAAAAGCAAAGTCGCGCCAAACGTGAGCCACGGCAGAACTCGCATGAACGTATGCGCAGGAGTTTTCAACAGAAGATAAGCACCGAGCAGGCCACCACTAAGACTCGCCGCAAGCAGCGGAATCAAGACGCGCCGGGCAACATCGAGCCGCTTGCGATACGCGCCGCCGCTTGCGGCCGCGCCGGTCCATAACGCGATAGTGTTTGTTGCGTTTGCCGGAATCGGAGGCACTCCGGTAAACAACAGCGCAGGGAAGGCGATAAAACTCCCTCCTCCAGCAACGGAATTCAGAGCTCCGCCAAGGGCTCCGGCCGCGAAAAGGAAGATGACAGTCTCGGAAGTCAAGCAGCTAGGTGTACCAGAAATTCCGCCGTGACGACAAACTCACCTTCTCCTCCGTTGCACGTCTTTATCCCGGACACCATGACCAAACTCTTTGTGCTTCCCTTACTTCTCACTCCCTTTCTCTCTGCTCAACAAAACGCCGCACCAGCAAATCCGTGCGACGCGGCGCAACAACAGCAGTTTCAATTCTGGGTTGGCAATTGGGATCTGACCTGGCCCGGCAACAAGCCCGGTGAAGTAGGGCATGGTACCAACAACGTCAAACGCATTATGGATGGCTGCGTGGTGCAGGAGAACTTCTCCGGCGGAGACTCCGTCCACCTGCGCGGAACCAGCGTCTCCACTTTCGACGCAAGATCCGGTCACTGGAAACAGACCTGGGTCGACAACGAAGGCGGCTACCTCGATTTCATCGGCGACTTCAAGGACGGCCAAATGACTCTGCAGCGCGAAGCGGTACAAAACGGCCAGAAGACTCTGCAGCGCATGGTCTGGAAGAACATCACCGCCAACGAACTGGATTGGAGTTGGGAAGCCTCCACCGACGGTGGCAAGACCTGGCAAGTCAACTGGCCTGTTCACTACAAGCGGGCGCACTGATTTTACAGCTTACTTCTGTAACCATTCTCCTGGATTGCGCCGCGAAACAATCGAGCCGAACTTGTGTTTTCATATCCGAGTGAGGTTTCGCATGCGTCATCGAGTTATCTTCTTGTCTTTGATCTTCCTCTGCTGCGCCGCGTGGGGCCAGTCAGCCAACCAGTCACCCGGAAGTGCAACAGCTAAGCCCATGCCGGGCCACGACATGTCAAGCATGAAAGACATGCCAATGAGCGCCGACCAGGACAGCAATGAAGCAGCTCACGTCATCCACTCCATGGAAGGCCATATGGACATGGGCCCGCACATGAAAATGACTGCTCTGCGTCAGATCCAGCCAGGTGACAAAGAGCGCGCTCAGAAAGTTGCTGATGAGGCCCGCCAGGCAGCCTCGAAATACACCGACTATCACGTCGCGCTCGCGGATGGTTTCAAGATCTTCCACCCGGAAATTCCGCAGCACATCTATCACTTCACAAATTACTCATACGGATTCGAAGCCGCCTTCGCGTTTAACCCCGATCATCCGACCTCGTTGCTTTACGAAAAGCACGGTGATGATTACAAGTTGGTTGGTGTTATGTACACCGCACCCAAGCGCTTCACGGAAGATCAGCTGAACGATCGGATTCCGCTCAGCATCGTGCAATGGCACGAGCACGTGAACTTCTGCAAGCCTCCCGCAGGAAGAGAACAAGAAATGTTGGGATCTCACCCGCAATTCGGCTTAAGGGGTTCCATTACGACACAGGAAGCCTGCGACGCCGCCGGTGGCACTTTTCGTCCGGTGATCTTCAACTGGATGGTCCACGTCTACCCCTTCGAAAAAGATCAAGCCAGCATGTGGTCTGTCGATCGTCAGCACGGCGACTCCGACTAGTACAACAACTCAGCGCATCGACAAACATTAATGTGACACAAAATGTCACTCCCGTTCGCCGCGATCCCTATCCTCACAAAACAATTCGCGTTTGTTCTCTGATATCCGTGAATGCACACACCAAACTTTTGCTACCGGAGCTCGCTTTTCATCGTCAAATAAAAACGTGGGGAGAGCGAATGCTCGGGAACTTCCGACGGGCAGTATGCGTAAATCTCCGAAGTGCGATCAGGCCGGCGCAGAGGTGACGCCGGCTTGAGTCGGAAAAAGATTGCGGGGTCTGGGGATTTTCTCAATCTCGGTTTGGCGGCCCAGGTGAGAAAACCCCCAAAGCGGAAGCGCGAGGCTGAAAGCCTGTGCGCTGTACCCCGGCGCCAGCATTGTAGGCGATTCGTGAGGAAACTCAAGCGTTTTCTCGCGCTGTCGCAAGCGGGGCCGCCCCAACCGTTCCCGACGTTTTTTCGGGAAAGAAAAAGGAGCAGCCATGAAGTTCGCGACAGTTACGAAATCTGCAGTGATGGGCCTGGCCCTGTTGTTAGCCTCGAGCGCCTTTGCCGCCAGCAAGGCTAACTTGACGCTGAATCATCCGACCACAGTCAATGGCACGCAGCTGAAAGCCGGCGATTACAAACTCGAGTGGGAAGGCAGCGGTCCGGATGTGCAGCTCAGCATCGTCCAAGGCAAGAACGTCGTAGCAAAGGTTCCTGCGAAAGTTGTTGAACTGAACAACAAGGCTTCGAATGACGCGGCAGTGTTGAAAGACAATGGCAACGGCACGACGTCTCTCACTGAAGCCCGCTTCGCTGGCAAGAACTTCAGTCTGAAGATTGGCGAAGGCGACGACGGAATGCAGTCTGGATCAAGCAAGTAGGACTTCGCCAGCACCAACGGAAAGGCAAAGCAACTTAAAGCAAAGGGGAGCACCCCAGTGCTCCCCAAAATCCTGTTCGCCTAATTCGGCGAAGCCAAGACATCGTCGTAATAGTTGACCAGGGCGCGTCGCGGTTTTACTTTAAGCCCTCTAAGCGGGATTTTTCGCTCAATCGAATTGTCGCCGAAGATTCGCGCTCTTCCGAGAAAGATGATGTTCCCTTCCGCCATTTCGAGGTAGAGCGGTACCAGCATCCGGAAGTGGTCATCCACGGAAGATTGCGTTAGCCGTATGTCCATGACCACATCACCGTCGCTGCCAGTGTCGAAGGTGGCATCGACCCGATACGTCGGCAATTGCGTACCGTAAACGTATTCGTTGAAGAACCAGTCCATTCGTTGATTTGCCTCCAGGTCCATCTCTGGAGTCATGTGCTTTTCTACCATCGCTTTGAAATCTTCGGTGCTGGCCGCTTTTCCGGAGTAGGTCTTCACGAAGTCCTGCATGGTTTCTTTGAATCGCTGATCGCCCGTACGATTGTCGTGCATCATCATCCGGATCATGTGCAAGACGTACGCCCCCTTGGGATAGATCAGGCGCCGTGTTGTATCAAACCCGGTCCGGGAATTGCTCGTGCGGTATCCCATCGTGAGCGGGCCTGCATCAATCGCCCGATAACCTTGCGCATTTTTCTCCAGCATCAGCTCACGCTCGTCATTCCAGAATTCGAGGAACTTTTTGGGATTCTTCTCGATAACGCTCAAATACAGTGATGCTGACATGTCGGCGAAACCTTCGCTCATCCACTGATCCCGTCCGGAACTGAATCCAACCGTGTGCCCCCACCACTGGTGCGCGACTTCGTGAGGCGTGACAACCTTCCAGTAGCCCCGATCTCCCCAGTCCACTCCCAATTCGTGACGAACAGTCGTGTCGAAGTAATAACAGATCGGAATCCACACTAGTTCCGGCCAGGATTGGCCGAAATTGCAGGCACTCTGCTGGGTCAAGTGCATGTGCTTGAAGAGTGGAGCGCCGAAATATTCGGTGTAGACCTGCACTGCCAGTTCGCCCTCGACGAGGGCCTTTTTGTTCAGTCCCGTTGTACTCATAGTCCCAAGGGCTGTGTCGGACGCGTGTGAACCCATTGTCGGCAGGTCTGCACCGGCGCTTGCAGAGTGCTGGAGCGCATTTACCCAATCTGGCGATTCCCGATTTGCGAACGACTGCACCACAAAGCCGGTGTTCTCAATCTTGCCCTCTTCCATCTTGAACCAGCCGTAATTGAACCCAGCCACCGTTTGCGGCGCTTCGCTTTTCCAGGTGGTCACATATTGATGTCCATCATTGCTCTCGCTCAGACGAACTCCAGTAGCCGCGATCTGCATGCCCTTCGGAATCCTGAATGTCATGTCGTAGGTGACGTACTCGCCCAGGCTGCTCCCCGGATTACTCGGATACCAGTTGGATCGCGCTATCGGGAAGTAATTGCCGGCTCCTTCGTTGACTACGGCTTCTTTACCTTCGTATTCAGTCAAAATTGCGTAGCGCTCGCCCAGGGTCAGCGCTTTTGGCAGGATGACCGAAAAATCCGCGTCATCGTTCTTGTCTTCCTGTATGAACGCCAGCGGCTGCCCATCTTCTGACTTCACGCTCTTCACTCGTAATGTGTGAAACAGATCGAACGGGACAACCCTTACACCTTGCAACTGAGCCGCGAATTCCGTTTTCGCCTTCCCGATCAGGTAAGCGCTCTTCTCCAGGGTAGTATCGAGTTGCTGGTGTTCGATCTGAATTGGCGGGCCGACGGTTCCCGGGGCGTGGGGACCCGATAGAGGAAACGAAGCCCACTCCCCTTGCTTGTTTTCGTCATAGGTCAGGAATACGACCTGGTCGCGGGATTCATGCGGATCGATGACATAGAGTTCCTCGCCGTTGTAGCGCTTGCCATGAATGAATGCGACAAATAGCCCACCTGCCGCTGGGCTAAGAACGTCCTCGAGAATGCGGGCTTCAAGATTGTTCTTGAGCTTATGACGGGTAGTGTGCTGGGAATCCTTCAGCAGCCCGCCATCACAGCCACTCGCAGCGGAACTCCCGGCCTTCCTCAGTTCGTCGTAGGAAGAGTCAGTAAAGCGCAGAACCATCTGACTGAATTTCTCGCTGAATTCGTCTTCTTTGGTCAGCAACTTCAGCATCGATCTTTCTGAGTCTGGCGGCGTCAGCACAAAGTTGCCATCCCCGCTGAAAACTGCCCCTGTGACCCTTCCATTGACAGCACCCACAAAACAGACGGTGCCGGAATGCAGATGGAATGTTCCAGCATCACGCTTGATCTCAACGTTGTTGACGGTCACCGCTTCGCCGCTCAGCGTCAAGTTGCGGAGCGCTTGGTAGGCAGGATCAGAATTCGGAGCGGGCGCAGTATTCTGCGCGCCGAGATGAATGAGTCCCAGTACCAGAATGAACAGAACGACTTCGATAAGACGACAAACGGCAATGCGCAACACTGTGCCGGCTGTGTGTACGCCTTCGTGAACTTGCATGAACCCTCCTCGGGGGAAGAGGAATGGTAATTATGCGCATCCCGCGAGAAAAAACAAGGAGTGAAATCACACAAAGAAAGCTTAGTTGTTTGGTTCGCCCCAGCAAAACCCGCTGCCAAAGCTTGGCCTTGTTCTACCGCAATATCAGGAGTATGGTTCCGTGTTCTCTATCCACCTTTCTCGCAGTTAGGAGTCATCATGATCATACTTAGGCGCTCGCTCGCTTTTCTGCTTGCATCTTGTATGGCTGCTTACGGGCAAGGAAACACATTTACGAAGGTCCGTTACAACGGAGGCTCCGTTGCATCTCACGTCGATCCCAAGGATTGGAACAATAAACTCACCGTAACTTCCGACGCGATAACCCTTCAGACCAAAGACAACGTTACGGTGTCCATGCCTCCGAAATCGGTAACATCGCTGAGTTATGGTCAAGAAGCTCATCGGCGTGTGGGAACAATGGTCGCCTTAGCAATCCTGGTCGCCCCTGTTGCACTCTTCGGCTTGCTCCACAAGACTCGCCTGCACTACATCGGCATTCAATACAACACTCCCGATGGAAAGAATGCGGGCATTCTTCTTCAGGGCGACAAAGATAATTACCGTGCGATTCTCGTGGCCCTGCAGGGCGTAAGCGGCGCACCCGTCGCGGTAAGCGAGAAGGATAGAGAATTTGTGCCAGTCGGAGTCAATACAAACGTCGCCAAGGAAACTTCGGAAGCCAAACCCGCCAGCGAGACAGTCGCGCAATCGGTATCGGCAAAAGATCTAGGAACTGGAACTATCACAGTGAACACTGTTCCCGATAGCGCGGACGTCTATGTCGATAATCAGTTCTACGGCGATGCTCCGGCGACTCTGAAAGTAAAACCCGGCATGCATTCGATAACTGTGAAGATGTCCGGCTACAAGGACTGGACCCGCGACATCTTGACCGCTGCGGGGTCGGAAGCTCATCTGACTGCCACTCTCGAAAAATCGAACTAGTGCGGATGAAAAAAGGGAGCGCAAAGCGCTCCCTCTAAACTGGGTACTGAGTACCGGCTACCGCGGTCAGTACTTCGGCACTTTCAGTACTTCGGCACTTTCGGATCCACGCGATCCGACCAAGCCGTAATTCCGCCCGCGAGATTCTTGACTTTATTGAATCCCGCCTGCTGCAAGAACGCGACGGCTTTCGCGCTGCGTCCCCCCATTTTGCAGTGAACGACGATCTCGCGGCTCGAGTCCAATTCATTTACACGCTTCGGCAGATCGTTCAGCGGAATCAGATATCCGCCCAGGTTGCAGATCTGGTACTCGTGCGGCTCGCGCACATCGAGGACGAACAACTCCTCTTTCGCGTCCAGCCGCTTCTTCAACTCTTCGACTTGAATCTCGGGAACTCCGTTGCTCACCGGCTTTTCCTCTCCACGAATGCCGCAAAACTCGTTGTAGTCTATCAGCTGCGAAACCGTCGGATGCGTTCCGCACACCGGGCAATCCGGATTCTTCCGCAGCTTCAGTTCGCGGAACTTCATCCCGAGCGCGTCGACCAGCAACAGACGTCCAATCAAAGGCTCGCCAACTCCCAAGATCAGCTTGATCACCTCGGTCGCCTGCATCACCCCAACAAGCCCAGGCAGAATCCCAAGCACGCCGCCCTCGGCGCAAGACGGAACCAGCCCCGGCGGTGGCGGCTCTGGGTACAAGCAGCGATAGCATGGCCCTTCCTCGGTCGCGAACACGCTAGCCTGTCCCTCGAAGCGGAAAATCGATCCGTAAACATTCGGCTTGCCGGTCAGCACGCACGCATCATTCACCAGATAGCGCGTCGGGAAATTGTCGGTGCCATCGGCGATGATGTCGAACTCGCGGAAAAGCTCGAGCGCATTCGCGCTGCTCAGCCTCGTATCGAACGTCCGCAGATTTATATAAGGATTGATCGCCTTCAGCTTGTCGGCTGCTGAATCGAGCTTTTTGCGTCCCACGTCTGCCGTCGAGTGAATAATCTGCCGCTGCAGGTTCGTGTAGTCCACCACGTCAAAGTCCACGAGACCCAGCGTGCCCACTCCCGCCGCAGCCAGATACAGAGCCATTGGAGACCCCAGTCCTCCCGTGCCAATACAGAGCACGCGCGCCGCCTTCAGCTTCAGCTGCCCCTCCATGCCGACCTCGGGCATGATCAGATGCCGCGAGTAACGCAGGATTTCGTCTTTGTCCAATGTGACTGGAATTTCGGTAGTGGTAGTAGCCATAAAGTGGTTTCCTTCGTGTACCCTTGTGCCCTTGGTGGTTAAGTATTCCTGGCGTCCCTGCAATCAATCTTGGAAGTAAGAAAGAAGAAACGCAGGACGGAACCTACCGACAGGAGAGGCACCAGCAACAACAGCGCATTGTGCGGGAAGATGTCATCGCGGCTAGCTAAGGCCCCCGGCGGTCTTTCCCCCGGCGATCGACGGTACGATGGAGATGTTATCACCGTCTTTCAGCGAGGTCGCTTCTTTCTGCAGGTACCGGATATCTTCGTCGTTGACGTAGAGGTTGACAAAGGCCCGCAGTTTTCCGTCCTCGGTGTACAGGTGCTTGCGCAGGTCAGGATGCTGCGCCACCAGCGCATTCATCGCCTCCCCCACGGTCGATCCCTGCACATCCACAGACGCCTGCTTGCCCACATACTGCCGCAAAGGCGTAGGAATATGAATCTTGCTCATAGAGTTACTTTAAGAGATGCGGCA
>Ga0335085_10003853_pt1 | contig 25447 bp, 35 predicted proteins | sample Lox_Sample_45_FD_206712 | JGI IMG/M metagenome (GOLD analysis project Ga0335085, IMG submission 206712) | Soil microbial communities from Loxahatchee National Wildlife Refuge, Florida, United States - Lox_Sample_4.5 | ecosystem: Environmental > Terrestrial > Soil > Wetlands | place: USA...
TCCTGCTTCGTGCTCCCGCAGAACCCCGATGATCTGCTCTTCGCTGAACCGGCTTCCTTTCATTGCCGTCTCCTTTTCAGGCGACGGACTCTACCTCAATTTGGCGGAGTTTTCGGGGGGCAGGCCATTCCGCTTGCCCTGATTCCCCGTGCGTTGCTCCCTGCGCGCGAAGTTTTCTTCACGTTAGCGGGAGGCGGAGCCTTGATTGCCGGGGTCTTGGCCGTTTATTTCCCGCCCACGATAATCGCAACGCGACACGAACATCCGTCGCGAGAGAAGACAGTAGATACGCGACGTTTTACAAGAGATCCGTTCTCAAGGGCAGTTCCTCGCGGCCCGATATCCAGCTGCCTGCGCTGCCGACTGGCTTGGAAACTCAACGCGATTCTGCGGCGCAATATCGTCATAGTTTGGGCAACCCGGCCAATGATAGATGCCCGAATGTCGGTTCCCTCTGACTGGGCCCGTGTATTTTTCACCGCAAGCGACACGATGGTCAGCTTGTGCGTCGTCGAAACAGAGGGAGCTCGCGGTGTGATGGCGATAGTCCTGCGGTTGGACCGGATTCGAATCGCTCCAGAGACCGACGCGCGCTTTACGCGCAGCATCTTCGGCTGCGGCATATGCAGCGCGATCCTGAGGGCTTTGCTCCGACTGATATTGCTTGTAGTGCCAGGCAAGCCCGACTTTGACTTGATCCAGATCGACATCGTCGCCGTTCGGTAGCAGGACTTTGCAGACGAGCCTTCCGTAACTTACTTCCCCAGTGCAATCGAGCGTGACCGCTTTTCCTGAGACGAGCTTTGCGAGGTTTTCGGTCGACTGTGCGCCGAAGGGTTGACCGCTCTCAGGGGCGTCAATGCCCGCAAGTCGAATCACCTCTTGCTGCCCGGCGTTTGTCACGACAGCTATCGTGTCGCCGTCGTCAATTCTGTTCACTTGCCCGGTTGAGATCGCCGCAATCACGGGAAGGGCACTGAACGCCGCCAAAACGATCAAAGCGCTCACAACCCGTTGTGAGATGAAAATTGTCCGTCTAGTCATCATCTTGCTGCCTGCTTGACCTAACATCGGACCGGCGGTATGTGAAGCGAAGACAAAGCTCATCGGAGGTGGTCATGGCGGGCAGTGATTCACCAAAAGGAACCTGGCGCGCGCGGCTCACCGCTCTCGTTGCGGCGGTGAGTGCTTCCCTCGCCATTACGACGGCAGGACCGGTTCAGGCCAACGCCGCGCTACCCGCAACAAGCCCCGAGCAAATCGGAGCGGCGACCAAGACGAGGCTGGCAAAACTTGTCTTCCGGCGAACCGGACAAGGACTCCGCATCGCCGACCATACGTCTCACGCTTCACATTCTTCTCACGCGTCCCATTATTCGAGCCGTCACAGCTAGCCTTCAGTTTAATGTCCGAGGACCGGCGACCGTCTCACGCTGGAAGCGAAGAAGCTCTGTGCTCAATCGAGGTCGATGAGGACGTCTTCAGCCGCGATGTCGTGACGCGCGCGGCGTACTGGTTCACGGACCGATATTCGGTCGAGGTGTCGAGGACCTCTGATCGAAGACTCGCCGTTTTCCTTCGAGCGAAGAATCCGAATGCCCGCGGTGACCGGTTAAAGGAGGACTTCCGTAACGCACTTATCGACGCGCAATTACGGAGCCGAATCGCAGATGAAACCGCGCAGATAAGAACGCTCATCGTCGCGAAGGCGTTCGCAGAAGGCGAACTGCTTGACGATGCACCACCAGGCGATTGGCGCGATCCAGTCGAAATCAGAGACGCGCGTCCCACGAAACGCGCGAACTGACTTCTCAAGGGACCAGGGGGGATGGCTCGTAAGTTCCGAGGACCGGAGGCGTTCAGCGGGCCTACACACTCGTACGCGATCCTTCCATTTCGATTCATATCTCTCGATGAAACACGCGAGATTCTCGTGAGCGAGGCCGGAGAGTATGTGGTCGCTCCGCGTGGAGCGGCGCAGTCTCTCGTCGAGCGCACGTTAGACTCTAATTCCGAGCTCTATCGATCGCTCCGCACGCGGCACTTCCTGTTCGACGAACAATCATCGCCGTTGCTCGACATCCTCGCGACAAAATATCGGACGAAGCGGAGCTTTCTCGACGGGTTCACGAAACTCCACATCTTTGTCGTCACCCTGCGATGCGAACATTCCTGTGTGTATTGCCAGGTGTCGAGGCAAACGCCCGACCGCGCCCGATTCGATATGTCGTGGGAGACGGCCGAGCGCGCTCTCGATCTCATGTTTCTAAGTCCCGCTCCGAACATGACGCTGGAGTTTCAAGGTGGCGAGCCACTGCTGAACTTCGACCTCATCCGTCGAATCATTCCGGAAGCTAAGGAGCGTGCTGCAAAGAGAAACAAACGCTTGGAAATTGTCGTCGCAACCAATCTTGCCGTCGTAACTGACGAGATCCTCCGATATTTCCGTGATGAAGACGTCGACCTCTCAACATCGCTCGACGGTCCGGCTTTCATTCACAATGCAAACCGGCCGCGGCCGGGTCGGAACAGCTACGAGCTGACCGTAGAGAACATCGAGCGTGCCCGCGCAGTCGTGGGAACCGAACACGTGGCGGCGCTTATGACGACGACGCGGCTCTCGCTCGAACATCCACATGAAATCATCGACGAGTACGTTAAGAGAGGGTTTAAATCCATCTTCCTGCGGCCAATCAGCCCTTACGGATTTGCGGTTCGCAGTCAGTCACGCACGGGCTACGAGACCGACCGCTTTCTCGACTTCTATAAGGAGGGCCTCGCCTACATCATCGAACTGAATCGCAAGGGCATAGACCTCTCGGAAGCCTATGCAAAGATTCTCCTCACAAAAATCCTGACCCCATTTCCCACCACCTATGTGGATTTGCAGTCGCCTGCAGGCGCCGGCATAGCGGTCGCGGTCTACAACTACGATGGCGACGTATACGCCTCGGACGAATCACGGATGCTCGCCGAGATGGGGGACACTCGATTTCGACTCGGTAACGTTCGGACAGACGACTATCAGACCATCTTCGGCGGGGCGGTCATGCGGGAACTCGTCGCATCTTCTATCGTCGAGTCGCTCCCTGGCTGCAGCGATTGCGCATTCCAAACATACTGCGGGGCTGACCCGGTATTTCACTACGCCACGCAAGGCGACCTCGTAGGGCATCGTCCCACGAGTCTCTTCTGTAGGCGCAACATGGCGGTCATTCGACATCTCTTCTCGCTGCTCGATTCGGGGGATGCGGAACTCGAACAAATCTTTTTCGCGTGGATTAGAGGGACGAGTGTTCATTCACGCGAAGCCGGGTGGGTCGCGTGATCGACCTCACGACCTCCGGTCGGCCGATCAATCTCACGCGTGCGCTTGTCGGACGCGTGACACGCACGTCCCTTCCTTATTCCCATCGCAGCGACCACGTTCTGGTTGCGGACAATGCCGCAGCGGGCTCTCTCGAGGGCTACCGCGGTGTGCTCACAACCGCATCCATAAATGCGACGCCCATTCCGGGCATACATTCAGTTCGACAACTTTCCCATCTCGCGGATGGAGACATCGTCGCGATGCACCTGAACGGTGGCGTGCGAACGCTTTTCAGGCCCAGCTCGCAGCACAATGCGCTACTTGTTACGGAACGCTGCAACAGCTTTTGTCTTATGTGCTCGCAGCCTCCGATCGACCGCGATGATTCGGAGCTCACAGCGCTCAATATCGAAGCAGTCCGACTTATGGAGCCTCGTCCGGCAACGCTGGGTATTACCGGAGGAGAGCCGACCCTGCTCGGTGAAGATTTGTTTCTTCTTTTCCGGAGTATGCGCGAGTGCCTGCCCGATACCGACATCCATATGCTCACGAATGGGCGGCGATTCGCATGGCGCGATTTCACTGCGCAGTTCGTCGAATCACGACATCCTCGTCTTACTTTGGGCGTTCCCATCTACGCGGATAACGCCCCAGACCACGACTATGTGGTACAGGCGAAAGGAGCTTTCGATCAGACGATAGTGGGACTCCATGAGCTCGCCCGCTACGAGCAACCTATCGAGATCAGAGTTGTCCTCCATGCGCTCACGATACCGCGGCTCAACCAGCTCGCCGAGTACATCTATCGCAACCTACCCTTTGCGGAGCATGTGACATTCATGGGGCTCGAAATCACAGGGTTCACGCGGCCGAATCTGAACATGCTCTGGATTGATCCGTACGACTATCGATCGGAACTCGCCGCTGCCGTTGAGCATCTGGCGAATCGCGGCATGAACGTCTCAATCTATAACCATCCGCTCTGTGTCCTGCCGCAACAGCTTTGGCGCTTCGCAAGGAAATCCATCTCGGACTGGAAGAATCAATATTTTGACGTCTGTGAAAAATGCTCCGTGCGGGAACAATGCGGGGGATTTTTCAAGTCGGCAACGCTCAAGCACAGCGTCTATCTACGGGCTGTCACGACCGGCTGAATCGTCTGGAAAGCGGGATAGCGCGACATCCGTCGGTGACGGAGTTCACTCTCCGGCTGCTTCACATGCTGCCTTATGTCTCTTGTTCCAGACGGAAATGCTCGTCTTCCAGAGACTTGGTTTCGATTCGCGGTCGACAGCGTCTGGCAGCGGTAGCGTGATCGCAGCATCTTCTTCGATTTGCGAGAGGGAGGTTTGGAAGGGCTGGAGCGGTCCTTTGGGGATGTCCTCTTGCCTCATCTCAAAGGCAAGGGCGTCTTGTTGTTCAGGGTCAACCACAACTTTCCAGAAGGCGACCGGCACGCTCACATGGTCTGTCCCTATCGACGACTCCCGGTCATGGATTACTGGGCCGACGAAAATGACGAGCTTTTCACGGTCGTACGCCCATGACCGGACCGTCTCTTCCAAGCGCTCCCATTCTTTTCGATTCAACCCTGGGACCTGCGGCGCGATGTTTGCCATGCTGCAGCTTTCCGTGAGTTCTCTCTGATCCCAGGAGAAGTCCGCAGCGGGGGCGAGATGACCTTTGTCGTAGCCTGAGGTCGCGTAGTCGTTTGGTGTCGCTCGATGGTCAGGGTCGAGGGCTTCATCCGCATGGAAGTGGCAGTACTGCTCCCGGTCGAGACAACCCAGCGTATGAGCTCGCGTGAGCGTGTATGCGACCCAACGCGGAACAAGAAGGTCGTTATCGACGAGAGCCGCGTATCCTTCATGACAAAGTGGAGTCACACTTGCGTGCTGTTTGAGCTTCGGCTCTCCAAATGGAAGTTGGTCAGAGCACTGCTCGAAGCCCAGAGCGAAGGCGTGATGGGCAGTCAGAACGAAGACGAGCAAAACAAGAATTCTGTGAGTTCGGATGATCGCCTCGCGCCTCGGACGGCGCGGGCCGTAACGCCGAATGGCCATGAGTCACCCCTTTGAGCGGCATAGCCTAACAGCGGGCCTGACCTAGGGAAACAAAGCTCAGTGACCGCTTTGATCACCCCCAGTTGCAGGGAGACTTTCTGACGGTTAGCTTCGTTTCATTATGGATGCCCCAAGCCTTGATACGAGAGACTGGACGCGTCAGTGGATAAAGGGCCGGATCGCAAGTCACGTGGCCCGAGGCACGGACAACCCCGGCGCAATCGTCAAATCAATCCGCACGATGCTCACTCGGGAAGGAATGACCGATGCGGATTTCTCGGCAATTATGGACGAGGTGAACCGCGAGTCGGTGTTGCCGTTCCTGAAAACCGACGGAATGTACCGACCGGAACGGCTTGAGCGCTTTGCCGCGCTTGAGCAGCTCCGCAGCTAAGGAGCGTCGGCTGCCTGGCTTCTCGTTACTTCAGTCGCAGATAGACTCCGCGCGCTTTCTTTTTCACCGCTTGTACGTCGATCCATCTCGTGATCGCTGCGAAGAGCTCCGAGGCACGCTTATCTTTAAGGCCCCTTATCCGGCGAATATCCGACGCCTTGAACTCCTTTGGAAGTTTGGCGAGGACCTCGCTCCAGTTGATCCGTCGGCCCCTTGCCGCGACGCGCTTCAGCGGAGTTTTCTTCGCAATGCCACTGCCACGAAGGCCAGCAATCCCAGTCAACTGTTCGAATTCTTGCTCAAGCCTTATGAGTTCGGCCTTCCTGGTCCTGATTTCCGTACCTAGTCCAACGATGAGTCTTTGCGCATGGCGCTGAAGCTGCGTGAACGCACTGACGCTCCTTCGTGGCATCCTTCTCCTCCTACCAAAACGCCAACATAGCTATCGCACAGAGGGCATGCGCTCAAGCGGGCTATATGTTCTGCCGCTGCACGAGCTAAGGCTCGTTCGGCGCGTTTCGAATCGAAGCGTTCGGATCGAGCAGAGCTTCGTTGAGAGCGTCCGACAAACTGTGCACCGCGCGACTGTCCACGAACGGCGAATATTTCCCGCCGTTGAATTTCTCCCCCAAGAGTTTCAGGACCGACGTGTGGTCAAAGAGTTCCGAACATATCGACCCAGGTTCCACGAAAGGCGAAATCACGATTCCTGGTACGCGAACACCCAGGGTTTTGAAACCGCTCGTATAGATTGCCTGCGGCGGAGGGTCAGTCGGAATCGGGGGAGGCATCACGTGGTCGAAAATCGATCCGTGCTCATCGTACGAGAGCAAGAAGAGGAGGTTCTCCCACACTCCCGGACTTTTGACGGCTTCCCAGACGAGCTTGAGAAACCGCTGGCCTCCCATGAGTGGTGCGGGAGAGTGGTCATCCGTCGCCTGCTGGTTGTTGCGTCGATAATCGTCGTAATAGAGGGGCTCGATGAACGTCACCTGAGCCACGTCGCCATTCTTGAAATCATCGATGAGACGATGGATGGGCCGAAAGGTGTTCTGGAGCGAAATATCCTTTTCATATCTCTCGAGTATCCGGGGCATCTGCATGAAGAAAAACGAACCGGAGTAATAGAGACGCCAGGATATTCCCCTTGATTCGAGCCAGTCGTACACCAGGTCATCGGGGTTGTTGTAAAAAAGGTCCTTCGCGTAATCGATGTATCCGTTCGGGGTGTGGTCGACCAGCGCATATCCGCTCATCGACATAAGACGGTTCGGCAGTGTGCTTGCCGGCAAACACGCGTGCCACCGGTCGCACACCAGAAAATTTCGTGCCAGCGGATCCGTGATGTAGAGGTCTTTAGGGCCGCAGTATTCCATCACCGCATCAGGGCGAGCATGCGGGAACGCCTTCGCGTAGCTGTCCGCAAACCCATTCATCGGCTTTCCTGGCGAGTTGATTTGCAGGTCCACGTTTTCCCGTTCGTGAGGAGGGTCCGGGTCGATGTTGGATGTCGTGAGCGGATGGGGACGGTACTGCGAGCCGGCGTAGTAGTGCATGGCTTCGGTAATGCCGCGAATGTCCTGCCAGCGCGGGTGATTGCCGGGCATGTTGAGATAACCGATCAGGTGGTCGAAGGAACGGTTCTCCATGTAGACGATGACAATGTTGTGAATCCGAGAGAGGTCCTTCATACGCTTCCCCTTTGAAGTGCCGAGCCCTTTGGACCCGCGACCCAGCTTACAGCACGCTATCAGCGGAGAGTCGTTGTCTCTAGCGCGACGTTTGCGCTTGAGATGAAAGCGAGGGAGAGAGCAGAATTTATTACTTCCTGGCTTCGCGCTCGCTTCCTCGATGAGGCCGACAGCTTCACGTCGAGGTGGGGCGGCAGGCGAAGCCCAAAACTTAACTCGCGGAGGCTATGCGCCAGGCGAGCGCAGACCCAGGTATCGAGAAGGGGAGGGTCTTTTGAAGAGGGAAAGTAGCGCTCGTTTGAAAGCGATTTTCGAAAAGAAGGTCGCAAATCGGACGTTCATCGAAGTCGACGGTATCGCTCCGAACGCGAGGCTGCTGTACCTGCTTCGCAAGACCCCATGTATTGGCTGCGCCGAAGTAAAGAAGAGCGTAGACGCCCAAGTGTTCGTCCCGATGTCGGAATCTGATGGTTCCGAAGTCGGACTCGTTGGGTTCTGTCGGATGCACATTGGCGGATTCATCCGCACGCTGGATAAGGGTCGGCGCACCAGTCACCGCGGCGCTTTGAGGGTAGGGCGCTCCGCCATTCCATTGCTCGGATTTGGAGCTGCACCGCCGGAGACCGGTCCCCAGGCTCTGCGTCAATTCAAGTGCGTTTGGTGTAAGAACGTGCGTGCGCGTGCGACCCAGGCGGACGGCTTCCTGCCGATCAATCGACGCCTCGATGATTTTCCTCTTCGCGAACGAGAACAGATCACCCTGATGGGCATGTGCTTTCAGGACATGATGCGGTTATGAGGAGCAAGCGGTGAGAAAAGTGTCGATCGAAGAGATCGAAGCGGCGAAGACCGAGAAAGGTGGCTGGACTAGGGCCCAGCTCGCGCTTTGGGGCGTTCCCTGGCCTCCGCCGAAGGGCTGGAAAGAGCGACTGATATCGGGCGTAGGCGAGGCCTCAGAACCCGACGAATTCGAATTGGTGATTGAAGACGCGCTGAGGGCGCTCGCCGGCAGGTCCGAGGCTGCGTTATGGACGAACGCGACATGGACGCAGGAGGTTAGGGCGACCATCGGAGCCCTGGTACGCGATCGGGGGTATGAGTGGTACGCGACGGATCGCGGCCTCAGCCAGGAGTGGCTCTGGGACGGCGCCGCGTGGGTTCAGAGGAACGGATGGGTGATTCGTCAGTCCTTGGTCATGGAATCTGAGTGGGGTGGTCCGGAGAGCGTCAAAGATGACTTTCAACGATTGATGGTGGCCAGAGCTGAGCACCGGCTGATGATCTTTGGAGCGTACTCAGAGCGCAATGCGGAGAAGATAATTGGCGAGCTGATTGAACATCTGGGAAGGTTTGAGCAATCACTTCCTCGAGATCGGTACTTGTTCGCGTGCTGGTTAAATGACAAGCGCGCCTTCATGTTTCGGGTGCATGTTACTTAGACCCTTTCCGCCAAACTATCCGCTTGACATATGACGCGGGACGTCATACGGTAGACGTAATGGCGATCGTGTCTTTCAAGAACGCTGAGACCGAAGACACTTTTCACGACCGTCCTGTGGCTCGGTTCCAAGCGTTCCTGCGGACGGCGCGCCGGAAACTTCTGATGCTGCATGCGGCGACTGGCCTTCAGGTGCTGGCGATCAATCGTGGCAACCATCTCGAAGCACTCCAAAAGGAGAGGGCAGGTCAACACAGCATTCGAATCAACGGTCAGTGGCGCATTTGTTTCGTCTGGAAAAATGGAGGCGCGTTTGATGTAGAAATTGCCGACTACCATTGATGTCTCCTGATGGAGCCAACATTTGAAGCCTATATTCGAGTTAATATATGTCTAAGACGCTTACCCCAATTCACCCGGGCGAAATCCTGCTTGAAGAGTTTCTAAAGCCTCTCGAACTTAACGCACACCAACTGGCAATGGCGCTGCGCGTGCCCCCGAACCGCATCACGCAGATCATTGAAGGTGAGCGCGCGATCACCGCAGATACGGCCTTGCGCATGGGCCGCTACTTCGGGGTCGATGCACAGTTTTGGTTGAACCTGCAGAGCACGTACGATCTGCGCGTCGCGGTTCGAGAACACCAGGCGGAAATCGAGCGCGACGTCCATCCGCGCGTGGAGTAGGGTGGCACTTGGCGCTGGGGCTATGTGAATTGAAGTACTACTTCGACAATGAACAGCCGCCACCGCGTCATCATCCATGGCGGGGATCGGAGGTGTCGTCAGCTTTCGAGTATTACGATTTTAAGAAATCTCCGGAACCCATAGGCCAGGTTCTTGAGGACTTTCGTCCGTGGGAGAGATACGAGGCGGTGCCGACCTATTACGACCTGCTTCGGTGGTTGAATGGCCAAGACTCAGCCTTGGAGACGAACGAATCGGGCCTCCTGCCACCTCAGGTGAACACCCAAGCAGAGTTTCCGTGGCAGTTGAAGATACATGGGCGAATGACAGTGTTTGCTCGGAGCTTGGCCTTCAACACCGACCCGAACAATATCCAATGGATGGCAAGCGTGATCGCGGGCAATCTGGAGAACGCTCCGAATTTTCCTGGCCGCGTGGCAATCGGGAACATGGTCACGTTCTTTACGGAGATTCAGCGACAGGGCCACGTCGTGACTATGCGATACTGGGCGTGGGGAAATACTGAGGAGGAAACATTCGGTAACGTGAATCGGCTCTTCCTCGTCCTCAGCGATTGTCTCCGGGGTCTCTCGTCCTCGTTGGAGCATTTGAACGAGACACCGAACACAGACGACTAGGTGCCGGCCCGGACAGCGGGCAGTGACCCTCCGCTGTCAAGGTAATATGACGTCGCGGCTTCCAGACTGACCGGCGGGAAGAATGCGAACTCATTGTTTCGAAAAATGGCGAAGGTACCAGAGCCTTGAAGTCCATCCCGCGCGTGATCGCGGCGAACAGCTCCGAAGCGCGTTATCGTTCAAGCCGGGAGCTTGCGAATATCGCCAGCCTTGAATTCCCTCCAGAAGCTGCTTCAGAACACCAGCCCCGTTGATGCGTCTGTGACTGCCTACGTGTCATGCTCGACTGGGTTCGAGACACGCGAGCAACGCTGCGAAGCCCGGCGATTCCGGTCAGTTGCTCAAAATTCGCGTCCCAGGCGACCGAGATCGCCCAAGTCAAATCTATATTTCTTGAGGCTGAATGGCGCGAAATTCGGTGAAGTCATTCATCGCGGGAGTTTCCGAACGCTCCTGGAAGCGCACGAGCCGAGGGCGCGGTGATGTCGTCGATAGGCTCCTCCCGATTCAGCTAAACCAAAGGACTCGTAATTGAGATATGCCTCATTGATCAGCGCGAAAGTTACGAGCCATCGTATAGGCCAACGAATCAGCGTATAATCGGTCTGGTACGCTGGAATCGCGGACGGTCTGGTTGCGAAGCGTATCGCATCTCTGCAAACGTCAGACGGATTGGTGTCGAGGTGAATTCCAATATAATTGCCGAACTCAAGCGACAGTATCGCATTCTTACGAGCGACCGCGTCGAAATTCGAGGCGGCCTTGATCGAGTCGAGGTGGTTCGCGCAGTGCTCGGGTATCTACGCTCGATCAGCCTGAAGTCTCCGAGCGGAGTAGTGTTACATCCGATAGAAGCGCTCATTCGGCAAGAGCAACGTGACGAATCCGCCTACCTCTTCGACAGAGAAGGGAGATGGTTTAAGTTCGAATTGGGGGAAGGCCGTGGGGAGATCGACTTCCATAACGAGTTCGGAATTTGCGATCTTCATGTGGAATTCGGCTCACCGACACCGCGGCTTTCCTTATCGATTTTCGGCGTCGGGTTGGTCTGCATTGAGGAAGGAATTGAGGCTCTGAGGGTTTACCCTATTCAACATTGGTCGGGAATTGCAGGCGATCGGCGCTTCTAGCCCGAGTGCGGCGAACGTCGAGGGAATTTTAGTCGCGATGATAAGGTTGCTTGATGGCCGTCGGAACGCTCTCGCTTTGAGACGGATCGGCGAACAGCAATGGGGCGAGGTTCTTCAGCGCCGTTTGGCGAGCAAGGCCGGACGCTTCTATTGTGAACCGCTGTCAGATAGGCGCGTCTCCAGCGCGCAGGTGTTGTCTAGGCTCCTCGCCATGACGCCCCTTCAGCTAGCTCGGTTGGATAGTCTTACGCAAGTCGATCTGCACGAGGATCCATTAGGCGCGGAGACATGGTTTTTGCGTCATCTGGGTTTGGCCGGAGGTGAGTAGAGTTATTGGCGTTCTCGGCGAACCAGCGAACTTCTTGCTGTGTTTGAAAAAGGAAGCGGATTTTCGATGGCGCAGTCTTTCACGGACATCGCGGCACTTCACCAATATCTGCGCGGAGTTGTCGGGCGCGCTGGACATCACGCTCCGAACATCACCGAAGTTATCGGTCCACTCACAGTTGCTGTTGTCTTGAAGCACGATAGCGGCTCGTTGGAGTACCGCGAGTATGCAGGAAAACCGACGAACATCCTGCGGTTCAAGATTCAAGGCAGGGGGCACTCGCTCGCTTACAATCATCATCACGGTGGCAGAATAGAGGCGCGCGAAGGCAGTGACACCGGGCCCGTACGGTAATGGTTCACGAATGGGGACGCACTTGGGGGTGTGCTCTCGAAGTTGATCAATTGTGAGGATAGCAAGGAAACCGTGGGCCGTGCCGTGCAGGATGTCTCCCTCGAGACTGCTACTTGTTTGCGTGCTGGTTGAATGACAAGCGGGCGGGCCTTCATGTTTCGCGTGCACGTTACTTAGACCGCTTCGACAGGCTCTTTGGCTTCTTGCGCGGCTCAAAGCCGAACAGCATCTGGCGGGCGTCGATGACCCTGTGACGATCGCCGTGCCATCCGCGCTTCACCCGGCTTAGATGCTCATCGCAGCAATTCGCTTTGCACACCTCGCACTTGCCGCTGGCCAACTGGCCGCATTTTGGATCGTCGCACGTGTCGAATGGATACCAACCGCACAGTGGGCACGTGTATCCCTTTTTGCCGAGAGCTGGCCTTACCAGTCGCCGGCAGTTGGAACATTTGAAGCGCTTCACGAGTTCGACGTGTCTCCGCTACCCGTAACGAGGCCAGACCGCGCTCCCCCATCTTGAGATCGCTGTCAACGCCAACATAACGTCCGAACTGAGGAGTTTTCTCGCTTTGAGTGTTTCCATACCATCTCCCATGCATGGGGAGTTTGCTGCAACTTCCGCATGAAGCGGATGAGATGGACTAGATTAGTTCGTTATCGTTTGTCCCGCGGCTTTGCAGCGAATCAGGGCGCCACCAGCACATATCGCAAGGCGTCCTCGGCTGCTCGTACGCACCGTTGAACCTCGCTGGGGTCAGAGGAAGAGCGAGCGTGTGACATAGCGATGAGTTTGTTATCGATCGCCAGAACCAGGTCTATGGTGCTGTCGGCTATCGAGAGGTCTGATTCTGACACGTCTCCGCGGAACCTCTTCATCAAGAACTTCAGTCTATCTTTTCGTGTGGCGTTGCCCGGCGCTCCTTCTCTCAGCGTCTGATCGATCATTTCTCGCGCGGAATGGGCAGCCTGGCGGAAGGAGTCCGGTTGTGAGGAGGCTAGGGCACTCCAAGCGCCGCGGCGAAGTTCCAGAAGGTGCGGCGAAATTGAACACAAGGCGTGATCCAACTGGTCGAGGAGGCCGCTCTCGAGTGCTTGCCTACCCTTGTCTGTGATCTTCACCCAGTTCTCAGGCTCTGTGAGATCCGCGTACGTCGGCCTAATCAGGTCGTCTGCTTCCAGTTGATCGAACGCTCGGACGGCTAGGGTGCGCTCATCGGGCGTGAGAGATCGCATATAGCCTTCGACTAGTCCCGGCATACCTTCGCGCCCGATCAAATTGAACTTGTGCACGGCTTGCGAGGTAGAAGCCACCGCACGAAGTACCAGGAGCTTCATCTCGTGCAATGTATGGCTCATGATTCCTTTGGATCCGCGAGTACCCAGTCATCTGGGAAGGGATTTTTGTCCCAACCGCGATCGACGGCCGCAGCCCTCAGGGTGGCCAGTGTTCCCTGCAGCGGGTTTACCTTCTGGGCGAATGCCTCTCTGCCGGACTGAGGAATGTAGGTCGAGCCGAAGAAGGCTGCTGCCGTGAGTGCGAGACCAGAAGCGTGCTCTAGCGCAAACCAGGCAAGGCGAACGCTGTTCTCGCTCGCGTCCGGACCGGGCATAACCAGCACTCGGTTCTCTTCCAGTCGAAAGCCGCGCGTGGTTTGAAGCAGGGGGTTTAGGTGTTTAGCGAGGCAGAGTTGCGAATAGACCAGATACCATCGCGCCGAGACGGCATCCGGGGCCGGCGCCCCAATACGGTCTATTCCCATGGCCGTAAGTTCGCGTACAGACTTAAAGGGACGGTTTGGATTCTGATGGTTGATCCATTCCTGAGCCAGCACCTCGTCTTGACCGATTGCCATTAGCGCGAACGCAGCTTCGTATGATGAGGCGGCGAGGGCACACGCCTGATCTGAATAGCCGCGCACCGTGAGGTGTATGATGCACCGTAGGTCGTTTGTAATTCGGACCAGGAGACAAGTCGTGACCTTCCTGGCCTGTGGAACCTCGTGTAGCGGAGCATCAGGGACGCTGCTTAGCGCGAGACCGAGACAATTGTAGACGTCGGTGCTCACCTTGAGGTGTTCCCGCAATTCAACCTCAAGTGTTTTGATCGCAGCCATTTCCGCATCGCTGATGCCACGCAGAGGCACTGATCCCGGGTTCTCTTCCATGCGGAGCAGACTAACTGAGCCGAGAGATTGTGTCTCGACTTCCGCAGCTCAGCTTCAGCCGACATTCCCGAGACTCTCAAACATCAGAAGGTCGCCAGAGGTGTCATCTAGCCAGGCCAGGCCCGAATTCAGAGAAGCGGCCAACCCACCTCCCCCATCTTGAGATCGGCCTCAACGCAACATAACGTCCTTTACGTTGCGACGGATCGGAGAGGAGGAGGGTGCTGTGGCGAGGGTTCCGATTGTTGTTCCCGAATCGACGGATTTGCCCCTGACCCTCACACGCGCTGGCATGGAGGCGCTACCCGCACTGATCACGGCGGCGGACCGGAATACCCGCCGGCCCTTCATCGAGTTCTTCGTCGCCAACATTCGAAATCGCAACACGCGATTGGCGTATGTCCGGGCGGTGCGTCGGTTCCTGGATTGGTGTTCGAGCGCGCAGCTTGAATTGGCAGAAATCGAGCCCATCACGGGTAACGATCTTTCTTCTGGAGCCTCGACTTTGACGCCAGCAATGCCTCGAGCCGCGGCGTCGCTTTCGATTCGATTCAGCAGCACCGGTTTGCCAACGCCCCTTAGCCCGTGGAGGAATCAGGCTGCCGGCGGCCCGACCGGCTCGCATTCGATCAAGCGCGATTGCAGCGCGCTCGATAAGCACGTCTCTCCCGGCAAGTTTAGGCGGTGGTGTACCGGCACCCCGTGCATAAGGGTTTTCGCGAGGCTCCATTTATAGCAAGCTTAGGATTCTTATCTTTGAGGACTAAGATAGCTTAAGAACTTAATCGAAACGTCGGCGCAGCTGCCGACGCCGAAGCGCCTGATCATCTTCCGTCTTGACTTGACTCCGGAAGAGGTCCCTAAGAAGGTGACGTCTTCCAAACTCGAGCGAGGGTAGTGGGTCATTTTGATGACCCACTACCCGAGCGAGTGTGGCCTTGACCCGCACACTGCAGATAGATAGCGTTTCACCTCTAGTTGTTCACAACGGAGCCAATCGTGGAACGAATTGTCACGAATATTGCCACCATCGCCAGTAGACAGGCGATGCGAATGGCCTGCCTGGCTCCGACGCGCCAACGCTGAATCATCTAGCGTTCCTGATTTCCATCTAAAAAAATAACGTCGGCGGAGCCAGAAGGCCCCGCCCGTCCGGCTTTGGAACGCCGGAAGAGTGCGTGTTAAGCACATGGACTTTTCAACCCCAATCTATTTTGTCGGAGATCCTCACGGATTGACTCACCGGCTCGCGCGCGAGATCGCCGAGCGTCGGCCTCTGCCGGCAGCGGTTGTGTTTCTCGGGGACTTCGGCCTCGAGCGGACCTTCCATACCGAAGTGGAACCGCTGAGAGATGCGGGTGTGCAGGTGTGGTGGATTCCAGGCAATCACGACACCGATGCCGAGCTCTACTATTTCCGGCTCTTCGACAACAACGAGCTTCGCGATTTCAACCTGCACGGCCGCATCGCGGAGATCGCTGGAGTGCGAATTGCTGGCCTCGGAGGGGTCTTCAAAGGCCGGGTGTGGATGCCGGACCCTGGCGCACGAGAGGATCAGCGGTTCCCGCGCTGGAAATCGCGCGGAGACTGGTTGAACGACAGGCCGTCTTCGAACAGGTGGCGTGGAGGGCTACCGCTTCACCTTCGCGACGCGATCTGGCTGGAAGACTACGAACTGCTCAAGGAGCAGCACGCCGATGTGCTCGTGTGCCACGAAGCGCCGAGCTGCCACAAGCATGGCTTCGAGGCGATCGACGATCTAGCGGAGCTAATGGGCGTGTCGGTGGTTGTTCATGGTCATCACCACACTGACTACGATGCGGTGATTTGCGGCGGCCGGGTACGCGTGCTCGGGGTTGGTCTTGCAGGCATCCGTCAACTGGACGGCACAACGATCCGCCGCGGCACAAGGTCGGTGATCGACGGCGCGGCTCGGAAGCCAGTTGTGACCCCAGACGGTAAGTGACGCCAGAACTGGAGAGACTTCAGTGAAACTACACATTCTAAGCGACCTGCACCTCGAATTTCTCAGCAAGCCGCCCTACGCCTATGAGCTGCCCGAGGTTGGCGCGGACGTAGTAGTCCTCGCGGGCGACATCGGGCTCCGGCACCATGGAGCAGCCTGGGCAGCGCGCGAGTCCGCCCGTCTTGGAAAGCCTTTCCTGTACGTTTGCGGCAACCACGAGTTCTACAAATATCGGGGCGGCCTGACCGACACGAAGGATATCGCGCGCGCTGCGGCCACACGAGGGGAGGTGCATTTCCTGGAGCGAGGCGAAGTAAGCATCGGCGGGGTGCGATTCCTGGGTGCGACTCTGTGGACTGATTTCCAATTGTTTGGAGAACAGAGCGTGTCCTACGCGACGTGGCTGGCACGCCGCGAGATGACGGACTTTGAGCTAATCGTTTATTCCGGGTGGCCACATCGGGTGAAGCTGAATCCGTCACACCTTAAGGCGATCCATCGCGACACCCGAAATTGGCTGGACGAGCGCTTGTTTTCTGAACGCTTCGCGGGACCTACAGTGGTCGTCACGCACCACGCGCCGCTCAAGAATAGTGTGGATGTAAACCGCTATGACAGGCAGATCTTGGCGGCGGCGTATGCCTCGAACCTGGAAGTGCTGTTCAACCGCCGTCGTGTCGCTCTGTGGGTCCATGGCCATACCCACCGTCCGCAGGATTATCTCCACAGAGGGGTTCGGGTGGTGTGTAATCCGCAAGGTTATCCTCACCAAAAAGGAACTACCGGGTTTCGCGCTGACTTCGTAGTCGAGGTGTGAAATGAAGGTTCAAATCCTGAGCGACCTCCACAATGAATTCCATCGAGCGCGCAATGTCCCGGTCCCGGACATCAAGGAAGCGGGGGCCGATCTGATCATTCTCGCCGGCGATATCGACGTGGGGATGGCGGGAGTTCAATGGGCCATCGAACAAAGTGAACGGCTTAACCGGCCTCTGGTGTACGTGTGCGGCAATCATGAGTTCTACGGCGAGTGCCCCAAGGAATTACTGACGTCGATGCGAGCAGTTGCCGAGGGGACGCGTGTGCATGTCCTCGAGAACGGGGCTCTTGAAATCGACGGCGTTCGGGTTTTGGGCGCGACCCTGTGGACCGACTTTCGCGCCTTGGGAATATATCGAGAGAACGAGTGTATGCGCGCTGCCGCCTTGAACATCGCGGACTTCCGACTGATCAAATTCCACAAGCCTGACGGGACGCACACGCATCTGCAACCCATTAATGCCGCATCTTGGCACGCGACCTCGTTGACGTGGCTTACTCAGGAGTTGGCGAAGCCTTTTAACGGCCGCACGGTTGTAGTGACCCATCATGGACCATCGATCCAGTGCCATGATTACCTCATCTACGGTGGACCGGATCCGATTAGCGTGTCGTTCTGGTCTCGGATCGAAAGGCTGCTCACGTCCGAACGCGTTGCGTTGTGGGTTTACGGGCACACGCACTCCAACCTGCGATTCGAGGAGAATGGAGTGCTGGTGGTCTGCAATCAGCGTGGCTACCTCGAGGCACCGGCCATCGCTGAAAAGTTTGATCCTGTTTTCACGGTCGATGTGTAGGTGATTTCGTGACCTCTCAAGGATTGCATGGCACGCCACGCAATTCACAGACGTTCCTCCTGCAAAACGGACCTAAGCGGACCTCCCAGGCCGAGCTCTCCATTTGCGACTGGTAAAGTTTCGCGGGGTATCTCAGCAGGCGACGGAGTCTATTTCAATTTGGCGGAGTTTTCGGGGGACAGGCAAGCAGGCCTGAAAAAGGCGAGGTTCAGCGCGTTCACCGCTTCTCGCTCCGGCCCCATCGTGAGTACCTTCTTTGTTGGCTTTCGAGATCTCGTGTTCTTAAGGAGTGTAGCCTTTTTTTACTTTGATCTGGTCGCCCGACCCATATTTTGCGCGAAGTCCTGCATGTCGAACCAGGTGACTTTGGCGGAATGATGTGTCTCGCCTCGTGAGTCCCGCAAGTACACGCGGGCCGGAAAAGACTCTCCCCGCTCGACGAACGGTGGAAACACGAACCAAACGAGCCTTTGCCTGATGGTGGTATCAGCCGGAATGCTGTCATCGAAGGTCATCCCTAAGAAGGTTTGGCGTCGAGGAATTAGATGGAACACTCGACGCCACCTGACGAGGCGAACGCCGGTGATCGTAACAGCAGTGTCGCCATTGTTGGTCACATAGAAATCGCCCATTATCTGCACGCCCGGGCCAGCCCCTTGAGCGGTGCTCCAGAACGTCGCGTGCCTCCCCAGCTCGACCATCGTGAGCGGCTCCAGCACGATCCGAGGCGGCCGGAGTAGGCTTCTGAACATTCGCCCCGCTCCGTCCCGTATCCAGCTCAGCAACGTCACAAGCTGCGAGAGAACTGCGATCTTCACATGACCACGCGACAGTCTCAGGAACCGCTACTTTTTCCTGCCACTGCCGGGGTCGTCGAACAGGCCAGTGGTCTTCTGCCTCGACGTCACCAGACGCCATTTGGATTGTTTGGTCGAGTTATTTTTGGGAGGAGCAGTCTTCTTCATACGTTGGTTTTACCGCACGACGCTGCATTAGTTGTAACGCGAACAACCGCCCTCTTTGGGCGGCCTCAGACCTGACTATTTCCTCGCGTGTTCACTGTTGACGACACGTCGTAACCGCCGTCAATGCCGGTTGAAAGTTGACTCGCTTTCGCCCGAAATTTGGACTGAACCCCGAAAACTGGACGGGCAGGGATGAGCGCCGAGCAGCTTGCGCCCACCCAGACTGGGGCGCAAGAATCAGCGAAAAAGGAGCGCGGAGGTCTGATAGCGCTCGCGTTCTTGGATAGAGATGATCAAACGGCTCAACGCTCGCAATTTCCTCAGCCTGAAGGAGATGGATCTGACGTTGGGGGCTCGCAACGTCTTCGTCGGCCCAAACATGTCAGGGAAGAGCAACTTCATCGAATGCCTGAAATTCATTCAAGAAGCGATCGCTCGGCAGATGGGTGGTGAAGTAGCGCCCCTATATCAAGCGCTATCGAAACGCGGAGGCTTCAGTGAGCTTGTTTGGAAAGGCGAACCCCGCGGACCAATAAGTTTGTTGCTCGAGGTGGAAGTGCCTGGCTCCTCTGATAGGAAGCCGATCTCCTATTCCTACGAAATGTCTCTCCGACTCGGCTCTTATGGGCCTGCAGAGGTCGAAGCTGAGCGCCTTGTGATGGAGAGCGCGGGCAAGCCGGAAGTCCTGCTCGAAAATGCAAACGGCAAACTCAAAACAAAGGCATCTGGCAAAACGGTCGAAGGGCCTCAGAGCACGACCGGGCTCATGGTCGAACACTTCGGCCGTTACAATCCGCCGTTTCAGGGGGTTGAGTTCTTGGAGTTCGTCGCGAGCTGGCGCTTTTACCACCTCGTGCCGGCGCTTATTCGGGAAGCGAATCCGCCGAAGGCGGAAAACTCTCTCTCCGAGCATGGTGAAAATCTTTCATCTTGGTTGTTCACCCTTCAGACGTTTCCCGAGGACTTCGCCAGACTGACGCAAGTCTGCTGCGACGTGCTTCCGGGTCTCAGTCGAATTCTCTTTCAGCCGGTGGAGCCTCGACCAGAGAGAGTTATTGTCAATCAGACCTCGAGCACCACCGAGTCACCGAAAATTGCTGTTGGCACCGGGGAGTCGCTTTTCCGAACTCCGATCGGCTTGGGGCGCATGTCCGATGGAGAATTGGCATTCCTAGCACTGTGTTCCGTCATCCTCGCGCCCAAAGAACTACGACCTTCGGTTCTATGCATCGAGGAACCAGAGAGCCATCTTCACCCGCGGCTCGTGGAAGTCCTTGTGGAGCTTCTCGATCAGGTGGCTGCTGAGGAAGGTGCACCGCAGATGATCGCAACTACCCATTCACCACTCCTCGTCGACAAGTTGAAAATCGAAGAGCTTCTCGTCGTAGAGAAGAAGGAAGGTGCCACTGAATTCACTCGACCGTCAACTAAGAAGCATTTGAGAGAGCTTCTATCGCGCAGAGAACAGTCGCTGGGAGATCTCTGGTACTCAGGAGCGCTGAGCGATTCCTGATGCCAACGATTGGACTGATTGTCGAAGGAGAATGCGACAAAGCCGCGCTCCCTGTCCTTCTCCAGAAATGCCGAGCGGGCGTTAGAGTAGAACCGAGAAAGTGTCGAGGATCGGTGACGGGAAGACTCTCAGGCATCCTGGCAGAACTGGAACGTTCCTGCAGGGCCGAGAAGGTTCTCATCGTTTCTGATGCCGATGGCCAGGAACCAAGGACGGTTCTCAGTCTCGTGCAAAGTCGCGTGAAGCGACGGTATCCATTCAGCGTGGTTCCGCTTGTCATCGTGGAGAAGCTCGAAGCGTGGCTGATAGCGGATCCTGGAGCCTTAGAACGGGTACTTCGTGTGAAGACTTCATTCCGAAGCCCTGAAACAATACCAGACCCAAAAGCAGAGTTGTGCAGGCTTCTGAGGCCAAGGATCTACACGCCAGCAATTGCGCACCGCATTGCAGAGGAAATCGATCTACGAGTTCTTGCCCAGAGGTGCACGCGATTCAAAGCGTTCCGAGATGCGGTTCTTCGCTGAGGTCCAGGACTCGACCCTCGCCCGCGATAATTGGTACCGGTCAAAATGCACTTCTGTCTGATGACGACCAGATGCTTCGTAGTGAAGATAGCAAGGTTCCGCGAGCGGCTGTCCAAGTCAATGTGTCCTCAGAGTTCCACGATTCATCCTACGCAAAGCGCTACGAAGTTCCGCTTCGAAGGCTCAGTATTTTCAGGAATTGAAACTCAGTCGCTTCATCATGGTGAATTACATGAACGCCGACACTTTGCCCCAACGCGCCTGTGCGCAGTTCGAGTTGCCGGATGGGGTGGCATTTCGGCACGAGGATGCGGCCAAAGCCGCATCAATGCTTCGATCGCTGGCGTGCGCCGAGGCCAGGGCTGATGACCATCAGTTTCCCGGCGGAGCGGAAGTCTACGTGGCCGGTCATGTTGGTAAGCGGGAAGATAACGTGCCGCGCTTTTCCTATTTGCCGTTGCCGTCAATCGGTGAGGAGCACGCCGACGGCATGATTCGAGACTTCTTGATGGCCGAGCCTTTCGGCGGCGATGGCTCCCACGCGAATTGGGCGCAGCAGCGTCTGCGGAACCGAACGCTCCGCGACCCTGACGGAAACGAGCGTGGCGTGCTGCTCGATCCTTGGCGGCGGTCTTCTGGCCTCATGATCCGCCGCTATATCGAGCAGGCGAGGAGTTGGTCCAGCGTGACGCCGTTGATTCTTCCGGGATTCGATGACGGCAGGCAGACGAAGGCAGAAAAACTCGTGATTTCCGCTGCAGGCCAGGCCGGCATATCCGTTTCCGCAATAGCGGAACTGACGCTGCGAAAAGCTCCGTTCTGGCCGAGTTCTCAAAACCCTCGGCAGTACGCTCGGCCGACCTATCTCAAAGGTCTGCCGGGCTGGCATGCTCGGCTCGTTTTTCAACAACCGATTGTCGGCCCAATCACGATAGGTGCTGGAAGGCACGCCGGCCTTGGGTTGTTCGCGGCGGGCGGAAACTGACTCATCACCGACTCATTGTTAAAAGCGATTTGAGCGGTCAGGTGAGAATAAATGAGGCGCTCGTGCGCAAGACCCCTTGCCAATGCCACGGTTTAAGACTATCGACCAAAGAACAGCGTCGAGGGCGGAGGCCAGACCGGCGAACGCTCGCGAAACAGGCCCAAAGCGCTTTGAGATTCGGAGGTTGGAAGGGACGGGATTCCGCGCTTACGTGAGCGCGGCCACATTGAAATACGCCCGCGTTTGGTGTCAGCCATTGTTTGAGTCGATTCCTCACTCACGTGAGTGCGGCCACATTGAAATGCCAGCGCAAGCAATTCATCCAGTGGCTTCATGGGCTAGATTCCGCCCTCACGTGAGCGCGGCCACATTGAAATGGCTTCTGCGCCGACTCCGCATCGGGCGTGGGCTCGATTCCCTGCTCACGTGAGCACGGCCACATTGAAATCATCTCTCCGTGGAGCGGGGCTAACGCCTAAGTCCGCGATTCCGCGCTCACGTGAGTGCGGCCACATTGAAATGAGAGGGGATTCCGCGCTGACGTGAGCGCGGCCACGGACTCGCTATTCCTTGTGAAAGCTCTTAATTTACTCGCCAAGGCGGGGCACGGCCCAGCGTGAGGAGGCTTCAGTGCCAACCGAACCGCGCCATGGTGACATTTGAAATTGCACGAGCCGCTTGGGTAGGTAAGCTGGCCGCCGATGGCGGCATTCCGGCTTGGCCCCCGGCTGGGGTCGCGATCGAAGGGGACTTTTCTGGCATTCAGCGCTTCGTCCTGCGACCTGTGCCGGGTGCGGGTGGCGCCGCACGCCGCCTGAGAGCCCGCTCTTTCCGGGTACTGGCACTGACCCGGTTGGTTGCGTCTGCCTTGGAGCATCGCCTGCGCGACGCGTGCGCTCGCCTGTACTACTCAGCTGGGGGGCGTTTCCTGATTGTCGCAAACCCGTATCGCGAATGGGCCGATTGTCTGGCCTCGTTCCAGGGAGAACTGGACGATGACCTGTTACGCACGTACAAGGGCGAGCTGGCATTTCACCTCGCCGGTGCCGAGTTTGCCGACGGCAGAATTCCGGTAGGCGGACTGCGAGACGCGATGGCCCGGCGGAAGCAGACGCCGCTCGATCGCGCGTTGCGGACAGCCGGTAAGTGGGTACCCGAGCGTTTCGTCTTCTCCGGGGGCGATGCCAAATGCGCGGGATGCGGATCAACGGCGGCGCTTTGTGACCAATCCGAGCGCCTTTGCCAGACCTGCGTTGATGATAGCGAACTGGGCAAGCGCCTACTGATGGGCGGGCCTCTCAGGCTAAAGCAATCGCCGCATGGCTCTCTGGCGGTACTCGGGGAGCGCTGGACAGTCTCATCAGATGGCCCAATCCTTGTATCCGCAGTAACGCACACCCCGCTTGAGCGCGAGCAACTCGCGACTTTCAAGGAATTGTCAGGCCGGGCTGGAGGCCGGCAATACCTCGGATATCTAAGGCTCGACGCGGACCGAATCGGATTGGAGTTTCGCAAACTCGAAGGAGATCCGAGACGTACTTGGGGACTCAGTAAACTGCTCGATGAGACTTTTTCGTCTGCGGTTACAGAAAAGCTGCGGACCCAATTTGCTAACCTCTATCCGGTCTATGGCGGTGGTGACGATCTCTTTGTGATCGGGCCATGGAACGAGGTGCTGGATTTTGCCGCAGCTTGGCGCTCCGAGTTTCGGAAGATCTCAGAGGACAAGTTGACGTTTTCGGCCGGCGTAGCGCTGGCGAAACCTTCTCACCACATTTTGACCAAGTCGGAAGAATCCGAGGGCGCTTTAAACGACCATGCCAAAATCCCGCGCGATAGCATCCATGCACTTGGCTCGACTATTTCGTGGGCTGAGTTCGGGGAGGTGCATGCGTTGGCGAACCGGGTCACTGAGCTGCACTCCTCACGCCAAATCAAGAGTGCCCTGCTACACGACATCGCCTATTTGCATGAAAGATGGCAGCGAGGTGATCCGCGCTGGCATTCGCTGCTCTTTTACCAATTCGAACGGAATCTGACCCGAGAGGCCAGGCGCGTCATGGCAGATGCATTCCTTTCTCCGGGACATCTTTGGGAGCACGCCGGTTTCATCGTGCGATACGCCATGCTCAGCGGGGGCGCACAGGAAGAGCATCGACATGCCTGACATGAAGGACGCGATGCGCAAGGCCGGTTTGCTGAAGCAGCGCTCACCGGACGCTCACGGCAACCCCCAGCCTGATACACGAACTGAGCGAGAGGGAAATCCTTTCCCGTCCGGCTATCCAAGATACCTGACAGATGAGGGCCATACGCGGGTCGAGCTAGTCAGGAGTGAGGCAGAGCGGATCGCTGCTCATTTTGAATCGGTGAGGCTGAAGCGGAACCAACTACGAGCCTTCTATGACCACGCGAAGCGGCAACAGCAGCGACTGCGGTATGGGGCCTCATTCGAAGAGATCCACCCGGAGGTCGCTAAGCTGAAGGCGTTTGCGGCGGATCGGGCGGCGAGAACGAACAATCCAATTCCCCGGTCCTTCAAGGAATTTATTGATCGCAACGTCGATGCAGTGAGTGACGAGAAAAGTTTTACTCAGGGCTTTGTGCCCCACTTCGAAGCGGTAGTTGGCTACTGCGCGCGCATAAAAGATTGACCCATAGGGCCAGATGGACACACGCGGTTGAGATGAAATTCGAGATCGAGTTGCTCGAAGGCATGCGGATTGGCGGCGCGGGAGGTGGCCTTGAGATTGGTGGCGTCGATCCCAACCTGATGGCGCTCAAGGATCCGATAAGCGGTGAACCCTATATTCCCGGCTCAAGTCTCAAGGGCAAGCTGCGAAGTACGCTCGAGAAAGAGCACGGACTTGGCCGCGACGGCAAGCCGTGCGGTTGCGGGAAAATGGGCTGCCCCGTCTGCCCAGTGTTTGGAGCGCACATGAATCTCCGCGCGGAGTCCGGCATTTCCCGGCTCAGCGTCCGTGACGCTCACTTCACTGAGAGCTACCGGAAAACATGGAAACTGAATCCGGTATTTGAGGCGAAGACCGAGAACACTATCGATCGTAGCCGTGGCACGGCTGAGAATCCGCGTACACAGGAACGGGTGCCGGCAGGGGCAGTGTTCCAGGCGGAAATGGTGCTGAAGGTATTTGAGCGAGACAATGACGGAAAAATGGTGAAAGACCTGAAGAACGCATTGGCCATCGTGCAGCGGCTCGACTCCTTGGGAGCGGGCGGGAGCCGTGGTTCGGGCCGAATCGCGATCCGAAGCTTCTCGGAAAAGAAAATCGCCCTTTCGGATCTGACACTATGACGAGCTGGCGGCTGCGGATCCGTCCTCGCTCGCAGTGGGCTACCCCGTTTCGCGCCGATTCACTCTTCGGCGCGATCTGCTGGCGATGGTCGGAGCTGTTTCCGGAAACATTCCCCGATATGTTAGCTTCGTTTCACGACGGTAATCCGTCATTCATTCTCTCTGACGGCTTTCCGGGCGATCTGCTGCCTTTGCCATTGCACGCCGCGACCCCCGCAAGGGAAAGGAAGCCTAAGCTTGTTTGCAACGCTGAAAAACTGATCCACTTTACCGCTGTAAAAATGAGCCACCGCGAGCTCGTTGTTTCTGCTCTCTCTTCTGAAATTGAAATCGTCTGATCTTTTCCGCGGTGCGCGTTAGGG
>Ga0335085_10003854_pt1 | contig 25438 bp, 24 predicted proteins | sample Lox_Sample_45_FD_206712 | JGI IMG/M metagenome (GOLD analysis project Ga0335085, IMG submission 206712) | Soil microbial communities from Loxahatchee National Wildlife Refuge, Florida, United States - Lox_Sample_4.5 | ecosystem: Environmental > Terrestrial > Soil > Wetlands | place: USA...
CGAAGCGACGGGGCGGGCGCGACGATTCCGTTGCCGGTGAAAAAGCCGATTCGCAGGACGCCGGAAGCGGTCTGCTGCAAAGGGCTGAGCAGCCGAAGCGCGAGATCGAGATCGTCGACCCGTCGAGCCAAAAGACCAGGCTGCGCCTGAATGGCTTCCTGTCCGGGGAAAAGCAGCGCGTGGCCGTACATGGTGAGACGTCCTGAAGTCGGCTTGATCGCATGAATGCCGCAGGCGTGCGCGGGCAGGCGAACGCTGCCGCCGATGTCGCTGCCGAGTCCGAGCGGCGATCCGCCCGCGGCAATCAATGCGGCCTCGCCGCCGCTGGAACCGCCGGGAGAACGGTCGGGATTCCACGGGTTGCGCGTTCGTCCGTACAGGGGGTTATCGCTTTCGTTCCCCATCAGCAGCTGCGAGACGTTGGTTTTTCCAAGCAGGATGGCGCCGGCTTCACGCAGGCGCGCCACGTAAGGCGCGTCAGCGGTGGCGCGGCGATTCGCGAAGGAAGTCAGTCCCATTGTTGTCGGAGTGCCCGCAACATCGAATGATTCTTTGACAGTGAAAGGAAGTCCGGCAAGCGGGCCGAGCTGCTCGCCGCAGGCGCGGGCGCGATCGACAGAGTCGGCATCGGCGCGGGCGCGCTCGAACAGCGGAACGACCATGGCGTTCAGCGAGGGATTTACTTCTTCTATGCGCCGGATGTGGCTCTCGATAATTTCGCGCGCGGAAGCGGCGCCGCTTGCGACCTGGGCGATGAGTTCAGCCGCGCCTGGGCTCGCCGAAGCCGCAACCTGCACCACATTCCCATGTCCCAACTCGCTATTTTAGATAGTTAAGGAGGCGGTATGAAGAGATTGGTTTATGGGGCGTTGTTTCTGGCGGCCGCCGGGGTTTTGTCCGCTGCAGGTCCCGAAGGCTTTGTGGGGTTATGGAAGAGCGATCCCGGCACTCCGACGATGACGCGCGATCTTGCGCTCGATGGCAAGGTAATCGTGATGACAGAGCATATACCGGGGCGGAACGGCGGGCCGGAAACCATCATGATTCGCAAATACCCGACCGACGGCAGCACCGTGTCGATGGACAAAGGCTTCTGGGCCGGCGCAACGGCGACCGGAAAAATGGAAGGCAACGTCCTCATCGTGGACACTACCCAGGCCAATGGCACGAAGTGGCACGATGTCTGGACGCTGGCCGAAGACGGCAAGCATTACATCGATGAAATGTCGAGCACGCCGGCGCCGGGCGCCGCACAGGCGGGCCGCGAAGGACGCGGCGGCGGTGGCCGCGGAGTGAATAAGTTCAGCTATACGAAGGAGTAGAAACCGGGGGAAGAGCGTTCCGCGGTTTTAAATTGGCGGAAGGTCGGAGGGCAGGCCGATCTGTCCGGGCTGCTGCCCCGGCTTTGTCACGTTCTGGTCGGGCCGCGCTGTCAAAAAAATCAGCGTGATATCGACAATGTGCGTTTGGCGGTTGATGTCCTGACTGGCTCTGGTGTCGCCGAGGTGATCGAAAATGCCCTGTGCCCTGACCTGGCTCAGGAAGTAGTCGCCATAGCCCTGCGGAAATTTATCGCCCGTCCTGACACCCCACATTTTCCGGATGGCGGCTTCTCCGTCGAGCCCGAGGCCGTTGACGGTGAGTTTGCCGAATGTGTAAGCGGCTCCGGAGTCAACCACGATGAAGAACGCCACAGACTTCGCGGCTTCGTCAACGGTTTTGTCGGTAGTGACGCGCGCGTCGAGAAAACCCTGACGATGCAGCGACTCCAGCACTCGCGCCGCTGCCTGAATCACGTCATCGAAGTTGGCCACGGTCTGCTGCGGCAGCTTCGCGTTTTTCAGAATGCGTTCGCCTTCTTCGGGGCTTGTTCCGCGCACAGCTACGCGCGTGAGCTTGTACTCAGGGCCTTCGTCGATGATCACCGTCACGTCCACGCCGTCCACGTCGGTTGATGGTTTCGTAGCGATCTTCGGGAAGGTCACGTGCATGTGGCCTTTGGCTTCGTAGAGGGGAACGATCTGGGTTTGCAGCAGACCGCGAAATCCGTTTTCAGTGAACGGCTGGCCGAACGCCACTTCGGCGATTTTGTTGTGAAGGTCGATGGCCGGAATCAGTTTGCTGCCTTCGAAGCTGACCGTCGAGACCGCAGGAAGACCGCGCTTCGGGGTGAAGTCGACGATGAATGTCTGCGGCGCGGGCGCGACAACCTTGCCGGCAACGTCCAGCGGCCGACCCATTGATTCAAGATATTGCTGAATCTCGTTCGCGGTCCGGTTGATCACCTGCTCGGTGCCGGGCATTCTGCCGGTGAACAAAGGATCTCTCGTTTTGAGATACGCGGTGATGTCCTCGATCGAAGCAGGCAGGCCGTCGATGCGGATCGGATAGAGCGTTTCGATCTCCTGCACTTCGAAAGTGATCGCGTAGCCGCTGCCTTCCTTCGCGGGCCTGTACTGATAACCCACCTTGTCAAAGTAGCCGCTGGCGATGAGACGATCCCGGGCCGCATCGAAGACGCTGGTATTTGCGGGCTGGCCGAGCGTCAGACCGGTGGCGGCGGCGATGGCGGATACAGAAAGAATCCGATTGCCATCGATGGTAATCGAATCCAGAGGAAAGTCGCGTGTCGTCTGCGCGGAGGGCGCGGACTGAGCGCCCGCGATGCCCGCGAAAAGCAACAAAACCAATAACATCCGCCGCATTTCTATCACCAGTTTATACAGACGCGGCATGTAGAATGGAGTTACGTGACATACGATTTGATTGTGATTGGTAGCGGCCCCGGCGGCTACTCAGCCGCGGTGCGCGCGGGCCAATACGGTCTCAAAACAGCGATCGTCGAAAAAGATGCGAAGCTCGGGGGCACATGCCTCCATGTTGGATGCATTCCGACGAAGGCGCTGCTCCACACCGCGGAACTCTGGACGTTCGCCAACCATTCCGCCGATGAAGGCATCACCATCGAGAAACCGACGCTGAATTTTCCGAAGGTGATCGAGCGTAAGAACGGGATCGTTCAGAAACACGCCAAGGGCGTCGAGTTTCTGATGAAGAAGAACAAGGTCGACTGGATTCCCGGCTTCGCGACGATCAAGACGGCGCAGGGAGCGGTGAAAAAGATCGAGGTCCGGAGCGATAAGGGCACGCAGACGCTCGAGACGAAGAACATTTTGATCGCGACCGGCTCGGAAGCTCGCATGCTGCCCGGGCTGAAGGCGGACGCCGAGTTCATCCTGACCAACATCGAGATTCTGAACCTGACGAAGGTGCCGAAGTCGCTGATGATTATCGGCGCGGGCGCAGTGGGCGTGGAGTTTGCGTCAATGTTCCGGCGGTTCGGATCGGAAGTCAGCATTTTCGAAATGCTGCCGCGCATCGTGCCCGTGGAAGACGAAGAGATTTCGAAAGAGCTGGAGAAGATTTTTAAGAAAAGCGGCATTCGCGTGGAGACGGGCGCGAAGTGCGACAACGTGCAGAAGACCGGGCACAGCGTGAAGATGAAGGTCACGCTTTCCAGCGGCAAGGTGGAAGACATCGAAGCCGAGAAGCTTCTGGTGGCAATCGGCCGCGCGCCGAACACCGCGGGCATCGGGCTCGAAAACACCAAAGTGCAGGTCGACCGCGGCTTCATCAAGGTCGACGCGTACCAGCAGACCGGCGAGCCGGGCATTTACGCGATCGGCGACGTGGTGGCGGGTACCCCGCAACTGGCGCACGTGGCTTCGATGCAGGGAATGGTTGCGGTGGCGAAAATCGCCGGCAAGCCTGCGACTCCGGTCAACCGCAATCGCATTCCCGGCGCAACTTACACAGAACCCGGAATCGGCAGTGTCGGACTCACCGAGGCCCAGGCGAAAGCCGCCGGTTACAAAGTCAGGGTCGGCAAGTTCCCGTTTATGGCGAACAGCAAGGCGACGATTCTGGGCTCCCACGACGGGTTCGTGAAAGTCGTTGCCGACGAAAAATACGGCGAGATTCTCGGAGTTCACATCATCGGTCCGCAGGCCTACGAGCTGATTTCCGAAGCCGTCGCCGCCATGGAAGCCGAAGCAACTGTCGAGACGATGATGCACACGATCCACGCTCACCCGACTATCTATGAAGCCGTCGGCGAAGCCTTCAACAACGTCTACGGCATGGCCATCAATGTCTGAGTGCGTGGTTCAGGACCTCGGGCGCATGCGCTATGCAGAAGCGCTCGAAGTCCAGGCGCGCATTGCCTCCGACCGCAAGCAGGGTTTGAGCGTCGATCATCTGCTGTTCGTCGAACATCCTCACGTCGTCACCATCGGGCGCAACGGCCACGCGGAAAATCTGCTGGCGCCGGAAGAAACACTGTGTCGCGCGGGCATCGAGCTGCTTGAGACAGATCGCGGCGGCGATGTTACGTATCACGGACCGGGTCAGATTGTGGGATATCCCATCATGGACCTGCGCGGCTGGAAGCGCGACGTGGGCGCGTTCGTCCGCGGGATCGAACAGGTTCTGATCGATACGCTGGCCGACTTCGGAATTGAAGCGCAGCGTATCCCGGGAATGACCGGCGTCTGGACCGGAGACGCCAAGATCGCCGCGATCGGAGTTCATCTCAGCCGCTGGGTTTCGACTCATGGCTGGGCGCTGAACGTAAACACCGACCTCAAATACTTTCAGTACATCGTGCCCTGCGGTCTGACGAAGCCGGTGACGTCGATGCATGCGCTTGGCGTGCGCGCGGATGCGGACGAAGTCAAGGCGGCGCTGGTCCGCCGCTTCGGGCGAATTTTTAATTTCGAAATGCAATTTCAAGCTGCACTTTCTTATCGCGCACAACAGACCCTTCAGCCTGTGCGCTTCATGGAGCGATATTAGGAATATGACTGACGTCGTGATGCCCCAGATGGGCGAAAGCATTGTCGAAGGAACGTTGACCAAATGGCTGAAGAAGCCAGGCGACAAAGTAGAACGCGACGAACCGTTGTTCGAAATTTCGACCGACAAAGTGGATACGGAAATTCCTTCTCCGGCCGCCGGCACGCTGGGCGAACTGCTGGTGCAGGAAGGCCAGACCGTGCAGGTGAACGCGGTTGTAGCCCGCATCAACGAGAATGGCTCGGCCGCCGCACCGCCGCCGCCCGCGCAGAAGGCCGCTGCGCCACCGGCACCTGCACCTGCGGCGCCGGCAGCTCCCGTAGTGGAGGCAAAACCCGCGGCTGTTCCGGTTCCTCCTCCTTCTGCGCCTGTGTCCGCGCCTGCCGCGCAGGAACCGGCAGGTCCGCTGTCGCCGCTGGTGAGGAGAATGGCGCGCGAGAACAACATCGATCTGTCGACCGTCAAGGGGACCGGGGCCGGCGGACGCATTACGAAAGAAGATCTCGAAGGCGTCATCAATCGTCCGCAGGCCCTGGCCACAGCCGCGCCCCCGGTGCAGGCGCCGGCGGCAGTGGTTCCCGCCGCGCCCATCGGCAAAGCGCAGCCGACCGCGAGAGCGCGCATCGAGCCGATGAGCAATATGCGCATCAAGATCGCCGAACACATGGTGATGTCGAAGCGCGTGTCGGCGCATGTCACCACGGTGCATCGCGTCGACATGACCCGCGTGGCAAAGATGCGCGCGAGGCACAAAGACGATTTCCAGGCGCGCTATGGGATGTCGCTCACATTTCTTCCGTTCGTGGCGCGCGCGACCGTGGAAGCGCTCAGCTCATTCCCGATCGTCAACGCTTCGGTCGACGGAACCAACATCATCTATCACAATGAAATCAATCTCGGAATCGCCGTCGCGCTGGAGAACGGCCTCATCGTGCCGGTGATTCGCAATGCCGACGAAAAGAACGTGCTGGGGCTGCAGCGGTCGATTGTCGATCTGGCATCGCGGGCGCGGGCCCGGCAGCTGAAGCCGGACGAGATTCAGGGCGGGACGTTCTCGATCACCAACTTCGGCAGCTTCGGCAGCGTCTTCGCCACACCGATCATCAATCAGCCGCAGATCGCGATTCTCGGAGTTGGCACGGTGGAGAAAGTGCCGGTCGTAGTAGACGACGCGATCGCCATTCGCTCGCAGTGCTATCTCGCGCTGACATTCGACCACCGGCTGATCGACGGAGCGCTGGGCGATCAGTTCACCGGCAAAGTGAAGTCGGTTCTCGAAAACTGGTCGGAAGAGGTCCTGTAGCGATCAGCGGCGCATGAACGCGGAGAGCCGGGTTCATTTGCGTTCGTTCGCGGTTGATTTGGTCTTTGCGGCCAGTTGTTCCAGATCCTCCAGCTTCAAAACGCGCTGGTCCTGAAACGCCAGCGCGTCGCCGCGCGCTTCAATCGGGCCAGGCGTGAAGGTGACACCCGCGGCCGCCAGCAGGTTCTGGTTGTTTTCCTTGTTCAGAAATTCGAGCCATCGTCCCGGCATGAACGTGGCGCGGATTCGCGCACTCTCGATGAACGAAAACCCCGACGTCGAATACGCGACGGCCCCTGTCTGCGGGACGACAACCAATTGAATCGGTTCTGAAGCCGTTGCGATACCCGAAATCGTAATCGCACCGGTATGCAGGCCTGGCGTCGCGCGCGTTCCAAAAATGCGGAACGACACATCGCGCGAGGTGGAGACGCCCACGGTGGTCTCGAGCTTCGGCGGCGAAAACTCAAGGCCGTCCACATTGGGCTCCAGAGTGAAATTCCGGATTTCCGGCGCGTTATTGCGGATGGTGACGATCAATTCGCGGCCCGTGCGCTGGCCAACCGGAATGGTCGGGGGAAACAGCGGCAGCGCCGAGTTCGCCGCCATGCGGACATCGACCGCATCGGGGAATCGCAGCCTGACGGGGAGCAGTAACTGCGGACGCACGTGACTCATCTGCACGCCGTCGGCTTCGATAGCGAGATCGGCGTGATCGCCGTGGACAAAAGTGCCGGGCACTTTGATCAGGTACGTGAGAGAGAGCGGCTCTTTGGCCGGCTGCTGCTCGGGCATCAGATCGGGAGCTGTGCGAAGGCGCGATCGCTGCGCGATGGCCTCGGAGGAGAACTGCGCGGTCAGCGAATTCGTTTCACCTATCACCAGCACGCGCGCGCTGTCGAAGAACGCGGTGGCGTCCGGAGCCTCAATGGCGATTCCGATGCGCACATGATTGCCGGGACCCTTGCCCGCGGGAATCTTCATTTTGACCTGCTGGGTGTGTTCGTCCCAGTCGAAGGGCGCGGGCTTGCCGCCGGCGACCAGCGGCCCGGACGGTTCGCGCGAGAGCTGCAATACGGCCTCGGCCGGCTGCGGGGCGGAAAACTCCATGGCCAGAATGCCATTTTCGTATTCGATGGCGGTAAGCTCAGCCGTCGCATAGACGAGGTGCTCTCCGTTTGCAAAAGCCGTGCAGTCTTTGCAGAGTGGACCGGCCGTGAGCGGCACGCCGACGGGGAGCCACATAGCGTCGCGCGCCGGGATCGAGACCGAGGCGATATTCATCATGTGCTTCGACGCCGGATCGAGTACATGCAACTCGCCCGTCCAAACGCGCGCGGATTTGTTCACCACGGAGACGACTGACACTCCGTTCTCGCCGGAAAGCTGGCGGACGACGGGCCCTGGCGCAGGCGGTTTCGCAGCGGACGCCGCCGGAAGGACAACGCCGGCCCCGGAAACCGGATGCAGAGAGGCGAATGTCCTGTTCCAGTAAGCCGCGAGCTGGGCGGCACGGCGTAAAACGGCGGCCGCAGGTTTTTCCTCGCCGCTGAACGTCGTTGCGCCTGGCCGATAACCGGCGGGGCCGAGAGTTTCCTCGACGTCCGTCCACAGAACGGCCGCGCTTCCCGCCGTCAGCAGTTCGCGGCTGCGCGTGACGGCGTTCGGAGCCAGCACCGAAATCCGAACCGGCGAGCCGGCCGGCGCATCGGTCAGCGGCCCGCCGTGGTCGCGTCTGAGCGGCGCGAGAGATTCCGGCACCGGGCCTTCCAGATCGGCCCCAATATTCAGGCGGCGAATGATCTGAATGACGTCCTTCAGATCGTCCGCATTCTGCCCGGGCGGCAGACTCACATGGGTGACGCCGATATTCTTCAGCCAGACGAGCTCGCGCTCCCAAAGATGTTTCGGATAAGTGTTCCAGGGAAATTCTACCGATTCGACCCACGCGGGCGACACTATGGAACAAATCAGCAGAAGCACCAGCGACCGCTTCACTTCTCTGCCTGTTTTCTGATTCGGTAGTCTTCGACGAGCGGCATTTTGATGACCCGGCACATCTCAAACAGACGTGAGCGGGCCCGCGGACCGATACGGTCAGTCAGTGTTGTTCTGTATTCAGGTGCTTCGCCCGGCTTGCGTTCATACCGCTGGCTGCCGGCTTCAACATCCACCAGGTTCGTGGTTGCGATGAGCGTTTTGCGGTTGTTGCAGCGGGAGGTGATGATCGCAGTAACGACGTCTTCCACCCATCCGTTCACGCGCGTCGCTCCAAGATCGTCAATCAGAACCACGTCCGTGTCCGTGGCTGCTTTGTACGCTTCACGGTCGCTTGAATTGGCCGCCGGATCGTAACCGGAGTGGATGCGATCGAGCAGATTCTGATAATCGAAGAAAGCCCCTTCGAAGCCCTTGGCGAGAATGGCGCGAAACGCCGCTACAGCGAGGTGGGTCTTGCCGGTTCCCGGATCTCCGACGAGAAGCAGACCCGGTTTCGGCAGGTCCGGATAAGAGCGCGCATAGCCGCGAACGTTGAGGTAAACATCGGTGAGTTCGCGATAAGCCATCTCGTTGTCACCGCGGCGCACGAAATTATCGAAGGATGCGTTGGCGTAAAGCGGCGGGATGTTGGCTTCGGATTCCAGCCGTTCGGCGCGATTGGCTGCGATGCAGTCGCAACGCACTGCGCCGGATACCTCTTCGCGTTCAACGATTTTCCAGCCTGTGCCATTGCAATGAGGACAAACCGCGGCGGTCATGCTTGAACTACATTATCGCCCGTCGGTCACACTGCCCGTTCGGGGACAGCATAGTCTGTCCCCGTCGGTCAACGGCGTTTTCAAACTGCTCCGCGGCGCGAAATGAAGCTGACCAGCCACAACACGAGGAAAATGAGGAAGAGAACTTTGGCTACGGCTGCCGCGGTGCCTGCGATACCGAAAAATCCAAGGGCCCCGGCTATGAGTGCAATAATCAAAAACACCAGCGTCCAATGCAGCATATGTTTGCCTCCGGGCGATGCATTGCAATTAGCGCGCCAATTTAACGCGGACAGTAGGTGCAACGCTGGCTGTTCGTTGTTTGGGCGGAAAGACGCGGTTCGCACCGCTGTGCCACTTAGTGGAGTGTGAGGTTTCCCGCAAGAAGCTGGGCGTGCAGCCGGTAGCGCCCGGAAGGATTTTCCCTGCGGAAGCTGCGAAACAGTCCGTCGCGGATCTCTCCGAACGGCGAAGCCAGAATGTTCCCGGCCAGCACGGAGGCCTCCGCATGGCGGTAGGCGCCCGCGTCGCCCACGCCGATTGTGAGATTGCCGGCGCTCAGATCGATGTCTTTGTCGCCGGTGATGCCGGTGACCGTGAGGTTTCCGGCGCTGCAGCGGATCACCAGATTCATGGTGCGGGGAATTTCGATCCGGTAATGGACGTCGTGGGCGGAACCGCCGCGCACCGTCAGATGATCGGCCGCGAAGCTGATGCGGATGTCCCTGGGGTTGTCGCGAACGTCGCATACGACGCGCACGAATGGCGCATCGGAGCCGGAGATGGTGATGTCTCCGGAGCGCAGATTCATCGTCATCTCGTGTCCGGCGGACGCCGGCGCGGAGAACGGAGCTGCGCAGTTGCCGCCGGACTGCGCAAAGAGACCGCAGGGCAGCGCGAGAAGAACCAGCACAAGAGAACGCATCTCAATTGCCCTTACGAAAGAAGCCGCGCGAAAGTTCGGCTTCAGTGCGTCATCGAATAAACGATGTAGTTTATCCCTATCCGCATGGCAAGCGATGCCGCGCCTTCGGGGTAGTAGGGGTCATCGGCGTACTCCCAGGCGTCGCCGATATCTGAGTTGTAGGAAGCCGCGATCATGACACGGCCCTTATCGTCATAGATGCCGCGCCAGTGCGCGCCGCGGCCTCCCTCTTCGCAGTTCTTGCAGCCCTGCCGCAAATGGGCCTCGCCGGGGATCTGGAAGCGGTCTTTCAGGTCGTAGACAACGTGAAAGATCGGATCGGTCTCGGGAACATCGACGATCGGCCGGTCCGGGAAAACGAGTTTCATCGAATCTTCGAACACCTTGAACTCGGTGTAGCCATGAAGGTCGTCGGCCATGAAGAATCCGCCGCGGAGGAGATATTCGCGCATCTCTTTGCCCTGTTTCGGAGTCAGCCCCCACTCACCCACCTGAACCGCGTAAAGCCACGGCAGATCGAATTCCTCATCTTCATCGAGATTCACGGGCTGCTCGACCGAACGGATGTGGATGCGCGTCAGGCGCTTGACTGCCTGGGAAAAGTGACGATCCGCGCGCGGATAATCCTGCGTCCAGAGCGAAAGACCGAGGCGGAAATCGCCATCGAACCGGCCGCGATAGCCATCGTTCCAGCCGCCGGGAAACATGAGGCGCGCGAACTGAAATTCGGTTTTTTCCTGATAGTCGGGAGGCGTTTCAAATACCGGATACTCGACGCCGGGATATTGGCGGAACGGCTTCTGAAATGCGTAAACGGTGCTGAGACACAGGAGCACGCCTCCGACGACCCACCACGCGCTACGGTGCTGTTTCCGCACGGCCTGCCCTGAGGATATCATCGGCTGGGAATGGCCGCCGTGTTCGGATTCGACTCGATTGACGTCATCGTGCTCGGCCTCGCGCTACTGCTCGCGGCGATCGTCGCGGCGCGCAATGCATTGTTGTCGATCGCATCCTGGCTCGCCGGGCGACGGCTTCTGTGCTTCGTTTCGCTCGGCGTTTTGCCGGTGGTGCTGCGCCTGGCACTGCTGCCGCATCATCCGGTTCCGACGCCGCAGGTGGCGGATGATTTCAGCTATCTGCTTCTCGGCGACACCCTGGCGCGCTTCCGCCTCGCCAATCCCGCACATCCGATGCATCGCTTTTTCGAAGGCGTGTTTATCCTGCAGGAGCCGAGCTACAGTTCGATCTATCCACTGGGGCAGGGTCTGGTGCTCGCCTTCGGGCAGCTGGTGTTTCATCTGCCATGGGCGGGTGTAGCGCTATCCGATGGCCTGCTTTGCGCGCTGTGTTACTGGATGCTGAGAGGGTGGACGACGCCTCAGTGGTCGCTCGCGGGAGGATTGCTTGCGGCGATCGCATTCGGACCGCTGAGTTCGTGGATGAATACGTATTGGGGCGGCGCCGTTTCGGGCATTGCGGGATGCCTGGTTTTCGGCGCGGCGGCACGGCTGAAATCCACGCCCCGCGCGCGCGACGCGATTCTGCTGGGCGCGGGACTCGGCCTCGAATTGCTGACCCGGCCGTTTGAGTTTGTGCTGCTCTCAGGCGTAGTGCTGCTGTTTTTCCTTCCGCGGCGAAGTCTCGGCATTGCATCTCTCGCGCTGCTGCCTGCGATCGGACTCATGCTGATGCAGAATAAGGCCGTCACCGGCGGCTGGACTACGCTGCCTTATCAACTCAGCCGCTATCAATACGGAATTCCCACGACGTTCACGTTTCAGCCAAATCCGGTTCCGCACCGCGCGCTGACGGCGGAACAACAGGTCGATTATTCGGCGCAGACCGAGGCGCACGATATCGCCGCGCAAAGCTACGTGGCGGAGCTGGCCCGTCAGCTGCGCTTCTATCGATTCTTTTTTGTCGCGCCCGTCCTGTTAGCTCTGCCTTTTTTCATCACGGCTTTGCGGCAATACAGGTTCACATGGGTCGCGCTGACGCTGGCCGTCTTCGGACTGGGAGAGGCGTTTTATCCGTTCTTCTATCCCCATTACATCGCGGCAGAGACGTGTTTATTTTTGCTGGCGGCAGTCGTGGCGCTGCAAAAGATGAGCCGCTTCAGCCAGGATGCGGTGCTGTTCATCCTGACGATTTGTCTCGGGCATTTCATTTATTGGTATGCGATCCATCCGGAAAACGCGCTGGAGACCGCCTCATCGGGCCGGGCCACGGTTGAAGAGCGGCTGAATTCTGAGCCCGGGAGGCAATTGGTCTTCGTACACCATTCGGCGACGAGGAGTGCCGGCGAATGGGTGCAAAATGGCGCGGATATCGACAGCGCGAAAATCGTTTGGGCTGTCGATCTCGGTTCCGAGGCAGATGTTGCTCTCCGTCACTACTATCCGGACCGCCAGGCATGGCTTCTGGAGGCTGACACACGTCCGCCGCGGCTGTCAGCGATCCGGTAAGCATCGCCGGTCACAAGTGTCCCTCGCTTGCATCAGTTCTGGTGACACCCGAAAGGGTGGAAAGGACTGGTAATTATGAGAGCAGGTTACAGGAGCGGCGCGCTGCTCGCCGGCGCCGCATTATTCGTATTGTCCGGCGGGCTGGCGACGGCGCAGAACACCAAGCAGTCAGCGACAACAGCCGGTGATTCTCACTTTGCCCGGGAAGCGGCCAGCGGCGGAATGCTGGAAGTGCAACTCGGCCAGCTGGCAGTTCAGAAATCGTCGAATGACCGGGTGAAGCAGTTCGGCCAGCGCATGATCGACGATCACAAAAAAGCCGGAGACGAGCTGAAGAATGTGGCATCGAAAGACAACATCAGCCTGCCGGGCGCAATGAGCGCGAAAGACAAAGCTACCTATGACAGCCTTTCTAAATTGTCAGGCACTGCTTTCGACCGCGCCTACATGAAGGACATGGTCAAAGACCACACGATGGATGTCAGTTCATTTCAGAAGGAAGCCAACAGCGGCTCGAATGCCGATCTGAAGACTTTCGCCGGCAACACACTTCCGACGCTGCAGGACCATCTGAAGCAGGCTCGCGAGACTAACGACTCGCTGGGCGCGCGAAGCAGCAGATAAAAAACAGCCCGGAACGCGGCCAGCGCCGCGGGAGAAGCAAATCATGCAACAGAACGGCCGGATCGCAAATCCGGCCGTTTTTTTTGCTGCGTGATAGCATTGAAAATTCCCCCCAGAATGATTCGTGCCATCAAAGGAACGAGGGATTTACTGCCTCCGGACACCGCCGCGTGGAACCGCCTGGAGCGCATTGCGCACGAAGTTTTCGCGGCTTATAACTATCGCGAAATCCGGACGCCGATTCTCGAGGAGACGCAGCTTTTCGCGCGCGGCGTGGGACAGGAAACCGATATCGTTTCGAAAGAAATGTACACGTTCGAAGACCGCGACGGAACTTCGGTAACGCTGCGGCCCGAGGCCACGGCGTCGGTGATTCGCGCATACATCGAACATCGCCTGGACCAGCGGCCCGGAGTGCAGAAGCTTTATTACATCGGGCCGATGTTCCGGCGCGAGCGGCCGCAGAAGGGCCGGTACCGGCAGTTCTTCCAGATTGGCGCGGAGGCCATCGGGTCGGAATCGCCGTTTGTCGATGCGGAAGTCATCGAGATGGTTGTCGAGATTCTTGGGCGCGCCGGGCTGAAGGGATTCACGCTGGTCATTAATTCGGTTGGCGATGCCAACTGCCGTCCGCAGTTCGTGGCGAGGCTGCGCGAAGCTCTGCGCCCGGTGACGCCGCGGTTATGCGGCGACTGCCAGCGGCGCGCTGAGACCAATCCGCTGCGTGTGCTCGACTGCAAGGTTCCGGAAGACCAGGAAATCATCGACAGCCTGCCTTCGATTCTCGATAATCTTTGCGACGTCTGCGCGCCTCACTTCGCGGCGGTGCGCAGCTATCTGGATGACCGCGGCATTTTATACGAGATCAGGCCGCGGCTGGTGCGGGGACTCGATTACTATATGCGGACGACGTTCGAAGTAGTGCACGGCAATCTGGGAGCGCAGAATTCGGTGCTGGGCGGCGGCCGGTACGACGGGCTGGCGGAGTCGCTCGGCTCGACCGTGCATTCACCGGGAATCGGATTTTCGATCGGCGAGGATCGGCTGGTCATGACCGTCGAACAGGCGAACGAAGAAGCGCTCGACGTGTTTATGGCGCCGCTGGGAGACGCGGCGCTGCGTCACGCGGGATCGCTGGCGCGCGACCTGCGGCGGGCGGGGACGTCGGTGGAAGTGGCGGCGAACGCGAAGCTCAAACGCGCGATGGAACTGGCGAATAAGGCGGGAGCGCGCTACGCGCTGATTCTGGGCGACGATGAAATCGCCGCCGGGGCGTATTCGCTGAAGGACATGCAGTCGGGCGAACAGCAGCGGGTTTCGCGCGACGAGCTATTCGAGAAGGTTGGAAGAAATCACACCAGTGCACACCTATAGAACACACACGTGCGGCGAACTGCGTGCGGAACACATCGGCCTGACGGTTCGCCTGTCCGGTTGGCTGCGCAACCGGCGCGATCACGGAGGCGTTTATTTCATCGATCTGGCCGACCATTACGGCATCACCCAACTGGTGGTGGCGCCCGGCAGCGAGACTTACGACCGCATCACGCGCCTTCCCAAAGAAACTGTCATACGCGCCGACGGCAAAGTGGTTCATCGCGAGGAAGGCAAAACCAATCCCGAGATGGCCACGGGTGAAATCGAAATTCGCGTAAGCGATATCGAAGTACTCGGCCCCACCGACCCCGTGCCGTTCAGCGTTTTTCCCGAAGTCGCCGCGCCAGAAGATCTGCGCCTCGCCTACCGTTTTCTCGATCTGCGGCGCAGCAAAATGCACGCCAACATTGTGCTGCGATCGAAAGTGATTTCGGCTATTCGCCGCCGCATGGTGGACCTCGGCTTCATGGAATACCAGACGCCGACGCTCACCGCTTCGAGTCCGGAAGGGGCGCGCGATTTTCTGGTGCCGGCGCGCCGTCATCCGGGAAAGTTCTATGCCCTGCCACAGGCGCCGCAGATGTTTAAGCAGATCATCATGGTGTCGGGCTTCGACCGCTATTTTCAGATCGCGCCCTGCTATCGCGATGAAGATTCGCGCGCGGACCGCTCCCCGGGCGAGTTTTATCAGCTCGATCTCGAGATGAGCTTCGTCACGCAGGACGACGTTTTTGCGGCGCTGGAGAACCTTTTCACGGGATTGATGGCGGAGTTTCGTCCGGACCGCGTGATGACAGCAGCGCCCTTCCCGCGGTTCGCTTATGAAGATGCGATGCGGCGGTTCGGCAGCGACAAACCCGATCTGCGCAATCCGCTCGAGATCACCGATCTGACGGAGCTGTTCGGGAAATCCGGATTCAAAGCCTTCGCGGGAAAAACCGTGCGCGCACTGCGGATTCCGGACGGTGCGAAGCAGACACGTTCGTTCTTCGACCGGCTGGAAGAACGCGCGAAAAGCGAAGGGGCGCTGGGACTGGCGTGGGTGCTGGTGGAGCCGGCCAACACGCTGAAGGGACCGATCAACAAATTCCTTTCGGCGGAGGAAGTCGCGGCGATTATTGCGCAGACCGGTTCGAAGGCGGAAGATGCGATCATCTTCCTGTCGGACACGGACGTGGCGAAGATCTGCCGGATACTGGGCGGCATCCGGACGTATCTGGGGCAGACGCTGGGCCTGATCGAAGAGAACGTATACAAGTTCTGCTGGATTGTCGATTTTCCGATGTACGAGTTCGACGCCGAGCACGGGAAGATCGACTTCAGCCACAATCCGTTCTCGATGCCACAGGGCGGCCTCGAAGCGCTGAACACGAAGGACCCGCTGACGATCAAGGCGTTTCAGTACGACATTGTCTGCAACGGCATCGAGCTTTCGTCGGGCGCGATCCGGAATCATCATCCGGAGATCATGTATCGGGCGTTCGAGATTGCAGGCTATGAGCGATCGGAAGTCGATTCGCGTTTCCGGGCTCTGATTAATGCGCTGAAATATGGCGCGCCGCCACACGGCGGGATCGCACCGGGGATCGACCGCATTGTCATGCTGCTGGCGGATGAGCCGAATATCCGTGAGGTCATCATGTTCCCGATGAATCAGAACGCAGAAGACCTGATGATGAACGCACCGAATACGGTGCGTCCGGAGCAGCTGCGCGATCTGCATATAAAGATCGTGGAGCCGCCGAAGAAGTAGATCCAGCGGCCTCCGTAAGTGACAGACCCCGGGGGCAGCCTGGGCCCGGGTTCGTTTCACAAAAGCAACTTTGGCGTGAAAGCATATTCGGTTCTCAAAGGCCCAGCGCGGCTCTCAGCGCCTGCGCGGTTCATCATTACGGGGCTCACCAAAGGAGCGGCGATGACGCGGCAGGCGATTACCAAACATTTGAGGGTGATGGAGGTTGCGGGCCTGGTGCGGAACATAAGGCAGGGGCGTGAGAGTTTCCGGGAACTGGACGCGCGAGGGCTGGACGCGGCGCAGAGGAATCTAGCGCTGATTTCGAAGCAGTGGGATCAGGCGCTGGAGCGGTTGCGGCGATACGTGGAAGAATGAATGATCGGCGGAAGACTGATTAGCAACGGATGAAAACCGATGAAAACGGGTTAAGGCCTGTTGCGCTAAGTATCGCCGGGTCGGACCCCAGCGGGGGCGCGGGGATTCAGGCTGATCTCAAAACGTTCCATCAGCTCGGGGTTTATGGGACGGCGGCGATTACCCTGGTAACGGTTCAGAATACCAGGAAGGTGTCGCGCGTGGAGACGCTCGATCCGAAACTGGTGTCGGAGCAGATCGCCGCGGTGCTGGAGGATCTGCCGCCGGGGGCGGTTAAGACCGGGGCGCTGGGGACGGCGGCGATCGTCAGGGCAATCGCGGACGCGGCGTTCGCCTGTCCTCTGGTTGTGGATCCGGTGATGATCAGCAAGCACGGCACGGCGCTGGTTGATTCAGCGGCGCACGATGCAATCAGAACGGTGCTGCTTCCGAAAGCCGCGCTGGTAACGCCGAATCTGCACGAAGCGGCGGAGCTGGCGGGCATGGCAGTGGGCAATGTCGAGCAGATGCGGGAAGCTGCGTTGCGCATCGCGGGGCACGGAGCGGCTTCGGTGCTGATCAAGGGGGGGCACCTGCACGAGGATGCGGTCGATGTGCTTTGGCACGCGGGAGAATTCAGGGAATACCGGAGCGCTCGCATCGACACCGCGCACACACACGGCACGGGTTGCACTTATTCGGCGGCGATCACGGCCTGGCTGGCGCGGGGCGTGGATATGGCCGAAGCGGTGCGGCGCGCCAAGCGGTTCATCGATGCGGCGATCCGAACCAATCCGGGTTTGGGCGGCGGGTCGGGCCCGGTGAATCACTGGGCCGATTCGCTATAATTTCTTTTCCCCGCCCATGACCAAAGTTCAGAGGCACTTCCGGCTGCAGCGGCCGCTCGATGAGACGCTGATGGAGCAGATTGCGAACGCCAATTCGATCTACGGGATCGAGCGCATTCAGATCGCTCCGTCGCGGGAGGAACTGATGGTGGAATTCGATGCCAGCCGGCTGAGGGTGCCGGAGGTGGAGACGGCGCTGCAGCGTGCCGGGATTCCGGTGGTGGCGGTCGTACCGGCTTAGACTATAAACGTAGTAATTTGAGGCGAGCGCGGGCCCGCACGTCGAAAAATCACGCAGTTCAGGCTGAGCGAATGATGGAGACGGAACTTTCGCGTCCTCCGGATCAATGGAGAGTGATCGGCTGATGCAGCCAAGCGACGAGGAACTCTACCGTCTGATGCGAAAAGGCAGCCAGGAAGCGTTCGCCCGGTTGTACGAAAGGCGCGAGCCTGCTCTCTACCGGTTTGCGTTGCATATGTCGGGCAGTCCGGCAGTCGCAGAAGAAGTTTCGCACGAGGTCTTCGTGCAATTGATGGGGCCGAGTACGCGCTTCGATGAAACCAAAGGCTCGCTCGAAAGCTTCCTTTACGGGATCGCGCGGAATCTGGTGCGGGTGGTACGGCGGCTGGGGCCGGTGGCCGAGCCTGTGGACCGGCCGGTGCACCACGATATTCTTGGCGATCTGATTGGCGATGAGACCACAGCGATCCTCCATCGGACTGTGAGGGAATTGCCGGAGCGGTATCGCGATGTGGTGGTACTGTGCGATCTCGAAGAACGCAGTTACGAAGACGTCGCGCGAATTATGAGGTGCCCGATAGGGACGGTGCGGTCGAGGCTGCATCGCGCCCGGGCTCTTCTTGCGGCAAAGCTGAAACGACTGAATGCGCCGGCGGAGGCGGTGGTTCGATGACCTGCACGGAATGGACGGCGGAGCTGGTGGAATGCGCCCGGCGCGAAGGTCGCGAACGGCAGCCAGGCCGGGAACTGCGGGCACATCTGGCGGCGTGCGCGCACTGCCGGGAACGATGGGACGCGGAACTGATGCTGAATGCCCATTTCCGAACGGTTCGCAGGAGCGCGGCCGCGCAGGAATCGTTGCGGGGCGATGCGCAGGCGGAACGGCGCGAGAACCTGCTGCGGGACTTCCGGCGGATTCACCGGCCCAGAGCAATGCCGTCGTGGACAGTGGGATTGGCAGCCGCGGCTGCGATTGTGCTGGCGGTGCTGCTTGGGTATATGGCCGGCAGGCCGGCAAGAAAACCGGCGCATCCGGTTCGGACACAGTCGGCGGTGCTTTATCAGTATCGGGAGACGCTAAGCATGGACGCCAGCGAGCTTTCGGCGGACGATTTTATTGCGGTGCCTTATACGCCGCCGCTGGCTCCCGGAGAAATGGTCCGGGTGGTGCATGCGGATCTTTACCCGGACGCATTGGCGAGTATGGGAGTTGACGTGGACCCGAGTTGGGGGGACAGGCTGCCGGCGGATGTGGTGGTGGGAGAAGACGGGCTGCCGCGGGCAGTACGGATTTCGGAAAGCAATGGTCAGAATTAGCTGCAGCAGGTGGAGAGAGATGAAGATTACGATCGCAATGTATCTGGGAGCAGTTTTCGCAGCAGGTCTATTGGCACAGGGGCCGCCGCCCGGAGGACGCGGACGCGGGTTCGGCGGCGGTGAGTTTGGCGGCCGAGATGCGCGCGTGCTGGGCGCCGGACCGGGCGGGGCCGTCGTGACGGGAGCACCGTACTCGGCCATTGAGACGATTCAGCGGCAACAGGCTTTGACGAACGGCAACCAGATCTCGACGCGAACGCAGACGAACGTCTATCGCGACGGCCAGGGACGAATTCGAACGGAAGAATCGCTGCCGGCGCGGCCGGGAAGCACGGAGCAAAGCCGAACCGTAATTACGATTTTCGATCCTGTCGGCGGCTACCGGTACGAGCTCAATCCGTCAACCATGGTGGCCCGCCAGTCGCCGCTGCCGCCGGCCCGTAATGGCGCGACTGCACGACCCGCGCCGCCTCAGCGACCGGATGTGAGTTCGACGAATCTGGGAACTGCGGTCATCAACGGCGTTACCGCGACCGGGACCCAGCTGACTGAAACCATCCCCGCCGAAGCGATCGGGAATGCACAGGCGATTCAGATTGTGCGCACCACGTGGGTTTCGACGGACCTGAAGGTTCCAGTCGAGATCAAGACCGCCGATCCGCGGTTCGGAACGACGGACATGGAGCTGACGAATATTACGCCGGCGGAGCCCAGCGCATCGTTATTTGTGGTGCCGGCGGGTTATACGATTCAGCAGGGCGGACGTGGTCCGGGCGGACCGCGAGGCGCCGGACGACGCGGACCAAGGCCACCGCAGTAGAAAGCCGGAACGGCCACATCGCTTTATTTCTGAACCGTAGTTGAGCCCGTCGAGGCGCTGAATCCGGGGCTGCCGAGGAAATCCGCGGTTATCGTATTTCGGCCGGAGGCGAAGACATTGTTGTTCAGTGTCAGCGTCGCGGCAGCAGTTCCTCCGGAGCCCGAAAGCGGAGCCACGCCGAGCAGAGCCGTTCCAAGCGCAAAAGCGATATTTCCGGACGGAGTGGCGTTGCCGATTGCGGCTTTGACTGTCGCGGTAAGCATTGTGGTGGAGGCTTGTTTGCCAGGGGCGGCGGCCAGTATCAGAGTTGTCGGAACCAGCGGCGCAGTCACGGCGATGTTCACTGACGCCGAAGACGCGACGAAATTTCCACTGGGAATGTAGACCGCGGCGACCGAGTGGGAGCCCACTGCAAGGCTGGCGCCGCTGAGAGCCAGTGTGGCAGTGGCGGAGGCCCCGGAGACGACCAGCGGCAGGGTGGCGAAGAGCTCGTTTCCGCAACTGAACGCCACGGCGCCGGTCGGGAGCAGGCTTCCCGATGCCGCTTTCACCGTCGCAGTCAGGACGGTAGTGGCGGTCTGCAGGAGTGTTACCGGGCTGGCGACAAGTACGGTCGTGGTAGCGACCGGCGTCTGAACGGGGGCTGCAACCGTGACGGTCACATTCGCGGTCGAGTTGCTGAAGTTTCCGGTTGGGACGTAATTGGCGGTGATCGTGTCCGTCCCGGGCGGGAGACTTGCTGCCTTAACGGTGAGAGTTGCGACGCCGCCTGACAGCGGCGCTGAACCCAGGTTGGTACTGCCCAAAGTGAAAACGACAGTACCCACGGGAAGACTGCTCCCGGTCATCGCCTGGACTGTCGCCGTGAGAATGGCTGAGCCGTTCTGCGGAATCGCAGGCGGGCTGGCGATCACTTTCATCGTTGTGGCGACCGGCGCGACCACCGCCGGCGCGGCAACGGAGACCGTCGCGGTCGCGGTTTGATTGCCGAATCTGGCGGTTATCGTATTCACTCCGACCTGAAGGCCGGCGCTCCTGACCGAAAGTGTTGCGCTCGCGGTGACGCCGGATCCGCCGAGAGCGGCAAGGCCGAGGACCGTACTGCCGTCTGAAAAAGTGACGGAGCCAGGCGGCGGTTTCATTCCGCTGAGCGAGGTAACGGTGGCGGTCAATTGCACTGCAGCGCCTGCAGGGATGGATGCAGGCGTGGCCGTCAGAGTCATTGAGAGCCCGGTAACGGGCGGCGCGCTGCTCCATTGCGTAATCAGATTGAATGCGTCGACCGAGCCCAAACCGGTCGCGATGTCGTAGCCCGGGCCGGCCGGGTAACCCAGCGAACCATTGACGCAACCTTTGCTGCCGGCAACACAGGTTACATCGTTGTTCCCGCTGATGACATCGTGAAACGGTCCTGTTGTGCTCTGCGCAAGGTTATAAAGCGCCGGATTGATGTTGCCGAGGCCGGGTTTGCCGATCGTTCCTTTGGCCAACAAGTATTGATTCAGGATGGCAACAATCCCGGCGAATGCGGGAGAAGCAGCGGAAGTTCCGCCCACTCCGGAAAGCTGCCCCTTCCACGTCATCGCATAAGCATCGTGTGCGCCGGATGCGGTCAGGGCAAGGTCGGGAACGTCGCGGGCCTGGTCATTGGGAACACCTGCACCTGTTTGCCACCAGGGTTTGGAATAAACGAGGCTGGGTGCACCGCCGCCAGCCAGGATGCCCGTACCGAGCGAGGTATCGTTCCAGGCTTTCTCCGGGATATAAGAGACAGCCGAAGCCATGCTCAAACTGTTTTGCGCCTGCCAGTAGAATCCGTTGCCTTCGTTGAATTCCGTGCCGCCGACCGCAGTGACTTCGGGTATATCAGCCGGAAACGCCGCGGCCAATCCCCCTTTCGCCTGGGATTGACCGGCGGCATCGCAGCCCGCTGCGCCCGAGTCGCCCGCCGCAGTCACCCAGGTAATGCCCTGTGCATTGGCCTGCTGCGCGAGAGTGCGGTAGGTGGGTGACGCCTGCAGTTCGCAGCCTCCGTAACTCAGGCTGATCACCGGAGCCAGATTTTCGTCGATGGCGTACTGCAGCGATTGAAAGACGCTCTGCGAATAGACGTAAACGATTGCGGCGTTGCGCGCGATAGCACCCGCCCACTCCAGATCAAGTGTGGCTTCAGTCTGATCTGCCTGGCTCGAACCAGGGCTGACGCCTGCCAGCACCATCTGAGGATCCTTCGGGGGCAGGCTGAACTGCGCGCGAAACGCCCGCAGGTCAGCGATGTTCACCACCGCCTGTCCCATGACTGCCAGTTTTTGCCCGGTGCCGTCGTACCCGGCGTTGTAGAGCCGCTGAACGTCGTAGATTGTCGCGAAGTCGCCGGGCGCAAGATAATGCATGCCTCCCGCGGCATTCAATTCCGGACGGCTGAGAATCCCGGTGTGCAGCGGCGTCAGCTGAAAATCGTCCAATCCATGCACCGCCCCGACCACGCCCGAGAGCGCTTCGGGAACGCGGACTTCCGTCGCGTTCGCAAAGTGGGACTCGCCCGCAACTTCGACCCGCCTGAGCTCGGTGTGGAACGCCCGCCCGACCTGGCCGGCCGAGCCGCTGAAGATGATCCAGCTCCGCGCCCGCGCCACCTTATCTATTGCGAATCCGTTCGCCTGCAGCCAGGACTGTATCGCGCCGAGGTCGTTGTCGCTCAGACCGAAGCGCTGGCCAAACTGTTCGGGAGTCAGCCAGCCCTGATAATCGGGCGAGGACGGATCGCGCTGCGCTTCGAGCAAACGATTTAGTTCCGCCTGCTGCGCTTCGGCAGGCGTGAAAATCAGCGTGATGCCTTCGATCCGAGTACCCGCATCCAACGCTCCGGCGTCACGCGACGGGGCGGCGTGGCGGGGAAGGCTTTGCGACAGCGGGACAGAGCGATCGTTTCGGATCGGTTCGCGAATCCGGTCTTCGGCTTTCGCGGGTATAAACGCGCAACAAAGCAGGCTTATCAGGAATGAGGCGGGTCGCATAGCCACTCGCGTATTTGATCGGCGGAATCCGGCGAAAAGATTAGGGTGGATCGGCCGGCGCGGGGCTTGGTCTAATAGAAGGTCCGGCGGTTTTCATGGAACGCGCGCAGCATTTGATGACTCGAATCGGCCTGGCAGCTTTCGTTCTGATTCCCTGCGCGGCTTCGGCGCAGATTGCGAATATGCAGCAGATTGCGCAGGATCTCGGGGTCAAGTGCGAGTACTGCCATGCGCGGGACGATCAGGGACGAGCGCGGCTCAACGTAGCCAAAGCGATGATTGCGATGACGCACGATCTCGACGCGCGGGTCGTCCAGGCGGTGGGCAAGCCGATTAACGAGGTCACGCATGTCTCCTGCATTACGTGCCACCGGGGCGTCGCCATTCCGGGGCAGCTTTCGGACATTCTGGCGAAGACCGCGCTCGAAAAAAGTCCCGACGCAGCCGTGGCGCAGTATCGCGAGCTCCGCGCGCAGTATTACGGCCATCAGGCTTACGATTTCAGCGAAGACATGCTGCTGAGCGCGGCGGCGCAGGTGGTTCGCGTCAGGCCGGCGGCGTCGATTCCGCTGCTGAAGCTCAACGTGGAATTTTATCCGAAGTCGGTGCGCAGCTATGCGCAGATCGCGTTTGCGTATACGCGCGATCTGGACGATGAGTCAGCGATCGCGGCGCTGCAGAAGGCGCTCGAAATTGAGCCGGACAACGGTGTGATCCGCGGGCAGCTGGAGCAGCTGAAGAGTTATCGGCGGCGGTAGGGTTGCTGAGGAATTAAGGGCACGGGTAATTTGGGGAAACGCGGCTCGCGGCGCGTGTACCGCGGTTGCGGCCGTTCCGGGTTGGGGCGCGCCGCGTGTACTTGCCGGCCACCGACGTATACAATTGGACTGACACATGGTGCTGGAAGTCGGCGCAGCCCGCGCCCAGGTCGAGCGCATCTTCCAGAGCCGGGTTTTCCGAAACTCCGACGTTCTCCGCCACCTGCTCTCCTATTTAGTTGACGCCTCGCTCGCGGGATCGGCCGACGATCTCAAGGAATACACCGTCGCCGTGGATGCGCTGGGCAAGCCGACGTCGTACGACCCGCGCCAGGAATCCGCGGTGCGGATGCAGCTGGCGCGCCTGCGGCAGAAGCTGGGCGAGTATTACCGCACGGAGGGCGCCGGCGATCCCGTCGTTATCGATCTGCCCAAAGGCGGATTCCGCGTGGTGTTCGAGGAGCGCAAGGAAACGTTCGAACGGGTGCCGATGGCCGAGGCACAATCCGGACCAAGCCGGGCTGCGCCCCGGTGGGCGCGCCGGGAAATTGTGCTGGTTGGGGCGCTCACTACGGTGATCGTGGGTCTGGGCGCCGCGGTGCTCGCCGCCATGCATTACCGGCAGGCGTTCACCAGGGCCGCGGCGATCGAACCGGCAGTGCCGTGGACGCCTGAGATTCAGCAGCTCTGGCAGCCGATCCTTTCGTCGAAGCGGCCGCTGGTGGTGTGCATTGCCACGCCGCTGGCGGTGCAGATACCGGGGTTCGGCTTCGTGCGCGAAAACGCAGTGAACGACTGGGAGGATGTGCCGAAATCGAAGGGGATTGCGGCGCTGAAGGAAGCGCTGCACGAGCAAACGGCACAGCCGACGTTCGGCTACACAGGGGTGGGCACGGCGGAAGCGGCGCTGCTGCTCGGCCAGTTTCTCGGGGCGCGCCAGAAGAGCCTGGTGGTGACGCGCGCGAATCTGCTGTCGCTGCCCGAGCTGATGGAAGAAAACGTGGTGTTTCTGGGGCCGCTGACAGGCGATCGGGAGAATCGGGCGCTGCGGGTGAATCAGGAGATTCTGCTCGAACCCAACGGCATTCGAAATCTGCACCCGCGCCCGGGCGAGCCGGAATTTGTGCCGGAAGCTACCGGCGCTCCCGCCGGCAGAAGAGGCGGGGAGGACAGCCTCGACACCTATTCCCTGATCAGCCGGGTCCCGGGACTGCAGGGCAAAGGCGAGATTCTCAGCCTTTCCGGAAACCAGATATCGAGCGTCATGGCTGGCGCGCAGGCGCTGACCGATCCGTCGGTGGCGAGGATGCTGGTGTCGAAGCTGCGAAAACCGGATGGAACCATCCCGGCGTATTTCCAGGTGGTACTACGGGTGCGATCGATGGACGGCGTACCGACCGAAATCTCCTACATGTTTCACCGGGAACTGACCATTCGACCGGCCGCCGCTTCGGGCGGCAAATAATTGAAAACGCAGCCAGAAGAATGTAACATCCGCGTCACACACAGTCATCTGACCCACGGTGCCTGAAGCGCCTCATCACAAAAGGTGATAATCTGCGAAGTGGGACACCCGGCAGCACCGGGGAGACCCGACCAGGAGAGAAGAATCTATCTATGAAGCGTGCTCTGTTAGCTCTGCTCATCGCAGGAGCGTTTGTCGCTGTGATACCAGCCTACGCGCACCACTCGTTTGCGGCCACCTATTTTGAAGACAAGACGATCACGGTGGAAGGCACTCTGGTTCAGTTCATGTTCCGGAATCCGCATTCGTTTGTGCACGTTGAGGCGCCGGACGATTCCGGCAAGATGGAGACATGGGCGATCGAATGGGGCGGCGGCGGTCAGTTGAGCCGTGAAGGGGTTTCGCGCGACACGCTGAAGCCCGGCGATCACGTGATCATCACGGGCAACCCCGGCCGCAATCCGGAAGACCATCGCATCCGCATGCGCAGCATCAAGCGCCCGTCCGACGGCTTCGGATGGAGCGGCGTGGTTCAGTAAGCCGAAATTTTCAGGTTCCAATCATGGGGCGGAC
>Ga0335085_10003855_pt1 | contig 25432 bp, 23 predicted proteins | sample Lox_Sample_45_FD_206712 | JGI IMG/M metagenome (GOLD analysis project Ga0335085, IMG submission 206712) | Soil microbial communities from Loxahatchee National Wildlife Refuge, Florida, United States - Lox_Sample_4.5 | ecosystem: Environmental > Terrestrial > Soil > Wetlands | place: USA...
CGGCGGCCGTGTCGGCCGCGGCCCGGTGCCGGCGAGATGGCTTTCGGTCACCCCGGGATCGATGATCGAGACGGTGATGCCGTGCTCGCGACCGTCGAGCGCCATCGATTGCGTGATGCCGTGCAGGCCGAATTTGGCGGCGGCATAGCCGATGGTATTGGGCCGCGGCCGGCGCGCGGAGACGCTGCCGATATTGATGATCCGGCCGCGCTTCTGCTTCACCATGATGCGCATCGCCTCGCGGCCGCAGAGGAACGGGCCGGTCAGCATCGTGTCGATCGAGCGCCGCCAATCGGCGAGGCTGAGCTCGACGGTCGGGATGTGATCGGCGAGGCCGGCATTGTTGACCAGGAGATCGACGCGGCCATAGGCCGCCATCGTCTGCTCGAAGAGCCGGATCACCTGCGGCTCTTGGGTGATGTCGGCCGGGCAGGCGAGCGCCGTCCCGCCTTTGCCCTCGATCTCGCCGGCGACCGCCGCAAGCTTGTCGACCGAGCGCGCGGCGAGCACCGTCTTCATCCCGGCGGCTGCGAGCGCGCGCGCAATCGCCGCGCCGATGCCCGAGCTGGCTCCGGTGACGATGGCGACGCGCCCGGCGATGTCGTTCATCGCTCTTTGCCCCTTATTTCTGCCCGCTCTCGGCCGCCACCTGGGTGAGCAGCTCCCGGAACTTCGCCAGCACCGCCGCGCCGTCCGGATTCTCTTTCACCCAGTCATCGACCACCGGCGCGAGCTTCTTCTTGAACGCCGCCTCATCGGCCGCGGTCGGCACGAGCATCGTCTGATCCTTCATGTCCATCGCCGCCTGCCGCCCCGCCGCCTGCTGGGCGTCGTTTTCGATGCCGTATAAGCGCGCCAGCGCCTCGCCGGAATTGTCGTCGAGGATCTTCTGCACGGCCGGCGGCAACGCGTTCCATTTTGCCTTGGACATGATGAGCATCGTCGCGCCGCCGCCCAATTCGCCATCGATATGCACCGGCGCCACCTCGGCAAACTTGAAGGCGGCCATGGCGGGATAGGCGGTCATCACGGCGTCCACCGTGTGGCGCTGCAAGGCCGGATAGGTTTCCTGGATCAGGAGGCTGATCGGCGTCCCGCCGAGCTTCGTGATGATGTCTGCGGTCATCTTCGAGTTGGCGACGATCTTGAGACCCGAGAAGTCCGTGATCGAGCTCGGCTTCTTCGCGCTGTGCAGCACCGCCTGCGGATACATGGCGATCGTTAGCGGATGCACGTCCTTGTAGTCGCTGTCGAGCAGGCCCGACTTATAGAGACGCCAGAAGGCGACGGAGCCGATTTCGGCTTTGTTGACGAGGTAGGGAATGCGCACCACGTCCGAGAGGCGGAACACGCCGCCGACCGAGCCCTGCAGGCCGTAGACGATCTGCACGACGTCGTTCTTCAGCCGGTCGTAGAAGGTCTGCGGCGTGACGACGGAGAAGCCCTCGACCACCTTGATGTGGACCACGCCCTTGCCCGCCGCGTTGACGCGGTCGGCCCATGGCAGGCTGACCTGCGGATGCGGCGACTGGCCGGGCTGGGCGCCGGTCGCGAAGGTGAGCTCGAGTTCGTCGGCGCGGACCGATGTCGCCGCCAGACAGAGCACGAAGGCCGCAACAGCGAAGCCCGCCTTCAATTTCCCCCCATTCGCTTTCATAGCCGATCTTTCCTCCTCATCGCTGTGATTGCCGACAATCCTATTTCGCGTTTGCCGCGCGATAGGCATCGAACATGCCGCCGCCCTGCTTAGCGATAAAATAGCCGCCGCGCACGCCATCATAGGTTGCCGCGCTCGCCGCCGGCGGTTTCTCGCCGCGCGCGACGGCCTGCACCGCGTCGAGCAGGCGGCGCCGCGTCACCGCGATCATGCGGTCGCTCGGCGCCAGATGCTCGCCCACCCGGTTGACGATCCCGCCCATGCTTTCGGTGACGGCCTGATCCTCGGCGGCGATGCCGGGAATGCCGGAGAAGCTGTTCGTGCGCTGCCTGTCGCGGTCGAGCAGATAATCGTTCGCGCTGTTGCTGCGCGGGCGCCAGCGGCCGTACCAGTCGCTGGTGTTCGGCAGCAGATCCTCGAGCCCGGTGACGATGCCGAGCGCCGCAGCGCCGCCGGGATCGACGCGGCCGGCATTGCCGATGATGCGCATCGACATGGTGTGCGTGTCGTCCATCGGCACCCAGGCGCGCGCGTAGATGTGGCGGCCGAACGGCCCGCTCGGCGTGATCGTCCAGAACGGGAAGAGGAAATGCGCGATGCGCCAATAGGTCTCGCCGGGATCGGCGGGACGGAAGGCGCCGTACATCGTGCCCCACTCGGTCTCGCCGATCTCGTATTCGGGCGAGCGGTTGATCGCGCCGAAGCGCCGCGGATCGTCGGGCGCGAAGACTTTCTCGGTCCGCGCGCCGCCATGCAGGAAATCGACATGCGAGGTGTCGAGATCGCCTTCGAGCACCTGCAGCCAATTGCATTCGCGCTGCATCCAGTTGAAGGTGACCGCGTGCGTCGGCAGCAAGGTTGCCTCGATCTGCGGCAGCGCCGGCGGCTCGCCTTCTCCCATAAAGGTCCAGATCAGGCCATTGCGCTCGGCGGTCTTGTAGGCCTTGGCGTGGACGCGGTGCTTGAAATCCTGATGCGGCGGCACATTCGCCATCTCGAGGCAGTTGCCGTCGACATCGAATTTCCAGCCGTGATAGATGCAGCGCAGCCCGCCTTCCTCGTTGCGGCCGAAGAACAGCGAGGCGCAGCGATGCGGGCAGGCATGATCGAGAATTCCGACGCGGCCCGCGCTGTCGCGAAACGCCAGCAACTGCTCGCCCAGCAGCATGAGGCGCAGCGGCGCGCCGTCGGCGATCACCTCGCTCGACATCGCCGCCGGTATCCAATAGCGCCGCATCAGCGCGCCCATCGGCGTGCCCGGCCCGACGCGCGTCAGCAACTCGTTCTCTTCGCGGCTGACCATGGCCGTTTTTACGAAGCGAGGGCGAACGGGATGCGCCGCATCGCGGCCGCCTGCTTTTCCGTCGGACGCACGGCGACATCCCAATTCTCGGTGTTGTCGGCGCTGCCGAGCCAGCCGGCCGGCACTTTCGTGATGTATTCGATGCCGCCGCCTTCCGGCCCCTCGAAATAGGCGTAAACGTCCTCGCCCGCGGCATGCTGGCCGAGGCCCCAGCCCATCGGAAAACCATGCGCCATCATGCGTTTGGCGCCGCGTGACACGGCGGCGACATCCTGCATCGCGAAAGCAAGATGATTGAGCGTGCTGGCATTGCCGGCCGCAAAAGCGAGCGAGTGATGGTCCTGATTGCATTGAAGGAAAAACATCCTCGGGTTTCCGCCCTTCACGGTGAAACCCAAGCACTCGCCATAGAAATCCGAGATCTTCTTCATATCGGGCGCGTTCAGCACCGCATGGGTGATCTTTGCTGGCCTGTCGGGATGCGGCGCCGTATCGGCATGCCGCGTGTCCTCGGTCAGGATGTTGACGCGCCGCCCGTCCGGATCGACGAAGGAAAACCCATAGCCGCCGCCCGGCGCATCGCGTTGCCCCGGCGCCGTGATCTGGGTCGCGGCCGAACTGGCGATCTGGCGATGGAGCGCATCGACCGCCGCGCGATCGTCCGCCAGCAAATCGAGCTCCAGGACTTGCGGTTTGCCGTGCGAAGTCAGCGCCAGCACATGGTGATAGGGGCCGGTGCCGCGGAGATAGACCGCATCGCCGCGCTCGAGGACGGGCATCAGCCCCCAGATGCCGGTGTAGAACGCCGTGCTGGCGGCCAGATCGGGCACGCCGAGCGTGACGCTGCGCACCGCCGTGACTTTACCTGAACTCGTTAGGCCGGAACTCATGGGATCATCTCCCTCGGGGCGACGGAAGCTGGGGCGAAGGAATTGTGGAGGCTTCTAGCACAGGAACGGGCGCGATGCGCTCGGCCATCCGCGACGTCCCTCGAGCGGGAACGGTGCCCGCGCCCATGCCGCGGCACTCCTGCCGGACGAGGCTGAGAAAGCGCCGCTGGATGCGGGTGGGCAGCCAGCCGGCGCGCGTGGTCGTGCCGACGACGCGCCGGCGCCAGGGCAGCTCGACCGGCAGCACCGCGATGTTCGCGTTGAATTCCTGCGTCGCGGCCTGCGAGCGCGACAGCACGCTGAGACAATCGCTTTCGGCGAGGGCGCTCGTCATCATCGCCAGCGAGCTGGTTTCGAGCACGGCGCCCGGCCGCTGCGGCAGGCGGGCGAAGAGCGCCTGCACGGCGGCGTAGCGCGGCATGCCGCGCGGCGGGATGATCCAGTGCTGGCGCGCGAGATCGGCATCCTTGATACGCGCGGCGCGGGCCAGCCGGTGCGTCGCGCGCGCGACCACGACGTAAGGGTCCTCGAACAGCGCGGTCTCGATCAGATCGGGTGCCGCGCCGTCGCCGCGCAAGGCGCCGATGACGACATCCATCGTGCCGTTGCGCAAGGCGGCCATGAGCGTATCGTAGCTGCCTTCTTCCATCTCGATCTCGACGCCGGGATGGAGGCGCAGCATCCGGCCGATGGCGCGGGCGACGAGCTGCTTCGGCATCATCGGCAGGCAGCCGAAGGCGATGCGGCCTTCGGCAAGGCCCTGAGCGCTGGCGATCTCGGCGAGCGCCTGGTCGATCTCGCGCAGCGCGACGCGCAGCGTGACGGCGAGCGCGCTGCCGGGCTCCGTCGCCGCCATCCCGCGCAGATGCCGGCGATAGAGTGGGACTTTGAGGCCGCGCTCGAAATCGCGCGCGGTGCGATGAAGCGTCGGCTCGGCGATGCCGAGATGGCGTGCGGCGGCCCTGAACGAGCCGTGCTCCGCGATCGCGATGTGGTAGCGCAGCTGCGTCGTCGTCAGCAGGCGCGTGATCGCGCGCGTGTCGATTGCGGCGCCGTCGGCTTCGGCGAGCCGCGCGATGCCTTGCTCGATCTGGCGCAGCATGCGCGCGACGCGGCGATGCAGCAGCTTGCCGGCCGCCGTGCCGCTGCTGCCGCCGGCGCCGCGCTCGAGCAGCTTCGTGCCGGTCTCGGCTTCGAGCTTCGAGAGCGCATCGCTCACCGCCGGCTGCGATAGGCCGAGCAGCCGCGCCGCCGCGCCGGTCGAGCCGCTGCGCATCACGGCATCGAACATCACGAGGCGGCGGAGATGCGGGCGCTGCGGATCGGGAGTGTTGTCGGCCATCGATTTTTCTGCGCACTCATATTAGCAAAAATTGATGGGCCGGCGCGTGTCTTTTCTATGCGCGCGGTCGGTCGGGGCGGGCTTAGGGTAGCGGCATCCGCGAAACGCGGCGCAGCCGTGAGGGAATGCCTTGGGCGACATCATCGACACGCACACGCATGTGATCTCATCGGACACGGCGCGCTATCCGCTGGCGCCGCTGGGCGGGCATCAATCGACCTGGTCGCAGGAGCGGCCGGTCGATTACGACGGGCTGATCGCCGCGCTCGACAAGGCCGGCATCGCGAAAGCGGTCGTAGTGCAGGCTTCGACCGTCTACGGCCACGACAATCGTTATGCGGTCGCGGCGGTGAAAGCGCATCCCGATCGCTTCATCGGGGTCTTCTCCGCCGATGTCCTCGCGCCCGACGCGGTCGATCAGATCAAGCGCTGGATCGGTGCGGGCATGGCCGGCATCCGCCTCTTCACCACCGGCACGACCATGCCGGGCCAGGCGACCTGGCTCGACAGCGCGCAATCCTTTCCGGCCTGGGCCTATTGCGAGGCGCAGGACATTCCGGTCTGTCTGCAGATGACGCAGGACGGTATCCCGATGCTGGTGCGGCTGCTCGAGCGCTTCCCGAAAGTGCGCGTGCTGCTCGATCACCTGGCGCGGCCGAAGCTCGACGACGGGCCGCCTTATGCGCGGGCGCAAGCGCTCTTCGGCCTGGCGAAATATCCCGGCGTGTTCTTGAAGCTGACCAATCGCACGGTCGCCTCGGCCAATGCCGGCACATCGACCGCCGCGCAATTCGTGCCGTTTGTCGTCAAGGCGTTCGGCGCCGATCGCATCGCCTGGGGCTCGAACTTTCCGGCCGCGGAAGAGCCGCTGCCGGAGCTCCTGGCCGATGCGCGGCGCGGTCTCGCGCCGCTGTCGCCGGCGGAGCGGGACATGATCCTCGGCGGCACCGCCCAACGGCTCTATCCGAGCTTGGCGAGGGCGTGATGGCGATCACGCTCTCGACGGTGCTCGGCACCTATCCGCACACCGTGCCGCTGAAGGACGGCACGATCACCGATCCGGCGGTGACGCTGAAATTCACCGAAATCGAGCCGATCCATCACGCCTTCACGCCGATGGTGCGGCAGCAGATCTACGACATCAGCGAGGTGGCGATCGTCACCTATCTGCAAGCCGCCGGCTACAACAAGCCGATCACCTTGCTGCCGATCGTCGTCGCCTCGCGGCTGCAGCGCGGCTGCATCGTCTATTACAAGCCGAACGGCGAGGTGACGCCGGAAGATTTGCTTACGCGGCCGATCGGCGTGCGCGCCTATACCCAGACCACCGGCATGTGGGTGCGCGCCGCGCTGGCCGAGGATTTCGGCCTCCCGATCGAGAAGATGCACTGGGTGACGCAAGACCCGGCGCATGTCGCGGAATACGAGGACCCGCCGATCGTCGAGCATGTCAGCAAGGATAAGAACCTGATCCAGATGCTGAAGGATGGCGACATCGCCGCCTGCATCCTCGGCAACGATCTGCCCGACGATCCGGATTTCGTGCCCGTCATCGCCAATCACAAGCGGATCGACGCGGCCTGGCAGGCAAAGCACGGCTTCATGCCGACCAACCACATGGTCTGCGCCAAGAACGATATCGTCGCCCAGTATCCCGACGCGGTGCGCACCGCCTATCGCATGATGCGCGATGCCGATGCGCTGGCGAAGAAGAACGGCACGGCCTCGGGCCGGAGCCTCTTCGGCCTCGCCGCGGTGCGCGAGCCGCTGCAGATCGCGCTCGACACCTGCAACCAGCAATTGCTGCTGCCGCGCAAGATGAGCGCCGACGAGCTGCTCGCGCCGGCATGGGCGCTGCTCGGTGACGGCGCCTGATTTTGGCTGGTATCGGGAAGTTGTCGCCGCTAGCTTTTAAAAATAAGCGGCGCCGCGGCGTTGGTAATGAGATCAGGGAGGCAGACATGACAAGCAAGAAGCAATGGCGGCGGCGAGACGTTCTGCGTGCGGGCGGCGTCGCCGGGTTGGCGGGCGTTGCCGCATCCACCGGCCTCACCAGCTTCAATCGCGCCGCGCGCGCCGCGACGGCGCCGATCCCCGTGAACATCGTCAACACCGCCTCGAACAGCACCATGGCGCTGCAGGAGCTGCTGAAGCAGCAGGGGTATTTCGACGAATTCGGCATCGCGCCGACGACGCTCAACGTCGCCGACGGCTCGAAGCTCATGGGCGCGCTGTTCAGCGGCAGCAGCGACATCTGCATCCTGTCCGGGTTCAGCCAGGTTTTCCCGGCGGTCGAGAAAGGCGGCAAGATGAAAATCGTCGCCGGCGCCGGATTGCTCCTGCAAGATGCGATCTATTCGGCCAAGCCCGATATCCACCACGTCAAGGATCTCGAAGGGCGGACGGTCGGCTCCGGCTCGCCCGGTGCGCTGCTCCATCAGTTCACCGTCGCGCTCTTGCGCAAGAAGGGCGTCGATGTGAGCAAGGTGCAGTTCGTCAATGTCGGCAGCAGCGCATCGGTTTTCAACGCGGTGGTCGCCGGCACCGTCGACGCCGGCCCATCGCTGATCGACGTCTATCCCGAGCAGAAGAAATACGGCGTCCATTCGCTGGAGGACGGCGATCTCTGGAAGGAGTTGCCGGAATACACCTATCAGGGCTCCTATGCCGCCGATCGCGCGATCAGCGAAAAGCGCGAGGCGCTGGTCCGCGTCCTCGCCGCCTACGGCAAGCTCTATCGCTTCATTTCGGCGCCCAATTCGCACGACGCCTTCATGCGCGCACGCGCGGCCGTGCTGAAGAAATCCGATCCGGCGGAAGGCGAATTCGAATGGCAATTCGCCCAGAAGTATCAGCCCTACGCCACCGACCTGACCTTGAGCGAGGAGCGGATCGACTACATGCAGAAGCTGAACGTCGAATTCGGCATCCAGAAAACCATCCTGCCGTTCAAGGACGTGGCCGACATGTCGCTCGCGAAGGAAGCGCTGAAGCTTCTCGGCTAAGGAGTTCGCGCGCTTGCGCAAGGTGAAGCTCGCCATCCAAGAGGTCTCGAAGACCTTCCGCGTCCGCGGCGGCGCGGGGCAAAAGGCGTTCCTGCTGCCGGTGCTGCGCCAGCTCAGCTTCGATGTCTACGACAACGAGGTCGTCTCGCTCATCGGCGAGAGCGGCTGCGGCAAGACCACGCTGCTGCGCATCGTCCAGGGCCTCGTCCGCCGCGACAGCGGCACGATCCTGGTCGACGGCAAGCGGATCGAAGGGCCAGGCCGCGACCGCGGCTTCGTCTTTCAGCAGGCGACGCTGTTGCCGTGGCGCACGGCGCGGCAGAACATCGAATTCGGCCTCGAGTTGCAGGGTGTCGAGCGCGCCGAACGCGCCCGCCGCGCGCGCGAGCTGCTCGATCTCGTCGGTCTCGCGGCGGCGGGCGAGCAGTTTCCGCATCAGCTCTCCGGCGGCATGCAGCAGCGCATCGGACTGGCGCGCGCGTTGGCGATCGATCCCGCGATCCTCCTCATGGACGAGCCGTTCAGCGCGCTCGACGCGCAGAACCGCGAAATCCTGCAGCAGGAGTTGCTGCGCATCCACCGCCGCACCGGCAAGACGATCCTCTTCGTGACGCATGATCTCGACGAGGCGATCTATCTCAGCGATCGGATCATCGTCATGGGCGCGAAGCCCGGACGGATCAAGCGCGTGATCGACGTGCCGTTCGCGCGGCCGCGGATCGAGCTGCCGCGGCTGCGCGGCGACCCGGTCTTTCAGGAGATGCGTGCCGAGATCTGGGATCTCATCCGCAACGCGCCGGCCGCGGCGCGCGAAGCCGCTGTCGGAGTTTCCGTTGACTGAGACAGCGCCGCAAACGGCAATGCCGAGCGAGGCCGCGATCGAAGAGATCGGGCCGCCGCCGCGGTCGTATCGCAATCACCTGCTGCGGATCGCGTCGTTCCTCACCGTGATGGTCGCGTGGGAGTTGCTCGGGCGCCAGGTCGCGCCGCTCTTCATGTCCTACCCGACGGCGATCCTCGGCGCCGCCGTGACCATGACCGCCGACGGCGAACTGATCCAGGGGCTGCTCGTCAGCCTGGAGACGCTGCTTCTCGCCTTTGCGATCTCGGCGGTGCTCGGCATCGGGCTCGGCCTTGCCATCGGCCGGTATCGCGCGGTCGAGGCGACGACCGACTGGCTCGTCAACGCGCTCTATGCCACGCCCCTGGTCGCAGTCATTCCGCTCGTCATCCTCTGGCTGGGGCTGGGCTTCGCGGCCAAGCTGTTCATCGTCATTCTGCTCGCGATCTTCCCCATCCTGATCAACACGGCGAGCGGCGTGCGCAACGTCTCGGAATCGCTGATCGATGTCGGCACCGCCTTCGCGGCGACCGAGCGCGAGGTCTTCACGAAGATCATCCTGCCCGCCGCTTTGCCCTACATGATGACCGGGCTGCGGCTCGGCATCGGCCGCGCGATCATCGGCATGGTCGTGGCCGAATTCTTCACCGCGATCACCGGGCTCGGCGCGCTGATCATCAAATACGGCAATCAATACGACACCGCTTCGATGTTCGTGCCGATCCTGGTGCTGATGGGGCTGGGTATCCTCCTGACGGCCATTGTCCGCCGCGCGGAGGCCTGGATCGCGCCGTGGAAGACGACTGAAGACGAATAGACGCCGCGGCGCCGAGAGAGAAGGAATCGCGCTCATGCAGCATCTTGTCTTGCGGCTTCTCGAGGATCGGGCGCCGGCGAACGGCGATCCGATCTATCTGCCGGCGATCGCGGCGCGCGCGCTCTACGTGATCGAGGGCGACGCCACGGTCGAGACCGCGACGGGCGCGATCCATCAGGCGCCAGGCTCGGCCTGGATCGGCGACACGGCTCTCGCGATCTTGCCGGGCGGGCAGGGCGCGCGCTGGCTGCGTTGGGAGCTGGTTGCGCCGGGCTCGGACGATGGCGTCCTGCGCGCGGCGCCGCAATGCGCGTCGGTTGTCGCGAATGCCGCGACGATCGCGCTCGATCCCGGCTTCGGCTGGCTCATGCGCTGCGATCGGGTGAGCTTCCCCAAAGCGGGCATCGCCTACACCCATATCCATCAAGGGCCGGGCATCCGCTATTGCCTCGAAGGCGGCATTCGCATCGAGAGCGAAGGGCAGGTGCATTCCTACGGGCCGGGCGAGGCCTGGTTCGAGAACGGCTCGTCGCCGGTGCTGGCGCCGACCTCGCCCGATGCCGAGACGACGTTCGTGCGCTGCTTCATCCTGCCGCGCTCGTGCAAAGGCCGCACATCGATCCGCTACGTGCGGCCGGAGGACGCGAGCAAGCCGAAAGTCCAGCGCTACCGCGTGCTCGGCGAGCGCTTCATCGAGCTATGAAGCGCGGCTACTTCGCCGGCGCCATCTCGCGCGCTTGGCGCACCGGCGCCGGATCCTTCAGGTTGAGGATGCGCCGCGCATTGGCGTAGAAGATCTTGTGCTGATCTTCCTGCGACAGGCCGAGCTCGTTGAAGAGCTTCAGGCAGCTTGCTGGATCCCAGCACGGATAGTCGGTGCCGTACATCACGCGATCGACGCCGAAATATTCGATCGCCCATTTCATGCCCTGGGTGTGCGGCGTTACCGTGTCGGTATACATGCGATGGATATAGTCGCTCGGCGGATGCGGCAGCTTCGCGCCTTTGCCGTTCTTGTCCATGCGGCCCGACTGGTAAGGCAGCGCGCCGCCGGTATGCGACATCACCAGCTTCAGATCGGGATGGCGCTCCATGATGCCGGAGAAGACGAGGCGCATGCCGGCGCAGCTCACTTCGACGACGCGGCCGAGCGAGCGGAAGAGGGCGCCGTCGTAACCGTCGCCCAGCATCTCCTGGAATACGGCGTCGGTCGGATGGAGGAAGAGCGGCACGCCGAGCTTCTCGATGTAGTCGTAGAACGGCTCCAGCCGCTCGGCATCGATGCGCGGATCGTCGCCGACGCTGCTCGGCAGATTGACGCCCATCAGGCCGAGCTTGTTGACGGCGTGATCGACGACATCGATCGCCGTCTGCGTGTCGAGCAGCGGCACGGCCGCGCTCGCCCAGACCCGGCCGGGATGGCTCCGCTGCGCCCGCGCCATCTCTTCGTTCCACTGGGTCGCGTAGTCGCGGCCCATGATCTTGTCCATATAGGAGAAGACGACCGAGAACGGGCCGATCGAGCAGACGACGTCGACCTGATGGCCGAGCCCGTCCATATGGGCGAGCTGGTCGTCGATATCGTGCCATTCCCGCCAGCTGCCGAAATAGCGTTCTTCCCGGCCGGAGGGTCCCCAAAACGTGTAGCCGCCGCGCTCGTTGGTCGCGGCGCGCGGCGGGTCCTTGCGCTTCATGAGCGATTCGAAGACCGAACGCGGCCACCAATGGAAATGCGAATCGATGATGTGCATCAAACTCTCCTTACGCCCCGACCGTCGGAACCGACGACCGCGCCAGTCTACACCGGCAACGGGTCAATATTCGTAACCTTTCTGTTGAATTGCGCTCGGCGCGGGGTTAGCGCGCCGCCGCCTTTTGGCGGTTGGCCTCGAGCCGCGCATCGACCAGCGCGACCTGCGCATCGATCGCGGCGTTGCTCTTGCCTTTCTGGCGCGCGATGAGCTGCACCAGCTTGTCGGCGCGCTCGATATAGGGCGCGCCGTTCTGCAGGGCGCGCGCCGCCGAAGCCGGGCGCGACAGGCTTTGCGCGGCGGCGGCGTATTTCTCGAACGGGACCAGGTCTTCGGGCTTGGCGCCGAGCTCGACGCAGAGATCGAAGACGAAGTTGTAGACGGCGCGCGCTTCCTCGGGATTGGAATTGACGGCTTCCTGCGCGGTGCGCATCCCGTCCTTGGTGACGCAGCGGTAATTGCCGGCGAGCAGCATCGCCCATTTGGCGAGCGGCACGAAGATCGACTCGTAGGTCTTGAGCTTCACCGGCAGCTCGATCTTGCCGTCGGGCGTATCGAAGCGCGCGGCGTCGACGTCCTTCTCGAGATTGCGGACGATCTGCGTATCGGCGTCGCCGGCGAAGCGTGCGCATTTGAAATTCGTCGGCAGGGTGACGAGGAGCTCGTTGGCCTTGCCGTCGGGCGGGCGGATCGCCTGCGGGTCGGGGCTGTTGAGCGTGATCTTTTCGGGCGCGACCGAATCCCAGACGCGCGGATCGGTGAAGGCCGGCTCGAGCGCCTTGTAGTCGAGACCCGGAATGCGCTTGAGATAGGGCAGCGGCGGCATGTTCATGATCGACATGCAGGGCACGCGCGACTTGCCGACGGCATCCAGAAGTTCGCGCACGCCGGGCGAGCGGTATTGCGGCTCCTGCATGCAGAGGCCGACGAGATCATAGGCCTTGGGGTCGACGCCTTCGGCCGGGCCGGCCGTGACCTTGCCCGGCAGCTTGCGGGATTCCAAGAGCACCGGCGCGGCGCGGCCGCGCACCGGCAAGGTCACCTTGAAGCCTTCGGTGTTGATGAGATCGGCCTCCGCCGGCAGGCACACGAGATGAATCGAATGACCGCCGAACAGCAGCTTCGAGGCGAGGAGCGATCCATAGGATGCTCCCATCAACAGGATCTTGTAAGCCGGCATGCATTCCTCCCAGGGCGCGAGGTCTGTTGCGCCCTGGGATGCTAGCCCTCCGCCGTGCCGGCCAGAAGCCCCCTAGCCTTTGATCGGCTTGCCGAAGGGCGCCCAATGCTTGCCGTCGTAGCGCTCCATCTGGAGCTCGCCGAACGGAAAGTAATTCGTCGGGCTGGTATCGACCGTAACGCCGGGCAGCAGCATCGGCATGCTGAAGCCCTGGAGATGGGTCGCCTGCTGCAGCACGTTGGCGCGAGTCAGATCGTCGCCGCAGCGCCGCAACACTTCGGCCATGAGCTGCGCCGCAACGAAGCCGTTCGGGGCCGATATGTCGATCCGCTTGTCGGAGGCCGGGATATATTTGTCCACCCAGGCGACGTATTCCTTCACCGCGGGATCGTCGGCGTAGGCCGGGTCGGTGGGATCTTTCATGTAGCCGCCCGAAACGACGCCTTTGAGCGCCTCGTCGCCGACCGAGCCGATGATTCCTTTCGATGTCGACACGCCGGGCAGGAGGATCAGCGGATCCCAGCCGAGCGCGCGGACGGCGGTGACCGATTGCGGCGACGCCCGGCCCTGGGTGATCAGATAGACCGTATCGGCGCCGGAGCCTTTCAGCGTGATCATCTGCGAGGTCAGGGTCGGATCGGTGATCTGATAGGACGCCTTGGCAACCACCATCTTCGCGGCCTTGTCGCCGAGCTCGCCGAGGAAGGCATCGAGGTGATCGCGGCCGAAATCGTCGTCCTGATAGAGCAGCGCGATCTTCGCGTTGGGCTTTTCCGCCAGCACGTATTTCGCGAAGATCCGGCCTTCGGCCGCGTAGCTCGGGATGCCGGCCATCGTCCACGGATATTTCTTCGGATCGACGACGCTGCTCGCGCCGGTGACCAGGAAGAGCTGCGGGATCTTCTTATTGTTGAGATAGGGCCTGACCGCTTCGCTGGTGGGCGTGCCGAGCGAGGCGAACAGCAAAAGCACGCCGTCGGATTCGACGAGGCGGCGCGTCTGTTCGACGGTCTTGGGCGGGCTGTAGCCGTCGTCGAGGGTTTGGAGATCGACCTTCCGGCCGTTGATGCCGCCCTTGTCGTTCAGCATCGCGAAATAGGCGGCCATGGCGCGCGCCCCGAAAGAGGCGCCGGAATCGGGGCCGCTCAAGGGATAGGTCTGGCCGATCTTGATCGCCGTATCGCTGGCGCCGGTATCGTATTTTCCGGCGGCGCTTGCCGGCGCGGTTCCCCAGGCCAGCAAGACCGCCAATGCCGCCGGCACGGTGATCGGAAATGAACGCTTCATCCTCGCCTCCCTAAGTTTCGTTGAAGATTATTGTACGCCTTTCATGATGAGTTGCCGACCAAAAGCGCGTCGACCGCGACGACACCTTCGCCCTCGGCGTAGACGATCACCGGGTTGACGTCGATATCGTCGAGGCCCGGCGTCGCGAGCATGAGCGCGCCGATGCGCGCCGCCGCATCGGCGAGCGCCGCGACATCGCGCGGCTTCTCGCCGCGGAAAGCGCCGAGCAGCTTGGCGCCGCGCAGCGTCATCACCGCTTGCGCAATGGCCGATGGATGCGAATCGGCGGGCACGAAGCATACATCCTTCAGCGCCTCGGTGAAGACGCCGCCCAGGCCGATCATCAGCACGGGTCCCCAGGACGGATCGCGCCGCGCGCCGATGACGAGCTCAAGGCCTTTCTGCGCCATCTTCTCGACGAGGATGCCGTCCAGCGCCAGATCGGGGCGCGCCTTCTTGACATCGCGCTGCATCGTCTTCCACCCGGCGGCGAGCTCGGCGGCGTTCCGGATATTGACGGCGACGCCGCCGGCATCGCTCTTATGGGTCAGCGCCGCCGCCTGGGCTTTGAGGACGACGGGATATTTGATCTTGCTCGCGATCGCCTTGGCTTCGGCCAAATTCTTGGCGAGCGCGCCCTTCGGGATCGGAATGCCGGCCGCCTTGAGGGCGGCCTTTCCTTCGATCTCGGTCAACGCACCGCCGCCCGGCGGCATTGTCGCGGCGGGCACTTTGATCGCGGCCTTGCGGCGCGCGCCTTTGCGCAGAGCGTCGCCATAGCGGCTGGCGCGCGCGAGGGCGCGGATCGCGCGTTCCGGCGAGCGGAAGAAAGGGATGCCTTTCAGCGCGAGCGCGGGCTTCACCTGCGGATCGATCGGCTGGTCGCCGCCCATGAAGGCGCAGAGCAGCGGCTTGCCGTTGTCCACCTTGCCGTTGGCGATGAAGCCTGAGCGCGCGAGACCGACTTCGGGGTTTCCCGAGATGATCGAGGCAACGACACCGCCGACGCCGCTATCGAGCATCAGAGCGTCGATCGATTTCGTATATAGGCCGGGATCGAATATCGCTTGCGCCGTCACGTCCACCGGATTGCTGGCCTCGACGAACTCGGGAACCGTCGCTTTCAGCCGTGCACGCGTCTCCTTGGTGAGGCTGGCGACGGGCATCCCGACGAAATCGGCATAGTCGAGGCTGAAGCCTTTGCAGGCGCCGGAATCCGTCACGACGCCGAGCGCGCCTTTCGGCGGATTGGGATAATGGGTGAGGGTCACCATCACGTCCATCAACTCGTCGAGGCTCTCGACCAGCACGACGTCGCGCGAGCGCACGAAGCTCGCCATGATGTCATAGTCGCCGGCGAGGGCGCCGGTATGCGTCTTCGCCGCTTCGCGCGATTGCTGGCTGCGCGACAGATGCAACAGGATGATCGGCTTTTTCCGGGCGCGGGCCGCTTCCGCATGGCGCAGGAATTCCGCCGGCCGGCGGATGATCTCGGCCAGCATGACGAGGGCGCGGCTCTGCTCGTTCTCGATCGCGAAGGGCATGTAGTCTTCGATGCCGAGCACGGCTTCGTTGCCGGTCGTGATCGAATAGCAGATGCCGATGCCTTCGGCCGCGCCCGCGATCCGCAACACGCCGGCCATGCCGCCCGATTGGCAAATGATGTCGACCTTCAGATCCGTCGCCACGGCGGGCGGCGTGCGCACGAGCGAAAACGTGACCTGATGGCCGTCGACGAGATTGGTGTAGCCGAGGCAATTCGGCCCGGCGAAAGCGATGTCGCGCCGGAACGCGATGTCGGCGAGCCGCTGCTGCGCGGCGCGCCCGCTTGCGCCCATCTCCGCAAAACCGGAAGCGAAGCACATGATGCCGCCGAGCTTCTTGGGCGCGAGCGCTTCGACCGCGTCGATGATGCCGGCGCCCGGCAAGGTCAGCACCGCGAGGTCGATGCCGTCCGGCAGATCGGCCACCGACGCGACGGCCTTGCGGCCGTCGAGTTCGGTGAGCCCGCGGCTGACGAGATGGATCTCGCCCTTGTAGCCCATGCTGTCGAGCGTCGCGATGCAGTTGCGGCCCGCGGTACCGGGCCGCTCCGACACGCCGATGACCGCGATCGATTTCGGTCTGAGCAGCCGCGTGACTTGCGGCCGCGAAATCGTCCGCGTGGACTTACTTGCTGTCACGATCGAACATGCCGAGACCGGGACGATACTCCTTCTTGTCGAGGAAGCTCGTCAGCGCGCGATCGCGGATGTTTTCCTTATCCATCATGCGCAACGCCATCGAGCGGCCGCGCAGCCATTCGTTGGCCAGATCCCAATCCATGCCATCGACGTAATTGAACGCGACCTTGCAGTGATAGTAGGTAGCCGGCCCCTTCTTCAGGACGATCTCGCAGAGCTTGCGCGTCTCGTCTTTCAACGTCGCTTTGGGATAGGAACGGTTGACCACGCCCATCCGCGCGGCTTCCTTGCCGGTGAAGGTCTCGCCGGTGAGGATGTACCAGCGCGCATCGCGATTGGTCATGAGGACCTGCAGCGCCTTGGTGACGACGCCGCCGGGCAGAATGCCCCAATTGATTTCGGAGACGCCGAACACCGCTTCGTCCGCGGCGACGGCGAGGTCGCAGCAGGCGAGCGGGGTGAAGGCGCCGCCGAAGCACCAGCCGTTGACCATCGCGATGGTCGGCTTCGCATAATTGCGCAGCATCCGGAACTGCCACACTTCGCTCGAGCGCCGCTGCCGCGCCTGCTCGGCCGGGGTTTCCTTGTCGAGCGCGCGGAAGAACTCGCGCAGATCCATACCCGCGGTCCAGGCTTCGCCCGCGCCGGTCAGCACCAGCACCTTGGCGCGATCGTCGCTCTCGAGCATCTCGAGGACGTCGACCATGTCGTCGTTGAGCGCGGGGCTCATGGCGTTGCGCTTCTCGGGGCGATTGAGGATCACCCAGGCGATGCCGTTCTCCTCGAATTCGACCTTTACGGTCTTCCGCTTCGCTTCATGCGTGGCGATGATTTTGCCGTCTGCCATGTCGGTTCCTCCTCTGGCGCGTTGTTGACCTGGACTTTATTCAGGGTCCCTGATAATAGGTAACAGCGTTCCTCGGAACACGTCAACGATTATCCCGTGGGGAGCCGATGCTGCGTCCCGTTCGGACTTTTTATCTGATCGGCCGCGTCGCGGCGGCGGTGAACACGCAGTTGGAACGCGTCCTCAAGCCGCTCGATGTCACCGTTGCGCAATATACCTGCATGAGCCGAATCCGCGGGCATGAGGTGATGTCCTCCGCGAAGCTGGCGCGCGCCCACCGGGTCTCGCCCCAAACCATGTACGAGATGATCACCAATCTCGAGAGGCGCGGGCTTTTGACGCGCAAAAAGGGCCCCGCCGACAAACGGCAGTTCCTCGTCTCGTTGACGCGCAAGGGCCGTCAGCTGCTCGACCTTTGCGATCAGAGGGTCGACGCGATCGAGCCGGTGATGTTCGCCGGGATCAATTCGGCAAATCATGCGCTGTTGCGCGAATTGCTGCAAATCGTGATCGAAAACGCCGGGCCCGAAGAGCAGCACGAGGCGGCCAACGATCCCGAGCCGCCGCCGAGCGTCCGTGCCGCAGTCCGCGAATGACGCAGGATCGGGTATTCTGGGTGCTCGCCGCCGCGGGCTGATGGGTCGAGGGCATCAGGATACCTGATCTTAAATCGGCCGCGCGGCGACACGTGGGGCCGGGCACTCAACGGTAGGGACGGCATGGATCTTTCCTACGACACCGAGCAGATCATCCTGCGCGACAGCGCGGAGAAATTCCTGTCGGGCCATGGCGGCTACGCGGTCTATCGCAAGACCGCCGACGGCGCGGGCTGGGATCCGGCGCTGTGGTCGGAGTTCGCCGCGCTGGGCTGGCTCGGCCTGCCTTTCGCCGAAGAGGATGGCGGCGTCGGCGCCGGGCCGGTCGAGGTCGCGATCCTCATGGAGGCCTTCGCCAAGAACTTGGTCCTCGCGCCTTATCTGCCGAGCATCGTGCTCGGCGGCGGCATCGTCGCAAAGTTGGGCGACACGGCTCAACGGCAAAAATTGCTCGGCCCCGTGACCGCGGGCAAGTCGCGTCTCGCCTTCGCGGTTGCCGATCGCGCCGCGGAAACGCGCGCAACAAAGACGGCCAACGGGTTCGTCATCGAGGGCGCCAAGAAGATGGTACTCGGCGCGCCGATGGCCGACACCTTGCTGGTCGCGGCAAAGACCGAAGCGGGCATGGGCGTCTTTGTCGTTCCGGTACCGACGAGCGGCGTCACGCTGCGCGGCTACCGCGCTGTCGATGGCGGGCGGGTTGCCGATATCGAGCTCAATCGCGTCGTCGTCGCGCGGAGTTCCCTCTTGGGCGGGAACGAAGATGCCGCCGGGGCGATCGCGGAGATCATCGATCGCGGCATCGCGGCGCTCTCGGCCGACGCGGTCGGCGCCATGGCCGCGCTGGTCGCGGCGACCGTCGACTACACCAAGACCCGCGTCCAGTTCGGCCAGCCGCTCGCGAAGTTCCAGGTGCTGCAGCACCGCATGGTCGGCATGAAGGTGAAGGAGGAGGAAGCGCGCGCCTCTTGCCTCTTTGCGACGCTCAGCCTCGACGGCCCGGCCGACCGCCGCGCCCGCGCCTGCTCCGGCGCGAAAGCGAAGATCGGCCGCATGGCGCGCGCCGTGAGCCAAGAGGCGATCCAGCTTCACGGCGCGATCGGCACGACCGACGAGCTGCCGATCGGCGGCTATGTCAAACGCCTGATGGCGTATGAAATCCTCTTCGGCAGCACGCGCGACCATCTCCATCGTTACGCCGATATGATTGCGGATCCGGATGTGGCGCGGCAAGGCCCGCTGCTCGAAGCGACGGAAGGATGAGCGCCCCATGGATTTGACGATCGCCCGAGAGGATTTGGAATTCCGCGACGAGGTCAGGCGCTTTCTCGATGCCAATGTGCCGGCGAGCCTGCGGCGCAAGGTCGAGCTCACGACCGCGTTCCTCGTCGAGCCGGAGGTCGCGCGCGAATTCCACAAGGCGCTGCACAAGAAGGGCTGGTCGGTGTTCAACTGGCCGAAGGAATATGGCGGTCCGGGCTGGACCGCCGTGCAGCGCTACATCTTCGATACCGAATGCGCGCGCTACGACGCGCCGCTCTTCAACGGCGCGGGGCGCATCATGCTGGCGCCCGTCCTGATGAAATTCGGCCGCCAGGACCAAAAGGATTTCTACCTGCCGCGCATCGCGTCGGGCGAGGACCATTGGGCGCAAGGCTATTCCGAGCCCGGCGCCGGCTCCGATCTCGCCTCGCTCAAGACCAGGGCCGAATCCGACGGCGACCATTACGTCGTCAACGGCCAGAAGATCTGGACGACACAGGCGCATAAATCGAACCGCATCTTCGCACTCGTTCGTACCTCGAGCGAGGGCAAGCGCCAGGAAGGCATCAGCTTCCTGCTCATCGACATGGACACGCCCGGCATCACCGTGCGGCCGATCGTCGGCAATGGCGGCGATCACGAGTTCAACGAAGTGTTCTTCGACAATGTCCGCGTGCCGAAATCCAATCGCGTCGGCGAGGAGAACAAGGGCTGGGACTGCGCCAAATACCTTTTGGAATTCGAGCGCGGCGGCAGCATCGTCGCGGGCCGCGTGCGCGCGCAGTTCACCCGCCTGGTCGAGCAGGTGAACCGGCTCTGCCCGGGCGACCGCGACATCGCGATCCGGCTGGCCGAGCTCGGCACCGATCTCGACGCGATGGAGATGATCGATATCTCGGTCCTCTCGACGCTGCAATCGGGCGGCAATCCCGGGCCGATCTCCTCGCTGCTCAAGATGAGATGGAGCCAGATCCGCCAGCAGATCGCGGAGGTGGCGATGGATGCCGTCGGCGAGGACGCGCTCAAATGGATCGCCGACCGGCCGCTCTACGAGACGCTGCAGCTTCCGGCCGAGGAGGAAGAAATCCTTGCCGTGACGCCGCGCTATCTAAACTATCGCGCCTACACGATCTTCGGCGGCTCGAACGAGATCCAGACCACGATCGTGGCGAAATCGATGCTCGGCTTGTGATCGAGATGCTGCGATGATGGAACCCGATCAAGCCTATCGACCGCTGACCGACGAGCCCGAGCGCGTCAAATTCGTGCGGGTCGATGCGACGCATTATCCCGGCGACTACGCGCCGGAAGCCTATGAGCCGCGGCTGGCGCAAAGCGTCTATGCCGAGGTGATCGAAGAGGCGGTCGAGGCGGAAGCCCTCGGCTGGGACGGGTTTTTCTTCACCGAGCATCATTTCGATGCCTGGTCGCTGGCGCCGTCGCCCAATCTGCTGCTCGCGGCGTTGGCGGTGAAGACGAAGAGGCTGCGCCTCGGCACCGGCGTGCATATCCTGCCGGTGCACGATCCCGTCCGCCTGGCTGAGGAAGCCGGCATGCTCGACGTGCTGAGCGGCGGCCGCATCGAGCTCGGGCTGGGGCGCGGCAATTTCCAGTTCGAGCTCGATCGCTTCACCGCACCGGCCGCGGAATCGGTGGCGCGTTTCGATGAGCATCTCGATGTCTTGACGAAGGCGCTCGCCGCCAACCGCTTCACCTATGACGGAAACTGGACCAAGGTGCGCAAGCCGGCGACGGTTTATCCGCGTCCGATGCAGCCATCGCTGCCGATCTGGGTCGGCGCGACGAGCCCCGGAACCGTCGAGAAGGTCGGCCAGCTCGGACACAATCTCGCCGGAGGCGCCTTTCCGGACCGCGGCGAGCGGCTGGAGCGTTTCATCGCGGCGGCGCGCAAGGCCGGCCGGACGGTGAGCGGCGCCAATTTCATGGCCCTGGGGCCGCTTTTCGTTGCCCCGACCGATGCCGAAGCCGAAAAGATCGTGAGCGCCGTCTCGGCGCAGATGCGGCCGTTTGCCTTGAAGCGGGTGGAAGACGGCAGCGCGGCGCCCGCGAGCCTGACCAGCGAATCCCTCGCCGCGTTTTCGATCTTCGGCTCGCCGCAAACCGTGCGCGACAAGCTCGCGCATATTCTCGCGGGCTGCGGCGCGCGGCGGTTCATGGCGATCCTGCGCTTCCGCGGCACGAGCACCGAGATCGTGCGCCAGACCCAGCGGCTTTTCGCGCAAGAGGTTGTGCCGGCGCTGCGGAGCCTGAAGACGAACTGACGCCGCGCGGCGTCGCTTAATTGCGGGTCACGAAGGCGTTGGGCGGTCGCGGCAGGCCGAGATTCTCGCGCAAGGTCTTGCCTTCGTAGTCGGTGCGGAAGAGCTTGCGCCGCTGCAGCTCGGGCACGACCTGATCGACGAAATCGCGCAGACCTTCGGGAAAGGTCAGCGACATGATGTTGAAGCCGTCGGCAGCGCCGCTGCGATACCAGAGCTCGAGCGAATCCGCGATCTCGCTCGCCGTGCCAAAGATGATGCGATGCGCCCGCGCCCCCGAGACGCGTTGATAAAGCTGGCGGATCGTCAACCCCTCGCGCCGTGCCAGATCGACGACGACGCGCTGGCGTCCCTGCTGCGTGTTGGAGAGCGGCACCTCCGGCAGCGGGCCGTCGAGCGGATAGGCGCTCAGATCCATGCCGACCATGTCCGAGAGGGTGGCGACGCCGAGCTCGGGATGGATGAGCGATTGAAGCCGCTCGAACTTCGCCTCGGCCTCGCGCTTGGTCGCGCCCACGACGGCCAGCACGCCCGGCATGATCAGGACATGCTCGGGCTTGCGGCCGAGCGCCGCGGCGCGCCGCTTGATGTCGGCATAGAAATCCTGCGCCGGGCCGAGCTCCTGTTGCACCGTGAAAATCACTTCGGCCGTGGCGGCGGCGAGGGCGCGCCCGGCTTCGGATTGCCCGGCCTGCACGACGATCGGCCGGCCTTGCGGCGAGCGGCGGATCATCAGCGGGCCGCGGACCGCGAAATGCTCGCCTTTGTGGTTGAGCATGTGCAGCTTGGCGGGATCGAAGAACAGGCCCTCGGCTTTATCGAGCACGAAGGCGTCGTCCTCCCAGCTGTCCCAAAGCCCGGTCACGACTTGCACGAACTCGGCGGCGCGGGCGTAGCGCTCGGCATGCGGTGCATGGGCGTCGTGGCTGAAATTGAGCGCCTCGGACGCGGCCGAGGAGGTGACGAGATTCCATCCGGCGCGGCCGCCGCTCAATTGGTCGAGCGAAGCGAAGAGCCGCGCCACATGGAAGGGCTCGAGATAGGTCGTGGTCGCGGTCGAGACCAGGCCGATATGCGTCGTGACCGCGGCGAGGGCGCTCATCAAGGTCAGCGGCTCGAGCCGCATCGACGCGATCGTCCGTTTCCAGACATTCACGTCGTCCGGGCCGAAGGTCGAATTCGAATCCGCGTTGAAGAGAAAATCGAACCGGCCGCGCTCGCCGAGCTGCGCGATCTCGATGTAATGCCGAAGGCTCTGGCCGGCATCGGGCTCGACCTGCGGATCGCGCCAGGCCGCAACATGGTGGCCGGGGCCGCTGACGAAGAGACCGAGTTTCATCATGGGCGGTTACTTCGGCAGGTAGGCCTCGGTGTAGAGCTTCGACATATCGGGCTCGGTGTCGAGCAGCTTGAGCTGGACGAAAGAGCGTTGCAGGGTCTGCAGCGACTCCGCATCGAATTGGCAGGCCTTGGTGAACATGCCCATCACGAGGTCGTATTCCCGTGACATGACCTGTTCGTTGAAATGGGTGATGCCGCTTTCGATCTTCACCGTCTCGGCCTTGTGCGCGCGCATGTAGTCGACGGTCTCGATCCAGCCGGCCACGAAGGCGCGGATCGCATCGGGATTGTCGGCGATCAGCTTGTTCGAGGCAAAGAGCATGCCCGAGGCGACATTGCCTTCATAGGCCGCGACCGAGCTGAGGAGATGGCCGATTTGATCCTGCTCGAAGGCGAAGAATTGCGAGGCGCCGCCGATCTCGGCATCGATCTGATGCGCCTTGAAGGCGGCGATCGTCGCCGCGGTGGCACCGCCGATGCCGACGGTCTTCACCCCGTCCTCGCCCCAGCCCTCCTTGCGCGCGAGCTCATGCGCGAGCCAGTCGCTGAACGAGCCGGGCGACGAGACGCCGATGATCTTGCCCTTGAGGTCTTTCAGCGAATGGATCGGCGAGTCCCACGGCACGCCGATCGCCATGAAGGGCGCCGGCGCCGTGCTTTCGCACACCGCCAGCATCGGGTCGCCCTTGACGATGAACGCCATCTCGGTCCCGGCGCCGTCCTCGATGTCCATGGCGCCGGCGGCCATGGCTTGCGCCGCCTTCCCGCCGCCGCCGAAATCGATGATCTTCAGATCGAGCCCGTGCTTTTTGAAAATGCCGAGCTGGTCGCCGACATTCACCGGGATGATCGCATCCGAGGTCGCATTGGCCTTGCCGATAATCAGCGCCGTGTCGGCAAAGGCCGGTGTCGCGAGCAAAAGAGCGACGCCAGAGATCGCGGCGAGCACACCGCATCGAGCTTGATTGATCATCGTACCGATATCCTCCCACCAGCGACTGCAGTCGTTGCGCGCATTGTCCTCGTCCCCGGTCGCGAACACAATCGATCGCGCGGGCACGCGCCCCGACCGGTCAACCGCTTTGATTCTCAAAGGAAAACTGGTGCTGCCGGAAAGGATTGAACTTTCGACCTCTCCCTTACCAAGGGAGTGCTCTACCACTGAGCTACGGCAGCAGGCCCGGTTCGGAAACCCAAAACCCGAGGCGCCGGAAATACAGGATCGGCCCGCGACTGGCAAGCCGAGAGCCGGGTCGTGGCCGTCCAAAGTAAAGCCGAGGATTGGTTAACGATCGGGAAACCGTCGCGGGTCGATCCGCTTTTATCGCTCGCGTGTACGGGATCGTGCATACGCGATCGCCCGCGCGTGATCGCCGTCGCGCTCGCCGACAGCGCGCGCATCATCCGATGACAAAGTTGCAACACGCGCGCGTCGGTTGCGAAGCCTGTCCGAAAAGAAATGTCGGCGCGCGGGCAAAAACATCGGCGTGATCGGCATAAAACATCAGGGATGCGCGTTGTCGATGCAGCTTAGAATGAATCATGCCTGATAGGACATTTGTGATGATCAATGAACCGAACCTGGAGGATCTGCTGCGCGACGACATCATGGCGCCGGTATTGCGCAGCGCGCATGTCACCCCCGACGATCTCCGCCGTCAGCTTGCGGCGGCGGTGCGCGGTGCGGCGGCCCAGGATCGCAATCGCGACGACTGAGCGGCCTCGACGCCCGCCGGCTTGACGCTGGGTGGCGCGGCCCGCATCGTTGCGTCTGATGAGTCATCAGCCCAGCGACAAGCCCGGCGATCAGCCGAAGCCGCAGCCGCGCCGCAGCGCGGCGGGGACCCGCGCCGCCGAGGAGCGCGAGGCGCGGCTCGCCGCGGCGCTCCGCGCCAATCTCCGCCGCCGCAAGGCGCAGTCGCGCGAGCGCGACGAATCCGACCCGGACACGGCGAAATCCTGAACTAACTCCTTGATTTGACGGGCACTTGAGCCGAAAGCCTGGTTCCGTTACAACCCGCCCAGCCCGGTTGCGCCCCTAACCCCCGGGCGGTAGCCAAGTGATCTAAGCCAATGGACAGGATTCGCATCCGCGGCGGGAAACCGCTTTCCGGAACCATTCCCATCGGCGGCGCCAAGAACGCGGCGCTGCCGCTGATGACCGCCGCGCTCCTGAGCGAAGAGCCGCTCACCTTGCGCCATGTACCGGTGCTCGCCGACATCACGACCTTGTCGCATCTTCTCGTCCAGCACGGCGCGACGGTAACCATGGTTGGTGCGCGCACGCCGCACGAGCATGGGCACGCGCTGAAGATCGATGCGCGCAATATCATCTCGACCACGGCGCCCTACGACCTGGTGCGCAAGATGCGCGCCTCGGTGCTGGTGCTGGGTCCGCTGCTGGCGCGCTGCGGCGAGGCGCGGGTGTCGCTGCCGGGCGGCTGCGCCATCGGCACGCGGCCGGTCGATCTGCATATCAAGGGGCTCGAAGCCCTCGGCGCGAAGATCGAGCTCAAGCAGGGATATATGGACGCCAAGGCGCCGCCGGGCGGCCTCAAAGGCGCGCCCTTCATCTTCCCCAAAGTCTCGGTCGGCGCGACCGAGAATCTGCTGATGGCGGCGTCGCTGGCCGAGGGCGAGACCGTGCTGGTCAATGCCGCGCGCGAGCCGGAGATCGTCGATCTCGCTCTCTGCCTCAACGCTATGGGCGCCAAGATCAGCGGCGCCGGCAGCGACCGGATCACCATCACCGGGGTGAAGAAGCTGCACGGCGCCGAGCATTCGGTCGTGCCCGACCGGATCGAGACCGGCACCTATCTCATGGCGGCGGCGATCACCGGCGGCAACGTC
>Ga0335085_10003856_pt1 | contig 25432 bp, 22 predicted proteins | sample Lox_Sample_45_FD_206712 | JGI IMG/M metagenome (GOLD analysis project Ga0335085, IMG submission 206712) | Soil microbial communities from Loxahatchee National Wildlife Refuge, Florida, United States - Lox_Sample_4.5 | ecosystem: Environmental > Terrestrial > Soil > Wetlands | place: USA...
TGCCCACCACGCGCGCGGCGCCGCGGCGTTTCATCTCGATGGAGTAAAAGCCGGCGTTGCAGCCGATATCGAGCACGTTCTTGCCGGTCAGATCGGCGGGAATGGCGTGCGCAAACAGGCGCCACTTGCAGGTGGGATAATCGCCCAGAAAATGATGCGGCGCAGTCTGTACGCCACGGAGATTCAGATTCTGGAACCAGTCGCCCAGCTCGCAGACGCGTCTCTGGATTTGCTCGGGCGACCACCGCGAGTGGGTCGTGGTCGGGGTCATGCGAGGCTCCCCGATGGGCTGGTGGCCGCTGGTTCCGCCAGCGCGCGTACAGCCTCGAACCAGCCTTCCATCGCGCCGACGTCCAGGTACGAAGTGCCGGCTCGGACGCCCCAAGCCTCGCCGCCCGCCGCCAGCCAGGCGTTTACCAAGGTACCAATGTACTCATCGCCGCGCCCGCGCCACAGCGCGTACAACGAGCGGAAGACCGTCGCGGGCATCTGAATGGCGCCCCAGATCCATCGCGTCGAAGGCGCCGCCTGCTTCACCTGGATCGATTCCACGCGGCCGTCCGGACGCGTGAGCACGGCATCGAAGAACTCCGGATGCTCCACCGGGAAAAGCAGGAACGAGAGCGCATCCCTGGGCAGCGCTCTCAGTCCGTCCACCGGGAACCACACCGTGTCGGGCAAGCCGATGACCACTGGCTCGTCGCCATCCACCAGCGACAGCGCACGAAAAACGGCATCGCAGAGGCCCAGCGGCTGGGGCTGCACGCAGTAGCAGATGGGCGTTTCATAGGCCTCGCCCCCGTAGTATTGCAGGATGTCCGACTTCGCCGGCGAAATGACGAAGCATAGTCGCGTGACGCCCCCCCTGACCATGCGCTCCACCAGATAGTCGCTGACGGCACGCGGCCGCCGCTCGCCACCGTGGCTGCGCGCGCCCACGGGCAGCAGTTCCTTCGAAAATGCCAGCGGCTGGATGCGGCTGCCTCTCCCGGCGGCTGGAATGATTCCCCACATTCAGGCGGTCCTCACCATTTCCGATCCGGCTTGCAGATGCCGGGCTTCGTCCAGAATCTTTTCGAGCGTCGCCGCGCGATGCGCCGCGGTGTGCTCGGCGAGGCAGCGCTCGCGACCCGCCTGCGCGATGCGCGCCAGATCCTCCGGGCTGCAATCGAGCACGGCCAGAACATCTTCGGTATCGCGCGCCAGCAGAATTTCGCGGCCCGGCTCGAAGAATTGCTCCAGGCCTTCCCAGTAATCGCTGAGCACCGCCGCGCCACACGCGGTTGCTTCAAACAACCGGCCCGACGGACAGTAGCCGGTCTGTGCCATCGACCGGCGCGTCACGTTCAGCGTGAGAGTCGCCGAACAGTAGAACGCAGGATGATCCGCTGGCGGCAGATGATCGATCAAAAATATATTGGGCTGCCACGGAAAGCTGGAGTCGTACATGGGCCCTGCCAGCAGGAAGCGCCGATCGGGCAGGCGCCGCGCCGGCTCGCAGAACAGCCGCCGCAGCATATCCACGCGGTCTTCGGAGTGTGTACCAAGGTACGACAGCACGGCGCGGTACACATCCTGCGGCGCAACCGGGCGGTGGATTTCCGGGTCGACGCTGCCGTATAACGGCGCCACCTGCCGCGCGCCGAGGCGGCGCTGCAAAGCCTCCAGCGAGCCGCCGCCCGTGTAGCTAAGGACCAGGTCGAAATCGGCCAGCCCGCGCGCCCCGAGATAGTCGACGCTCTCGCCGCGCTCCAGCCGCGCGAGCGTCACCGGCGTATCGAGATCGTAGAAGACGCGCAATGCGGCGCGCGATTCGAGCACCAGGCCGGTTGCCGGAACGCCATCGGGGCAATACGAGGTGACCATGCCGGCGTCGGCCTCGGCCAGGTGGCGCCGCGCGCAGGGCAGTATGGCGGACCAATCGGAATACAGCACCAGTTCGTTGCCATCGGACAGGTTCCGCAGATCGCGATGCTGCGCGTAGTACGGCGTGTCGCGCTCGAAGAATACCACCCGGTGGCCGCGCCGCGCCAGTGCCGCGCACAATCCGCGCCACAAAGTGGCATGGCCGTTGCCCCACGAAGAACTGACGCTCAGTCCGAAGATCACCAGTTTCACGCCGGCAGTCCTCCGGTGTGATTCACGCAAATCACTCTGGGCGCCCACTCCCCGACCTGCGCGATGCTGACCGACGCCAGGCCGATATCGAAGCGCGTCAGCATGTCCAGCGGCATGCCGAGACAATACGCGACCACCGTGCGCAGCGGATCGCCGTGGCTTACGACCGCGACGGTTTCGCCCGCGTGTTGCTGGGCAAGGCACGTCAGCCGTCGGATCATCCGCGTTTGCACTTCTATCATGAGTTCGCCGCCGGGCGGCCGCACCACGCTGCGAACGCTGTTGTACCGGCGCCAATGCTCGATGCGGTGCAGTTCTTCAAAACTCAATCCCTCCCATTCGCCGACTCGAACTTCTCCGAAATCCTCCGTCTTCTGAACGGGCAAATCGCGGCCGCGTGAAATGGCTTCAGCCGTCTCGACGCAGCGTTCCAGCGGACTGGTGTAGACCGCGCGGATCGGGAATTGCGCCAGTCTCGCCTGAAGCTGGTCGACCTGCCGTTTCCCGTTGGCGTTCAGGTGCCAGCCCGCCGTCCAGCCCATGATCGACCTGTCTACCGCGTCGGTTTCGCCGTGCCGGATGAGAAGAAAAGTTGTCATACACTTCCTTCCAGTAAGCCTCCAGTTGACCTGCCCTGCGCTCGGGCGTATGCTCCGCGAGAATCCGTTCACGGGCCGCGGCCCCCAGCGCCAGCCGCTGCGGTTCGGACCAGTCGCGCAGGATGCGTAGCGTGTCGGTGCAATGCGAGGCGAGCAGCACTTCCTTGCCGATGGCGAACAGCGAATCGAGGCCCTCCCACCAGTCGCTGATGATCGGCACGCCGCAGGCGCCCGCTTCGAAGAGCCGGACGCTCGGCGAGTACCCCGCCTGCTTCATGGCCTCGCGCGTAATGTTCAAAGTGAACCGCTGCGCCCCGTAGAAGCGTGGATGCTCGCGAGGCGAAAGGTGAATGTCGCGATCCACGTTAGCGGGCCATTCGATCTGCTTGGGATACATCGGCCCCATTACCGCAAAGCGCCCGGTGGACCACTGCCGTGCCGGCTCGAGCAGCAGCCGGTCGAGCGCCGGCTGGCGATCGGCGCTGTATGTACCTAGGTAACCGAGGTCCCACCGCAGCGCACAGGCCTCCGGACGATACTGCCGCGGATCGACGGAGCAGTACAGCGCGCGAGCGATTGGCGCGCCGTAGCGGCTCTCGATCCGCCGCAGCACCGGCCCGCCAGTGAACGAAAGATACAGGTGGTACCGTGGCACCAACTCTGGCGTGAGATAATCGGCGCCGCCCTCGGCCAGCTTCGCCAGCGTGACCGGTGTGTCGATGTCATAGAAAGCGCAGACGCCGCGCGCGACGGAAGTAACCCACTCGCCGACCCGCGCGCCTTCCGGCACAAACGATCCGACGATCACCAAATCGGCGCCGCTGACCGCCTGCTCGAAGCGCGTCACCAGTTCCTCGAAGCTCTCGTACAGTTGCGTGCAGGCGCCCGCGGGGTGCGGCTCGTCACGATTGCCGGCGTACCACTCGGTGTTGCGCTCTAGGAACAGGACGCGATGCCCGCGCTGCGCCAGGCCGCGGATCAGGCTGCGGTAGGTGGTCGCGTGGCCGTTACCCCACGACGAAGTCACCGATAGCCCGAGGATCACCACATCGTAAGCCGGGTTCATGAGGCGACCCTCCTCGCCGCGCGCCCCTCCAGCACGGCTTCCACCTCACCCGCCCGATGCTCATACGTGTGCTCCGACATGACGCGCCGATGAGCAGCCTCGCCAATCGCCCGAGCGCGCAGCGGCGAAAGAGCCAGTAAATGTTCGACGACCTCATCGCCCGAAGCAGCGATCAGCACTTCGCGTTCTGGCTCGAGGAAAAGGTCCATGCCCTCCCAGGCGTCGGAAATAAGGCAGGCGCCCGCCCCGGCCGCCTCGAATACCCGCGTGGCCGGCGAGAATCCGAAACGCACCATGCTCTCGCGCGAGATATTCAGCACCGCCAGCGGCGAACAGTTGAAGGCATTGTGATCGCCGGTGAAGACATGGTCGAAATACGCGACGTTGTCAGGCTTGGGCTTGTCGCCCCAGCCGGCTCCGCCCAACAGAAAGCGATCCTGTGGCAATCGCGCGGCCGGACGCAGAAAGAATTCTTCGACGCGCTGTTCCCGGTCGGGAAGACGATTGCCCAGAAAGCCCAGCGTACCGGCGAAACGCGGATCGGGGTCCACCCGGTAATGCGTTCCTGGATCGAGCGCGTTGTAGACGGGGACGCATTGCCGTGCGCCCAACATTTCATACGCCGAGACCACCGGCTGGCCGCCCCCGTAGGTGAAGATGATGTCGTAGAGCGGAATCAGCGCGGTGAACGGATCGGCGGCCCCCTTGGCGCGCACCCGTTCGAGCGTGGCCGGGGCATCCACGTCCCAGAAGGCCACCATGTTGCCGGCGGACCTCAGGTCCAGCACAGCGGATTCCAGCAACTCATCGAAGACGCCCACGCCGCTGGCCTTGACGATCAGGTCGGCTCGGCGAGCGCGATCCAGTACGCCTCGCACGCCATCGCGACTGGCCGGGTAGACCACCACGCGCGCCCACGGCGGATCGGCCATATCGCGGTGCTGCTGGCGCTCATAGGCATCCGGCTCATAAAAGGTAATGCGGTGCCCGCGGCCGGCCAAAGCGCGGATCAGCCCGCGATAATACGTCGCCGCGCCATTCCAATACGCCGACACCAGGCTGGATCCAAAAAATGCAATGCGCATCTTCAGTGCGCTCCTTCCGCGGCCCGATCGGCTGCCGCTGCGATGATCGCCATCAACTCGTCCACGCGATGTGCACAGGTGTGACGGTCGCGAATCGTTTCGATCCCGCGCGCCCGCAGCCGCGCCGCTAAATTTTGGTCCGAGAGAACTTGGCGCAGTCGCGAGATCATATCGTCGCGGTCCCGCGCGACCAGAAAATCGACGCCCGGGCGGAAGAGCTGCTCGCAATCATTCCATGGCGCCGAAATCATCGGGATGCCGCACGCCAGCGCCTCGAACGGCCGGATGGTCGGAATGGCCGGTAATGCGCGCACGTACGGTCCGCGCGGGATGTGTACCGTCACGCGATGCCGCGCGAAAACTTCCGGCACGCGGTAATTCGGCAGCCACCCGCCGTACTCGATGCCGGCCGCGTCCAGTTGGTCCAGCGCCTCCCGCGGATAGCGCACGCCGTACACGCGCGCGCGCAGCCTCAGCGCCTTCGCCGGCTCGATGAGAAATTCGCGAATCTCGTGCGATCGCTCGTCATCGCCCCAATTGCCGATCCACACCAGGTCTGCATCCGGCTGAATCTCGGTATGCGGCCGGAACACGCGCGTATCGGCCGCCTCGTGCCACGTCCACGCGCGCCGCGCCCAGCCGTTCGCGCGATACAGGTCACGAATCACCGACCCATATGCCAGCACACCGTCGTAATAGCGTAGATCGTACGCGGCCATGGCTTGCGGATCGGTGGCGCTGCGGTGATGCGTGTCGTGGAAGAACAGGCGGAAGCCGCCGTGCTCCCGCCGGTAGTCGCCGATTCGGCGGACGAGGTCGTGCGTGTTCCACTCGTGCAGCACGACCACATCGGCTCCACTCAGCGCGCGCGCCACATCGAGAGTGTCCGCATCGTAGAAGGTGCTGCGGAGCTTCGGATAGACGCGTTGGAACGCGGCCACAGCGGCTTCGCCCTGCTCGGCGATCAGTCTGCGCAGGCTCCAGCCGTCGCACGGCTCGAAGACGCGGACCTCGTGCCCGCGCTCCCCCAGTTCGGTAGCGATCCCCCGCAGAAAGTGCGCATTGCCGTGGTTCCAGTCCGATACCAGCGAATGAGTGAAGATTACGAAACGCACACCGACCTCCGCGATTCCACCAGCGAAACGTAGACATCGTAATAAGAGGCCGTCATGCGCGAAGCCGGGAAGTACCGCGCGCGTGCCGAGGCTCGTTGCGCCATGCCCTCGCGCCACTCGTCATTGCGGATCAAGTCACGGAGCGCTGCCTCGAGCGCGGTGTCGTCATCCGGGTCCACAAACACGGCGGCATCCTGCCAGATCTCGCGCAGGCTTTCGATATCGCCCAGTACCAGGGCGCAGCCGGAAAGCGCCGCCTCCAGCGCGGAAAGTCCGAACGGCTCGTAACGCGCGGGCAACGCGTAGATGCCGGCGCGAGCGTACCAGTCCGACAGTTCCGCTGCGGAGAGTCGCCCGAGCGTCCGGCAGCCACGCAGATCGGCCGCGGCGCCCGACCGGCTCCGGTCATCGCCCGCTAGATAAACCGGCCACTGGAGGCGCGCAGCGATGCGTGCCAAGGCAGCCGTATTCTTGGCCTCATCCCACAAACGTCCGGCGGCCAGGATGAACGGCTGCTTTGCCGAAGCACGATACTTCGCCGCGTTCCTTCCGTTCGGCACGATGCGCGAGGGCGGCAACACCGTTTCATAGCGCCACATGTTGCGTAGCATGGCGGTGCTCGGAGCTGTAAGCAAATCGGCGCCCGCGAGCGTCGCCGCCACACTCCGGCGGTACCGGCGCCATTCCGGCGGCACGGGCGTGCGCTTCACCCCGGCCCACCACGACAGCACGCATGAATGCGCGGTCAGCAGTACAGGCGCCTGCCAAGGCAGCGATCCGTGCCCGTAGCTGTTGAGATGGATAACATCGGGACTGAACCGCCGCTCCAAGTCCATCAGCCAGGCTCCGCTGGCTTCCACGTCCTCCCAGGGATCCTCCATCCATTCCAGCTTGTACGCGCTGGGCAACAGCCGCAGATTTGAGATCGCGGCCGCTTCGGCGCGCTGCGCGTCAGACGGTTCGCCGCCCATCGTCGCCAGGATGATCTCGACATCCCGCTCGCCCAATCCTTCGGCCAGCTCCAGCGCGAACGTCCAGACTCCGCCCACCGTGTCGCCGGTCATCAGCACTCGTCGCGGTTGTTCAGGCATGCGGCGTCCCGGGCGCCTCGAGTTGCACCAGCGGCTGTGGGCGCTGCTCCTGAATGTCGCTGAAGTTGTCGAACCGGTCGAGGTACCACTGGTGCGCGCGCTCCCAGGCATGATCGTCTGGCGCGCCCCAGCGCAGCGTGTAGTCGGGCGAGCCGGGATACGGAAACAGCGGCACCGGCTCATTGGCCCACACGCCGTTGGCCCGCAGATGCTCGCGCCACGTCTGCACTTCGTCCGGATCGTCATCCTGCGAGTCAAGTAGGTTGGCCTGCACGAACGGCACGCGCTGCTTGGCGCGGATGAGCCGCTCCGTGATTTGTCCGGTGTCGATCTTGCACTTCTTATCCAGCCGGTTGCGGCCCGCTTCGGTGATGCTCTCCACGCCGGCCTCGATCGAAACGCATCCGCACTGCCCGAGCAGATCGATCATCTCCATGGGCCACAAATCGATGCGCGTCTGCATGCCGAACGGAATCCCGTGCCGGACGATGGTTTCGAGCACATCGCGGTAGGGCAGGAAAATCTCGTCAATGAAATAGACGTACTCGGCGCCCGCAGAGATCAGTCCATCCAGTTCTCGCGCAATCGTCTCGATCGGCCGCCGGCGAAACGCGTTGCGAAAATTGTCCTTGGCGCAGAACGTGCAGTGATACGGACAGCCTCGCGAAGCTTCCATTTCGGCGCCCGGCCCACGCGGCGGCGCATCGAAGCGATGGTGATGATGCCGGTGGCGCGCCAGCGTCGTTGCCTCCCACTCCAGCGCGGGCAGAGCCGCCATGTCCGCGGCGTGCGATCCGCCATTGCGCCGGACGGCCCCCCCGCTGCGAAAGCACAGCGAATCAACGCGGCTCCAATCGCCTGCCAGGCGCGGCAGCACTTCTTCGCATTCCCCCATCACCACGGCATCGACCGACAGCTTGCGCAGCGTCGTCTCGGGCGTCGTGGATGCGTGCGGTCCCACCGCCACGATTCTTCCGGTTGCCTCGCGCAGATCCCGCACCAGCAATTGCGGCACCCGCAACTCCGGAGGTGCGCAGCGCCAGAACAGGTAACTGGGCGCGGTGGTGATCACGGCGAAGTCTGCGCCGAAGGCAGCCACTCGCTCGCACACTTCCGCGTTCGCGATCCCCTCCAGTTGCGCGTCCACGATCTGCACCTGGTGCCCTTCGCGTTCCAGCAGCGCTTTCGAGTAGCCGTACTCCAGCGGCAGGTGCGGCTCGCGGCAGCCGAAGTAGATGCTTCCATCGAAGCTCCACGCCGGGTTAATGAGCGAGTAGCGCATGGAAGCCTCCCTGGGGAACCAGTTCATGCGCCGCGCGCAATCCGCGCGTCTCCAGCAGCCACTTCAGTAGCTTCTCGATTCCTTCCCGCGCATTCACTTTGGGCGCCCAGCCCGTGGCCGCCTTGAATTTTCGAGTGTCCGAAATGTAGTAGCGCTGGTCGCCGGGCCGCCAGTCCTTCAGCCGGACCTCTGGTTTAGCGCCGCGGAAACGCGCAATCAGGTCCAGCAGCTCCATCAGGCTGATGGTGTTCCCCAGCCCCCCGCCGATATTGAAAGCTTGTCCGGAGAGCGTATGGATATTGGCCTGCGCCAGCAGAAACGCGTCCATCAGGTCGTCCGCAAACAGAATGTCCCGGACCTGCAGACCGTCGCCGTAAATCACGATCGGCTTGTCCTCAATCGCCCGGATCAAAAAATGCGCCACCCAGCCCTGGTCTTCATTGCCCATTTGGTGCGGGCCATAGATACAGCTCATGCGGAAGACCACCGCGGGCAGGCCGAAGGTGCGCGCATAATCCAAAACGTACTGATCGGCCGCCCCCTTCGAGCAGCCGTAAGGACTGTGAAAATCCAGCGGCCGGTCCTCGCTGATACCGGTGCGCAGCGCTGCGTCGAGCGGCTGGTAGCGTGTGCAATTCTTCTCCAACGCCAGATCCGACAGGCTGCCGTACACCTTGTTCGTAGAGGTGAATAGCACCGGCGGCGGATCGTCCCGGCGGCGTAGCTCCTCGAGCAGGTTCAGCGTGCCCCCGACGTTGACTTGGAAATCGTGCAACGGCTCGGTAAGGCTGGTCGTTACCGCCGTCTGCGCGGCGAAATGGAATACCTGCCCCGCGGATTCCACCGCTGTGCGCAGAGCCGTGCGATCGCGAATATCCGCCACCATCGACTGCAGCCGGTCGCCGTGCCGGCTCTGCAGCCACGCTAGGTTGTACTCCGTGCCCGGACGCGACAGGTCGTCGTAGATCAACACCGGCCGGCCCGCGGACAGCAGCCGGTCGGCCAGGTTGGAGCCGATGAAGCCCGCGCCCCCGGTGATCAGCACTCGCGACGGCCGCGCGCCCGCGCCACGAGGCCGCGTCATCTGGCGTGCGTTTTCCAGTACCGCCGGCAGGCCGCCCTCCGACCATAGCCGGAACAGCAGCTTGGCTGTTCCATCGGATTGGCGCAGCCCATAGTGATAGTCGCGCTCGTCGCCGTCGCCGGCCGCGGCAGCCGGGCTGCGGTCGTGGGCCGATTGCCAATAGATGCGCTCCGCGGGAGCTTCCAGAACATCGGCCAGCGCACGTACCTGCGCCCGCTCTTCGCCGCGCCAGGTCGAAAACCCCGTCTGCGTGATCCATAACTCGGCCTTCACCCCCAGCCGGTCCAGCCGTGTGCGCACCTTGCCGGCCTCGGCTTCCCATCCGTGCCACGAAAATTCGGACGAGCCTGGAAAACCGTGCATCCCGACCGCGTCGATGTATTGCAGCACGCCGCGTTCGTGCATCAGGTCGAGCCAGTCCAGGTCGCACGGCCACGTGCCCGGCAACACCGTCTTTTTGCCGCGCATCCGCGCCCAGTACGCCGCGCCGCCGATCATTTCGCTGAACGTCTGCCACTGCGGGTCGATGCGCGTATCCCACTCGCTCAAATTATTCGGCTGGTTCCACAGCTCGATCCATTCGAAATACTGGCCGAAGCGCGTGATCATCACGTCGATGAAATCGGCGTACGCTTTGGGCGTTTGCGGTGGAGAGGAAGGCTTCGGCACCACACCCAGCGCGGCGGGCGTGTACAGAAAGCAGGGCAGGATATTGACGTCCTGCGCCAACCGCGGCAGCAGCCAGGCGTACCAGCCGTCACCTTCCGACGCATACCAGTCGGCCCAGCCGATGCCCGTGCGCACCTCACGTACCTGCAGCGCGCGCAAATCGGCCAGCACCGCTTCCACGCGCTCGTATTCCCCGGGCCGAAACCATTCCACGATTCCCAACGGCGGCCGCGGCTTGGCGTTTCTGGGCGCGCGTTTCATACCATCAGACCCCGGGCCGCCAATTCCGCGCGAGCTTCCAGGCCCCGGTCGATCGCCGTCTGGCCTTCCAGCCACGACGCCAGATCCGTCAGACCCTGTTCCAGCGTGACCTTCGGTTCCCAGCCGAGCACCTGGCGCGCGCGCGTGATATCCGCGAAGCAGTGGCGGATGTCGCCGGCGCGATAGTTGCCCGTAATGTGCGGCTCGAGACCCCGGTTCCCGATCGCCTCGATAGTTCGCGAGGCCGCTTCCGCCACCGTCATCGGCCTGCCGCTCGAAATGTTGAATACCTGGCCGGCCGCCGCGGGCGTTTCCAGCGCCAGGCGGCAGGCGCGCGCGACATCGTAGACGCTGACGAAGTCGCGCCGCTGCATTCCGTCTTCGTAAATCAGCGGCGCGCTACCGTTGAGCACGCGCGACGCAAAGTTGCTGAGCACGCCGGTATATGGGTTGGACAGAGCCTGGTTGGGACCGTAGGTGTTGAAGAACCGAAGCGCCACCGTGGGAATGCGATATGCCCCTCCGACCATCAGGCACATCTGCTCCTGATCGAACTTCGAAAGCGCATAAACGGACGCCAGCGCCGGCGGCTTGTCCTCGGGCGTAGCCACTGGAAAAAGACAGTTACCCAACGAGTCTCTTACTTCCCAATCGCCCAGGCGGAGTTGTTCTAAGCTTCGCTCTTGAGGAACTCGTATGTTACCGTTCGCATCGCGATAAAGTCCCTCGCCATAGATACTCATGCTGGATGCGACGAGCAACATTTCCACCGGCCGCGAACTTAGCACTTGCAGTAACACCGCCGTGCCCAGGTTATTTACTTTGGTATATTCCGCGATCCGGTACATACTCTGGCCGACCCCGACGATTGCTGCCAGGTGTATGACCGCGTCAATCCCCTCGAGCGCCCTGCCGACGGCCTCCGGGTCGCATACGTCCCCCACCATCAGATCTACTTCCGGATGCAGGTATTGCGGCCGCTGGCGGACTCCGTCTGCGCGAGGGTCGTGTACCTGGGGAGTCAGGTTATCCAAGGCACGGATGCGATAACCGTGCGCAATTAACTCCGCCGCCGTGTGAGAGCCGATAAATCCCGCCCCGCCTGTGATCAGTACATGTGTGCCCATTGGATCAGTCGAGATACTAACTACTACACCCCATTACCACAACCAACTTACGTTGTCCTCCGGATGGCAGGCAAGCCATACGCTGAAAGAGACGGTTAGGCCGCATACGCAAATAACTTCATTTGTTCATGGAATTACCAAGTGCGTTGTAACGAAAGGCAACATTCCTGCGATATTTTGCATCGGATGAGAGATCCGCAACTTCGCCTGTTGCGCAGCCCACGCGATACTGTCGATGTGATTTTCACGTCTACGCGCGGAGCGGAGCAGTTCGATCTCGCGGTCGCCGCTCTTTCCGCACGGCGAATCGACGCCGCCCTCGAGCATCTCTCGCATGCCGAACGCGCCGGATTCGATTTCGACCGCTGCGCTGCCTCCCGGTGGACCTGCTGGATGCTGCTTGGCCGGTTTCAAGAAGCCTGGCGCGAAAGCGACCGCATCGCCGCCCGCGGACGCCCCGATCCAGACAGCCTCTGGGACGGCGCCCCGCTCGCCGGCAAACGCGTCATCATCCGCTGCTTGCATGGTTACGGCGACGCCATTCAATTCATCCGCTACGCCCGCCTCGTGCGCCGCGAAGCCTCGCGCGTGATCGTTCAGGCATGCCCGGAGCTTCTCGCCTTGCTCCGCGGAATGCCATTCGCGGACGAGGTGATCGGCTGGCATGCCCCCGGCGAAAGAATCCCCGGGTGGGACAAGCAGGTGGAAGTGATGGAACTCGCGCGCATCTATCGTGCAACCGAAAATACAATTCCGCGCGATGTGCCTTATCTCCGCGTTCCCTGGCGCCGCCGTTTAAACAGCCGCATACCCTCGCAAGCACACCGTCCTCGCGTGGGCCTGCAATGGCGATCCAGCACCTGGAACCCCGCCCGATCCGTGCCGTTCGCCGCGCTGGAACCTTTACTCGGACAACCCGGATTCGAGTTTTATAACTTCCAGCGCGGTTGCTCGCCCGCCGAGATTTGCGCGCTCGCCCGGCGTGAAATATACGATGTCTCGGGCCAATCCCCCGAAATCATCGAAGCCGCCGCCGACCTCACCTGCATCGACCTGCTCGTCACCGCCGATACGATGATGGCGCACCTGGCCGGCGCGCTCGCCCGCCCCGTCTGGGTGCTACTGCCCTTCGAATCCGACTGGCGCTGGATGCTCCATCGCTACGATTCGCCCTGGTATCCCACCATGCGGTTGTTCCGCCAGCCTACGCCGGGTGACTGGCAAACTCCCGTGCGGGAAATCTGCCGCGAGTTGGCGCATTGGCCGTCGCGTAGCGTCCCGCGTCCCGCTCACATTCCAGAACGGCACTTCGCCTGCTGCTCGGATCGGTGACGGCGCACCCATTGCATGCTTTTGCTCGATCACATCCTCGGCCGGCCGATTCCGACTACCGAAGATCACGCTAACCGGGTGGGACCTTTCACCGGCATCGCGGTGTTCGGTCTCGACGCGCTGGGATCCACCGCTTACGGTCCCGAAGCCGCGCTCACGGTTCTCCTTCCTCTTGGCGCGGCCGCGGTCGGCTGGATCGTGCCGATCAGTTTCTCCATCCTGGTGCTGCTCGCGATCGTCTGCTTCTCGTATCTGCAGACCATTCCTGCTTATCCCGAAGGCGGCGGCTCGTATCAGGTAGCCAGCCACAACCTGGGCCCATCCTGGGGACTCCTGGCTGCGGCCGCGCTCATGATCGATTACGTCCTCACCGTCGCGGTCGGCATTTCCGCCGGCGTCGGCGCTCTCGTGTCGGCGGTTCCTCACTGGCAACGGCACACGCTCGGCATCGGCCTGTTCATCCTGCTGGCGATCACGCTGGTGCAATTGCGTGGGCTGCGCGAGAGCGGCGAAGTATTGTCGGTGCCTACCTATATATTCGTGCTCTCGTTGTTCGGCGTGCTGGGTTGGGGCCTTTGGAAAACCCTGGCCGCCGGAGGACATCCCGTCGCCGTCGTCGCGCCGCATCCCCTCAGTCCCGCGCATCCCGCCGGATTGTGGCTGATCGTCAAGGCATTCGCCGCCGGCTGCACTGCCATGACCGGCGTGGAAGCCGTGAGCAACGGCGTCACCGCATTCCGCGAGCCTCGCACCAGGGCCGCCAGCCGCACCCTGCTGCTCATCGTAGGCCTCCTCACCTTGATGCTGGCCGCCGTCGCGCTGCATCGCGCGCCTATCACGTCGGCGCCACCGAGCCCGGACAGAGCGGCTACCAAAGCGTCCTTTCGCAACTCACGGCCGCGATCGTCGGCCGCGGCGGCATCTACTACATCACCATCACGTCCGTGATCCTCGTCCTGGCGCTGCAGGCCGATACCGCCTTCGCCGATTTCCCGCGCCTCTGTAACATGCTGGCCAAGGATCACTATCTGCCGCAGGCATTCGCTAACCGCGGCCGAAGGCTGGTCTTCACCGGCGGCATCCTGGTGCTGGCATTCATTTCCGCTGCCCTGTTGATCGTCTTCGGCGGCGTCACCGACCGCCTCATTCCGCTATTTGCCGTCGGTGCCTTCCTGGCCTTCACCCTCTCCCAGGCGGGCATGGTCGCGCACTGGCGCCGCGAAGGCGGTCGCCACGCGCGCAAAAGCGCGGCCATTAACGGTCTGGGATCTCTCGCTACCGGCGCGGCGCTCTGCATCATCATCGTCTCCAAGTTCGCGGAAGGCGCCTGGATCACTCTGCTCGCCATTCCCGCCATCGTGCTGCTCATGCGCGGCATTCATCGTTACCAGTCTCGCGTGTCCCAGGAATTGGCCTCCAATGATCCCCTCCCGGTCGATGATCTGTGTCAGCCGTTGGCGGTGGTGCCCGTCAAAACCTGGAATCGTGCGTCGCAGCGAGCTTTGCGCTTCGCACTCACGATCTCCAGAAAGGTGCAGGCCGTGCATGTCAGTACGGAAGACAACAACAACGACCTGCAACGCAATTGGCTGGATTGGGTCAAGCGGCCGGCCGAGAGCCGCGGCCTTCCGGCGCCCGACTTGGTAGTCCTGCCTTCGCCTTATCGCGTGGTGCTCAAACGGGTGATTGATTACATTCTGGAGCTGGAACGTAAGAATCCGGACAGCCACATCACCGTCATTGTGCCTAGCATCGTGGAGCGCAGATGGTATCACCACCTCTTGCGTCCGCAACGTGATAAGCTTTTGACCGCGCTGCTCGTGCTGCACGGCCACGAGCGCATTTCAATTGTTAACGTGCCATGGCATTTGCGCGCCTAGAAAATGCAGATTTGGGGGGGTTGCTCGCCCATACCGGCGAACGCATGCTGCTCTTTGCCGCGCACCCCGACGATGAGACGATCGGCGCTGGAGGCCATCTCTCGCGCTGGCCCAATCTGCGAATCGTGCACGCTACCGATGGCGCCCCTCTCAATATGTTGGCTGCGCGCACTTACGGATTTACAACCCGCGAAGCTTACGCGCAAGCCCGCCGTCAGGAGCTTCTTCAAGCGCTGCGGCTCGCCGGAATCGGCTCCGAGCGTACCATCGAACTCGGCTTTGGAGACCAGCAGTGTGCCTATCGCCTCACCGATCTGACCCGCGCCGTCGCCGCGCTTTTTGATAAGGTGCTTCCGCAAACGGTTCTGGCGCCGGCCTATGAAGGGGGTCATCCGGACCACGATTCGCTCGCCTTCGCGGTCCACCTGGCCTGCCGCCTGTGCGGAACCGCCGCGCCGCGCATCGTCGAGTACACTTTGTACCACAGCCGCAAAGGATGCATCCAAACGGCCGCATTCGTACCCGCTGCCGTACACGAAGTCGCCGTTCAGTTGAACCCGTCGTCCGCCGCTCTGAAGCAACGGATGATCGAGTGCTTCGTCACGCAACGCGCTACCCTCGCCCCATTCACCTCCCTCTGTGAACGCTTCCGCCGCGCTCCGTATTACAACTTCACTGCGCTGCCCAATGCCGGCGATCTGTATTACGCCTTTTTCAATTGGGGCATCACCGGGCCTCAGTGGCTGGCGCAAGCCCGCCTGGCCGCGTGCGAACTGGGAATAACCTTATCCCGAGCATTCTCAGCGTAGCCTATCCCTTCGCGCCCGTCAGCCTCGACGCCACCGGCGGCGCCGAACAAATCCTCGCCCTGCTCGATCGCGGCATCACCGCCGCGGGCCACCATTCGGTCGTCCTCGCCGCGGAGGGGTCGTGCGTCTCAGGCACGCTGATCTCCTGTCCCATCCCGCCCGGCCCGATCGATGAGCCGATGCGCCAGTGCGTCCACTCGATCTGGCGCAACGCCATCGCCGAAACTCTGAGGCGACACCCGATCGACCTGATTCATTTCCACGGAGTCGATTTCCACCGCTACCTCCCTGCCGCCGGAACACCCGTGCTCGCGACCCTCCACCTGCCGCCGTCGTTCTATCCCGAATCGGTCTTCAGTCTCGAACGCCCGCGCACCTGGCTCAACTGCGTTTCCGCCTCGCAGCGCAACTGCTGCCCCTTATCGCCGCTAGTGGCCGGGGTGGTCGAAAACGGCGTGCCGCACGAACTGTTCGACACGCCCGCCACGCCTGCATCCGGCTACGTCGTATCGCTCGGCCGCATCTGCCCCGAGAAAGGCTTTCACCTCGCACTGGACGCGGCCGATCGCGCCGGCGTCCCTCTCCATCTCGCCGGCAAGCTGTATCCCTACCCCGACCACGTGCGCTACTGGCGCACCGAATTGCAGCCGCGCCTGCGCCCGCCGCATCGCTTCCTGGGACCCATCGGCATGCAGCGCAAACCTGCCCTGCTGGCCGCGGCGCGCTGTCTGCTGGCGCCCAGCCTGGTCGCCGAAACCAGTTCGCTGGTGGCGATGGAAGCCCTGGCGTGCGGGACGCCGGTCGTCGCCTTCGCCGCGGGCGCCCTGCCGGAAATCGTCGCACACCGCCAAACCGGCTTTGTGGTCCGCGACAGCCTGGAAATGGCTGAAGCGATTCGGCAGGCCGATGGTCTGGACCGCCAATCCTGCCGCTTCGAAGCGCGCCGTCGCTTCTCCTGTGAAACCATGGTGGCGCGATACCTCGATCTCTACGCCCGCCTTCTTCGCCTATAACCGGAAGACCCTTATACGTCGCCTCCTGCGTTGCATTCCTAACAGAGCCGCGACCACGGGAGCGGTTGCTTCACGGTCCGAGCCGCGACCACCGGGAGCGCCGCGTGGCTTCGCCGGCCGCCGGCGCCGATAAAGACGGGCTGACCGCGCTTTCCTTCCGCGCGGCTCTATTCGAGGCCTATGTTCCGACCGCTACCACAGGAGGCGGTTTTTTGCCGAGCGGCCGATCTACCGCTTAGACCCGGTGGAAGGCCTTCAATATTTCGCGCGTCGAATAATGCAGTGCGATGGGCCGCCCGTGCGGACAGCTCATCGGGCAATCCGTGGCCGCCAGTTCTCGCAGGAGCCACTCCATCTTCCCGGCGTCCAGGCGCATGTTGATCTTGATCGCCGCCCGGCATGCGATCGACGCGCAAATGTTGCGTCGCAAATCCTCCAGCGACGCGCCCGCCGGTTCCCCCTCCACCGTCTCCAGAATCTCGAACAGGATCCGCTCCACGTTCGCAGCCCCGATCGCCGCGGGCGCCGCTTTCACCGCGATCGTGCGATGCCCGAACGGTTCGGTCTCGAAACCCGAAGCGTGCAACTCCGTGGCGATCCGCGCGTAGTCGATCTGCTGCTCCGGCGTCAGTTGAATGATCAGAGGCATCAGCATCCGCTGCATCTCGACCCGGCCGGCCGCGCGCTGCTTCATCACCTGCTCGAACAGGATGCGCTCGTGCGCCACGTGCTGATCCACGATCCACAGCCCATCGCGTCCCGCCGCTACGATGAAGCTCTCGTGAATCTGCCCCAGCGGCCGCAACTCCGAAAGCACCGACAACGACATTTCGGGCGGCGGCAGCGCATCGGCCGGAAACTCGCCGTGCGCATCCAGGCGCCTCTGCAGCTTCCCCGAGGGCGGTGGGCCGGGTGTCACTTCCAGCGGCGGCGCGGTGAAATCCAAGCGCGGCACGGGAGCCGGCGGTGGACGCAGCGCAAACTCCGGCGCACTCTCCAGGACCGTGTCAGTCGCGGCCGCCACCGGCATCGCCGGGCGTGGCTCATCCGCGACGCTCACCGCGACCGGCTCCTCATTCGCCAGCGCTTGGCTGAACTCCGAGTACGGCAGCGCCGCCCCAGGCTGCGGAGCGGGCACCACCGGCCGTGCCGCGGGAGTGAACGTCGGCGCCGGCCGGCTCTCGATCAGCCGCTCCCGAATCGTGTCGCGCACAAAGTCGTGTACCACCGGACCGTGCCGGAACCGCACCTCGGTCTTCGACGGATGCACATTCACATCCACCTCTTCCGCGTCGCACTCCAGAAACAACAGCGCGAACGGAAATGACGACGCCGGCATCAGGTTGTAATACGCCGACGACAGCGCGTGCAGCATCAGCCGGTCGCGGATCAACCGGCCGTTGACGAAAATGAATATCGAATTGCGATTGGCCTTCTGCACCTGCGGCCGCGAGACAAACCCGCTGAGCCGGAACGTGCGGCTGGCCGGCTCGTCCGGCTCGTTGTCGCGAGGCCCCGGGGGTGCGCCTTCGGACGGCGGGACGCTTACCCGCGGCATCGGCAAGCTCCGCTCGCGCACGCCTAACTCAACCAGCTCATCCAACACGTGGCTGCCGAACACCTGGTAGACGCGCTCTTTCATCGTCGCCACCGGCGTGACATGCAGCAGTTCGGTCGCCCCGCTGGTCAGCAGGAACGTCTTCGAAGGATGCGCCAGGCTGTAGTGCGTCACCAGCGATGCGATGTGCGCCAACTCCGTCTGCTCCGTCCGCAGAAACTTGCGCCGCGCCGGCACATTATAAAAAAGGTCGCGCACGGTGATCACCGTCCCGCCGCCCAGCGCCGCCTCTTCGCAGCGCAGCATCCGCCCGCCCGCGATCTCGATGCGCGTCCCGGTGGTCTCCTCCGCCGACCGTGTCTCTAGCAGCAGCCGTGACACCGATGCGATCGAGGGCAGCGCTTCGCCGCGAAACCCCAGCGTGGCGATCGACAGCAGGTCCTTCACATCCCGAAGCTTGCTGGTGGCATGCCGCTCGAATGCCAGCAGCGCATCGTCCCGCAACATCCCGCAGCCATCGTCGGCGATGCGGATCAGTCGCCGTCCGCCCGATTCCACCTCCACGCGCAGATCCGTCCCGCCCGCGTCCAACGAATTCTCCAGCAGCTCTTTCACAACCGAAGCCGGACGCTCCACCACTTCTCCAGCGGCGATTTTATTGGCAACCTGGTCGGGAAGAATGCGGATGCGGCCCATCGGATGGTTCAACTATAGCAACTGCATTGTGGGGAAGGCGCTTTCGCCGGCCAACTGGGCGAGCCAACCGGGCGCCAGGTGTCGGGTTGTTCCTCGCGATATCTTTCGGCCTCTACCACTCCCCCAGCGCGGCCCGGTACCATAGACCTATATGGACACGGTGGAGTTCAAGTGGCTACAAATGCGCCTGGCTGAGGAAAAAGACCGCCGCGAGCGTGAGGCTATGATTCTCGACCGCCTGCCCCTCGCGATCGACGAACTGCATACCTCGTTGGAGTCTTGCATCAATAGCTATAACGCGGCCTTCGGTCCCCACGCCGTCGAGATGGAATCCCACCCCCGCCGGATCCGCATTCAAATGCGCGACAGCCACGGCAAGGGTGAATCGTCCCGCGTCGAAATTGTTGCCTCCCCCGCTTTGCCCGGTTTCCAGATCGACCGCGGAGGCTCGCCTCTCACGATCGAAGTCGGCATGCTGCCCGGCGACCGCCTGTTCTACCGCGACCGCGAAAAAGACCAGTACCTCACCATGGAAGAACTCACCCGCCGCATTCTCGATCGCGTCCTGTTTCCCAAGCTCGGCGAATAGCCGATATCATAAGGGCCAGTGCCCACCAGGCTGCTTTACGGGTCCACGATTTTCTCCGGTTCGCTGCTGCTGTTTCTCATCCAGCCGATGATGGCGAAAGCGCTCCTGCCGGCGTTCGGCGGCTCGGCCGGAGTGTGGGCGTGCGCGCTGTTCTTCTTTCAAGCCGCCTTGCTGGCGGGCTATGCGTACGCCTGGGTGCTCACGCGCTGCCTCGCGCCGCGCGCGCAGGCGTTCGTGCACCTGCTGCTCCTGGCGCTGAGTCTCTTCGCGCTTCCTGCCGCGTCAGCGGACTCCAACCCCGCCGGCGATCCCTCGCTGCGCATCCTCTCCCTGCTCGCCATGGCCGTCGGCGGGCCCTATTTCCTCCTCGCCGCCAACAGCCCGCTGATGCAAGCCTGGTTCGCCCGGCGCGTCAAGCCCGCCTTTCCCTATCGCCTCTTCGCGCTCTCGAACCTCGCCTCGCTCGCGGCCCTGCTGCTGTACCCCTTTGCCATCGAGCCGCTGCTGCCCCTTTCGCAGCAGATCCACTGGTGGCGCATAGCCTACATTGCCTTCGCCGCGTTCGCCGCCGCCTCCACCGTCCTCGGCCCGTTGCTCGGCCCTGCCGCTTCCACCGATGCCTCGCGCGCATCAACCACCGCCGTTACCGTCCCGACGCGCTTGCTCTGGTTCGCGCTTGCCTTCTGCCCGTCGGTCCTCTGGATGGCCACCGCCAACACGCTCAGCCAGAGCGTCGCCCCGATCCCGTTTCTGTGGATTCTTCCGCTCGCCATTTACCTGCTCACCCTCACCCTCTGCTTCGACCGCCAGGGCTGGTATCGGCCGCCGGTTTTCCGCATCGCCCTGCCGGCCGCCTGCCTCCTCATGGGCTGGTGCGCTGGCGACCGAGGCGCGGACGTCGGCATTCAGGTCACCATCTGCCTTTTCGCCGCCGCGCTGTTCGTCTGCGCCATGTTCTGCCACGGTGAACTGGCGCGCCGCAAGCCCGACCCCCAACATCTTCCGTCGTTCTATCTCACGCTGGCTGCCGGCGGCGCAGCGGGCGGACTCTTCGTCGGCATCCTGGCGCCCCTGCTCTTCGAAGGCTTTCTCGAATTGCCCATCGGCGTGACGCTCTGCGTATTGCTGGCCATCGCCCTGCTCTACGGCGTCCGCTCCATGCGCCGCCTCGTGCGCCTCGCCCTCTTCGCCGCCGCCGGGTTCGTCGCCGCCGTCCAGATCGACGCGCTCTTCTCCCAAACCCGCGTCCGCGAGCGCAATTTCTATGGCGCGCTACGCGTCATCGACAAAGGCCCCGTGCGCATCCTCGCCAACGGCGCCATCCACCACGGCGCAGAATTCCTCGACCCCGCCCGCGAGCACATCCCCACCACTTACTACGGCCGCTCGACCGGCGTCGGTTGGGCCATCGCATCGCTGCCCGAAGGCCCCCGCCGCATCGGCGCCATCGGACTCGGCACCGGCACGCTCGCCTCCTACGCCCGCCCCGGCGACGAGGTCCGCTTCTACGAGATCAACCCCGCTGACATCGCCCTGGCTCGCGACCAGTTTCGTTTCCTGGCAGACTGCGCCGGCACCGTCGAAATCGTCCCCGGCGACGGACGCCTCTCGCTCACACGCGACGCGACCCGCCGCTTCGACCTCCTCGCGGTGGATGCCTTCTCCGGCGACGCCATCCCGCTGCACCTGCTCACCGCCGAAGCCTTCCGCCTGTACCTCGACCGCCTGCAGCCCTCGGGCATCCTCGCCCTCCACATCACCAACCGCTACCTCGATCTCGCCCCCGAAGTCTTAGCGCTCGCAGCCCATGCCGGCCTCGACGCGCACGCGGTCCACACTCCGCCCGACCCCGGCGACGACGTCTACGACGCCACTTGGGTGATCGCCCGCCACGCCGATCGCCTGCCCGCCGTCCCGCGCACCCGCGTCTGGACCGACGATTTCAGCAATCTGTTCGAAACCCTCAAATAAACCGGAGGCAATGGATTTTGGTTTCCTTCGCGCCTGAGACCGAAGTTCCTCCCCGGTGCTTCTCCGCGTTTTCCCTGCGTGCTCCGTGGCTCCGCGTTGAAAACAGTGCCGCATTCGGTGTAAATTGGCATCGGGTGATTTGTCCCGACCGCCCGAATTTGCGGGTCCGCGGTGCTTCGTGCATGCCGGCGTCCCGCAGCCAAGGGGAATGATTGTGATACCAACACGTGGGGCCGCTACTTTCCGGCCTCGGATCTTGATTTCTGGCTGCCTTTTGGCCTTATTGGCCGCCACTACGTTCGCCCAGTCCGGAGCGCCGGCCGCTGCACTTGCGCCGGTTCTGCCGGACCTGAAGTCGCACACACCGATCGCCGTTCTGCTGCCTGCGCACCTGCCGCCGGTTCTGGCACACGCCGTCTTCCCGACCGCCCAAGGCTCCCCCACCGGCTACACCATCCGGCTGGAAAGCGAGCCCGATTGCCACGGAAACGAAGTCTGTTATGTCGGCGAACTGAAGGCCGAGAAAGGCGGCGCGCTGACGTTTCCGGAGCCGGTGCAGATCGATAAATTCATTCAGGGACGCTTTCAGCCAGCCTCGTGCTCCGCTGGAATCTGCTCGCCCGCGGCCATCCAGTGGAAGATGAACGGCGTCCTTTATACCGCGCAACTGACCCTGCGTGCGCGCAACGCCAAAGATCAGCGCGCCGCGCTTCTGCAACTCGCCGAGAGCGCCACTCGCGGCGGCGCCCGCTAGAGAGGCGCACGTGGCGCACGCTCTCAGCGTGCCGTCTCGACATTCGTGTCGAGACAAATCTCCGGCGCGCCCGTTCCGGCGTCAGTTGATGGCTGATAGCTGATTGCGGACCGCTGGCGCTAAGCTAATCCACGGCCCACTCGCCCCCGATCTGCTCGGTAGCCACCCGGTCCGTGTGTGCCCCCGCCGCGCCGTACACCCGCTCGATCGGCTCCCAGTACGGCTCCTGGCCCAGCGAAAAGGTCTGGTGGTGCACCGGCAGGAAGTGCTCGACCCCCGCCTCTTGCGCCATGTGCCACGATTGCTCCGGCGTGCAATGATGATGCACCCACGGATTGTAAGCGCCCACCGGCATGATCGCCAGATCGTATGAACGCGCCCCGCGCAGGCTGCGAAACCCTGTGGTCAGCGCCGTGTCCCCGCCGAACAGCACCCGGTACCGCCCGCTCTCCAGCGTGTACCCGTTGTACCCACGGTACGTGTCGCTGCGGACCCGCGCGCCCCAGTGCTTCACCCGGAACGCCCGCACGTCCAGCGGACCCACCTGCGCCCGCTCGTCCCAGCCCAACTCGCGCACCGCCGCGTACCGCCAGGTGCGTAGCAGATCAGCCGTCCGCTTCGCCGTCACCACCGTGGTGTTCGGATGCTCCAGGCGCCGCAGCGTCGGCAGGTCGAAGTGGTCCATGTGGGCGTGCGATAACAGCACCAGGTCGATCGGCGGCAAATCCCGCAGCGCCAGTGCCGGAGCCACCAGGCGCTTCAGCCCCACCGTTACCGGACCCAGGCTCACTCCGATCCGCCGGCTGAACACCGGATCCGTCAAAATGGTCGTGCCGTCGATCTTCAACAGCACGCTGGTGTGCCCCAGCCAAGCCGCGTACAGCCCCCGATCCGGCCAGCCCTTCACCGACGGCCTTCGCGGCGCCGGCGCCACATCTCTATGATTCTGCAAGGCCCAAACCCCCAACCCGGCCACCCCGGCCCCTCCCAGCAACGTTCGATGGTTCATCTATACACAAATTTTAGATGATCGTACCGCCCCGCTGGTTCCGACTGGGGGTAAGCCGCGGAGCCGCGGGGTTCGCGGAACGAGCGCGGACCCAGGATACCCGGCCGTTTTATTCCAGGCTACACCGGCTTACTCCTCGCTCTCTTCTTCCTGCTGGCGCGCGGCACGAAACACCACAGCCTGCCCTGAACGCGGGTTGATCGCCGCATTGGTGAGTGTACCGGTGATCGCCCTCGCCGGCTGGGCCGAAAACGCCGGTATCGAGCGGACCATCGAACCTATCGCGCCCAGGGACGATTCCGGCAACGCCAGGCTGGTGTTCGAACCGGTCGATCTCGTGGAGGTGGTCAAGGCGGTCAGCCCCAAGGCTCGCTGGCTCTCCGAAGAGCGCGGCCATACCGACCATCCGGATGGACCAAAGTTGCCGCGCCGCCGTTTGGGGCGACTACGCCGCACTTAAGCGCCTGCTCCTCATCCTGCTTGATAACGCCGCCAAGTACACGCCCTCTCCAGGTGACATTCAGGTTTCACTCATCACCGGCGCGCACTCGGCGATTCTGGCCGTCGAGGATAACGGCATCGGCATTTCGGCGGAGGACCAGCCTCGCATCTTCGGGCGCTTCTTCCGCGCCGATCCGTCCCGAGGCCAGGTCGAAGGCTCCGGGCTGGGACTGTCTATCGCCCAGTGGATCGCCAACGTGCATCAGGCGTCCTTGTCCGTCGAAAGCCGCGAGAACCGCGGGTCCACTTTTAAGGTTGCGTTCCCTTTGCTGCAGGCGCTGTCGCCTGCCGTTCCGCCGCAATCGCGCGTGGTAGCGTAACACCGGATCGGGATCGGCTTCGAGTTGCGCGATGACAGAGCTGGACGCGATCTTCTTCAGCCGCCCAAACTCCCGCCGCAGGTTGGGCTTATTGCGCCTGTCGCTAACAAGCCAGAACGCCGCGAGCGAGACCCACGGAAGGTCCGCACTCTTCCAAAACACACCGCCTCACTTCAGCACTTGCCCACTGGTATTTGGCTGCTAGCTGGAACGGCGTCATGGCAAGGGAATCTTCACCAGGCTGCCACTGCTCCGCTTCAGAAGCGCCCCCAATTAATCACGAGTTCCTCAACCGCCGTTCCTATGCGCGAGTGTTGGGGGCAGGCGTTGGGGCACCAGAATCAGGCCGGGACTGGACCATGAGTCTTCAGGAAATCCCCAAAACGCCGACTCGACCGTAATCCTTAGCCATGGCCTTGCCTCCCGTCATCTAACTCTCGTGCCGATCCCACCCACGCATACAATCGTAAGGGATGGTCTACACCTGCTACGAGATGGTTCGCGATTGCCGCGCGGATAAGCCGGAGGGCTGGCGGTATTTCCTGGCCAATTACGTGCCGGTGATCCGTAAGCTTCTGGCACACTACGCCAGCGGCCCCGCGCCCGCGATCGAAACCGTGCTGGCGGGGTTGCGCCAGTCCGAATCAAGCCTCTTCGCCAGCCTCGATCCGTCTCCCGAGCGGTGGTTCGTGGGCGAGTTGCGGCAGAAAGTAGCGGCCGCGCTGCCGCTTCCCGAGGCGGCCGCCCCGCTCGATCTCGCCACAGTCGCCAAGGCGCTCGAGCCGCTGACCTTGGTCGAAAAGCAGGCCGCCTGGATGGAAAGCATGGGCTACACGCCCGCCGATACCGGAGTCATGTTGCGCATGGCGCCCACAACCGTCGAAAAGATCCGTGCGCGCGCCGCCGAACTGCTGCGGGCCCAGGTGGACACCTGGAGTCGCACCATGCTCGCCGAAAACGGTCCCGGGTTGGGTCGTGCCGCGGGCGCCGCCCATACGCCGGAGTGCCCCCCGTCGAAAACCTTCCTCGACATGCTTGATGGGCGCAGCACCTGGCGCACCCGCGAGGAAAACGAGCGGCACGTCACGGGCTGCTGGCACTGCATCGACCATTTCTGCCGCATGGCCGAGGTCGTCCAAATGTTGCGCGGCCTGCAGCCACTCCCGGAGGCTGATGTGCAGGCACTCGCCAAATCGCTCGGCATCCGCGAAGAAAAAGCCGGCGGCTGGAAGAAATGGTTTGGCGGATCGTAAGCGGCTCTTCGGATTTTCAGGCGCTCAGCAGCGTGTCTCGGCAAACGGTTCGGCCATCACCTGAAACTCGTCCTGGTAGACGATGTATCCGACGCGGTCCGCCTTCAACATGCGGACAGCCAGGTCGTGGTGCTCGAGCAATAACACCAATTCGCGCTTGCGGTACAGATGTTCCTGCGCGGTGTCTCGGAACCACGAGAGCGCTCGATTCTTCTCCGGTAATATGGCGGCTTGGAAGCGGTGAAGCGCG
>Ga0335085_10003858_pt1 | contig 25423 bp, 20 predicted proteins | sample Lox_Sample_45_FD_206712 | JGI IMG/M metagenome (GOLD analysis project Ga0335085, IMG submission 206712) | Soil microbial communities from Loxahatchee National Wildlife Refuge, Florida, United States - Lox_Sample_4.5 | ecosystem: Environmental > Terrestrial > Soil > Wetlands | place: USA...
GGCGCCGGGACGGCGACGGCCTCGGCGAAGGAGAGTGCCGGCGCCTTCCCGGGCGGATCGATCGACGCGCCGGCGTCGAGGTGGGGGACCAGCACCACCGCCTCCACCGAGGGCAGCTCGCGGACGATTTCCCGGACCGTCTCGCGGCGATCGAACGCCTTGCCGCCGTAGCGGTACCCGTCCACCGCGAAGAGCACCCTGGGAGCGATCTGCCGGAACCGGTCCAGCACCCCGACCGGGCCCATGTCCGGGGCCGCGCTCGACCAGACGGCGCCCAGGCTGGCGCAGGCGAGCAGCCCGATCACCGATTCGGGCACGTTGGGCAGGTACGCGGCGACCCGGTCGCCCTGCCGGACGCCGAGGCGGGCGAGGGCGGCGGCCAGCGCTCCCACCTGCGCGCCCAGGGCCCCCCAGGACAGCTCCAGCGGCGGCCGGGACTCCGACTCGAAGACCAGCGCCGGGCGCTCCTTCCATTCCGGGCGCAGCGCGCGCCAGAGCGACTGCTCCGCGTAGCTGACGGTGGCGCCTTCGAACCAGCGCGCGCCCGGCATCACCCGCTTCTCCAGCACCTGCCGGTACGGGTGGTGCGCAATCACCCCGCAGAAGTCCCAGATCGAGGCCCAGAACGGTTCCAGCTCTTCCACCGACCAGCGCCAGAGGTCGTCGTAGCCCGCGAAGCGCAGGCCGCGCTCCCGCTCCAGCCAGCGGCGGTAGCGGGTGATCCCGGCGGACTCGATCCGTCCGGCCGACGGCGTCCACAGGCGTGCGTCCGGCTCGGTCACGTGCGCTCCAGCACCCGGTCGAGGCCCAGCCATCTTGCCATCTCCAGAAGCTTCTCCCGCAGCCTGGGCATCACCTCGCGGCGCCGGATCCCGGGCTCGAAGTGGAGGCTGCGCAGGAGCAGCGCTCCGTTGGCCCGGTCGCTCTTCAGATCGACCCGCGCCACCAGCCGATCGCCGAGGAGGAAGGGGAGCACGTAGTAGCCGTGCGTCCTGAGATGCGCCGGCGTGTAGATGGAGATCCGGTAGTGGAACCCGAAGAGCCGCTGCACCCGAGCCCGGTCCCAGACCAGCGAGTCGAAGGGCGAGAGCAGGGCCGCCGCCCCGGCGGACCGGGGCAGCCGCGCGCCGCGCGCCAGCCAGGCCGGCTGCTTCCAGCCTTCCACCCGCGCCTCGCGGAGCGTCCCTTCCTCCGCCAGCTCGGCAATCCGCGGGCGGATCTCGACCGGGGAGAGCTGGAAGTAACAGGCGAGATCCGCGGCAGTGCCGATGCCCAGCGCGGCCGCCGCCCGGGTGAGAAGGGCCCGCTGCTGGGCGGCCACGTCCGGCACCGGGAGCGCCCGCACCTTCTCGGGGATGACGCGCTCGGCGACGTCGTACACCCGCTCGAAATTGCGCCGCTCCGCGGTGGCCAGGCGCCCGGTCCAGAAGAGGTACTCCAGCGCCGCCTTGTGCTCGCTCCATCCCCACCAGCCGCCCGACGCTCGCGGCCTGTCGGCCAGCTCTCCCGCGGTGATCGGGCCCCTCTGCCGCACCTCGCGCTCCACCCGCGCCACCAGCTCGGGCTTGTCCCGCGAAAGGCGGGCGATGAACCGCCAGACTCCCTTCCCGCTCTCCGCCCGCTCCATCCTCCAGCGGAACAGGGGATAGGTCTCCAGCGGGAGCAGCGAGCACATGTGGCCCCAGTACTCGAAGAGCACGCGCCTGCCGCTGCCCCAGGCCAGCCGGTCGAGCGTCTCTCGCGGGTAGGGCCCCAGCCGGGCCAGCAGCGGCAGGTAGTGCGCTCGCACCAGCACGTTCACCGAGTCCATCTGCAAGGCGCCCAGCCGGCGCACGGCGGCGACCACCGCGCGCGCGTCCACCTCGCGCCCGGAGGGCGGTCCCGCGAGATCCTGGGCGGCGAGAGCGATGCGCCGCGCCTCGCCCGGGGAGATGTCCTCGGCTCGCACGGCGGGGACTCTACCGCGGCCGTGTTCAGCCGGCCTTGGCCGCCTGTCCCACGATCTCCGGGCTGATCAGGAACGTGGGGGCGGTGAAGCGCTGGTAGGTCAGGCTGGCGAACCCGGCCCGCTCCAGCGCCACCCAGGTCTCCCGATTCGGGCGGCAGCCGTCTCCCAGGCGCCTCCAGAAGGGCGTCACCAGGTCCTGCAGGGTCCGCAGCCGCGTGCCCCGCGGGGCCGCGACGTGCTCGAGGAAGAGCAGCCGTCCGCCCTTCTTCAGGACCCGCAGCGCCTCCTGCAGCGCCTGCTCCTGGCTGGCGGTGCTGCAGAGCGCCAGCGTGCTGATCACCGCGTCCACGCTGCCGTCGGGCAGCGGCAGGCTCTCCGCCGTCCCCAGGTGGAACTGGATGGGGATGCCCAGCCGGGCCGCCTCCGCGCGCAGGTAGCCCTCCATGAAGGGATTGGGATCGACGCCGATCCATCGCACCTGGCTCGCGTCGAAGAAGCGGAGGTTCGCCCCCGTCCCCGGCCCGATCTCCAGGACGGTGCCCTTGACGTCCGCGAACAGCCGCTTCTTGTGCTCCGCCACGAACTTCTCGTAGCTGCCGTTGAACCGGGCCAGCGCCCAGGCGAAGATCCGCTGCCTCAAACCTGCCCGCGGCCGGTCCATCCGGCCGCTGAGATATGCCCGGGGCCGGGTCGTCTGCAAGGAAGAAGGAGGGCCCGCATGGACCAGCCGGCCGCGCTCATCCCGGAGCCTTTCCAGATCCATGTCAGCGACGAGGTGCTGTCCGACCTGCGGGACCGCCTGCGGAACACCCGCTGGCCTCCCGCAGCGCCGGGCGAGCGTTGGGAGCAGGGCACCGACCTGGAATACCTGCGCGGCCTCCTCGGCTACTGGGCGGAGGGATTCGACTGGCGGGCCCGGGAGAGGGACCTGAACCGCTTCCACCACTTCCGCGCCGCGATCGACGGCGTCGCCATCCACTTCGTCCACGAGCGGGCCCGGCAGGGGAAGGGGCTGCCCCTCATCCTCACCCACGGCTGGCCCAGCGCCTTCGTCGAGATCCTGCCGCTCGTGCCCCTGCTCACCGATCCGGGGGCCCACGGGATCGACGGCCCCGGATTCGACGTCGTCATCCCCTCCCTCCCCGGATACGGCTTTTCGCAGCGGCCGGCGCGGGCGAACATCCGCACCGTCGCCTCGCTCTGGCACCGGCTGATGAGCGGCCTGGGCTACCGCCGCTACGGCGCCGGCGGCGGCGACTTCGGCGCCGGCGTCTCCACCCTGATGGCGCTGGACGATCCGCGGCCGCTGATCGGCCTGCACCTGAGCAACCTCGACAACGCGCCCTGGCTGGGGGAAGGCTCGCGCCCGCTCTCCCCCGCGGAGCGGGACTACCAGGCCCGGGTGCAGCGCTGGGATCAGGTGGAGCGCGGCTACAGCTCCATCCAGTCCACCCGGCCGCAGACGCTGGGGTACGCGCTCAACGACTCGCCGGCCGGCCTGGCCGCCTGGATCGTGGAGAAGTGGCGCGCGTGGAGCGACAGCGGCGGGGATCCGGACGTGAAGTTCTCCCGCGACTTCCTGCTCACCTTGATCACCCTCTACTGGGCGACCGGGAGCATCACCACCTCGATGCGCGACTACTTCGACAACCGCTGGCAGGGGGTGGCGCTGGGCCCGGACGACCGCGTGCGCGTCCCCACGGGAATCGCCAGCTTCACCCGGTCCTTCGTCTTCGAGGGCGACCCGCCCAGGGAGTGGGCGGAGCGCCTCTACGACGTGCGCCGCTTCACGCCCATGCCCGCGGGCGGCCACTTCGCGGCGGCGGAAGAGCCCGAACTGCTGGCTCGCGACATCGCCGCCTTCTTCGCGGGACTCTGAAGCCCCTCAGACCAGCTTCACCAGCTGCTTGCCCACGTTCTCGCCCCGCAGCAACCCGATGAAGGCGCGCGGGGCGCTCTCCAGGCCTTGCGCCACCGTCTCCCGGTAGCGGATCCGCTTCGCCGCCACGTGCGGGCCCAGCTCCGCCAGCGCCTGGGGCCAGAGCTCCATGTGCTCGCTGACGATGAAGCCCTGGACCAACAGGCGGTTGACGAGGATGGAGCGGACGTTGTCCAGGGGGATGGGCTTGCCATCGTAGCCGGCGATCACCCCGCAGAGGGCGACCCGCCCGAAAGCGTTCATCCGCGCCAGCGCCGCATCCATCGTGGCGCCCCCCACGTTTTCGAAGAGGAAGTCGATGCCTCTGGCCGTGGCCGCCTTGAAGTCCGCGCGGAACGACTCCGATTTGTAGTCGATGCAGGCATCGAAGCCGAGCTCGCCGGTCACCAGGTCGCACTTCGCCTTTCCCCCCGCGATGCCCACCGCCCGGCAGCCGCGCAACCGGGCGAGCTGGCCCACCACGCTGCCCACCGCGCCCGCCGCCGCGGACACCACCACCGTCTCGCCCTCCTTCGGGCGGCCGATCTGCGTCACTCCGTACCAGGCGGTGATCCCGGGCATCCCCATGCAGCCCAGGTACGCCGAGGCGGGGATGGCGCTGGTGTCGATGACGCGCAGGCCGGCGCCGTCGGTGACCTGGAACTGTTGCCATCCCGCCATGCCCACCACGAAGGCGCCCTTGGGAAGCTTCGGAGTGCGCGACTCGATCACCTCGGCCACCGTGCCGCCGATCATCACCTCGCCCAGCGGCTGGGGCGGGGCATAGGACTTCGCCTCGTCCATCCGCCCGCGCATGTAGGGATCCAGGGAGAGCCAGTGCACCCGGGTCAGCGCCTGGCCCTCGCGCGGCGCCGGCACCTCCGCCTCCACCAGGCGGAAGTCCTCCTCCGAGACCGATCCCTGGGGGCGCCGGGCCAGGAGGATCTGCTTGTTCTTCACCGCCGCCCCCTCACGCGTACCTGCGGGACACCGTTTCCGCCACGCAGGCCGGCTTGTCGCTGCCCTCCAGCTCGATGGTCACCGTCCAGGTGAGCTGCACGCCGGAGGGGACCTCCTCGATCTCCTTGGGCGTGAAGTGGGCCCTGATCCGCTGCCCGGCCCGGACCGGGGCGGGGAAGCGCACCTTGTTGAGCCCGTAGTTCACCGTCAGCCTGGCCGGCGGCAACTCCACCGTGTCCGCCGACAGCCGCGGCAAGAGGGAGAGGGTGAGGAAGCCGTGCGCCACCGTGCCCCCGAAGGGCGACTCTGCCTTGGCCCGCGCCGGATCGACGTGGATCCACTGCCGGTCCTCGGTGGCCTCGGCGAAGAGGTCGATCCGTTCCTGCGTCACGGTCAGCCACTCGCCGACCGCCACCTCGCGCCCGATCTGCTTGCGCAGGTCCTCCAGCTGGGAAATCCGGACCTTGGCCATGTGCGCCTCCGATCAGAGCTGCAGCGACTTGATCTCCAGGAACTCGTCCAGCCCGAACTTCCCCAGCTCGCGGCCGTGCCCCGACTGGCGGTACCCGCCGAAGGGAGCCAGCGGGTTGAACTTGCCGCCGTTGACGTCCACTTGCCCGGTGCGCATCCGCCGTGCCACCTTCTTCGCCCGCTCCGGGTCGGCCGACCAGACCGCCCCCGAAAGGCCGTAGCAGGTGCCGTTGGCGATCCGCACCGCCTCGTCGTCGTCGCGGAAGGGGAGGATGGAGAGGACGGGCCCGAAGATCTCCTCCTGGGCGATGGTCATCTCCGGTTTCACCTCCGCGAACACGGTCGGCTTCACGTAGTAGCCCCTGGGGAGCCCCGCGGGCGCCTCCGCTCCGCCGCCGGCCAGCTTCGCGCCCTCCTCGATGCCCTTGCGGATGTACCCGCGCACCTGCTCGCGCTGCTCCGCCGAGGCCAGGGGCCCCAGCCGCGCCTCGCCACCCAGGGGGTCGCCGGGGACGAAGCGCGCCGCGGCCCGCACCGCCACTTCCACCGCCTGGTCGTGGCGGGAGCGGGGGACGAGGAGTCGCGTCCAGGCCGAGCAGGTCTGGCCGCTGTTGAGGAAGCAGTTGCTCACGGAGGCGGGCACCGCCCGCTCCAGATCCGCGTCGTCGAGCACCACGCTGGCAGACTTGCCGCCCAGCTCCAGCGCCACCCGCTTGATGGTGGAAGCGGCAAGCTCCGAGACTCGCCGGCCGGCCCCGGTGGACCCGGTGAAGGAGATCATGTCCACCCGCGGATGGCGGGCGAGGGCCTCGCCTACCTCCGATCCGGCGCCGGAGACGAGGTTGAAGACGCCGGCGGGCAGGCCGGCCTGGTCGATCACCTCGGCGAGGATGAAGGCGCTGAGGGGCGCGACGCCGCTGGGCTTGAGCACCACGGTGCAGCCGGCGGCGAGGGCGGCCGCCACCTTGGCCACCGCCTGGTGCAAGGGATAGTTCCAGGGGGTGATGGCGCCGACCACGCCCACCGCCTCCTTGAGGACCAGGGAGTTGCCCACCCGCTCCTCGAAGGGGAAGTCCAGGAGGATGCGCGCGTAGCTGCCGGAGACGGCGACGGGAAGCCCCGCCTGGACGGAGCGGGAGAGGGCGAGGGGCATTCCCACCTCGCAGGCCACGGTGCGGGCGATCTCTTCGGCGCGGGCGGCGAGGCCGTCGCGGACCTTCTCCAGGAGCCGCGCGCGCTCCCCGGGGGCGGTGACCGACCAGCCGGCGAAGGCCGCGGCCGCCGCATCGACCGCGCTGTCCAGGTCGCGGGCGTCACCCCGCGGAACGCGGCCCATCACCTCCTCGGTGGCCGCGTTGATCACCTGGATGCTGCCCTTGCCCGAAGGCGCGATCCACTTCCCGCCGATGTAGAGCTCGTCGTGGTTTTGCACGGACTCCTCCGGCCGCATGCTTTATCGGTCCGCGGGCCGTCTGACAACGGGGCATGATGGCGCACAGGCGCGGCGGCTTCACTGCTTGCGGACGCGCTCGATCAAGGCGCCCAGGGCCACCGAATCGCCACGAGCTGCTCGCCCACCGAAGGGGCCTGCGGGGCGAGCGCCAGCGCTTCCACCGCCGGCGGCTGGGGAAGGCGCAGGATCGCCAGGTCCAGGTCGGGGAACCACCCGACGATCGTCGCCGGCACGGGTCCGGCGTCCTGCAGGACCACCTCGATGTCGCTCCAGGCCGCCATCTTCCCCGGCAGGAGCGCTCCGACCGTGTGCAACGTGGTCACCGCCAGGCCGTCCCCGAGGAGCACGCCGGTGCCCAGGCTGGGGGTCTGCACCACCTCCTCGCCGCCGCCGGCCGGCAAGGAGATGACGGCGCGGGCGCGGACGGCCACCACCGTCGAGTGCAGGTGGTCGGCGACGGACTTGAATCCCGCGGCCGAGTCGGTGGGGACGACCACGGAGGCGCGCGCGCCGGGGCCGGCGACCACCAGGATCAGGGCCAGGGCGCGAGTCGGAGGAGACATGGGCCGATTGTTCGCGGCCCGGATTGCGGATGCGTTTCGAGCATGTGTCGGATCGTCAAGCGCGGCGCCCGGCGTCCGACTCAGGGCCCGGAGGCCGGCCGGACGTCGACCACGCCCCAGAGCATGGAGCGGTCCTCGGCGGCGCGGTTCGACGCCGAGGGTTCCGCCGGCTCCGCGAAGCTGCGCAGGACCGCCACGGCGCCGGGCGCCGCGGCGCGCTTCACCGCCGCCAGCAGCCGCTGGCGGTAGGCCTCGTCCGCCCCGTCGAGGATGTTGGAGAGGGTGAACCCGGCGTAGCTCCCGGGCGGCTCGCTCTCGAGGAAGGCGGCCGCGTCCGAATGCACCAGCCGGACGCGGGACGCTTCCCCGGGCGCCGTCTCGGCGGACAGTTCGCCGAGAAGCAGGGCGCGGGCGTAGGGATTGGTGCGGTTGGGGTGGCGCGCGAAGCAGCGCTCCAGGCGGCCGCGCATCACGGCGCCGAAGCGGGCGGGGAGGAAGCCGAGGAACCCCGGGGCGTAGACCGCGCGCAAGGCGGCGAAGGAGAAGAGGGCGTCGAAGGCGGCGCGGAAGCGCCGGGTGTCGAGCCGCTCGCGCCAGAAGCGGACCTGCTCCGCCGGGTCGTCGAGGTCGAGGAAGGCGCGCACCCGGTCCGGCCGCCAGCCCAGAAGCGGCGCGAAGGCGCGGCCCAGCCCCATCACCCGCTCGGCGGTGCCGCGGATCGCCGGGGCGCCGGCGAGGCGCCGCGCCGCGTAGGCGAGTTGCTCGGCGTTCAGGTCGACGGCGACCACCTCGTGCCGCGGCGCGAGCTTCATCGCCGTGCAGCCCGCCGAGGCGATGCAAAGCACGCGCCCGCCGGCCGGAAAGGCGCCCAGCTCGATGGAGGCGTCCTCGTACATCCGCCCGAAGAGCACCTTGCTCCGGCCGGCCCTGGCGTCGAAGCGGCCGCGCGCCCAGGCCGTCTCGCCCGCCGTCACCTCCATCCGGGCAGGCTCGCCGCCACCCAGGCCAGCACCAGGAGGGCGAAGTTCTTCACCAGCATCTCGCCGGGATCGTGGATGAGGTGCCGCGCAAAGAGCAGTCCGCTGGCATTGAGCAGGAGGAGGAGGAGGGTCTGCGCCAGCGCGCAGGGCACGGGGGCGATCCCGCTCAGCACCCAGGCCGCGATGGCGGTCTCGCCCACGCCCAGCACGCGGAGGAAGATGGAGCCGAGGCCCGGTCCGTAGCGCGGCACGGCCTCCACCACCTGGAACTGCCGCGGCTGGCGCCCGAGGATCTTGCACCACAGCCCCTCGTAGAGCCAGACCAGGGCGACGGCGACGCGGATCAGCCAGGCAGGCGGCAAGAGCGCCGTCATGCCGCCGTTTCCTGGCGGGCCTGCGGCGGCGCGCTCCGCTCCATCGCGCCGAGGATGAACCGGTGAAGCCGGTGGCAGACGGCCGCCTCGATCGGTCTCCACAGCCAGCGCGGCCGGCGGGCGCTCAGGTAGCGGGTGGTGAGCGTCACCTCCGTCCCGCCGCCCGGGGTCTCGCGCAGCGCATAGCTTCCGCCGGCCAGGCGGATGCCGCCCCCGATGTGAAGGTCCTGCTCCACCACCTCGAATCCGTAGTGGCGGCCGTGCTCGATCCGGGTGATGCGCTTGACCAGGTGCCCGCCTTCGTAGAGGCAGCGCGACTCGTCCCCGATCTGCGACTTGCGGCCCTGGGTGCCCTTGGGCACGGGCAAGAAGAGGCGCAGGGCCAAGGGAGGCCGCGCCTCGATCTGCTCGTAGAACATCAGCCGATCCCAGAGCCGGTCGGGGGAGGCGGCGAACGTCATCTGGGTGCGGACAGAGGTCGTCTCGTTCACGTTGCTCCCAATCGTCCCTCGGGCGGGCCCTCGCATCTATCACAGAGGCGGCCCGGCCGGAGGGCCCGACTTGTCCTTCGGACCTGGACCCTCTACGGTCTGCCAATGGCCCCGCGCGACGCCTGGTTCGGGCCCGCGGCCTACGAGGCCTACGTGGGCCGCTGGAGCCGTCTGGTCGGGCTGGAGCTCCTGGCCTGGCTGGGCGTTCCCCCGGGCGCCTCCTGGGTCGAGCTGGGGTGCGGGACCGGGGCCCTCAGCCGGACCATCCTGGCCGCCGCCGCCCCCCGCTCGCTGGACGGGTTCGACCGCTCGGCCCCGTTCGTCCGGCAGGCGCGCGCCGCCGGCGGCGAGCGGTGCCGCTTCCACGTCGGAGACGCCGGCGCGCTCGCCATCCGCTCCGGCGTGTTCGACGCGGCGATCTCCGGGCTGGTCTTGAACTTCCTCCCCGACCCCGCGGCCGCGGCGCGGGAGATGCGGCGGGTGACCCGCAAGGGCGGCGCCGTCGCGGCCTACGTCTGGGATTACGCGGGGGAGATGCAGCTCATGCGGCGCTTCTGGGACGCGGCCGTCGAGCTCGACCCGGCGGCCCGGGAACTGGACGAAGGCCCCCGCTTTCCCCTCTGCAGCCTGGTCGCGCTGCAGGATCTCTTCGCGGGCGCCGGCCTCGCCTCGGTGGAGACCCGGGCCATCGACGTCCCGACCCTCTTCCACGACTTCGACGACTACTGGACCCCTTTCCTCGGCGGCCAGGGCCCCGCGCCCGCCTATGCGATGTCCCTCGACAGCGCCCGAAGGGATCGCCTCCGCGACCGCCTCCGCGCCACCTTGCCCATCCGCCCCGACGGCTCCATCCACTTGTTCGCCCGCGCCTTCGCCGTGCGGGGACGGAGCTAGCGCATCCCCTTGCCGTCCCGGGACGGAGACTGAGACGTCCGCCGGAATTCGGGGACACAATACGCAACTCGCCGTGCCAACGGACTTGGCTTGGGGCGTAGTGTGTCCCGGATCTCCAATCTCCGACGCGTGCGGGGCGCAGCTAGCAGATACCACGGGAGATTTGCCGCCGTGGCCAGTCCGGAATCGGCCCGCCCGGCGACCGACGAGCCGCGCTCGCCCGCCGCGCGCCCCCCCCGCGGCCCCTCCTTATTGACACTGCACCGCGACACGCGGTTGACTCCTGCCTGCTCGCGCAAGCCCCGCCGTTGAAATCATTCTCTTTTCCGCTGTGGACGGGAGGCCCCTTCCCATGATGCCCGCGGCAGTCCGATCCTCGCTCCCCGTTCCCGCCGCCCGCCGTCTCGACGCGCGCATCCTCATCACCGGCGCCGTCATCGCCACCATCTGCGCCATCTTCTGGCTGGGCTCGCGCTATCCCTCGCTGCAGAGCAAGGCCGGCGCCGATCCGGACGAGGCCCTCTCCACCCCGCTGGGGTTCGAGGGCCACTTCCCCGAGCCGCGCGCGGACCAGAAGTTCAAGCGCGTCCTCTGGGTGGCGGCGGAGTGGGGCGTGACCAACAAGCAGGGGATGACCTTCGGCATCCTCCTCGCCGCCGCGCTCCTCACCATCGTTCCTCTCCTCCCCCGCCCGCGGGGAGGCAAGTTCGCCGGCTCGGTGCAGGGGATGCTGCTGGGCGCGCCGCTGGGGGTGTGCGTGAACTGCGCGGCGCCCATAGGCCAGGCGATGCTCAAGGGAGGAAGCCGGGTGGAGGTGGCCCTGGCCACCATGTTCGCCTCGCCCAGCTTCAACGTCATCGTGCTGGGGATGCTGCTCACCCTCTTCCCCTGGTACCTGACCGCGCTCAAGCTGGGCGCCAGCCTGGTGATGGTGCTGGTGGTGGTGCCACAGCTTGCCAAGCTGGCGGAGCGGCCGGGAGGGCGCAAGCCCATCGAGAAGCCGGCGCAGCTTCCCGGGCTCCGCATCTTCCAGTGGATCGAGTCGGCCTTCAGCCGGCTCTCCGGATCGCTCCTCACTCCCGCGGGCGACTCGCCCAAGGGCATCTTCCAGGCCTTCGCCTGGGTGGTCCTGCGTTACGCCAGGAACCTGGGCACGGTCATCCTCATCTCCCTGCCGCTGATGGCCCTCGCGGGCCTTCTGGGAGCGGCGATGGTGGAGCTGCTGCCCTGGACGCAGGTGGCGCAGATCGCCCAGGTCGAAGGCCTGCTCCCCAACGCGGCGGTGCTGGCGCTGGTGGCCGCCTTCGGCACGCTCTTGCCCGTGCCCATCGCCTTCGACATCGTGGTCTGCGCGGTGCTCTGGAACGCCGGCGTGCCCATGTACGTGGTGGCCACGCTGCTGGTCACCCTGGGCATCTACAGCGTCTATCCCTGGAGCCTGATCGGGACCACGCTCTCCTGGAGGATCGCGGCCCTGGCGGGGGCGGCGGTGGTGGTCCTGGGCATCGCGGCCGGGGCCACGGCGGGCCTCGTCAACCGCTGGCACGACCTGAACACCATCCGCCAGGCCGCGGCGCTGCTGGAGACCCTGCCGGCGCCCAAGCCGCAGCCGATGCTCCTGCCCAAAGGCAAGCCCGCATCCGAGCTGCGCGGACTGGCCCCGGCGCTTCCCCCGGGGAAGGTGGTGGCGGCCACGGGCGAGCTGGAGCTGCGGGGAAGCCCCTTCTTCCCCGCCACCGCCAAGGGTACGCATTTCACGCGCATCGACGGCGCCCAGATCGGGTTCGACCGCCTGCCCATGCCGCGCCCCTACCAGATGATGCAGCCCGGCCCCATGCACCTGGGCGGGATGGCCGCCGGCGACGTCAACGGCGACGGATGGCCGGACGTGGCGGTGGGCACCAACTACGGCGTGTTCCTCTACCTCAACCTGGGCGGCCGCTTCACCTTGCAGCAGATCGACTTCCCCAGGATGAGCGACTGGATCGTCTCGGTGGTGAACCTCGTCGACCTGGACGAGGACGGCGCCCCCGACCTCTTCTTCTGCACCTGGATGCACGGCTGTCACATCCTCTTCAACCGCAACGGCTCCTTCTCCGCGGCGGCCCACGTGGAGCTGCCCCGGTTCGACGAGACGGCGGTCACCGCGGTGGCCTTCGCCGACGTGGACCGCGACGGCCGCCTGGACATCGTCACCGGGGCCAGCACCTCGCAGCCGCGTTTCTTCTACCCGGCGCCGGCCGTGAACCGCCTCTGGCACAACCGCGGGGGAGGGAAGTTCGAGCAGGAGCCGCTCCCCGGCCCCGAGGGCGACACCTTGACCCTGCTCTTCACCGACCTGAACGGCGACGGCTGGCCCGACCTCTACGTGGGCAACGACTTCGACGAGCCCGACCGCGTCTTCATCAACGACCACGGCAAGCTGCGCCCGGTGAAGGCGGCCGGAAGCCCCATCCAGGCGGCCACCACCACCACCATGTCGGCGGACGCGGCCGACCTCGACAACGACGGCCGCCCGGAGCTCTACCTGGGCCAGATCGCCATGGGCACCGTCAGCCAGATGGCCAAGGCGCTGGCCCCGCCGGTGGGGAGCTGCGACATCTATCCCGACCTGGCCGAGCGCTCCCGCTGCAACGTGGCGGCCCGCTTCCAGCTGGTTTCCATCGAGGCCCGCAACCTGAACAGCGTCGACCCCTGCATGGAGCTCTCCGATCCGCTGCAGCAGCGCGACTGCGTGGTCACCTCGCACCACTGGTTCCGGGTCCTGGCCCGGCTGCCGGCGCTGGGAGCCGACAAGGCGAAGGTGATGGCCGAGTGCGCGAAGATCCCCGCCGACTTCACCACCCTCCACGACGTCTGCGGCACCATCGCCAGAAGCGAGATGGACAACGAGGAGTCGGACGTCACGTACTCCGACGAGATCCCCTCGCTGAAGCACACCAACCTGCTCTACACCCCGGACGGCAAGGGTTACCGCGACGTCACTTCCGACTGGCGCGCGGGCTTCGGCGGCTGGACCTGGAACGCGAAGTTCGCCGACCTGGACAATGACACCTGGCAGGATCTCTACGTGGCCCAGGGATCGCGCCTGCGCCCGGGCAGCGTGTCGGCGACCTTCTACCACAACCTCAAGGGGAAGACCTTCAAGGAGGAGACGCGCGCCTTCGGCCTGGAGGACCACGTCCCCACCGGCTCGTACCTCTACCTGGACTACGATCTGGACGGCGACCTGGACATCATCACCCATCCCTTCCAGCTCACCCCGGTAATCTGGCGCAACGATTCGCCCAAGGGCCCCGCGCTGCAGCTCGCCCTGGACGATCGCCGCTCCCCCAACCACCAGGCCGTCGGGGCCCGGGTGGAGATCCGCGCTCCCGACGGGCGCCTGCAGGCGCGGGAGATCAAGGGCAGCGGCGGCTACGCCTCCGCCGACGCGCCGGTGGCGTACTTCGGCCTGGGCGACTGGCCCTCGGTGTCCTCCATCAAGGTGGTGTGGCCGGGCGGCGACTCCTCCACCCTGGACGGCCTGACGCTGGTGTCGGGGAACTACAGCCTGGCGCGGCTCTCGGGGGCCAGGCGCGAGACCGCCACTACTCTCGGGCCCGGGCAGAAGCCTTGAGGCCGGCCGCGAGCGGCCTCGCTTCCGCGTCGCCTTCGCGGATCTCGTAGATCCGGTCGGCGGGCAGGGGGCCCTTGAACTGCTGGACCCGTCCGCTGCCCGGCCAGCGGATCTCCAGGAGGTCGATGGCCGCCGCCTTGCCCAGCCCCAGGTGCGGGCGGAGGCTGGAAGCGCCGAAGCTGCCGCCGCTGCCCACCACGCCGTGGATCTCGCGGGGCTTGCCCTCCTCGCTGGCCACGATGCGGATGCGGGCCCCGACCGCGAACCGGTTCGCCTTCACTCCGGTGAGGCGCAGCTTGACCCAGTGGTTGGGGTGGCCGGGGTTCTTGTAGATGGTGGTCCAGAACCGGTCGCTGGGGTACACGCCGCCCATGTTCTCGATCACGTCCTGGTTGCCGCTGCCGTCGATGTCGCCGAAGGCCACCGCGTGGCCCTTCTGGAGGTTTCCGAATCCGCCCGAGGTGGTGACGTCCTGGAAGCGGAGCCCCCGGTCGTTGTGGAACATCCGGTTGGGGACCAGGGTGGTGAGCGGCGGCGCTCCCGTGCCCAGGTAGAAGTCCGGGTACCCGTCGTTGTCCAGGTCGCCGAAGTTCGCCCCCATGGTGAGCAGCAGCCTGTAGAGCCCGGCCTGCCGGGTGACGTCGGTGAAGGTGCCGTTCCCGTTGTTGTGGTAGAGGCGCGGCCGCTCGCCCTTCGCCTGCTCCCCTTGGCCCAGCGCCTCGCGGACGATGTTGGGGAGGGTGGCCGAGTAGCCGGTGACGAAGAGGTCCAAGAAGCCGTCGTTGTCGTAGTCGAAGAACCAGCAGGTGAAGCTCATCAGGGGCTCGCCCACCCCGGCCTTCTCCGTCACGTCCTCGAATCGGGGGATGCCCGACGGGTCCGGGCCCAGGTTGTGGAAGAGGTGGTTGGGCTTGCCCAGGACGGAGACGTAGAGGTCGGGCCGGCCGTCGTTGTCGTAGTCGCCCCAGACGGCGGCCTTGATCATCCCGCCCACCCGGATGCCGCTTTGCGCCCCGATCTCCTGGAAGGTGCCGTCGCCCTTGTTCAGGTAGAGCTGGAAGTCGGGCGTCGATTCGGGCCACTGCACCTGCTCCCGGTTGATCTCGTTGCCGACGAAGAGGTCGAGCAGCCCGTCGCCGTCGATGTCCGCCCAGGCCGCCGCCTGGGTGGGGTAGTAGCTGAGCAGGCCGGCTTTGGCCGTCACGTCGGTGAAGGTACCGTCGCAGTTGTTGCGCAAGAGCGAGCGGGGGAACTTCCCGTGGTCGTGCAGCCAGGCCCCGCGGGGAAGGAAGACGTCGATGCAGCCGTCGTTGTCATAGTCGGCCTGCACCATGTTCAGGCCCCCCACGATGCCCTCGAGGCCCGCCTGCTCCGTCCTGCGGACGAACTTCCCGTCGCCGTTGTTGTGGAAGAACTGCAACTGGTCGGAGACGCCCATGTGCGAGAGCATCAGGTCCAGGTGGCCGTCGTTGTCGAAGTCCTCGAGGATGGTGCCGCCGGCCTCGCCGAACTCGGCCACCCCCCGCTCGGCGGCCACGTCCTGGAAGCGCCCCACGTCCGCCTCCGACTGGAAGGCCGAGGGCGGGATCAGCCAGCGCTCCGGCACCTGGTCCGGGTACTGGCCCAGCGTCATGTAGCCGATGTTCAGGAGCCAGCGGTAGGAGAGGGCGTTCTCCTCGCCGATCTTCGGGTCCGCCAGAAGCTCGCCGTAGAGCCGCACCGACTCGGTGGCCCCCAGCCGCTGCGTGTGCACGCCCTTGCCCTGGATGGGGAAGAGGCAGGACTCGGCGTTGTGGCGGGTGGCGCAGTTCTGCAGCTCTCCCATGCGCAGCCAGGCGAAGGCCAGGTCCGCCTTGATCGCCTCCGCGGCATCCGCCGGCATGGCCTTGCCGAACTCCTTCGCCATCCCCTCCAGGGTAGCGATGGCGCTCTCCACCTCGCCCGCGTACAGGTCCTGCTGGGCGATCTCCCGCTCGAGCTGGAAGCGCCGGGGCGGGCTGGTCTCCCGCTTCAGCGAGTCGGAGAGGCTGCGGATCTTCGCCTCGTGCTGGTCCCACTGGTTGTCCCAGATCCCCTCGCGCGCGGCGATGGAAGAGAGCTCCGCCACCATGTCGAACTTCGGCCGGGGGCGGGCGAAGTAGGCCAGCGCCGCCGCCGCGGCCGCTGCCGCCACCAGGGCCGCGCTGATGGGCAACCGCTTGCCGCGCAGGTCCATCAGTGCCTCGCGGTGGCGCGCCCGCTGGGCGCGGGGGCGCTCTCGCGCAAGAGGCGCATCGCCTCCAGGCGCTCGGCGAAGGGGCGGGGCGAGTCCAGGGCCAGCTTCAGCTCCGCGCGGGAGAGATCCGTCTTCCCCCGCGCCGCATGGAGGGCGGCGAGATGGAAGTGCAGGCTCGGCTCCTCGGGAGCGCCCTGCACGGCCTTGGCCAGCAGCTCGCCGGCGCGGGCCGTGTTGCCCGCCTTGAGCTGCACCCAGCCGAGCGCGTCGTCCAGCAGGGGGTCGGAAGGATCGTCGTTCCGCAACTCGCGCGCGAGCTGCAGGAACCTCTCGCGCATGGCCGGGTCGTCCTGGGAGGCCAAGAGAACGGCCAGCTTGTAGCGGGCGAGATCGAGATCGGGCCGGGCGGCGAGCAGCCCGTCGTAGAGGCGCACGGCATCCGCCGCGGCGCCCTGGGACGCCAGCATCTGCGCCAGCATGAGCTGCAGGTCCACCGACTGGGGGAAGCGGGCGATGCCTTCCTGGCAGATGGCCAGCGCCTCCGCCGAGCGATCGAGCCCGAAGTAGTAGTCGGTGAGCTGCTGGTAGGGGACGGGCGAGCCGGGCTGGAGCTGCAGACCCCGCCGCAGCGCCGATTCCGCCTTGATGGGATCGCGCGCTTCCACGTAGGCGCGCGCGGCCATGTAGCGGGCGGAGGAGAGCCCGGGATCGCGCTCCGCCAGGGCCACCAGCTGGTTCCCCGCGTGGTACGCCCCCTTCTGCGCCGCCCAGGCGCGGGCCAGGGCGGCGAGCGCGGTGGGGAAGCGCGGCGCCACCGCCAGCGCCTCGGTGAAGCGCAGCTCCGCGTCATCGGTGAGGCCCCGGGCCAGCGCCAGGGTGCCGGCGAGGAAGGGCGCGAACGAGCTCTGCGGCCAGCTCCGCGCCGCCTCGTCGACGATGCGCTGCGCCTCCGGCCACTTCTTCTCCTGCAGCCGATCCTCCAGCTCCTCCCGCGCCTTCGCCAGCCGTCCCGGCCAGTGCTCGCGCGTCCAGGCGCCGAGGCGGCCGAGATCGGTCTGCGCGTCGGCGCGCAGCCTGCGCGGCGGAGCGGGAGGCGGCCCCAGCGCTTGCTCCAGCTCCGCCTCGTTTTTCGCTGCACCGAGCTCCGCGACGATGGCCAGCGCCTCCCTGGTCTGGCCCGCCTTGTCGAGCAGCCGCGCCAGGGGAAGCAGCAGCTCCCGGTCGCGCCCCGCCGCCGCCACCCCGCGCCGCGCGGCCTCGATGCCCGCCTCCGTCCCCTCCGCCCGCGCCGTGCTGCGCAAGAGCAGCGCCCACGCCTTCGCGTCCTTCGGCGAGCCGGCTACCGCGATCCTGGCGTCCTCGCGGGCGCCGAAGTACCGCCCCAGCTTGAAGCGGATCCCGCCCCGCCGCTCGTGCGCGTCGGCCCGCTCCGGCGCCGCCTCGATGGCCTGGTCCAGCGCCGCCTCCGGCGCCTCCAGCCAGCCGCTCTTCATCATCAGATCCGCCAGCCCCAGCCAGGCCTCCGGATCCTCCGGGTGCATCTCGGTCAAGGACTGCAGCTCGAGATACGCCAGCTCCCACTTGTCCTGCGACAGCTCCAGGGCGGCCAGCTCCCGCCGGGCCTCGGCGTCGCCGGGTTTCAGCTTGCTGGCAGTGCGAAACTCCGTCCGGGCGGCGTCGATCCGTCCCGCCGCAAGGTCGGCCTTGCCCCGCCGCAGGTGGAAAGCGGCGCGCCTCTGCGCGACGAAGCCCGAGCGCCAGAGGCGAGGCACCGCGAAGGCGCCCAGCGCGATCGAAACGAGCGCGACCGCCGCCAGGTAGAGCAGCCGGCGGCGCTTCTGCGGCTTTTCCACGGCCGCGGATCCTACCCCGGACGCGCCTCGGTGACGTGCAGCGTCTGGCCCTCCACCGTATAGAAGAAGAGCCAGCCCTGCACCGAGAGGCAGAGCCGGCTCACCTTGACCGAGGCCCAGAAGGCGCTGTCGGCGGGGATGCCTTCGAGCCCCTCCGCGATCTCCTGGATGCGCAGGCGGGCCTCGTCCCGGATCGGCTCCGGAGCCAGGGCAAGGGTGGGGTCGACCATGATCACTCGACGGGTCAAGAACGGCCTCCCGGGGTTGGCGAGTGAAGACGGAATATTACAGCACTGGTGCGCACCGCCATCAAGGCGGATCGCGGATCACCCCGGCAGTACGGGAGGTTGTGTCGCAGGGCCCGGATCCAGCCCGACTTCAGTCGTCGTAGGTGAGCTCGCCCGGATCGAACCCTTCGGCCTTGCCTTCCTGCCTCATCTCCGCCCAGAGCTTGCGCTTGGTGCGGTCCCGCACGTCGTCGTACGAGTCCTTCTTTCCCTTGGGAACGAAGTAGTCCCTGGCATAGCGCACGTAGGCGTTGGCGATCCGCGGGGCGAGCTTCTTGTCCGTCTCCACCGAGGGCGTGCCCCCGCCGACGGCCTGGAACTCCTTCTCCACGTTGAACCCGTACTTGGCGATCGCCGGCATCCAGTGGTGCATGTGCACGATCATCACGAACAGCGCCACGGTGAAGACCTTGTCCTTGCCCGGCCAGCGGGTGGAATTGGAGAGGTAGACGGCGTACTGCGACTCGGCCACCGCCTCGCGCGTCGCCTCGTCCTCGGAGATGCCGATGATGGCGCTGAGCAGGTCGACCTGCTGCCGCCAGGACTTGAGCGGCGGCAGGTGCCGGTTGTCGTCGCCTTTCTGCCCGGCGGCGCTGCTCACCACCTTCTTCGCCGCCAGGTCCACCACCTGGTAGTCGCCCTTCTCGTAGTTGATCCCCAGGCCGTCGAGCAGCTTCTTCATCCCGGCGTCCTTGTTCATCTCCTCGAAGGCGTGCACCCCGTCGCCCTTCGCCCCCAGCCCCACTCCCCAGGTGACGATCTGGTTGTCGTAGGTCTGCAGGCTGGCGGGACGCCCTTCGAGATCCAGCAGCACCCCGAAGGCGCGGGCCACCATCCGGTCCACGCCCTGGGCCGCGTCCGCCTTCTTCTGGAAGTACCCCTTGGCCCACTGCGCGTGCGAGTCGGGCGGCTTGTAGTCGTAGTGGTGATCGCCGGCGTACTTGCCGGTGACCGCCTTGAGCGCCTTCGCCGGGTAGCGGGCGCGGTTGCGCCTCACCGCCTCCAACACCTCCGCCGGCACCTCGGCCTTGCCGATGTACGGGCGCCATTCCGCGGCCTCGGCCGGCGCGCCGTCCGCCTTCTTCCCGTCGACGTAGAGCGGCGCCTGGGTGACTCCCGAGGCCCCCGCGTCCTCGATCTTCGCCTGCAGGATCGTCCCGGCCGAAAGGCCCTGGGGAAGGGCGATCTCCGCGCTGGCCTGGAAGCCGGAGAAGGTGAGCGTTCCCGCCTCCGCCACCAGCTCCTTGTCGCCCTGGAAGAGTCCCACCTTGCAGCTCTTCCCCTCGTCGGCGGGAGCGCAGAGGGCGCGCAGGAAGACCCGCTCTCCCGGCGCGGCGTGGTTCCTGGTCCAGTAGAACACCATCAGGAAGATCTTCTCCCCCTCCTTCTTCTGGGGCGCCGGTTCCACCTGGAGCTTCTTCACCGCCGCCGCCAGCTTCTCCTGCGTGCCCTTGCCCGGGATCCCGTCGGCGGCAAGGCCGCTGCTCTTCTGGAACTCCTTCACCGCCGCCTTCGTCTCCGCGTCGAGCTGCGCCGGGTTCGCCCCCGGCCTGGCCTTCAGCTTCCCCTTCTGGAAGAGGGCCTGCAGCGAGGCGTTCACCAGCGGCATCATCAGGGCCGCCGCCGCGCTCGTCGCCAGCCGCTTGCGCGTCTCCGGATCGGCGTGGCCCAAGGAAGGCGCCTTCCCGCCCATGAACTTCTCCTGGTAGTCGCGGATGGCCGCCTGCGACTTCTTGTCGTTGACCTCGTCGGCCTGCCCTGGATCCGCCTCGATCCAGCGCGCTTGCCAGAGCGCCTGCAGGCTCTTCTCCGCCTCCACTTGCCCGGGGTGCGGATCGGCCGGCGCGGGAGCCTTTTCCGTTTTTCGCGCGGGGGCCGTGGCCACCCCGGGGGCAGGGCCGTCTCTCTTCGCCGGCGGGGCCGCCTCCCCCTTCTTGCTCTTCACCGTGGCGACGGGTGGCGGCTTCGCCGGCTCTCCATTTCCCGCAGGCTTCGCCCCGTCCGCCCGCAAGTACGGCTCGGGCGGAGTGACGCCGAAGAGCCGGGCGGCATGGATCTCGTGCACCGAGGTGTCCAGGGTGTCCGCGTAGGCGATCTGCACCAGCTTCGCCGGCACGCCGAAGCTCTCCAGGTCGATGCTGCCCTTCTTCACCCCGGGCACCCCGAACCACCAGTACGGCGCCTTGACGTAGTCGGGGTACGCCTGCGGGTCGTCGACGGCGAGGGAGAACATCTCCTTCTTCTGGATGTACTGGCTGCCCTGGTGGTCCAGGTACGCCGGGTCGACGTAGGGATAGCGGAAGACGGTGATCCCCGCCCCGCCGCTGGCGGTGCCGTTCGAGGAGACGAACTGGAAGCAGTCCACGTCCCCCTTGGCGTCCAGGTGCACGTTCCAGCAGAAGACCGCGTGGCCGTGGTTGTTGTGCCAGTCGATCCCCAACAGGTCGCCCCGGCGGATCTTCTTCGTCTCCACCGGTTCGCCCAGGTTGTGGGCCACGATCGATCCCGCGGAGTGATTGATGAACTTGAAGGCCTCGTCGAAGCGGGGGATGCGGTCGACGTACTGGCGCTTGAAGTCCGCCTTCCACGACTTGTTGCTCTTGTAGCTCTCCAGGGAGAACCCGTTGTGCAGGTAGTAGAAGTACGGGCCCAGCGCCTGGCCGCCGTCGAACTGCGGGTCGTAGGGGCCGTCCAGGGAGTACGCCTGCCCGGTATCCACCTCGCGCGGATCGAGCGCCATGTAGACGGCGGTGGCGGTGAAGGGCGAGCAGGAGGTGACGCCCTTGCCCGCCTTGGCTGGCCCGTTCTTCATCGAGACCAGCCGGCCGCCGCCGTACCCGCCGGTGTTCAGCTTGCGCAGGTACTCCCAGATGCGCAGCAGCTTGGGCAGCCCGCCCGAGATGCTGGCCGCCTGGTAGTCGCCGGGCTTCAGGTCCTCGAAGGCAAAACCAGCCATCCCTCACCTCAGGCGAGCGCGAAGCGGTAGGCCGGATCTTCCTCGTCCAACTCGTCGTGGAACACGGAGTGGGCCACGAACGAGGCGCCGCCCGCCTCCAGGGTGAAGAGCCCGGGCTCGACCACCAGGTGGATGCGCCCGTCCGCCCCGCAGACCGCTTCCTGCACCGCCCCCTCCGCGTCCTCGAGCTGCACCTCGAGGTCTTTGGCGGGCGCGCCTTCCGCGTCCAGGAACTGCACGTCCAGCACCGCGTGGCGATCGGGCCCGGTGGTGGGCGCGTCCATCTCCGCCCAGGCGTGCCCCTCGTCCTCCGCCTGCTCGCCGAGGACGTGGATCTCGTACTCCTTCTCCCGGGGAACGGACGCGGAGAGGATCCCCGATCCGTCGGTCAGGATCGGCTCGCCCACCGCCTCCCCCGTCTCGGGGTCGAGGATCCGCACCCGCTCGCCGGCCAGCGGCGTCCCTCCCGCCGCGTGCAGCTGCACCTCGATGCGGAAGCCCTTGCCGCGGATGCCGTCCACCACCAGCAGGTAGCGGCGCCCGGTGCGGAGCTGCACCCCGGCCCTGGCCTCCTTCAATCCGACCGATCGGGTCTCGATCTCCACGCTCATCCGGCCCCCTGTTCCAGGGAGAGGGGCCGCCGGAGCGGGCGGCTCAATCAGCGGCGCTGATGCCGGAGATAAGCTCCTTCTCGAACCGCTCGACCAGGACCTGCGGATCCATCTCGATGTGCGCGTCGGCGGCCACCCCCAGGCGCAGATCCCCCCCGTAGCTGAGGAGGGTGACGCTGAATCCCAGCCGCCCCGAGGTGGGGGCCCAGACCATCACGCTCGCCAGCTTCCGGCCGGCGAGGTGGATGCGGGCCTTGGGCCCGGGGACGTTGGTCACCATCACCGTGGCCTTGCGGGTGAAGATCTCCACTCCGACCCGCTCCGCCGCCGGCCCGGCCAGGCCGAAGCCGCGCAGGATGTCGAAGGCGACCGGCGCCACCACCGACGACTTGACCGCGTCCATCCGCTGCTTGAGCTTGCGCACGCGCTCGCCCGCGTCCGGCTCGCCCACGGGCAGGTCCACGAACGCCAGGCCGAAGCGGTTGCCCATCTCCCCGTTGCGCGCGCCGAGGAAGACCGGGACCAGCGCCCGGATCTCGCGGCTGGGGATCGGGCGCCCCGCCTCCAGCAAGGCGCCGCGCAACACGCCCGCCAGGGTGCCCATCAAGACGTCGTTGACCGTGGCGTGCTGCCGGCGGGCGAGCCCGCGCAGCCCGAGAAGCGGGATGGCCCCCGACCAGGCGGCGCGCTTGACCAGCCCGAGGGGGCGCCGGAAGAGGGTGGGCGGATCGGGCGGCAGCGCCAGCATCTGCGCGAAGGTGCCGGCGCGCACCAGCCGGTCCCTGGCCCATTCCAGCGGGCCCCTGGGCTTCTCCGGCCGCTTCCCCACCTCCGGCGGCAGCGGCGCCGGATCGTCGGCCAGCCCGAGCAGCACGCGCACCAGGGCGACGCCGTCGCCGATGCAGTGGTGTACGCGGATCAGGAGCGCGGACGCGCCGGAGCCGCTGTCGATCACCTCCACTTCCCAGAGGGGCTTGGCGGGGTCGAGCGCCGTGCCCATCCGCTCGCTCACCAGCTGGCGCAGGCCGGCCTCGCCGCCGGGGGAGGGGAGTCCGGTGTGGCGCAGGTGGGCCCGGAGATCGAATCGCGGGTCGTCGCGCCATTCGGGCAGGGCGAACCAGTTGACGGGTCGGACCACCCGCTGGTGGAACCGGGGAATGGCCGCGACCCGCCAGAACAGCCCCTGGAGCGCCCGGGCGTCGAGGGGGCCGTCGAAGGTCAGCAGGGCGGTGATGATCATGCGGTTCGCGGGCTGGTCCATCTGCAGCCAGGCCGCGTCCGCGGGGGTCATCGGCTGGGGTGCGTGGAGGGAGCAGGGCGCGGCCGCTTCCCCCTGAAACAGGGATTGCTCCCCAGGGGACGGGCGTGGCAACGTCATGTCCTCCGGGCCAGCAAGGGGCGGGCCACCCCCGGGGTTGCGCAGTTGTTGCGCATCGTGGCACGGGCTCCGAGGGGTGGGGAGGCGCGGACGTTGCAGCGGATCTGGAGGGAGACGGACCGATGGGCCTCTTGAAGACCGCCGCCTCGGGATTCGACGTCGCCGTGGTTCGCTTCATCCAGCAGATCGGCCGGGGGCGCCCGCCGCCCTACGCCGACCGGATGTTGCGCCTGGGCCAGACGGAAGCCACCTACCAGGGCGTATCGCCCAAGGCGTTCTACGCCGAGCCACCGCTGCCCCGCATCGCCGAGAGATGGGTGCGCCACCTCGATGACGGCGGCGAGGTGCGGGACCTGACCTGGACCAGCGGCTGGGTACCCTACGATCCCGGCGGCCGCAAGGACTACCTCTCCTTCGAGGAAAACCGGATCGCCCACGCCCGGCTCCTGAAGCACCAGCATCCGGCGCCGGTGATCGTCTGCCTGCACGGGTACCGCGCCGGCGTGCACCGTCTGGAGGAAATGGCCTGGCGAGCGTCCTGGCTGTACGGGCGCCTGGGCCTGGACGTGGCCCTGGTCACGCTTCCCTTCCACGCCCGGCGCTCGCCGCGCGGCCGCTTCGCTCCCGTCTTCCCCTCCACCCGCACCACCCGCACCGTGGAGGGCTTCGGGCAGGCGGTGTGGGACGTGCGCTCGCTCATCGCCTGGCTGCGGGCCCGGGGAGCGCCCCGGCTGGGCGTGGCCGGCATGAGCCTGGGCGGCTACACCGCCGCGCTCCTCTCCACCATCGAGCCGCGCCTGGACTGGGTGGTGCTCTTCATCCCTCTCGCCGACTTGACCGACGTGGCCATCGAGCACGAGGCCCTGCGCGGCGAGCAGATCCCCGAGCCGCTCCGGGACGCCGGCAAGCGCGCCCTGCAACTGGTGCGGCCCCTGGCCCGCACGCCGCTGGTGCCGGGCGAGCGGATGCTGGTGGTGGCGGCGGAAGGCGATCGGATCACCGCCACCAACACGCACGCCGAGCGGCTGGCAGCCCACTTCGGCGCCCCCCTGGTGGCCTTCCCTGGCGGGCACTTGCTGCAGTTTGGCCGCCGCGCCGGCCTGAAGGCGATGGAGCGGCTCATCCGCACGCAGATCGCCCGGCCCTGAAAGCGCGACAAATCTGCGCCCGGCTCGCGCGGGTGCGCGGTTCTTGCACCGCGCTGGTGTCGCGGCACTAGGTCTGCAGCAGCGCCTCGACGGTGCTGGTGAAGCTGGTCCAGCGGATGGGCTTGATCAGGTAGGCGTCGGCGCCCACCTCCTCCGCCAAGGCGCGATCGGCCGGCATGGCCCGGGCCGAGATCACCAGCACCCGCACTCCGGAGAGGCGGGGGGTGGCCCGGATGTGCTCGCAGATCGCGTAGCCGCTCGACTCCGGCAGCATCAGGTCCAGGCACACCAGCGAGGGCGCCGGCCCCTCCAAAAGGGTGAGGGCCGCTTTCCCCGTCGCCGCCTCGTCGACCGCCAGGTCGAGCTTCTCCAGGTACCGCCGGATGAGCTTGCGGATGTCCGGATCGTCCTCCACCACGAGGACGCGCTTGTGGGCCGCTTCCATCGGCTGGGTCCCGATCAGCTGGCGCCTCTTCCGCTGATCACCACCGGCACGGTGCGGAAGATGAGGTGGAAGTCACGAGCCAGGCTCCAGTGATCGATGTACTGCATGTCCAGGTACATCCACTGCTCGAAGGAGATCTGGTTGCGCCCGGAGACCTGCCAGATGCAGGTGAGGCCGGGCCGCACCGAGAGGCGCCGCCGCTGCCAGGGCTCGTACTTGAGCACCTCGTCGGGCACGGGCGGGCGGGGGCCCACCACGCTCATGTCGCCGCGCAGGACGTTGATCAGCTGGGGCAGCTCGTCGATGGAGTACTTGCGGATGAAGCGCCCCACGGTGGTCACCCGCGGGTCCCGGCGCATCTTGAAGACCGGGCCGCTCTGCTCGTTCAGCTCGGCCAGCCGGGCCTTGAGCCGCTCCGCGTCCGCCACCATGGAGCGGAACTTGAGCATGTTGAAGGTGCGGCCGTGCATCCCCACCCGCACCTGGCGGAAGAAGACGGGGCCCCGGGAGGTGAGCTTGATCGCCGCCGTCACCACCAGGAAGAGCGGCATCAGGATCCAGAGGGCGATGGCGGAAGCGACGATGTCGAAGAGCCGCTTCATCGCCATCTGCGAGGGGCGGAGCCGGGTGCTCTGGTAGTGCAGGTAGCCGTCGGGGATGGCCCGGGCATCCACCACCTGCGCACGCTCCAGGCGGAAGGCATAGGCGGGCAGGGCGAAGGGGATGCCGTACTTCTCGCAGGTGCGGATGGCCTCCTGCATCTCGTCGCCGTTCTTCCGGCTGTTGGCCGCCAGGTAGACCTCGTCGATCGGCTGGGTGCGGAGCACGTCCTCCAGCGAGTCGGCCGGCCCCAGCACGC
>Ga0335085_10003859_pt1 | contig 25420 bp, 26 predicted proteins | sample Lox_Sample_45_FD_206712 | JGI IMG/M metagenome (GOLD analysis project Ga0335085, IMG submission 206712) | Soil microbial communities from Loxahatchee National Wildlife Refuge, Florida, United States - Lox_Sample_4.5 | ecosystem: Environmental > Terrestrial > Soil > Wetlands | place: USA...
CGTCCGTCACCCGGTTCCGGTTGCTGACCACGACCTTCGCGCCCTGCCGGGCCAGGGCCAGGCAGAACGACCGTCCGAGCCCGCGCCCGCCGCCGGACACCACCGCCACCCGCCCGTCCAGCGGCCCGTCCCTCACGAGGAAGTCCCTTCGGGGTTCCCGGCGGCGACCACGTCACCCGCCGAACATGCTGCGGTTTTGGATGCCGAACGGAGTGGGCCAAGGAGCTTCCTCCGACCCCATCGCGCCCCTCCCGGGTTATATGGACGGCCCGCGCTGCTTCGCTTACTGTAGTGTCCTGGTGGCAGTTGGAGAAGCTCAGCTCTGGCGTGGCGCGTGTTGTCTGCCTTGCTCGGCGGTAAGGCCGAAGTCGTCGCCGTGACAGGGTAGGATTTCTCCACGGTGCTGGTGCGGTCCTCTGATGTCTGGCCCTTCGGGCCAGGCATATCCGTGCCAAGTCCGCGGGGCTGTAGCGCAGCTGGTAGCGCACCTCCATGGCATGGAGGGGGTCAGGGGTTCGAATCCCCTCAGCTCCACAAGTTCTTGCAGATCAGAAACGGTATCTAATCCCTCGCTGATGGTTGCTGCCCAGCTTGGGGAGCCATTGTGGGAGCCAAGTTGTAGGCTTCCGGTATGGCTGGGGCTTCACGCCGTGGCTACGGCGGAGACGGCATCTACTTCGATCACCGGGGCGACTGCCGGGACAGCGCTCACCACAAGACCTGCACCGGTCGCTGGCGCGGCGTGGTGTCACTCGGCTATGCCGCGGACGGGAAGCGGATCCGCAAGAAGGTCAGCGGCCAGACCAGGACCGAGGGACCACATGGACCTAGATGCCCGGACGATCTCGGTATGGCGGTCGGTCCGCGCCCACGGTGACACCAAGACCGTCCGGTCCCGCCGCACGCTGCGGATCCCGCAGATCGTCGTCGAAGCGTTGCAGGCGCAGCTGCGTCGCCAGGCCGAGGAGCGCTCGACGGCGGGGGAGTTGTGGCAGGAGCACGGCCTGGTCTTCACCACCACCGTGGGCACGCCGTATGAGTCGCACAACCTGCGCCGCGACTTCCGCAAGGTCACGGCGGCCGCCGGGCTGGGTGCCCGCTGGGTGCCGAAGGAGCTGCGGACCTCGTTCGTGAGCATGATGAGCTACCAGGGTGTCCCAGTCGAGGAGATTGCCCGCCTGGCCGGACACGCCAGCTCCCGTACCACCGAAGTCGTCTACCGCCGTGAACTGCGCCCGGTGATCACCACCGGTGCCGAGGTCATGGACCAGATCTTCCAGCCGAAGCACCGCCGGGAAGCCTCTGCCGAAGCCGCCGGATGACCAGAGCACGGACTGCACCCGTGCGGACGCGAATGCGCGCCTTTACCGTCTCAGACGGAATGACATCACGCTAAGTGAGCGATGGAAGCGGAGATAACGCGCACAGTCCCGCCTAATGCACGTCCCGGCCGCTGACTGGATAGTCGTCCAAGGCGTGCGAGAACGAATGTTCTGTGTCGCCGCGCCGGCTCCGTGTGCGTGCTCAAGATCGCTGGCCTGCTGCCCGGTCGACCTCATCTGCGTGTTATGAGCGCGGACAGTGCCCGGCACGCGGGCGGGAGGGTTTCGGCTTGTCTTGGCCGCGATGCGGTTGCGGTCAGACCTGGTCGGTGGGCATGATCCACAGCTCGGCGATGGCGGTGTGGCGGGGGCGGGTGACCATGTAGGCGATGCCGTCGGCGATGTCCTCGGGGGCGAGGACCTCGGTCTGCTGATAGAAGGGGTCGATCATCTCGTTGCGGATCTCGGGGGTGTTGTGCGAGCCCAGTTCGGTCGCGACGCCGCCGGGCTCGACGAGGCCGACGCGGACGTGCCGCTGGGTGACTTCCTGGCGCAGGGACTCGGTGAATCCGTTCACGCCGAACTTGGTGAAGCTGTAGACGCCGTAGCCGTTCCAGGCGACGCGGCCGGCGATCGAGCTGATGTTGGCGATGTCGGCGACCCGGCGCGGGCCCTGTTCGGCGGCCTGCAGCAGGTGCGGGAGGGCGGCGCGGGTGGTGTAGAGCAGGCCCTGCACGTTGACGGCGATCATGCGGTCCCACTCCCCGGGGTCCGCGCCGAGGACGGGGCCCAGGAGCATCAGGCCGGCATTGTTGACCAGGATGTCCAGTCGTCCGAATTGCCCGGCGGCCTGCTGGACGGCCGCGTCGGCCTGGGCGCGGTCGGTGATGTCCGCTTCGACGGCCAGCGCGGTGCCGCCCGCCTTGTCGATGTCGGCGGCGAGGGCCTGCAGGCGGTCGCGGCGGCGGGCCACGAGCGCGACGCAGGCGCCGTCTTGGGCGAGCCGGCGGGCGGTGGCGGCGCCGATGCCGCTGCTCGCGCCGGTGACGAGCGCGGCGGTGCCGGCCAGTTTCGGTGTCATGGGTGTGGTCCGTCTTCTCTGGATGTACGGCGCTGGGGCAGGTGGCGGGGCGCCGCCCTCACGTGGTGCACCTCTGGCGGCGTCAGCGGGCGGCCGTTCAGCTGCTCGCCGAGCGCGCCAGGTAGCCTGCCTGGTGGCGTGGCACCTCGCGGTGGGCGAGCGCGCATGCTGCTCGTGCCTGTACCTGCGCCTGTGCGGGAGCCGGGTGGCCTGATCGCTTCTGGCGGGCGGTGGCTCAGGCGTCGTCGTGGGCGAGGCTGCTGGACAGTTCGCGGTAGGCGCTGGCCTGGGCAAGCAGGTCCCTGGCCTTCTGCTCGAGGGCCGCGACGGCGTCGGCGCCGGCCGGGAAGCGCAGCGGCGGCTCGTCCTGGCTTGCGAGCTGGACCAGCGCGCCGGCGAGCTTGGCGGGCTCACCGCTTTGCAGGCCGTTCATGCTCTTCCAGCCGGCGACGGTCTGCTCGGTGCGCTCGGCGTAGTCCTGGATCGAGGAGACGGCGTACTGCGTTGACTCCGGCGTGAGCAGCTCGGTGCGGAAGAAGCCGGGCTCGACGAGCATCGTGCGGATCCCGAACGGCGCGACCTCGGGGGTCAGCGACTCGATCCAGCCCTCCACCCCGAACTTGGAGGCGGCATAGGCGGTGCAGAACTCCTGGCCTACGATGCCGGCGGTCGAGGAGATCGTGATGAGCAGGCCGGAGCGCTGGGCGCGCATGACCGGAAGTGCCGCGCGGGCGACATTGACCGGGCCGAACAGGGTGGTCTCGATCTGCGCCCGGAAGTCCTGAGGGCTGATCTCCTCGAAGAACCCGGCATTGAAGTTGCCCGCGTTGTTGACTAGCACGTCCAGGCGTCCGAACCGTCCGACCGCTGCCTTCACGGCGGCCACGGCGTCGGCGGGGTCGGTGACGTCGAGCTTGACGGCGAGCAGGTCGTCGTGCTCGCCCAGGGCGGCGGTGACGCTGCCGGCTTTACGGGCGGTGGCGACCACCGCGTCACCGGCGGCCAGGGCGGCCCTGGCGATGTCGACGCCCATGCCGCGGCCGGCGCCGGTGATGAGCCAGACCTTCTTGTCCCTCATGCGGATAAACTTCTTTCTGGTTGACGTGCCGCGCCCCGCGCCTTCCGCGGCGGCACTGTCCACACAACCAGCCAGCGCGGCGAGGTGGCAGACCCCGATGAGAGGGGTACTCGCAGGGACCCCCAGCCAGGCGGGACCTCTCGTACAGTGGCAGACATGGCAGGCACGAGCGACCCGGCCGGCGTCCGCGGCGAGATCGGGGCGTTCCTGACCACCCGCCGGGCCAGGATCAGCCCCGCGCAGGCCGGGCTGCCCGTGTACCGCGGCGAGCACCGGCGGGTCCCGGGCCTGCGCCGCGAGGAGGTCGCCGTCCTGGCCGGGATCTCGACGGAGTACTACACCCGGTTCGAGCGCGGCAACGCCACCGGCGTCTCGGACAGTGTCATCGACGGCATCGCGCACGCGCTGCAACTCGATGACGCCGAGCGGACGCACCTGCTCGACCTGATCCGGACCGCCGGCCGCACCCGCCGGCCGCGCCGCCGGCCTGCCCCGCAACACGTCCGGCCCGCGGTCCAGCGCATCATCGACTCGATGACCGGCACGCCCGCGCTCGTGCTTAACGGCCGGCTGGACATCCTGGCCGCCAACGCCCTGGGGTACGCGCTCTACTCACCGGTTTACGCCGACCCGGAAAGGCCGGCCAACAACGCCCGGTTCCTGTTCCTCGACCCGCACGCCACCGAGTTCTTCCGCGACTGGGACAAGGTCGCCAGCGACACCGTCGCCATGCTGCGCGCCGAGGCCGGCCGCGATCCCTGCGACCGGGGGCTGTCGGACCTGATCGGGGAGCTGTCCACCCGCAGCGACCAGTTCCGGGTCCGGTGGGCCGCCCACAACGTCCGGATCCATACCACCGGAGTCAAGCTCATCCACCACCCGGTCGTCGGGGATCTCGATCTCCCCTACGAGTCCTTCCCGATCCCCGCCGAACCGAGCCAGAGCCTGCTCACCTACACCACCGAGCCCGGTTCTCCCTCGCACGACGCACTGAGCCTGCTCGCCAGCTGGGCCACCAGCCCCGCGCACGACAGCCAGGCCAGCCCGCACGACAACGACGAGCAGTCCACGCGGCAAGACCGCGGACACGACACGCCCAGCGGATCCGCCTCCAGGCCCCGCCAAGCCTGAGAGGTTCCAAGCGTCGGGGCAGCCCCGTTCCGTATGCGCGAGAGAGGACTCGCCCTCCCAGCTGACGGGCCATGGCTATTGCGGCGGCCGGGCCGCGCAGTAAGCGCCCCCCGCCCGAGAGGCGTGTTAGTCAGCCCGCGTCGAGCCAGGATCAGCCCCGAACCCGTGATCTGCGTGCGAGCCAACGTCGCCGGTAGCGACCTTCGGGTGGAAAGGGGGAGCGTCCAGCACAGGCGACCTGCATCGCCGCTAGGTAGCGGCCGGCATCAGATGCTGTCTGGAAGGAACGGTTCTTCGGGCCTGAACGACGGGCCGGGTGAGGGTTGCTTCTGGCTTCTCAGGACGGCGCGGGTGGTCTCGAGGTAGCCGCGGACCAGGGGTGAGACCGGTCCCTTCTGGTAGGCGACGGCGAGCGGCACGGTGGCCTGGGCTGGTCCGCGGAGCGGCCGGTGAGTGACTCCGCTGATGCGGAGATGCCTGACCGAAGCCGGCGCCAGCGCCACTCCGAGCCCGGCGGCCACCAGGGCGACGAGGCTGGAGGTCTCGGCGACCTCCTGGCGGACCTGCGGGGAGAATCCGGCCTGACGGCAGGCGCTGGTGACGGCCTGGTAGACCGAGGAGGGCGGTGAGCTGGGGTAGCCGATGAACGGCTCCTCGCGCAGGTCGGTCAGCTCGAGGTTGATCTGCGTGGCCAGCGGGTGGGTGACCGGGAGCAGCGCGACGAGCGGCTCGTGCCGGAGAACCTCGACGACGAGGCCGTCGGCGGCTACCGGCGGCCTGAGCAGGCCGACCGTGATGCTGCCCTCGAGCAGGCCGCCGACCTGCGCCGGGGTGAGCATTTCGCTGCGGACCTCCAGCGTCACGTTGGGGAACCGCTGCGTGTAGGCCCTGACGAGGAGCGGCATCAGCTCGTAGGTCGCCGACCCGGTGAACGCTAGCGCCAGCCGGCCCAGGTGCCCTTGTCCCGCCAGCCGGGCGTTGTCGGCGGCACGGCGGCTGGCGGCCAGCAGCGCGATGGCCTCGGCGTACAGGATCCGGCCCGCTTCGGTGAGCTCGACGGACCGGGTGGTCCGGTCGAACAGGGCCGTCCCGAGTTCTCGTTCAAGCTTCCTGATCTGCTGGGAGACAGGCGACTGCGCGATCGTCAGGCGCTCGGCGGCCCGCGTGAAGCTGAGCTCCTCCGCGACGGCCACGAAGTACTCCAGGTGCCGAAGTTCCATGCCGCAGGCCTCGCATTGAGCTCATAAACATCTGAATAGCTGAACTTTTTGGTGTTGGACTACTCAATACCACGGGACTTAGCGTGAAGTCACCACAGGGGAAGTGACCGCCGTCACACGCGGCGGCGTCCATAGGGAGTCACCTGATGCACACGAACCGCCCCGAGCCCCGCCACCTCCGGTCCTGCCTGTCGCGGTTCGTCACCGGCGTGGCCGTGGTCAGCTACCTGGCTGACGGCGAGCCGCGCGGCGTGACGGTGAACTCGTTCACCTCCGTGTCGATGGACCCGCCGCTGATCCTGGTGTCGCTGGCCCGGACGGCCAAGGCGGCCTGCCACCTGTCGGAGGTCCCGTTCACGATCAACGTCCTGAAGGCGTCCCAGTTCGACATCGCCATGCAGTTCGCCGGCCGGCCGCGGGACGGCCTGCGGGTGGCCTGGAAGGCCCCCGCCGACGGCCTGGCCCCGGTACTTCAGGGTGCCCTGGCGACATTCCGGTGCCGCCCCTGGCAGGCCTACGACGGAGGTGACCACGTCCTGCAGCTCGGGCAGGTAGCCGAGGCCGACGTGAGCGGCGACGAGGAGCCCCTGCTGTTCGACCGTGGCCAGTTCGCGATGGTCGGCCTGTCGCTGTTCGACAACCCGCGCGTGATCGAGTCCGGCCCGGTGACCGGCGGCGGCATCATCCGCTCCCAGCTCGTCCACCACCTGGCCACGGCCAGCTGAACCATCCCATGACGCACCGGGAACCCCGCCCTAGGAGGACATCATGAAGATCTCGCTGTTCGCGCAGGCGCCGTACCGGTACCTGCCCGAGAACTTCGAGCAGCACCACGAGTCGGTGTGCGACGTCCCGTACTCGCTGACCACGCGGGAGGGGGTGTACTCCTCGATCCGGGACTTCATGGACGAGCTGATGTTCGGCGCCCGGTCCGGCTTCGACGCGGTCGCGGTCACCGAGCACGGGCAGAGCAGTTATGACATGGTGCCCAACCCGGACCTGGTCGCCAGCGCGCTGGCCTACATGACCGAGGCCGAGGGAATCGACGTGGGGATCTTCCCGATGGGCCGCTCGCTCGGCAAGTCGCGGGAGCCGCTCCGGGCCGCCGAGGAGTACGCCATGATCGACGTGATGAGCGGCGGGCGCCTAGTCCCCGGCCTCGTCGTCGGACTGTCGTACGATTCCAGCATCAACAACGGCGTCCCGCCGATCGAGGTGCGCAAGCGCTTCGATGAGAACCTCGAGCTGGTGCTGCGCGCCTGGAAAGAGCAGACGCCGTTCGCCTGGAACGGCAAGTTCTCCCAGTACCCCATGGTCAACATGTGGCCCAGGCCGCTGCAGGCCGACCTGCCGACCTGGATCACCGGCATCGGCAACCCCAACACCATGCGGATGTGCCTGGAGCGCGGCTTCGGGTTCACCTACCTCAGCTGGTTCGGTGCCAAGCTCACGGGCAAGCGCATCTTCGACCGCTTCTGGGAGATCGCCGACCAGGTCAGCGTCCCCCGCAACCCCTACCGGCTGGGTTTCCTGCAGACCGTCGCGGTCGCCGAGAGCGACGAGCAAGCCGAGCGGGACTACGCCGAGCACCTGGAGTACGGCTTCCGCAAGGGGCTCGGCTCGATCCCGATGGAAAAGCTGGGCCTGCCCGGCGGCATCGACATCCGCGGCGTCCAGGCCCTGCTCAAAGATCCCGGTGACTTCGGGCTCTACTACCAGATGAAGACCGCCACCTACCGCGACCTGGTCGACGCCGGCGTGGTCATCGCCGGCAGCCCGGCGACCGTACGCGACCAGCTGAGGGAATTCTGCCGGGAGTACGGCATCGGCAACCTGCACGCCATGCTCAGCTTCGGCTCGCTGCCGCGGCACCTGGTGATGAAGAACATCCAGCTGTTCTCCGAGGAGGTCCTGCCGCACCTGCGGGACCTGTGGACCGATACCGGGCACCAGCACCACTGGTGGCCCGAGCGCCTCGGCGGCTCGCCGGGCAACTGGCAAATCCCCGCGAATACCGGATTGGCGGCGGCACGATGACCACCCAGCCGACCATCAGCGAAGAGACCATCGGAGTCTGGGACGGCCGCATCACGATGCGCGTGAAGGTGGCCGGGGTCGGCTCCCCGCTGCTCTACCTGCATCCCGCAGCCGGACTGGCGTGGGACCCGTTCCTGAGCCACCTGGCCGAGCGGTACACCGTCTACGCGCCGGAATTCCCCGGCACCAGCGTGGGTGACCCCTACGCCATCCACCAGGTTGACGACCTGACCGACGTCGTCCTGCTCTACGAGGAGCTCGTGCGCAAGCTCGGGCTCGTCAAGCCAGTCGTCGTCGGACAGTCGTTCGGCGGCATGCTGGCCTGCGAGCTCGCCGCCCACTTTCCCGACGTGCCCTCGGCGCTCGTCGTGCTCGACCCGATCGGGCTGTGGCTGGATGAGCACCCGGTCGCCAACTGGATCGCCACCCCCGCCGACCGCCTGCCCGCGCTGCTGTTCCACGACCCGGACAGCCCCGCCGCCCAGGCCATGCTCGCGCTCCCGGAAGACCCCGAACGCCAGCGGGCCGCCATCGCCGGCCTGGTCTGGGCGTTCGGCTGCACCGGCAAGTTCACCTGGCCGATCCCTGACCGGGGCCTGCGCGGTCGGCTGCACCGGATCAGCGCCCGCACCCTGATCGTCTGGGGCCGCCAGGACAAGCTCGCCAACGTCGCCTATGCCGGTGAGTTCGTCAACGCCATCGCCGGCAGCAAGGTCGCCATCGTCGACGACTGCGGCCACATCCCGCAGGTGGAGAAGTACGACCAGACCGTCCAGGCCGCCGACGAGTTCCTCGGCTGACCCGCTCGCACGGGCTGCGGTTCGGCCGCGTGCCGGAGCCCCGGACTAGGAGCACCGACATGAAGATCACTCGCGTCGAAACGGTCCCGTACTCAATTCCGTACGTGAAGCCGCTGTGCTTCGCCAGCGGGGAGGTGACTGCCGCCGAGCATGTACTGGTCCGCGTCCACACCGACGACGGCCTGGTCGGCACCGCGGACGCTCCGCCACGGCCGTTCACCTACGGCGAGACACAGACCAGCATCGTGGCCGTGATTAAGGACCTCCTCGGCCCGCAGCTGGAGGGCCTGTCTCCTCTGGACCGCGAGGCTGCGCACGCGCGCATGGCCCGTACGGTAGGGAACCCGGCCGCTAGGGCCGCGATCGATATCGCGCTGTGGGACCTGATCGGCCAGAGCCTCGCAGTTTCGGTGACCGAGCTGCTCGGCGGCTACACCGACCGGATGCGCGCCGCCCACATGGTTGGGTTCGCCTCCGCCGGAGAGATGGTCGACGACGCAATGCGCATGCGCGAGCGGCACGGCATCACCACCTTCAAGGTCAAGGTCGGACGGCGGCCGGTCCAGCTCGACATCACCGCCTGCCGGGCCCTGCGCGAGGCATTCGGCGATGATACCGAGCTCTACATCGACGGGAACCGCGGGTGGACCGCCGCCGAATCCGCCCGCGCGCTGCACCAGCTTGAGGACGTCGGGTTGTTGTTCGCCGAGGAGCCGTGCCCGGCCGACGACATTGCCGGCCGGCGATGGCTGGTGCAGCACAGCAACATCCCCATCTACGCCGACGAGAGCGCGTCCCGGGCCGCCGAGGTGACCCGGCAGATCGTCGGCGGCTCAGCGACCGGTGTCTCCATCAAAACCGCGCGCACCGGATTCACCCACTCACAGCGCATCCACCACCTGTGCGAAGGACTCGGCGTCGAGGTGGTCATCGGAAACCAGATCGACGGCCAGATCGGCTCGGTGTGCAACGCGGCATTCGGCGCCGCCTATGAGGCCACCTCTCGCCGCGCCGGTGAGCTGTCCAACTTCCTCGATATGCGCGACGACCTGCTCACCGAGCCTCTGGTCATCGAGGACGGCACCGTCCTGGTCCGCCAGGGCGCGGGTCTGGGCATCGACATCGACGAGGACAAGCTCCGCCACTACCGGCACGACGGCTGACGGCCGCCAGGGCCACCCGCCATTCAGAATCCCCAGAGCACCGCTGTTCCGCCAGCAGAAAAGGAAAAGCACTGTCATGAGCACGACCCAGGACTCACCCACCGCCGCCGGCTCCGGCGCATCGGCCAGCAAGTCGTTCAAGGCCAGCGTGGCCGGGCGCGGCGCCGCCGCCACATCGGCCAAACGGGTGGCCACCGTGGTGACCGCAGTCCTTCACGCCATCCATGAAGCTATCAGCGAGCACCAGGTCACCTACCCGGAATACCAGGCCGCCAAGGCATGGATGATCGAGGTCGGCAAGACCGGCGAGTGGCCGCTATTCCTCGACGTGTTCGTAGAACACGCCATCGAGGAGGTGGCCTCCCGGACTCAGAACGGCACCAAGGGCACGATTGAGGGACCGTACTACCTGCCCGGCCAGGCCCGGCTCGACGCCAGGGCATCCCTGCCCCGCCGACCCGGCGAGAAGGGCACGCCCTTGATCTTCACCGGTCAGGTCCGCGACATCGACGGGACCCCGCTCGCCGGCGCCGAGGTCGACACCTGGCACGCCGACGCGGACGGCTACTACTCCGGTTTCGCCCCGCAGGTGCCGGAAGGAAACCTGCGCGGCGTAGTGATCACCGGCCAGGACGGCCGTTTCGAGATCGACACCATCCAGCCCGCGCCCTACCAGATCCCCCACGACGGTCCCACCGGCAAGCTGATCGAGGCGGCCGGGTGGCACCCCTGGCGGCCGGCGCACCTGCACCTGATGATCCGCGCCCAAGGGCACCGCACCATCACCACACAGCTGTACTTCACCGACGGTGAGTGGCTTGACTCCGACATCGCGCAGGCAACCAAGCCGGAGCTGATCCTGGACCCGAAGACCGACAGCGACGGTGTTGCCCGCGCCGAATACGACTTCCAGCTCGAGCCAGCCTGACCCTCAAGACGGGTATGCCGGTCCCTGGCCCGCACCACCGCCCGACACCCCAAGGACGACGCCATGCTCTTCCAGGTCCGGATGGACGTCTCGATCCCGCGGGACCTGCCCGAACAGGAACGCGCCCGGCTCCTCGCCGAGGAGAAGCACCGGGCACAGGACCTGCAACGGCAGGGAGTGTGGCTGCACCTGTGGCGGGTGGTGGGCTGCTACAGCAACATCAGCATCTTCGACGTCGACTCCAACGACGCGCTACACGAGGTGCTGTGGACGCTCCCGCTGTTCCCCTTCATGCAGGTTGAGGTCACCCCGCTGGCCCGGCACCCGTCTGCAATCGAGGCCGGCTGACGTGCACAGCCGCACCACCCCGCACAGATCCGCCATCGGCATCACCAGACTGACTCCGGGGCTCGGCATAATTGGCTGATCTGCGTTCAACCCTGGAATCGACCCCGATCAAAGCCGCCGACACCGATTCGGCGATATGAATCAACTTCTTGCGGTAGCGGCCTCCGGGTTGTGCACCTCCCGTGACATTCCCTGGCAGCCTTGGTGCGCTTACTGGCTTGCGCCATGGCGTCCCAGCGACGGACTACCTCGATGCGAACGAGGTCTTTGATGTCGGCTGATGTGGCTGGTCGTAGCTGATTGCCTGTTAAACAGCCAGGAATCGAACGGCGCAGTAGGCTCCAAGTGGCCCGATATCGGCCGATGATGGCGCCCAACTTGGCTCCCCATCCGGGCACCGCATGATCGCGCTCGAGGTGACCGTCTGCACTCAGCGGCTGGGCCAGCCGGCGTAGGCCTCGGCGAGATACGTGGATCCGGCCACCGAGTTCGCCACCGACTCGAGCTCGCCGAGCTGACGTCGCATGTCGAAGTCGGTGGCCCCGGGCTGCGCGTGCAACATGGAGGTCATCCAATAGGAGAAGTGCTGCGCCTTCCAGACCCGGGCCAGCGCCCGCGGCCCGTACTCGTCGAGGGCGTGGCCGTCTCCATGACGCACCGCGCGCTCCAGTACCCCGGCGAGCACCCGCGCATCGGCCAGGGCCAGGTTGAGCCCCTTGGCGCCGGTCGGCGGCACGGTGTGCGCGGCATCGCCGGCCAGCAGCAGCCTGCCATAGCGCATCGGCTCCGCGACAAAGCTGCGGAAGCGCAGCACCGCCTTGTCGGTGATCGGGCCCTCCTTCAGCACGAAGCCATCCGGCCCGGCCACCCGGGCCTGAAACTCGGCCCAGATGCGGTCGCCGGACCAGGCGTCCACGTCCTCGTCCGGGTCGCATTGGAAGTACATCCGCTGCAGAGTCTCGGTGCGCTGGCTGATCAGCGCGAAGCCGCGCGGCGAGTGGGTGTAGACCAGCTCGGGCGCGCTCTTGGGCGCCTCGGCCAGGATGCCGAACCAGGCGAATGGGTACTCGCGGAAATAATGCGTCCGCAACGACTCCGGGACCTCGAACCGGCATATCGACCGGGATCCGTCCGCGCCGACCAGATAATCGCAGCGCACCTCGCAGTCGGCGCCGTCGGCATCGGTGAACAGGATGCCCGGGCGGCCGCCGGTGACGTCCACCACCCGGGTCTCGCTGATGCCGAACCGGACGTCGCCGCCGTCGCGGTCCCGCGCGTCGGCTAGGTCAATGAATACGTCGGTCTGCGGGTAGAGCCACGACGGTTCGCCGACCAGGCCCTTGAAATCGATCCGGTGGTTCTGGCCGCCGAACCTCAGGTCGATTCCCTGGTGCGCGATACCGTCGCTCAGCACCCGGTCTGACACGCCAGTATCGGTGAGCAGCCGCACGCTATCGGCCTCGAGGATGCCCGCGCGCACGGTGGTCTCGATCTCGGCCCGGGTCCGGTGGTCGACGACGACCGACTCGATGCCGACGATCGATAGCAGGTGCGACAGCATCAGCCCCGCGGGACCACCGCCCACGATGCCGACGCTCGTCCGAATCGTGGAATCGGTCATGAGACTGCCCTCGCCGTCCCGTCGACCAGAGGAATCCCGACCAGGGCACTGAGCTCGGCGAAGTAGATGCCGAACAGGTCGCGGACCACGACGCCGCCCGGCTGGATCAGGAACACCGCCAGGTCAGTGTAGACCCGGGAAACGCAGGCGAGTCCGGTGAGCGGGTAGGTGCAATCGGGCACCAGCTTGGGGCGGCCGTCGCGGGTCAGCAGGGTCATCATGACGAAGGTCTGCCGGGCGCCGATGGCCAGGTCCATGGCGCCGCCGACGGCGGGGATGTCGCCGGGCTGGCCGGTATGCCAGTTGGCCAGGTCGCCCGTGACTGATACCTGGTAGGCGCCGAGCACGCAGATGTCCAGGTGGCCGCCGCGCATCATCGCGAAGGAGTCAGCGTGATGGAAGTAGGACGCGCCGGGCAGCTCGGTCACCGGCGCCTTGCCCGCGTTGACCAGGTCGGGGTCGATTGTCTCGCCCTGCGCCTCGGGTCCCATGCCCAGCATGCCGTTCTCGGTGTGCAGCATGACACCGCCGTCCGGCGGCAGGTGGTTGGAGATCCTGGTCGGCAGGCCGATGCCGAGGTTGACGAAGGAGCCGGGCGGGATGTCCGCCGCGACGACGCGGGCCAGCGCGTCCCTGTCGAGGCCGGTCAGCGTGCTCATGTTCTTCCTTCCGATACAGCCAAGTTGCGGTCGACACGCACAACCCGGTCGACGTACAGGCACGGCGTGGCGACGTGCTCGGGGTCGATGGCGCCGGCCGGCACGATCTCGTCCACCTGCACGATCGTGGTCTTTGCGGCGGCCGCCATGATCGGCCCGAAGTTGCGAGCGGTCTTGCGATAGACCAGGTTGCCCAGCTCGTCGGCGCGGTGCGCAGCGACCAGGGCCACGTCGCCAGGCAGCGGGTACTCCAGCAGGTAGCCCCGGCCGTCGATAACCCGGGTTTCTTTACCCTCGGCCAGCGGAGTGCCGAAACCGGTCGGGGTGAAGAACGCGCCGATTCCGGCGCCCGCGGCGCGGATCCGCTCGGCCAGGGTGCCCTGCGGCACGAGCTCGAGCTCGATGGCCCCGGCCCGCCAGGCCGCGTCGAAATGCCAGGAGTCAGACTGGCGCGGGTAGGAGCACACCACCTTGCGGACCCGGCCGTCGCGGACCAGCGCGGCCAGACCCTCATCGCCGCCACCCGCGTTGTTGCTCACCACCGTCAGCTCCCGGGAGCCGCCGTCGCGCAGCGCCTCGACCAGGGCGACCGGCTGCCCGGCCGAGCCGAACCCTCCGACCAGCACCGTCGCGCCGTCCCCGATGTCGGCTACTGCTTCGAGGGCGCTGTCGCAGATCGTGACCCGGCCCGTCATCGGAGGTGTCCCGGGAAGGTCAGGAACGGGTTTTCCCGCGGTCCCTGCAGGTGTACGTCGAACCGCAGGCTGCCGTCGGCCTCGCGCATGGCCACCATCGCGCGGCGCCCGGCGGCGTCCAGGGACGACAGGAGGGGGTCGGCATCGAGGACGGCCGGGCCGGCAGGCAGGTAGATCCGGGTGAACAGCCGGTTGAGCAGGCCCCGGGCGAACACCGCGACCACGACGAACGGCGTGCTCCCCGGCCAGGTCGGTCCCGGCTCAACCGTGCTGAACCAGTAGTGGCCATCGGGGCCGGTGCTGCTACGCCCCCATCCGGTAAACGGAGCACCGCCACGGCGCAGCGACCCCGGTACCACCGGGACGGCACCGGACGCGTCGGCCTGCCTGATCTCCAGCAGCGCGTCCTCGACGCCGCGGCCCTCGCCGTCGTACACGTAACCGTGCAGCCGTACCGAGCCGGCCGATCCGCGCGACAACAGCTCGCGGTCCTCCGGATAGGGCAGCACGCAGCCGAAGAACGGCCCGATCGTCTGGCCGGGCGTGGCAACAAGCTCAGGCATCGCCGTCCTCCGTCAGCGTGGCGTGAGGGCCGGTCAGCACGATGTCCCACCGGTAGCCCAGCAGGAAGTCGTGCTGCGAGCTGTCGTGGTCGTAGGCCGCGATCAGGCGGGCGCGGGCGCCTTCGCTAGTGATCGACTGGTAGATCGGGTCGAACGGGAACAGCGGGTCGCCGGCCGGTCGGGCCTGCGGATAGCGCTCGAGCAGCAGCACGTCGTGGCCGGCCTGGTGGACCGATAGTGCGGTGGCCATGCCGGCCGGTCCCGCGCCGATCACGGCTATGCGACCGCGCCGGTACCGGGTGGTCACGGCGCGGCTGCCAGTGAGCGCAGCAGCGCGTGCTGGCGGCGGACCTGCTCGCGGCCGCGGTAGGGCTCGCGCCGCCCCTCGTACTCGCTGGACAGCCAGCCGGTGTACCCGCCGTCGCGAAGCGTGCGCACGATGTCCGCCCACGGGATGTGCAGGTCGGTGAGGGTCTCGTCGATCTCAAAGAACTTCGCCTGGATGAACCCGACATAGGGCAGCGCCTCGGCCAGGTCGGCCATCGGCACCTTCAGCGGCTGCAGGAACGGCGGCACTTCGTCTTCGTCGAAGCCGGGGTGGCCGTCATTCACCACGACCGTCTGGAAGATGCCGGTGTCGATCATCAGCTTGAAGTGCCTGGTGCCGGTCCGTTCGATGAACTCGATGTAGTTCTGCGTGACCGGGTGCTTGATGGGGGTCGGGCTGTGGATCTCGGGGCAGATCACGACACCGAGCTCGGCCGCCAGGTCCAGCGTGCGCAATACCGTTTCTTCCCAGGTAGGGTGCGGATCCAGCTCAGGGGAGATGACCCCGAACTTCGGCCGGATGAAGCCGAAGCCGAGCCGGTGCGCCAGCCGCACGTCCCGGGCCAGCTGCGCCGCCGCCTCGTCCGCCCTGAGGTCGCGGTCCGGCCACATCTGGTTGTCCACCCAGGAGCAGAGGTTCGTGGGGGTGAGCCGGTAGGTCTCCAGCAGCCGCTGCCACTCGTCGATCCAGGCCGTGGTGGGCTCCGGGTAACCCGGGATCGTGCTCTGGGTGAGGATCTCGATGCCGGTGGCGTCGAGGTCGGCGATGTCGGCCATCGCGTCCTCGAGCGTCATGACCGTGTTCATGTCCCCGGTGAAGCTGTACACCGAGACGCCGTAGCGGAAGCCAGCGTCGTCACCCTGGCCGAGCGGGACCAGCGTGCATTCTCGGCGGGCCTCGAACCGCAGCGGGAGCACGAACGCCGGGATGTACGGCGAGCGCAGGTAGATCGTGACGGCAACGTCGTGCACCCCCGGGGACAGGCCGCCGTCCAGCGGCACCATGATGGTGGCAAGCTCGGCGAGATCCCAGTGGACGTCGGTCGAGCGGCGCAGTTCGTCCAGGGTGAACGTGCGGCCGCGCAGGGTCCACCGTGTCGACTCGCGTGAGAACGCCCGGCCGTCGACGGTCACGTCCGTGCCGTCGACGAGGCTTCCCCAGGCGCCCCGGTAGTTGGGCATCCGCACCAGCAGCTGGAAGCCGGTGACCCGGCCGTCCTCAACCACGTTGGTGAAGCCTCGGGTCTGGATGATGCTGTACTCGAGCACGGTCTTCAGTTCCTAACGTCAACGGGCAGCTCAGCGATGGAGTCCCACGGCTCCAGCGCGCCGCGCGCGGGGTAGTGGGTGTCGAGCAGCTGACGGCGCACCTCATCGACCAGCTCGAGCGTGCCGATCGTGGCCGACAGCGGGTGCGCCGGGTGTTCGGTCCACCCTGACTGGACCGCCTCGCTGACCGCACGGAACATAGGGAGGTAACCGGTTCCCTCAGGGTCGGTCTCCACCCGGGTTGGCGGCGGAGCCCCCGGTCCAAGGCCGCGCGGATACACGTCGAAACCCTTCGGGACCCAGAAGGGCATGTCAACCAGGATGAATCCGCTGGTCCCCGCGATGGATGCCGCCGGTATGACCGTGTGATCGATGGAGGTCGCGAGCTGCGCGGTGGCCCCGCCCGCGGCCAGCGTCACGAGGGCGCGGATGTCCACTCCGTCCTCGCGGATGCGGCCGAGAACCGAGCTGACGGTCACGTCGCTGGCCTCGGCGAGGAACATTTCCGCGAAGGTGATCACGTACACGCCGAGGTCGAGCAGTGCGCCGCCGCCTTGTTCCGCACTCCAGAACCTGCCGGATGCGGCGGGCACCGGGAACCCCATGGCTGCGGTGATGTGCCGCACCTCGCCGATCGTCCCTGCTCCTACGACGTCACGGAGACGCTGGACCGTCGGGTTGAACTTCGTCCACATGGCCTCCATCAGGAACACGTCGTGCCCCCGCGCGAGGTCGGCCAGCCGGCGTGCTTGCGCGGCATTGACCGTGAGCGGCTTCTCGCACAGGACGTGCTTGCCGGCCTGGATCGCCTGGGCTGTCATCGCGAAATGGGCCCCGTGCGGTGTGCATATGTAGACGACGTCGACGTCCGGGTCGGCGAGCATCGCCTGGTACGCGCCGTAGGCCCGGGGGATGCCGAACTCGCTCGCGAACGTGTCCGCGCGCTGCTGGGTCCGTGACGAGACCGCTATGACCTCGACGTTCTCGGTGAGGGCGAGGTCGGGGAAAGTCCGCGCCGCGATCGAACCCGTCCCCGCGACCGCCCATTGCGTTTTCGTTGGCATACGGGTCTCCTAGCGGAAGGTGTCCTCGTACTCTGCGTAAGGCAGCGGGGGCGCGGGCACGAGGTGCTGGGCGGTGTCGATCTGGTATGGCTGTGACGGCGTGACGGTGGGCTCTTCTACGGGCGGTAGGAACACCGGCTTGCCGTCGTCGCCGAAGTACATGAGCTTGGCCTCGTACTGGGCCCGCTCGTGGGCCGCGAACGCGATCCAGTTCTCGTCGTAGGGCGCCCGGGCGGTTTCGAAGCAGCGGAATTTCCAGATGCGCCATTGGCCGTCCTGCTTGCGGAAGTCGATGCCGTACTTGCACCAGACCCAGTGCGCCCACACCTTGCGCCCGTCGACCTCCTGCTTGGCGAAGAAGAAAGGCGGGATGCACTCGGCCTCGGCCGGCTCAGTAAGCCCCGATTCGAGGCCCGTCATGATCCACAGCCCCTTGGCCGTGCTGCCGTCAGCGGCGACCTCGATCACCGGGGTCGTGGTGTAGTGCAGGATCAGCTTGCCGACCGGGTGCGGACGTCCTCGGTGGTATTCCATGATCGTGTCCCAGTCGGTGTAGACGCCGTCGTCGTTGTACTGGGAGCGCGCCCCTTCCGTGCCCCGGCGCACCCACAGCTCGTGGATGATCCGCTCGTCCTCGAACGCGTTGTGGTAGTGCATGTAGCGGGAGAAAACGTTTTCCACGTCGCCCCGGTCCTGGGCCCGGGTGGCGGCCAGCTCGGCGGCCGCCAGTCGCTGCTCCAGGTCGGCCAGGCGTTCCTCGACCGGTTCCGTGCTCATCTCCGCCCCCTCATGCTGCCGCGGCGGCTGACCTGATGACCTGCAGCGACTCGGCTGACTCGATGGTGGGGAAGTACTCGAGCCCGATCGGCCCGTCGTAGCCCGCTGCCCGCAGCACGGCCAGGCTGGCCGGCCAGTCGATCGCGCCGCTGCCCGGCTGGGCCCGGCCCGGCGAGTCGGCGACCTGCACGTAGTCCAGGACATTCCCGGCGTTGGCCAGCTCGGTCGCTGGATCCTCTCCCTCGGTGACGGAGTGGTAGAGGTCGTACAGGATGCCGAACGAGTCCGAGCCGACGCCCCGCGCGACGGCGACAGCGTCGGCCGTCCGGTCCAGGAGAGCGCCGGGATGGTCGACCCGGGTGTTGACCGGCTCGAGGATGAGCTTTACGCCCGACCCGCGGGTCTGCTCGACCGCCTGGGAGAAGACCTCGACCAGCCGGTCGAGGTTCTGTGTCCGCTTGGCCCCGGGGAAACCGACTCCGGAGCCGAGCACGATGCGCGGCGCGCCGAGCAGACGGGCGTTCTCGACGCCGCGTGCCAGGCCGTCGAAGAACGGGCCGAGGTCGGTACCGGGCAGGGTGAAGTTGGTCCGGGGCTCGGCCAGGACAGAGGTCAGGGCCACGCCGGTGTCGGACAGCGCCTTGGCCAGGGCGCTGACGTCCTTGTCGAGGGTGCCCCACATTTCCACGGCGTCGAAGCCCGCGGCGGCCGCCGCGCGGACCCGGGCGGCTGGGTCGGGGCCGGCTTCGCTGAAGAGTAGTTCGATATTGGGCGAGAGTTGGTACACGGTGGTCCTATCGGGGGGGCAGAGGGTCAGAACAGGGGGTGGTCGTTGTGCGCGGTTGCCGGGATCGGCTGGATCACGTCCCAGTGCTCGACGATCCGTCCGTCGGCCACGCGGTAGAGGTCCATGACGGCGCCTCCGGGTTGGTCGCCGCGATACCCGTGCAGGTGGATGAGGCCGTAGTCGCCGTCAGCCAGCACGCGCTTGAGGTCGGCGTGGAATTCGGGGTCCGCGAACATCGGGGTGAGCGCCGCGATCGCGGCGTCCCTGCCGTCGGGTATGCCGGGGTTGTGCTGGATGTAGCCGGCCGCGACGAAGGTCTCGAAGGCCGTTCGGACGTCCTTTTTCAGGTAAAACAGGCGGGCAAAGTCGGTAATGACGGCGCGGGTGGCCGCGGTGCGGGCGGCGTGGTCCTCGCCGTCGGTGTAGCTGATCATGACGTCGCCGCCGGCGTCGTCTCCATGATGGTGGCTCCTGTCGCAGGTAGAAGGCTGGCTTAGCCTGCAGCCAGCCGTGGTGTGGCGGTACGGCCGCGCGAACGCCGGGTCGGGGTGGCCGCGGAAGTGCGGTCGGCCCACCACTCGAACCGGTCGGCGCGCAGCAGCTGGTCGACGACGGCGGAGGCAGCCCCGATCGTCCCGGCGGTGTCACCCAGGCGGGTGATGTCGATGCGCAGGTTCCGGGTGGCCAGCGGGAGCGACAGCTCGAGCACGGCCTGCCGGATCCCCGGCAGGAGCAGGTCGCCCGCCCGCGAGACGCCGCCGCCGAACACGACCAGGGACGGGTTGAAGAAGTTCACGCAGCCCGACATGGCCTGCCCCAGCCGCCAGGCCGCCTGGCGGAGGAGCTGAAGGCAGGCCTCGTCGCCGGCGCTCGCTCCGGCGGTGATGTCCGCGGCCGTGAGCGGCCTGTCCGAGGTCTTGAGCAGCCCGGCCAGGTACGTGCTCTGCCCGGTTTCGGCCGCCTCCTGGGCCTGCCGGGCCAGTGCGCTGCCGCCGGCATAGGCCTCCAGGCACCCGCGTCGGCCGCACCGGCACAGCACCGTGGAGCCACCCTCCACGGCGATGTGCCCGATATCGCCGGCGGCACCGTCTGCTCCCCGGTGCAGCAGCCCGTTCGAGAAGATGCCGGCCCCGATCCCGGTGCCGACCTTCACGAACACGAAGTTGTCGACACCGCGCGCCAGTCCCAGCCGCTGCTCGCCAATCGCCATCGTGTTCACGTCGTTGTCGACGACGACATGAACGCCGAACCGCCCGGCTAGCCGGTCGCGCACGGGAAAGTTGCTCCAGCCAGGCATGATGGGCGGCGATATGGTGCGGCCGCTGGCGAACTCAACGGGTCCCGGGAGGCCGACACCAAGGCCGACGATGTCCGTCGGCGACACGGGCGAGTCCGCCACGGTCTGCTCGACGAGCGTCTCCACGCGGTCGAGCGTTTCTTCCGGGCCGCGGGCGATGTCCCAGTCCTCCTCGTAGGTCGCCAGTGGTTCGCCGGCCAGGTCGGTCACGGCCATCTCGATGCTCGTGGCTCCGAGGTTGACGCCGGTGACCGCCGCCGCTTCCCGGCGGAAGCGCACCTCTCGAGGCGCGCGCCCACCAGTGGAACGCCCGGTGCCCGCGTCGGACACCAGGCCGATCTCCATGAGCTCCTCCAGGCGCTGGGCGAGGACGGTTCGTCCCCAGCTGGTCTCGTCGACTAGTTCGGCCCGGGTGGCGGTGCCCCGGGCCCGGATGAGATCGAGCAGCGACTCTGGAGGAGTGACGCCTCGCCCCCTGGTCTTCGCTGCCCCGTCCGACGTGGTCACTGAGATTCCTCCATGTGTGAATTGGACCCGGTCAGACGTCAAATTTAGCATCGGAAAAGTCAACTTCTGTTTCAGTGCGGCAGAAGGTCGGCCGCTTACGTGGAAAGATCGGAGTACTCATTTCACCGCAGCCGCATCCGCTGGGCGTACCAGCCGTTGAGCATGACGCTGCGGGCGGGATTCGGCGTCTGCTCGCTTTCGAAGACCAGCCAGCCGGAGTAGCCGTCAGCGTTCAGCGCGCTCAGCAGCGCGGGGAAGTCGACCAGCCCGCCGGGAGTGCCGCATTCGTAGAACCACCGCTCGACGCCGCGTTCGCCGCCGGCCTGGAGCATGGCCGCCTCGGCGTGCGGCCGCCGGCGCTCCCCGTGGTCGTCGACGTATCGCGTGTCCTTCAGGTGCACGTGGTCGACGCGCTCCCGGTGCCGTCGGTAGACGGCCACCGGGTCCAGGCCGGCCAGCGTGAGCTCGGCGGTGTCGAGGGTCAGCCCGACCAGCCCCGGATCCGTGGCCTCAAGCAGGGCCTCGAGCGTCTTGGCGTCGGCGGCGGCGGTCAGGCAATCGACGTGCAGGGAGACCGTGACCCCCAGGCGGGCCGTGGCCGCGCCGACCTGGTTCCATCCCTGTGCCGCGGCGACGATCGCGTCGGCGGTGAGCTCGCCGGTGCACCACGTCGACGGGAGCGGGCGGACCACGAGCCGCGACCCGCCGGCCGCGGCGAGGAACTCCGCGAACGGCTTCACCGACTCGGTGATCGCCGCGTGGTCGCCGGTCTCCAGGACCGAACGGCCGGGAGAGAGCTCTTCCCCGATAGGCTCGCCCGGATCGAAGTACCAGCTGCACACGGCCGCGATGCCGATCTGCCGTAGGAGGTCAGTGAAGGCGGCGGCCGATCCGTAGTTCGCCGCGATCGACGCGGGCCGGCCCAGCGGATCCCAGCGGCCCGAGCCGCCCCGCAGTTCCACCCCGGTGAAACCGCACGCCGCGATCACCTTCAGCGCCCGTACGTGCTGCTCGCGCCGGGTGAAGTCGTCGAAGTTCGGCTTCCACTGGCTGATCGCGTAGCCCAGGCGAACGGTCCCGGTCATGAGTAGATCTCCGAAAGTACGCGCTTGGCGTACCACATCGAAAGAGCGGTGCTCTCCGCGTAGTCGCCGCCGATGTTGGCCTTGTCGTGCTCGGCGGTGATCCAGCCGGTGAACTTGTGCTCGGAGAGCGCGCGCATCAGCCGCGGGAAGTCGACGAGCCCTCCCTCGGTCCCCATCTCATAGAACCACCTGGCGGTCTGCGGGGCCATCAGCTCCGCGTCGGGGCGGTTCATGAAGGCCTGGGTGGTGTCCACCTCTCGGGTGTCCTTGAAATGGAAGCCGGAGACGCGGTCGTGCAGCTTGAGGTACAGCTCCACCGGGTCGACACCCGCGATGCAGTGCTGGGCGGTGTCACAGAAGAAGCTGACGTAGCGGGGGTCGGTCCACTCGTAGAAGCGGAGGATTTCCTCCTCGGTGCGGATGGCGCAGAAGAACTCGTGGTGGCCGGTGGTCCGCACACCGAACCCGGCGCTCATCTCGCCGACCCGGTTCCAGCATTCGGCCGCGGCCTTGATCTTGTCCTCGGTCACCGGGGCGGTGTCGGCATAGAGGCCGGCCGGCATGACGATGAGGTTCTCGATCTGCAGGTTCTCCCACATCCCGAGCATCCGCCGGGTGCTCTCCACGATCTCGTCGTGGGTTTCCCGCACGTGCGGGTCGGCGACCCGGGGGTCGTACATGATGCCGCGGAACAGGTTGACGATCTTGGCGATGCCGTGGTCTTGCAAGTATTCCTGGTACTTCTCGATCGAGCCGAACATCTGGATCAGCCCGTAGATCTGGAAGTCGAACATGTCCAGGCCCTCGAAGCCGACGGCACTGATCTGCTTGACGAAGTCATCCATGAGCCGCCGCGACCCGTACTGCGTCATCGGCCCCCGGGGCGTGTCGGCCCGCCAGTGATCCATGTACGACCATCTGAGGTTGCTCACCAACCTCACTCGCCCCTGGTGGAGAAGGCGGCGTCGAAGGCGGCCTTGGGCGGGTCGAACAGCAGCTTCCTGACGAAGGCCAGGGCTTCCGGCGCGCCGGTGAGCCGGTCCATGCCGGCGTCCTCCCACTCGATCGAGATGGGCCCGTCGTAGCCGATGGCGCTGAGCATGCGGAAGCAGGCCTCCCACGGCACGTCGCCGTGCCCGGTGGACACGAAGTCCCAGCCGCGGCGCGGGTCTGCCCACGGCAGGTGCGAGCCAAGCCGGCCGTTGCGCCCGTTGAGCTGCTTGACCGACTCCTTGCAATCGACGTGGTAAATCCGGTCCCGGAAGTCCCATAGGAAGCTCACCGGGTCGAGGTCCTGCCAGACGAAGTGGCTCGGGTCGAAGTTCAGGCCGAATGCCGGCCGGCGGCCGATCGCCTCCAGGGTGCGGACCGTCGTCCAGTAGTCGTAAGCGATTTCCGACGGGTGCACCTCGTGCGCGAACCGGACGCCCACCTCGTCGAAGACGTCGAGGATCGGGTTCCACCGGTCGGCGAAGTCGGCGTACCCGCGCTCGATCATGGCCGGCGGGACGGGAGGGAACATCGCGACCGTGTGCCAGATCGACGAGCCGGTGAAGCCGACCACCGTGTCGACCCCGAGCCGGGCCGCGGTGCGCGCGGTGTCCTTCATGTCCTCAGCCGCGCGCTGCCGGACGCTCTCGGGCTCTCCATCCCCCCAGAGCCGGGACGACAGGATGCCCTGGTGTCGCTCGTCGATCGGGTGATCGCACACGGCCTGGCCAGTGAGGTGGTTCGAGATCGCGTACACCGCGAGGCCGTGGTCGGCCAGGATCTGCTTGCGCTCGGCCAGGTAGGCATCGTCGGATGCGCCGCGGGCCACGTCGAGATGATCGCCCCAGCAGGCGATCTCCAGGCCGTCGTAGCCCCATTGCGAGGCGAGCTGGCATACCTCTGTGAACGGGAGGTCCGCCCACTGTCCGGTGAAAAGGGTGATCGGCCGACGGCTCATGCGCTTGCGCCTCCTGTTTCGTCTTGCGTGATCCCGGGCGCGACTTCTACCCACTGGGCGTTCTCGCCCGCGCTTTGCTCGGCGGCGGCGAGCACTCGCTGGACACCCAGGGCGTCGTCGAAGGTCGGGTGCGCGGCCTGGCCGTCCGCGATCGCCTCGACGAAGTCTCGCACCTGGTGGGTGAAGGCGTGCTCGTAGCCGAGGGTGTGCCCCGGAGGCCACCAGGCGGCGATGTAAGGGTGGGCCGGCTCGGTGACCAGGACGGTGCGGAAGCCCGGGTTGTCCTGGCAGGGGTCGTAGACACCCAGCTCGTTCATCCGCTCGAGGTCGAAGACAATCGACCCGGCCGAGCCGTTGAGTTCCAGCCGCAGGCCGTTCTTGTGCCCGGTCGCGAACCTGGAGGCCTCGAAGGTGGCCAGGGCCCCGGAGGCGGTCGTGGCCAGGAATACGGTGGCGTCGTCGACGGTGACGTCACCGTACTGGTTCTCGGCGCTCGCCGTCGTGCTGAGGAAGCCCCCGCCGTCCGGGACCGGCCGCCGGGTGACGAAGGTCCGGCTCATGGCGGTGACGCCGGCGATCCGGTCGCCGGTGACGTACTGGGCCAGATCCACGGCGTGCGCGCCGATATCGCCCAGCGCGCCCGACCCGGCCCGGTGCTTCTCCAGCCGCCACGACAGGGGTGCGGCCGGATCGGTCAGCCAGTCCTGCAGATAAGTCGCCCGGATGTGGCGCAGCGTGCCGATGGCGCCCTCGGCCACTAGGTCGGCCATGAGCCGCACGGCGGGTACTCGCCGGTAGGTGAAGCCGCACATCGCGTGCACACCCCGGTCGGCCGCCCGGCGGGCGGCCTGCGCCATCGCCTCGGCCTCCGCGACCGAGTTCGCGAGCGGCTTCTCGCACAAGACGTGCTTACCCGCCTCGAGCGCGGCAATCGCGATCTCCGCGTGAGTGTCGCCGGGAGTGCAGATGTCGACGATGTCGACGTCGCTCCGGTCGATCAGGCGGGCCCAGTCCGTCTCCGTGCTTTCCCAGCCGTACTTGTCGGCCGCGGCCTTCAGCCGGGTCCCGTCGCGTCCGGCGAGGACTGACATCCGCAGCCGCGCCGGCAGGTCGAAGAAACGCGGCGCGGTACGCCACGCCTGGGAATGGGCCGCGCCCATGAAGGCGTAGCCGACCATCCCGACGCCAAGCGCCCGCCGGGTCCGGGAGAGGGTCACGTGCTGACCTCCGGTTCGGTGCAATCGGTAGCGAAACCAATGCCCATGTCATCGTGGGCGTGGACTTCGTGAAGCTCCAGCTGAAGTTACGCCTAAAATCGGCAAAAGTCAACGATGAATAATCGGAAGACTAAGGGTTACCGTATATCTTCTTCCTAGCAATGCCAGAAGGCCACCTGGGCCCGGGCACGGCGCTAGAGCTGACCGGAGCGCAGAGCCTGCCCGGGTACCCGGCGCTGCTTCCCGATGTGGAATGGACCGTCCGGCCCGGACGCGGCATCGACGCGTACGGCCTCCTTCCGGCCTGCTACGACGCGTACACCGAGTGCGGCCGACGTTACGGCCGGACGGCGAATCTGGCTGAGACGGCCGAGCTCATCCAGTCCGAACTGGCCACAGCGCACCGGCTCGGCTTCCCCATGCTGCGCCTGAATGACGCCACGCCGGACTTGCTCGCCGCCATCCTGCCCACGGCCGAGCGCCTCGGCATGCGAGT
>Ga0335085_10003860_pt1 | contig 25419 bp, 13 predicted proteins | sample Lox_Sample_45_FD_206712 | JGI IMG/M metagenome (GOLD analysis project Ga0335085, IMG submission 206712) | Soil microbial communities from Loxahatchee National Wildlife Refuge, Florida, United States - Lox_Sample_4.5 | ecosystem: Environmental > Terrestrial > Soil > Wetlands | place: USA...
GCTGCTGCGCCGCCGTCCGCTGCAACCCGAGGTTCCCGCGCTGCTTTGGCAGATCGGCCCGCTCGAGACCTGTCTGCATTCCCTGCGCGTCGCGCGGCCGGAGCGCTTCCATCGCTTCATGGCGCACCTGCGGCTCTTCTATCCCGCGCGCCACGAAATCTGCGCGGTTTATTCGTCGCCCCATCCGTTAATGGCGGCGCGGGTCCTGCGCTTCCCGCTGGAGGAGATGGACCGCCACGCGGCGGAACTGCACAGCGGCTTCACGCTATACGTCCCGCCCGTGGCAGCGCGGCCTGTGCATGACTACGGTCTGCTGGAAAAACTGTACAGCGTCGACCACCTGCGCAAAATCACGGGCTGAAGCATCCGGCGAGACCGCAATCGCGTGGTTCTAGAGCGACTTCAGAAAAGCGATCAGATCGTTCTTCTCCTGTGCGGTAAACCCGATATTGAATCGCTTGTCATAGAAGTTGACGATATCGTCCAACGAAGCGGCCGACCCGTTGTGGAAGTAGGGCGCGCGGCCGGCCAGGCCCCGCAGAACCGGTCCTTTCACCTTTCCGACGTCGGCCCACTGCCCGGTGATCAGCGCGCGGCCGGGGTCGGTCGTCTTCTTGATTTCGCCGGTGGTTTTGTTGCGCAAGGTGATGACCGGCAGATAGCTCACGTCCAGCGGACTCGTCAGGTCGCCGACTCCGATGTTCAGCGCCACGGCCAGGGAATGGTCGCCTACGTTGGGAGCGTCGTGGCAGGTGCCGCAGGTGCCGGGGATGGTGGCGAGATTGAGCGCATCGTTGAGTCCGGCCACGCCGGTGATATTGATGGGCTTGGAATTGAAAACCGCCTGGCCGCGGGCGATGCCGGCACGGGCGCTTTGCGATGGAGCATTGGCCCAGCCGTCGTAGAGGTGAAAGACAGCCGGTGTGAAGGGAATGCCTTTGGGGTTGCCGCCCAGCGGATCGTTGATGCCCACGAAGAACGCGGGCATGGTGACGGCGCCGAGCGCGACGGGTCCGCCGGTGGCGCCGCCGGCATCCAGGGCGCCGGCACTGTAGTCGTACGCCTGAGCAGTAGCAAGCGACATTTCGAAATCGGCGATGGCAGACAGTTGCTGCTGGGAGGGCGCGGCAGCGGCCTCGGCGTGTCCGAGGGTTGCGTCCAGCGCCTGGTGGATGAGGTCTGCGCGCAGGTCGGCGGGATTGGTGCCGTAAGTAATAGGCTGGGTGCCGGTCTGGGCGGAGGACTCACGGCCATCGAACATCACGGCGCTCAGGAAGCGCAGGTTGGTGGCGGGCAGCGGCCGGCGATACATGGAGAGCACATCCGTCTCGCCGCAGCCGTACGGATTGACGACACTCACCACCTCGAACTGGGCATTGGCCGGAACGGCGATTGCGATACGGATGAGACCCTTGTTCAGCAGCAGGCTATAAGCGCGGGTGCGGGCCAGCAGAGTGGACGTATCGACACCGTGATTGCAAGTGGAGCCATCGACCGTGCGGAAGATCGGATCGTTGCCCAGCGTCAGCAGGAACCGCAGTTGCAACTCGTCTTTGGAGACCGACCAACCTTCGGCGGGACGATGGCAGGAGGAGCAGCTACGCCCGTTCGTGCCGAGCGACTGAAAGAAGGGCCCGGAAGTGTCGAGCGCACCGCCCCCGTTTACGTTTTGCGTCTCAAGCAGACCGCTGGTGTTGGGAAACGGGAAGAGATTGGGAAGAGTCTGGGCTCCGGCAACGAAAGCTCCGCAGAGCGCCGCGACTGTGCACAAGCTCCGTTTGCGAAGCCTTGGCACCAGGCGACCCAACACCAGCAAACCGGTTCCCAGCAGGATCAGAGTTCCCGGTTCGGGCGTTCCAGTTCCAACCGGCGCCACCGAAACATCGTCGAGGTAGAGAAAGCCTTCGTCGTCCCGGAAAAGAAACTCGATATCGGTTGGCCCAACAGCCGTGAACGGAACCGCGAAATTCGTGTAACCAAACGGGTCCAGGCTGGATTCGTTCACCACGAGATTTCCGCCGACCAGAACCTGAAACGCATTCGGGATGAGCCCGTCACTGAAGAGCCAGTACGTGAGGAGATAGTTGCCGGGCGCCGTTCCAATGACCTGATCGAAGCCGCCAAGAGCGTCTTCCCCTTCTGCAGCGGAATACAGGCCGGTGTTGGGATTGGTGTCCGATACGAAGTCCATAATTTTGAATCCATCGAGACTCCATCCCGTGAAATCGCCGGTTTCAAAACCACAGTTCACAACCAGATTGCCGGCGATTCCATCGCACAGGCCTGGTGTCGTGGTCGTTGGCGATACCGTCAGGCTCGTGGCGAAAGAAGGCGCCGTCACGAATGCGGTCAACCCGCCTACGCAACCCGAGACAAACAGCAGTCGCATCAGCTTCTTCATACGCGTGATCCTCCTTGGAAACCGGAAGCGCGGATCAAAGACTCGCGCTACAACGTGTCCCTCTCACTTCGGTTCTGTCTGAGATATCGAAATCGGCGGGCAAAAGACGACAAGCAGCGAAAAGACAAACCTGGCAGTGAGGCTAACGGGTGTGAGGATCACCGTCCACAAACTGCAGGACGGCCAAGGTACGGGGGCTATCGGGCCCCACCGTATGCTGGAAGTGGTTCGCGGCTGCCTTGAACGCTGCGCGAGCCTCCTCCACTTTTCCCTGCGACCGGAGGGCGCTTCCGAGGGCCGCGTAGGCCTCGCCGACATAGCTCGAAAACGCGGCCGGTGGAACGCCGGCCTGCAGCATGGCTAACGCTCGGGAGGCGTCGGCCGCAGCCTGGGCCTGCCGGCCCGTGCCCGATAGAATGGTCTCGCGGCGAAGAAGCAATGTGGGGAGCAAATACTTGCCTTGTCCTTTCACCTTCATTTCGGTTTCGACGGTAGCGACGCTTTCGTCCGCGAGCCGCAATGCCTGATCGGGGTGCCCGCTTCCCCAAGCCAGCAACGCTTGCTGTGAGACGAGCGCCGCAATCCAGTCGCTGCCGGGGGGAAAGGTACGCCGGATAATCGGCTCCAATTCACGCAGCGCCGCCCCGGCGCGCACGAAATCGTGCCGGTCGAAATAGATCGATGCGCCCGTGTAAAGCGCGTGAAACAGGGCAATTTCATCTCCCATTCGCCGCGCCTTCGCGGATGACCGTTCGACATAGTCCGCCGCGGCATCCAGACGGCCCAGCATGCGGAGGATCAGGGCATAGTTACCGAGGGACATGGGGGGAACCGCGTCTTGTGTCTGATCAGCGCGCTCGATATCAATCGAACGGCGCAGCAGCCTCTCCGCCTCGAGGGGCCGCCCCTGTTGTTGCAGCGCAAGGCCCCAATCGTTGAAGACTGTCGCGGCGGATTGCGTCTCCTGGCGCCCTGTAGAGGAAATCAGGGCGTCCGCTTTCTCAAATTCGGCGATAGCCTTGTCGGTCTGGCCCGCCACGCGGTAGGCCTCGCCCAGATTCAGGAAAGCGAGCATTTGGTCCCAGTCCGACTGGAATGGAGATTCGGCCAGCACCCTGCGAGCTTCTTCGAGGCGCGCGATTCCCTGGCGTTGATCGAGGCGCTGTTGCGCGACCTCGCTGCCGCGCCGGAGGCAATTGAAACGCGCGATGGCGAATTGCGGGGCGTTCGGAAGCCCGTGCAGGCCCTCCTGGAACAGTGCTTCTGCCCGCGCAAAATCGCCAGACCGTGAAAGTTCGCTGGCCAGGTTACAAGCCGCATCCGCGCGCACCGATGGTTCCGATACTCCTTTGGAGAGGCCGTAAGCCTCTTCTAGGACCCGCCGCGCCTGGGCGTCCTGCTCTTCGATGGAATACTGAATGCCGATGCTGGCAAGGAGTTCCACCCTGTCGGCATCATTTTTGGTGCGCTGCAGGCTGAGGATGTGTTCCGCGCGAGCGAGAAGCTCGTTGACCGTAAATGGCTTGCCGGAAGGGGCAGCATCCGAAAGCAGGAACACGTTGAACTGATCGATCGTCTCGGCGCGCGCCAGCGCGTTGAATGCGAAATCCCGCTGAGCACGGACGGTGCGGGCTTGCACCAGCATACCGATAACGCCGGCCGTGATTGCCAAAGCAGCGATCCCCGTCAGCGTCACGGCGGTACGATTGCGCCGGACGAACTTTGCGGTCCGATAGGACAGGCTGTCCGGCCGCGCACCGATGGGCTCGTGGCCGAGATAGCGCCGCAGGTCGTCAGCCATAGCCGCGGCCGAAGCGTAGCGTTCCTGGGGATCCTTCTTCAGGGCCTTGGCTACAAGCGTGTCGAGATCTCCGCCGAGCACGCGCTTGAGTCTGTCAGGCGTGGCGGCGCGGCTGTAGGCGCGCGCGAGGACGGCTTCGGCACTGGCGCCAACCGGGCGTACGGCCTCCGACATGCGGGGCGGCTCGGTCTCGACGATGGCTTTTAGCAGGTCCGCGGGAGAATGCGGGCCGGGACCGGCGGGATGCTGCCCGGTGAGCAATTCGTAGAGGAGAACACCGCAGGCATAGACGTCGGTGGCGGTAGTTACTCCTGCGCCCGTCACCTGCTCGGGCGCCGCGAAGAGGGGGGTCAGCGCGGCTCCGCCTTCGCGCGTGAGCTGTGTCGCCGCTCCCGAACCGCCCTCCTCTTCCAGCAGCTTCGCAATGCCGAAATCCAGCAGCTTCACTTGTCCGTCGCGGGTGACCAGCACGTTCGACGGCTTGATGTCGCGGTGCACCACCAGGTTGGTATGGGCGTGCGCGACCGCGGCCAGAACGTCGAGAAAGAGCAGAAGGCGCGCCGCTACTTCGAGCTGGCGCGTATCGCAGTACCGCACGATGTCCTCGCCCTCGACGTATTCGAGAATCAGATAAGGCTGGCCGGACGGCGTAACGCCCGCGTCCAGGAGTTGGGCGATGTGGGGATGGGCGAGGCGGGCGAGGATGGTGCCTTCCCGTTTGAATCGTTCCTCGCCGCCGAGGCCGGCGAGGGCGATATTGAGAAACTTCACGGCCGCCCGCCGCTCGAACCGGCCGTCGGTGCGCTCGGCCAGCCAGACGCTGCCCATTCCTCCGCGGCCCACGGGCGCGACGAGCGCATAAGCGCCGATCATTTGGCCGCCCAGGCTTTGCGCCGGCGTTATCGGTTGAGGCGCCTCGTCGAGAAAACGTTCGCGGGAGAGCACGTCGTGTTCCTCGAGCAGAGACTTGAGCAGTTCCCCGAGAGCAGGCTTCCCCGCGCAAAGCGCAACCAGCCAGGCGTCGCGTTCCTCCTCGGGCATGGCCAGCGCGCGGTCCAGGTACGGACTCACCTCGCGCCATAATTCGGAATTCAACACGGCCGCGGCTCCTTACGGCGATAATCCGGAGCTGATGCTTCGATGCAAATAGATGCGCGCCTTCTGCCACATCCGCTGCACAGTGCGTTCGGAGACGCCTCGCATGGCGGCGATCTCGGCGAAGGAGAAGCCGCAGAAAAACTTGAGATCGACCACCTCGGCGAGCGCGGGTTCGGCTTTGGCCAGCTCGTCCAGCGCTTCACCGATGCGCGCGAGTTCCTGGCTGTCGACGGCATTTTCAGCGACATCGGGGCCAATGGAAGTGATCTCAAACTGGCCGCCGCGTTTCTGCGCCAGCCGGACGCGGGCGTGATCGATGATCAGCCCTCGCATCACGCGCGCTGTGTAGCCCATGAAGCGCGCCTCATCGGGAAATGAGGCGCCACCGCGTCCCGCCATTTCGAGGTAGGCCTGGTGTAAGAGGGTAGTCGCGCTGATACTGACCGCGTAGCCGTGGCGAGCGAGTTCCCGTTTGGCCAGCCGATGCAGCTCGGCATACAACGTCTCGAAGAGCGCCTCGGATGCACCATCTTCCCCCCGTTCTGTAGCGTCGACTAGCGACTCGATCGCGCGTTCCACAGATTGTTTCTCCGTGACCGTGGACTCGATTGCGCACAGTCTCTCATACCGACTGTTACCCGTCAACCGGAGCAGTGATCGTTGAGACCGTTCAACCGCGGCCCGACACGCAGAGGGGGCTAATTCCCGCCGTAGAAGATATCGGGCGGCCCGCCGCTCGAACCGCTCCGGGAAACACCATTGAACTTTACGAAAGCGTTGTCGAGGACCAGCGGGTCGCCGATGGCGGCTTCGATGCGCGCGTTCTGGAACACCACATCCCTGGCGTCCTGCACCAGGAAGCCGCGCGTGGTTTGGAACTTTACATTCGTGAAGGTGATGGCGTTGGCCATCTGTTCGGGAAGCCCGAGAATGCGGCCGGCAACGGGCGAACCGGTGACCGTGAGGTTCGTGACGCGGATGTCGTGGAAATTGGGAATGTACTCGGTCTGGCCGGGCTCGGCCTTGCGCGGGCCGACGTCGGTGGCGAGGCCCGCATTGCCGTTATACAGCATGTTGATATCGAAAGGACGCCGGACGTATTTCATCACGATATCGGAATAGCGGATATCGTGGACTTCACCGCCGCCGCCGCGATAGGACTTGATGCGCAGGCCGTTGTCGGTGCTATTGAAGGTGCAGCGGCGCACGATGACATGACTGAAGCCGTTGCGCGTGCCGCTGCCGATGGAGATGCCGTGGCCGTGAAGGCAGGTGAGGTCCTCAATGAGGATGTCGTGGCCGCCGTTTTTGAGCGCGACGTTGTCGTCGCCGACGTCCAGCTCGCATTTGCGGATGACGATGCGCTCGCCGCCGGGATCGATCGCGTCGGTGTTGGGCGAGTCGCTCGGCGCGACAATGTGCAGGTTCTCCAGGGTGATGTCCTGGCCGCTGGGCGCGAGGTGGAAGGATGGAGAATTGGTGAGCGTGATGCCATCGACGTGCAGGCGTTGGACTCCAGTCATCGCGACGAGCATGGGACGGGGAACGACGCCGTGCCCCGGTAAGTAGCGCCGACCCGCCTTACCGTCCCACAACCAGAACATGGCGCCCGAGCCATCGATGGTGCCGGAGCCTGTGATCGCGAGATCGGTCGTGCCCGGCGGGCAGGAAATGAGCGGCGCCGGGCGGCCCATCGCACCCCGCCCGCGGGCCGGCGGAGTGGGTGACCCTTTGGCCGGATCGGGGATGCCGTACTCTTCGAAGGTGTCGGGAGCCTTGATGATCGCCCCCGGATTGAGATGCAGGTCCATGTGGCTGGTGAGAGTGAAGGGGAGGGTCTTGTAGACGCCGGCGGCCACGATCAGATGGCCGCCACCCGCCCCTTTGACAGCTGCCACGGCCTTCTGGAACGCTTCCGTATTCAGCGTTTTGCCGTCTCCAACAGCGCCGTAATCGGCGAAGTTGAACCTGGCTGGGGGAATGACGGGAAGTGCGGCCACGATTTCGTCGCGCGGCACCGTCTTCGCTTGAGGTGCGGCGGTAAGCGGTCTGGAAGGAAAGGAAGCGAGCCAGACGGCGACTGTCACGGCCTGCAAGCCAAGCAGGCATTGGAAGGATCTGCGAGTTACCGTTGTCACGCGGCCGATGGTATCAGGAATAGGTCGCGCGAAAAAGGGGTGGGCCGGTGCGTTCAGCCGCTGAACCGCGAATCATCTGCCACGGCCCCGCGCCGCAAGCGCCGCCGCGGCATCGTCCAGTTCCTTCTCGGTGGGGAAACGAGTAAAGGTGCGGTCGACCGGTTTGTCGCGAAGGTACTTATCGAAGAAGTCCATCATGGCGGTCCAATCTTCGGTTGTGAACGCGTGCCCATGATCGGCATAGTTCACGCCCAGGTGATCGACGGCTCCGAACAATGCATACGCCGGGCGCGCTCCGAGGAACGACTGGTGCACGGCTTCCGGCAGCGAGATGGTGTCCGTCATCCCCTCCAGCGCGATGAAGGGACGCGGCGCACAGAGCGCGAGAAACCAGTGCTCATCGAACGGCAGTTTCTCGCGCTGGCCCCAGAACTGGTGCAGGTTCGGGGAAAACCAGTTGGGATACTTCTTCTGCATGATGTCCAGGGTTTCGCTTTTGCGCGGTCCGGCAAAGCGGTAGGCCCCAATGCCGCCGCCTCCCGTCACCACGGGCGCTCCCATCAGCCGCTCGTCGAACGCGGCCGCGACCATGGACGATTTTCCGTTGCGCGACGCCCCGGTGATGATCAATTTCTTCGCGTCGATCGCAGAGTCGTGCTCCAGGTAATCCGCCACGCGCGACGCGCCCCACGCCCATCCCGCCAGGATGCCCCAATCGTAGCCGGGGTAGGCCGGATAGAAGCGCGTGGTGCGGAACGCCCAACTGCCATCGGCGTTGCGCAGCGTGGTGTCTTCGGCGCAGTCGTTGGGGTTGAACACCACCAGGGCGTAACCGCGGCGGAATACGTCGGCGCGCTGGCTCGCCATTCCTTGCGCTGTGGGCGGTCCGAATCCGCGCCCTCCGCGGCCTGGAGCGGGCGCGGCCGATTCCGGCGCAGGCGGCCGGCCGACTATCAGCAGCACGTCTTCTCCGCGACCCTGGTTCGGCCCTGGCGGAAGCCGGGGCAGAGTGGGCGCTCCGGGAGGGGTGCCGCCCTGTAGAATGATCGCCGGAAACGGACCGCCGTTCGCCGGGGTGAAAATGCCGATATTGAGAAACAGCTTCTCTTCGGGGCCGAAGGTCAGGTGTACCAGGCGATAGCGAACCGAGCCATCCAGCACCAGCTCCGATTGCAGTTCTTTCCCTTTGACGTTGCCGGGCGGCGGAGGCATCTGGCCAACGGCATAGTAGGCCAGGATCCGCTTCATCTCCTGGCGGCGTTTCTCCCATTGCGCGCGCGTGGTAACCCTGGCGCCGTCATTCATCAGCAGGACGTCAGGCATCTCTTTGCGGACGGGGAGGCGATCGACTCCGGGCATGTTGCCGAGAGGGCCCTCAATCGGCGGAATCGGGATCTCGCGCGGATCTGGTCCCGACGCCGCGGGAGTCTGCGCCATCGCCGGATTCGAAGCCGTCCAAATTCCGAGGTACACCGCCGCGAGCAGCAGGCCGCGGATCCAGTGTTGCAATGTCATCTTGGTCGCCTCCGCTTTCGCCCACTCAGTGTAACGCCAAAACAGCGAGGCGCCTCCGGAGTTGGGGAGACGCCAGCGGATATACTGTGAGGGGCGAGGCGGCCGAACCGGCACCCCGCGGATGGCGTTGTCGCGTCGGGCAACCCGTGAAAGGCAAGCTACGCACATGCGCAGAAGGGTTCCGATCCTACCGGTGTTGCTCCTCTCTTCGGCCGCGATCGCGACGCCGGCCCGTGCCCAGGACTCCAATGGCCCGTCTCCCATCGGGTTCCTCGACACCTCGAAATATTCCTACGATTACCTGGTGGACGGCTCCCTGTCGCGGGACGATCCGGCCAACCGGCAATTCCGCACCCTACAGGCTGCCTATGCCGCCGCTCCCGAAGGCACGGCGGACAAGCCGACGGTGATCGGCATCAAGCCGGACATCTATCGCATCACCGGCGGCGCCACGACTCCGGGCCTCGCCATCACCAAGAACTACCTCACCCTGGTGGGACTCACGAACGATCATCGCAACGTCGTGCTGGCGGACAATCGCGGCAACCAGCAAGGCGCCAATAATAACGGATACGTCATCGTGGTCAATGCCACGGGCTTTTCCGCGATCAATCTCACCTTTCTGAATTACTGCAACGTCGACTATGAATATCCCGGCGACCCGAGCAGGAATCTCAAAGCGCGATCCGATGTCATCACGCAGGCAGTAGCGCTGCAGGCTTCCGGCGACAAACATGTCTACGATCACGTCGCGTTCCTGAGCAGGCTCGACACTACGTTCATCCAGACCACCCGTGCCTACTTCAAGAACGTATTTATCGAGGGCACCGACGACTTCATCGGCGGTGGAACCATCAGCGTTTGGGACAACAGCGTAATTTATTTTCCGACCGGCTCCGGTGTTCCGACGGTATCGGGAACCGTTTTCATGGACTCGAAGTTCATTGTGCCTCCGGGCGGCACGATGCAGATCTACAAGAGCCCCGCACGTCCGGCGGCATTGATTCGATGCACGTTGCCCGTCAACAAAGGCCAGTCGGTGGCGTGGGTCCGCGGAGTGGCCCGGCCGCGGCCGAATTTGTATTCGCTCACCTATCGCAACAAAGACGCCGACGGCAACCCGGCGGTGATCGCCGACGGTTCCAAGGGGCCCGTTACTTTTACGTTATCGAGAGAATTGTCGGACCAGGAACTGCGGGCATTTAACGCCTGGAACCTCCTGCGGGCGACGCCCACCGGGGCGGCGGACGATTGGGATCCCGCGGGGGCCAGGGCGCAGTACGAAGGTCAGGGACAGGGAAGCCTGGTCTATCGAATGGCGATGACGGGAGGCTCACCGAACATCATCACCGGCCGGGCGGGAGCGACGATTGCCGCGACCGTATCGCCGGCAAGAGCGGAGCAGATCATAACCTGGTCGACATCTTCCGGCCTGGTATCGCTATCCAATACAGTGGGCCGCAGCACGGTTGTGACCGGCCGCAACACAACCGGCAGCGCGCAGTACGTACCTGTGAAGGCCACGGCCGCCAACGGTTTCTACGCGACCGCGTGGGTCTATGTGCAGCCGGCATACGTAGATCCTCCGGGGTTGATTTCGCCGCCGGTGTTGGGCGCTCCCTCGAATGGTACCGTGAGCCTGTCTTATCGCTTGCACAACCCGGCGGATCACGCGGATCAATCGATCATCACGTGGTTCAGTTGCGAAGCACCCGCCTGCGCCAGTCCGCGGACCGTGGCTGTCAGCCGGGGTGACGCACCTCTGGCCGTGTACACGCTGACGCCGGGCGATGTGGGGAAGTATCTCCGGGCGGCGATCGAGCCGAAGCTGGAGTTCAGCGACCCCGGACCCGCCGTCGCGGCTACTGCCGAAGCGCCCACGCCGAAATCCGCCGTCACATCTTCCACCGTGTCTCCGAACTTCAGAAACTTCGCGACCACTGTCAACGACTCGTACGTCAGCGGTTACTGGACCGTCCTGGGCTCGTGGACATCGGTGGCCGGCAGCGCTTTCGTCAATGGCTACGGCGTGCGCGCCGCGTCGGCGGGTTCCGCGCTTCTGTACCAGCAGGACGCTCCTGCGGGCGACATGCGGATCGATGTCGTCATGTCTCCGGAAAAAACGGAGGGCCAGGGATTCGGAATGCCCGGTTCCGCTGCGGATGGCAACACGCAGAACGCGGACATCTATATTAAGTACGATCCGCGCACGCAGACCGGATATTCGCTGCGGTGGTGGCGAACCACTCAGTCGGCGCACAAATGCATGTTCCAGCTATACCGGCACACGCACGGCGTGGGCGCGCCCGCGAGCCCGGTACAAGTGTTGACCGGCGTATTCAAGCCAAATACCTATATGACTCTTTCCATTGCCGGCTCCACGTTTACCGTCCAGGCTCATAACGATGTGGACAGCGAGACCCTATCGCTTTCGGCAAACGTGCCCGCGAACGCTTACGGCGGGGCCGGGATTCGCTGGTCGGGATCGGCTCCGATCGGAAACAGCAACGTCATCAGCACCTTCCGGATCAGCTATCCGGGTGTTCCGTAATCGTGGAAAGAAACCCTATGCCCTCCAGCCATTGGACTCGCAGAAAATTCCTCGCCCTCACGGGAACGGGCGCGGCAAGCGCGTCGCTGTATGCCGCACCCGCTCCCGCGGCGCCTCCGCCCGCCGGTGCGAAATCGCTTGCCGGGCGGTGGCGCTTTGCCCTCGACCGCGACGATGCCGGCGGCAAATCCGGCTGGTTTGCGAAGGAGCTTGGCGGCGGCGAGAGCATCCTGCTACCAGGCATCCTGCAGACCCAGGGCTACGGGGACGAGATCGCCGCCGACACCCAGTTCGTCGCCGCGCTGCCGCGCGATATGCGCTGGTATCTGCTACCGCAATACCAGGCCTATACGAAGCCGGGACATGTGGAGGTGCCATACCTTTCTCAGCCGGTGCGGCACTACCTCGGCGTCGCGTGGTATCAGCGGGAGATCGACATTCCGGCGACATGGAGCGGGAAGCGCGTCGCGCTCCTCCTCGAGCGCACGCGCTGGCGGACGGATGTCTATGTCGATGAACGGCTCGCCGGAAGCAATCGTTCGCTGGTAGCGCCGCACGAGTTCGAACTCGGCATGCTGAGCCCGGGAAGACACCGGCTGTCGGTTCGGATCGACAACCGTATGCTGCAGCCGCCTTATCGTCCGGACGGCCACTCCGTCTCGGATGCCGAGGGCAGCACATGGAACGGTATCGCGGGCCGCATTGAACTTTCGGCCACCTCGCCGGTGTGGATCGACGATGCGCAGGTCTACCCGAATGTTGCGAACAAGTCGGCGCAAATCCGCGTCCGGATCGGCAATCTTACGGGCCGTTCCGGTGAAGGCACTTTGCGCGCGGGGAGCGTGTCCGCGGCGGTCCACTGGAACCAGGACGGCGGAGAGGCGGCGCTCGATGTTCCGCTTCCGGATGCAGCCCCGTGGTCGGAGTTCGAGCCCGCGCTGCAGCGCCTCACGGTGTCGCTCTCCCGGCCGAACGCCGAAGACAGCCGCCACCTCAGTTTCGGCCTGCGCGAAATCAGGACGGACGGCAAACAGATCCTGCTCAATGGCGAGCTCTTCCACTTTCGCGCCACACACGATGGCGGCGGTTTCCCGTTGACCGGCTACCCCGCCACCGATGTCGCCACCTGGAAGCGCATTCTCGGAATCTGCAAGGAGTGGGGCCTGAACGGCATGCGCTTTCACTCCTGGTGCCCGCCGGGAGCGGCTTTCACCGCAGCCGACGAGATCGGCTTTTATCTCCACCCGGAGTGCGGCATGTGGAATTCGTTCGACGCGGAACGCAAGATGCTTGGCATCCTGAACGATGAGACGGCCGCGCTGCTCAAAGCCTATGGCAATCATCCATCGTTGGTTTTGTTGGGCGCTACCAACGAGCCGGCGGGACATTACGCGGAGCAGCTTCCGGAGTGGGACAGGAAATGGCGCGAAGCCGACCCGCGGAGGCTGTATTCCGACGGGACCGGCCGGTGGGCTCCGGCTCCAGGCGGACCAGGCACGCCGTTCGCAGCCTCCTTTCTGGTGACAGGCGCGCGCGGTCCGCGCGGCTGGTTCGGCGGGGACTATGAGGAAATGTTGAATCGCTTCACGCGGGGCGCGACGGTACCGTGCATCGGGCATGAGGTGGGGCAGTGGTGCGCGTATCCCAACTTTTCGGTGATCGATAAGTTCAGCGGCGAGCGGCCGCGGTACGCGGCTTTTGCCGAGGGCATCGGCACGGGCAAGACGCCGTATATGTATCCGGGCAATTACCTCATCATGCGCGATTCGGCGAGGGAGCACGGCCTCCTCGCGCGCAACCGGGAGTTCGCTCTTGCCTCCGGGCGCTTTCAGGTGGCCTGCTACAAAGAGGAGATCGAAGCCAGCCTGCGAACGGCATCTTACTCCGGTTACGAACTCCTGGACCTGCATGACTACCTGGGACAGGGAGGCGCACTGATCGGCATGCTCGATGCATTTTGGGAATCGAAGGGGTATGTCACACCGGACGAGTTTCGCCAGTTCAACAACTCCACGGTTCCGCTGGCGCGCCTTCGCGATCGAACGCTCACCGCCAATCAGCCGTTTCGTGTAGACGTGGAACTGGCGCACTTCGGTGCTCAGCCTCTGGCTTCGGTGACGCCCGTGTGGCGCATCGCGGACGGCGCGGGAAAGGCGGTCGCGACAGGTGCGCTGCCGGCGCGCCCCGTGCCACGCGGGAAGAATCTGCCGCTGGGCACAATTTCGACGGATCTGGCCGGACTGCGCGCGCCCGCAGTCTACAGGCTGGTGGTGGAACTCCAGGGCACGCCATTTCGCAACGAGTGGAACTTTTGGCTCTATCCCGCGCAGGTGGAGACTGCGGCTCCACAGGGTGTGCTGGTGACGGACTCGTGGGAGGAGGCGAAGGCAGCTCTGGGCTCCGGCAAGCGCGTGCTGCTCCTCTCCGGCGCTCCCGCGAAGCCTTCTCCAGATCTGGCGTTGACGACTACGCCGATCTTCTGGAACCGGCTTATGAACCCGAATCGCACCTGGATGCTCGGCCTGTGGTGCAAGAAGGATCATCCCGCGCTGGCAGGCTTCCCCACGGCGGAGAATTGCGACTGGCAGTGGGCGGACCTGCTGCCCCAGACCGTCGCGATGAACGTCGGTTCGCTGCCGGAGGCGCTCGAGCCGCTCGTACAACCGATTGACGATTGGAACCGCAACCTCAAACTCGCCATGTTGTTCGAGTGCGAGGTAGGCGCGGGCCGCTTGATGGTCACGTCGTTCCACCTTTCGGAGGCGGATTTAGCCGGGCACGCCGGCGCGCCCTCTCTGCGAAAGTCGGTGCTCGATTACATGGCCTCTCCGCGGTTCCGGCCGGCCGTTGCGATCTCCGCGGAGAGCCTCGATGCCTGGATACCGGCGCGCTACACGGCTCCCGCGAACAGCGTTACGCCGGCGAAATCGCCGGATGTGGTCGACCCCGGCCAGTTGAAAAAGGGCAAGTAACATTAGCGGCAGAGATAAGATGGAGTCTCACAATCCATGGAGAAACGGCTTGGCCCCCGTGCCGCGATCGGAACCTGGGCGCTGCTCTTCTTCGCGACTCTGATCGCCTACTTACCGGCTCTTCGCGGCGGCCTGCTCTGGGACGACGAGTACCACGTCACCGGACCTGAGCTGCATTCGTTCCACGGTCTTTGGCGCATCTGGTTCGAACCCGGCGCCACGCAGCAATACTACCCGCTCTTGCATAGCGCCTTCTGGGTCGAGCATCGCATCTGGGGAAACTCGGTGCTCGGCTATCACCTGGTGAATGTCGTTCTCCACGCGACGGCGGCGTTTCTGCTGATCGTGATTCTGCGGCGCCTCTCGCTCCCGGGCGCATGGCTCGCCGGTTTTCTCTTTGCGCTCCACCCGATCTGCGTGGAAGCCGTGGCCTGGATCTCCGAGCAGAAGAGCACGCTTTCCGGCGTCTTCTATCTCTGCGCGGCGCTGGTCTATTTGCAATTCGACCAGACGCGCTCCCGGAGGAAATACGCTCTCGCCACGGGACTGTTTGTGCTGGCCCTGCTTTCCAAAACGGTCACCGCCACTTTGCCGGCGGCGTTACTGGTAGTCTTTTGGTGGAAGCGCGGGCGAATCGAGTGGCGGCGCGACGTCCGGCCCTTGGCGCCATGGCTCGCATTGGGCGCATGCGCGGGAATGTTCACGGCCTGGATGGAGAGAACCTCGATCGGCGCACAGGGTCCGGACTTCGCGCTGACGCCGGCGGCGCGGTTCCTGCTGGCCGGCCGCGCCCTCTGGTTTTACGCAGGCAAAGTGCTGTGGCCCGCCGGCCTGATGTTCACTTACCCGCGTTGGACATTGGACGCGCGGGAATGGTGGCAATACCTGTTCCCGCTCGGTGTCCTGGCGTTTGCGGCCGCGCTGTGGGTGACGGCGCGCCGCCGCCGCGGACCATTGGCTGCTTTTCTCTTTTTCGCAGGAACGCTCTTTCCGGTGCTCGGCTTCTTGAATGTGTATCCGTTTCTGTTCTCATTTGTTGCCGACCACTTCCAGTACCTCGCCTGCGTGGGGATTATCGTACCGGCCGCCTGGGCCTTGTCACTGGCTGCCGGGCGGGTTTGGCCTGGGCCTTCGCCGCTTCCGCGAATCTGTGCCGCGCTATTCCTGGCGGTTCTGGGCGTATTGACCTGGCGCCAGAGCGTCATGTACCGGGATGCCGAGACGCTCTACCGCGCCACTCTCGCGGGCAACCCATCCAGTTGGATGGCACACGAGAATCTGTGCGCGATCCTGTTATTGAAACCCGGCGGGCTGGTGGATGCCATTACCGAATGTCAAGCTGCCCTGCGAATCCGGCCCGATACCGCGGAAGCGCACAACAACCTGGGCAGCGCCTGGGCGCAAATGCCGGAGCGGCTGCAGGATGCCGTCGCCGAGTTTCGAGCGGCCCTGGCCGTCAAACCACAGTTCGCGGAGGCGCACTTCAATCTGGCGAATGCCCTGGTGCGGGTCCCGGGCGAAGAGCCCGAGGCGATTGCTCAGTATGAAGCCGCTCTGCGAATCCGTCCGGCATATGTAGAGGCGCGCATGAACTTCGGCACGCTTCTATTGCGAACCCCGGGCCGGCTGGCCGATGCGATCGCGCAGTATCGCGCGGTGCTGCGACTCGATCCGAATCTCGCGGAGGCCCACAATAACCTGGGCAGCGCACTGGCGCAGATTCCCGGACACCTCCCGGATGCGATTGCCGAGTACAGGGCGGCACTCGCATTGGGTCCACGCTATGCCAAGGCGCACAACAACCTGGGCAGCCTGCTGGCACAGATCCCCGGGCGATTGCCGGACGCGATTGGGGAGTATCAGGACGCCGTGCGGGCAAATCCCACATACGCCGATGCCCATTACAACCTGGGAGTGGCGCTGGCCAAAGCCGGCAGCACGCCGGAGGCGATTGCCGAATTCGAGACCACCCTCCGCCTGGATCCGAATTCGGCGAAAGCGCACTATAACCTCGCGGTTCTTCTTGCCCGCACTCCAGGCCGATTGCCGGAGGCGCTCGTGCACTTCGATTCCGCCTTGCGGATTCGCCCCGACCCGGACCTGCAGCGCATGGTGGACCGCATGCGAGCCGCCCAAAAGTAAGTCGCCTTTTCCATTCGGCTCCTCCTTCCTGCCTCTGGTCTTCTGCTATTTAAGACCAACAGATCAAATAGTTTGACACTCGCGGTGAAAGCTGATAGCATCCTCGCCAAGGTTTTTGGAGGTTGTCTATGTCGCGCCTCGCCGTCATACTTGTTGCTTTTGCGTGCCTGCTTTCGGCACAGGAATTTCGCTCGACGTTGACTGGCAGAGTGACCGATCCCACCGGCGCCGTCGTCGCCGGGGCAAAGATCGATGCCATCGAACAGAACACCAACACCAGATACGAAACCGTCAGCAATACCGACGGCCTTTACACGTTCCCGCTTCTTTTGCAGGGCACCTATGAACTCACCGCGGAAGTGAAAGGGTTCAAGAAATACTCGCAGAGCGGGATTGTGATCGGCACCGACGTGCGCGTTTCGCAGAATATCCTTCTCTCAGTGGGTGAGATGACCGATTCGGTCACCATCAGCAGCGATGCGCCGCCACTCGAAACCGTGAAGGCATCGATGGGACAGGTGATCACCACGCACGAACTGGAGAATCTCCCGCTGGACGGCCATACCGCGCTGGACGTGGAGTTCTTCGGCTTCGGCGTAGTGAATCAGTCGAATCGCGACTCCAACGGGCCGGCTTCGCAGGGAGGACTCGCGACGTTATCCATGGGCGGCGCACCTTCCGGAGCGAACGAATACCTGCTGGACGGCGTTCCCAATATCGGAACCCAGGGAACCACGGCGCGGCGTCCGGCGTTTCTGCCGCCGCCGGACGGCGTGGCCGAAGTGAAGACCGAGGCATTCAACATGGATGCGGCCGCCGGAGGAGCCGGAGGCGGCACCATCGAGATGGTGACGAAGGGCGGGACCAATGGACTGCATGGCGCGCTTTCCGATTACTACAATAATTCGGCGCTACAAGCCACGGACTTCTTCGTCAACGCCAATCCCGGCGCAAGCAAGTCCGTCACCAGTTCCCAGCAATGGGCGCTGGCCGTGGGCGGCCCGGTAATCATTCCCAAGGTGTTCAATGGGAAGAATAAATTGTTCTGGTTCTTCGCTTATGAGGGCGAAACCAGCAATGGTCCCACCGAGGCTACCGGCACTGTTCCTACCGCGGCTGAGCGCACCGGCGACTTCTCGCACTTACTCTCGCTCAACACCACCTCGAAGAACTATACTCTGTACGACCCCAATACCGGCATTCTGACGGGCAGCACGATCAACCGCACGCCGTTTCCGGGCAACATCATTCCGTCGAACCGGCTCAACCCCATCGCCGTCAATTTTCTGAACACGTACGTTCCCTTGCCCAACCAGCCTGGGGTCTACGACGACACGAACAACTACGGCACCTCCGAGGCGGTCAAGAATCCATACCATTTCTTCTCGGGCCGATCCGATGTCAATCTGGGGGTGCGCGACAAAATCAGCATCATGGGGCGGCAGAGCCTCTATCTGCAGTATGACAACGATATCTTCCATAACCTGGCATACCTGAACCATGGACTGGGGCGCGATATCTGGGGCGCCGCGGTCGACGAGGTCCACACGTTCTCATCCACGTTTGTGGGCGACCTGCGCGTCGGCTTCACCCGGTACGACGCCTACTATTTTCAGGCCAGCACCGGGCAGTGGCCCGATTTGCAGACTCCCGCCGGCGGATACAATCCTACGGATCTCGGATTCCCGTCATACATTGCGGCGAACGCCAACGTGCTCCAGATGCCCGTCTTCACGGCCTCCGACGGCTACACATTGAACGGCAACAATAGCGGGCACTACACCAACCAGCCGTATAACGTGTACCAGGCATTTAACAGCTACACGAAGATCACCGGCCAGCACACGATCAAGTTCGGCGGCGAGATCCGCCTGCAGGACTTCACCAACATCAACTGGGCAAATTCGACCGGCACTTATACCTTCGATACCGGCACGTGGGTCAAGGCGAACAGCGGCAGCGCTTCCGCCCCTACGCTCGGTGGGTCGATGGCGCAATTCCTTCTGGGTCTGCCCACCAGCGGCAGTTATCCCATCAATGCCGAGTCCAAAGCCGACGCCTACTACGATGCATTGTTCATCCAGGACGATTGGCACATCCGGCCGAATATCACGCTAAACCTTGGGCTGCGCTGGGAAAAGGCGACGCCTTCCACCGAGAGCCACAACCGGCAGACCATCGGTTTCGATTTCAATGCCACGAACCAGGTGACACAGGCGGCGGAAGCGGCATACGCCAAGGGGCCGCTATCGCAGCTTCCGGTGAGCCAGTTCCTTCCCACCGGAGGATTGCTCTTTGCTTCGTCCGGCAATCGCGATCCCTATACGACATCCAATAAGGAATTCGCTCCCCGGATCGGCATTGCATGGCTGCCCGGCGTGCTGCACAACCGCACGGTGGTCCGTTCGGGAGTCGGCATTTTCTACGTCAACCTCGGAACCGTAACTCCGAACCAACCGGGGTTCAGCCAGTCGACGACGTATGTCACTACCAATAACAGCTATCTGACTCCCGCCACGACACTCAGTAATCCGTTCCCCAGTGGAATTCTGGCGCCCAGCGGGAGTTCTCTCGGCGTGAATACCTACCTGGGCCAGAGTGTTACGGTTTTCAATCCGCACTATCTGCCCCAATACAATCTGCGCTGGAACTTAGACGTGCAGCACCAGCTTTCGCAGAACCTGACTCTGGAAGTCGGCTACATCGGGAACCATTCAGTCCACAATCCCACCAGTTACAATTTCGGTTCTCTGCCGGCGCAGTATCTGAGCACGTCGCCGTTTCGCGATAACGCTACGATCAGCGCGCTGGCCGCGATCGTCACCAATCCGTTCGCCGGACTGCTACCCGGCCAAAGCCTGAACGGCAGCACCACGTCGGTTTCGAATCTGCTCAAGCCGTATCCGGAGTTCTCGGGCGTCACCGTGTCTAACATCGGCAACGGAAGTTCTTACTTCGACCAGCTCGCCATCCGGCTCAACAAGCGATTCGCGAATGGAATGCAACTGTTCCTGAACTATTCGCACTCGCGGCTGATGGAAAAAGATACTTACCCGAACGCCGGATCATGGGCCTTTGAAAAGCGCGTGGCTACCGATGACCGGCCCGAGAACCTGACAATCAGCGGCCTGTATGATTTCCCAGTCGGAAGAGGCAAACATTTTCTGGCGAACGGCAACAAAGTGCTGGTGTTCATTGTCGGCAACTGGCAGTTGGGCGGCACTTACACCTATTTCCCGGGCGCGCCGCTGTCATGGGGCAACCTGATCTATCTGGGTGCGCCTCTCAATTACCAGGCTAACCTTCCCAACGCCCCTTCGTTCAACACGTCGGCGTTCAACACGGTTTCCAGCCAGCAGCTCTCCAATAACTTTCGGACCTTCCCCACGCAGTTCAATAATCTGCGCATTGACAGCATGAATAACTTCAATGCGAATCTGACAAAGACCTTCGTGGTCCACGAGAATCTCAAGGTGGAGTTTCGGGCGGAATCCTTCAACCTGACTAACCGGGTTGTTTTCGGATCGCCGAGCCTGTCGGCTACGAGTTCGACCTTCGGCTACATCACGACCGATACCAACTCGCCGCGCGCCATCCAGTTGGCGTTGCGGGTGACCTTCTGAGGGGACGGCTTGTGGCGGGTGGTGCCGTGGCCGCCCCACGACTGGCCCTGATGACGACCGGCGGCGCGCGACGCAGCTGGAGCGGTAACGGCCACTACGGAAGCGGTACTGTTCCGGCCCCGGCGTTGCGTCGAATCGCAGTAGGATATCCTCATGAGACGACGGGAATTCCTTACGGCGGCCGCAGCCGTCACCGCGATGCAGGCCCAGGAGGCGGACGCCATCGTCGTCGATCCCCAGCCGCTTTTCGCGATCTCGCCGCTGCTCTACATGCAATTCATGGAGCCGCTTGGCACCACGGACTGTGCCGTTGAAGCTTCGTGGGACTACAATGCGGACGACTGGCGCAGCGATTTTGTTGCCCTCACACGCGATCTGGCGCCCGGAGCAATCCGCTTCGGCGGGCTGTTCAGCCGCTATTACCACTGGCGGGAAGGCATCGGCCCGGCAGACCGGCGGCCCTCCATGCGGAATTACGTTTGGGGCGGCAAAGAGACGAATCGGGTGGGAACGCACGAGTTCGTCGATTTTTGCCGGCGCGTGGGTGCGGAGCCGTTTTACTGCGTGAATTTCCTGAGCGACGGCGTGACCCGTTACGGCAGTCGGACAGCCGGTGCGCAGGAAGCAGCCGATTGGGTCTCGTACGCGAACGATCCGGATCACCCCGAGCGGCGGGCGAATGGCGCTCCGTCGCCTTTGAATCTCAAGCTTTGGGAGATCGGTAACGAGACATCCTACGGAACAGCGACGTTCTCCAAAGAGGACGCAATTGCGCACACGGTCGAGTTCAGCCGCGCGATGAAGGGGCGAGACCCTTCGATCGCTCTGATTGGCTGGGGCGATCGCGGGCGGGATGGAAAGCTCTGGGCGCCCGATATGCAGAAGCAGGCGGGCGAGTACTTGAGCTACATTGCGATCCACATGATGGGGCAGACGCCCAGGCGGCCGGACACAGTGCTCAAGGGACTGCGATACCAAAGAGATCCGCAGCGCGCCTGGGAAGAACTGATCGATCTGGCCGGGGTGGTGGAGCGGCGCGTTCTGGAAATTGAACAGGCCTGCACGGGGGCGATTGCGATTACGGAGGGGCATCTCAGTCTCTCCCCCTCCAACGCCAATCCGATCTTGCACGAGTGGCTTTCGGCGGTATATCACGCGCGGTCGATGAACATCTACCAGCGCCACGGCGCGCGCGTCAAGATCGCGACGGCGGCGGATTTTCAGGGCAACCGCTGGACCAATACAGCCGTGATGCTGCCGACGCCTCGGGCCGCCTTTCTCACGCCGGCCGGCTCGATCGCACGCTTGTTCAAACGGCATAACGGCTCGAACGCCGTGGCCGTGCAAAAGGCGCCGCCCGACCTGGACATTGCAGCGAGCCGCACGAATGACCGGCTGTACCTGCACGTTGCCAACCTGAGATACACCGGCTCGGTGGAGGCGACGTTTCCAGGCACAACGGGCGGACGCGTCTTTGAGATTGCGCCTCAGGACCTGCGGAGCTACGTCAACCAGGATCAGCCGGACGTTTTTCTTCCCCGCGAGGCGGCGATGCAGGGTTCGTCATGGCGTTTTCCGGCGGGATCCGTATCCGCGGTGGAACTCGAGCTTGCGTAATTCGAGCGTGGCTGCAGCGGGGCCACGGCGGAGTCCGGCTGCATCCGCGAAGGCTTATTTTCCGGGCTTGGGCGCTCGCGCGGCGTCTCCCAACTGCTGCTTCAGAAGCGCGATGAACTGCTGGCGCTGTTGGGGGGTCATGCGGTCGATCGCCTTGGCCAGCTTCTTTCGCTGTTTACCGGACATCTGCTTCATCAGCGATGCCAGCCGTGCCTGCTGATCCGGCGTCAAGGTCGCAGGGCGGGTGGGCCTCACGGGCGCGGAGGTTTTCCTGGGCGGCGGCGGGACGGGCGTCATCCCCGGCCGCCCCATGGAAATCTGCGCGATCGCCGGAAGCGCGCACAACGCCATCAACATGGACACAATCCTGGCGGTGGACATACCTGGTTCTGAAGGCAACTCGCCGGCCATCTGGCGCGCCAATCCTTTCAAGCGGATACGCGCGCGACGCAGGCGTCATCGTTTTGATACTGCCGCCGGGCGACAATTTCTTGACGCCTTGCTCCTGGCGCGATGAATGATAAAGCAACAGGTTTTCGAATGGGATATGGCGGAAGCCAGTGGGAGTCGAACCCACCTGCGACACAAAGTACCGCACAACGGGTTTGAAGCCCGCGCCCAGCACCAGCCAAGACTGGCTCCCGAGAGCGATTTTAGCAGAAGGGGATGACGGGACCGAACGGCGGTTGGTGCGGATGTTGCTGGGGGGGGCGCCGCAGGGGCAGAGAGGACGAGGCGGCAGAATGGGCAGAAGGAGTTCGTTGCGGGCGAGGAAACGGAACGGGTAAACTGAGAGGAAGCGATCCCTGCAACAATCCCCGGTCGTCTAATGGTAGGACAGCGGCCTTTGGAGCCGTGAATCGTGGTTCGAATCCATGCCGGGGAGCCACGTCTTTAAAATCAATCACTTAGAGATATAGGTTGACGTTTTGTAAAAGTACTCTTACAATTTGGGCATGTCACGCGCCCTTGAAAGCCTAATTCTCTACAAGCGCCACTCCGAAAATTGCGCCGTACATCAGAGCCGCATACCGAAAAAAAAGCGGGAGTTTTGGTTCGAGTGCAATTGCCCGGTATGGATTCGGGGAACCACACCGGCCGGCGATTTCTACCCACGGCAGGCCACCGGACATCGGGACATCCGGCAAGCTGAGGCGATGCGGGACGCCATCCTGAAACAAACCAAAAGCGCCGACCCGAGCGGAAATCTCCCTGTTGCCGAGTGCATCGAAAAATATCTTGCACTCCGCGCCCATGATTTAGATGAGCGAACCCTGTATCAACACAAGCTCGCGCTCGAACGGCTAGCGCGCTACCTTGAATCTCGCGGGGTTCTCTACATCCATCAACTCAAAGCGGATCACCTGGAGGGCTTCAAAACGGACGGACTCCCTAAAGCGATGGCGTCCACGTCGCGCGCTACCACCGATGCGAAAATCCGTTGCTTCCTCCGCATGGCATACCGCCGCGAGTGGACCCAACAGGTGCTCGTAGAGAAAGTGAAGCCGGTACGCGCCGTCTACGAGCAAAAAGAGCCGTACACGGACGATGAGGTAAAGGCCATCCTTGAGCACGCGGGCAAAATGAACGGCGGGACGCACGGGTACGCATCGAAGCCGGCAACATTTCGGCTGTTGCTCGAACTCATGCTCGAAACGGGGATGCGGGTAGGCGATGCGGTCTCGTTTGATCCGAGCAGATTAGAAAAAGGGGAATCGCTTTGGACGTACACTTTTACGCCACAAAAGCGCAAGCGTACCGAAAAGCAAAAGGCTATCGAGGTCTATCTGACGGAAGCGCTGAAAAAGAGAATCGATGATTGCGATTGGCTCTCTCCAAAACTGCCGTTCTGGTACGGGTCCGGTTCCGATCCAGACGCGCTCGCGCAGGCCGTCTACGAGAGAATGCAATCTATCGGCGAGAAAAACGGAATCGCCGATTGCCGGCCGCACCGGTTACGGGACACGTTCGCCGTTAGACGGTTGCTCTCCGGGATGCAACTTGAGGACGTTTCGCGCCTTCTTGGGCACTCTAGCGTTAAGGTCACCGAGACGTATTACGCGAAGTGGGTTTCGTCTCGCAAGCGCCGGCTTGAGCGCTTGGTTTCCGAGTCGCTCATGAACCCGTAGCGCTACACTTTCGGGAATCGAGATAGAGACGTACCGCCGCCTCTCGGTTCCCATCGTCCCTAGGTTCAGCACTCCCGGTTCATGAGCAAACAGACGGATGATTGTATATCGAGAGAATCCCCATAACTCCGCGAGCTCGTTAACCCGATAGTGTTTCTCTGTTGCTGTGCTCATTGCATCGATATCCCGTCAAACCTTATACGCGGGGCTGCGCACCCTGAAGGGGAGTGTAAGGGGCACAACCCCGCAACCGCGCGGGCGTTAGGCCAATACGGACGCGCGGCAAACCTTTTGTTTTAGGCTATAGTACAATTCCAGATATGGCACTCCGATTTCGCCGCCGAATCCGCATTATCCCCGGAGTGAGTCTCAACCTCGGATTACACGGTGCCGGCCTTAGCGTAGGGCCGCGCGGCCTCCATGTGGGCATGAATCGCCGTGGCATGTATTCAAGCGCCGGCATTCCCGGAACGGGGCTGTATGCAGTTCACCACTTCCGCAGGGTGTCCGAAGATCACCCGAGCGTGCAAGGTAATGCAGCGGGGCTTATACTCGGCATCCTGATAGCGGTCGCGGTCTGCCTGGTAGCGTCTGCCGTGGCGCGCGGCTAGCCGCTCAAACGATTCCTGGCAGGGCGTTCGCCTGTGCTGCCTCAAGTGCAGCCTTTGCGGCGTCGAGGTTGGACTTAGCCGCCTGGATACTCGGGGTTGGGAACTGCGTCAGCGCCGGAGTCGCCAGCACGTTTACGAAGATGCCAACTACCATATCCTTCACTGTCGCATAGATCGGATTTCCGCCAGATGTCATAGTCTGCCGGTATTGATCGAGCGAGTTCAATACATCATCCGGCACTGTGAAGTTAGTTGCTGGATTACTGCCATCGTTCCACGTCACTATCGTAGGCATAGTATTCTCCTTAAGTGATAAGCCCATGCCCTGTGGTTGCTTTCAGGGCGTTGTAAAGGTTCTGGCACCACGTCTGCGCGTCCGCTAGCGTCGAAAACGAGGGATTTCCGGGGCCTGTCTGCCTACCGCGCAGCACCTGTAGGCCGTCGATATATGTGCCGTAGCCGCCCCACCCTGAACCCCCGTAGCCCAGCATCTGAATGTGCAAAGGCCCGGCGGCTTCGCCAAGGTTTAGGACCCCACCAGCGGTGTTATCAAGAATCCAGACCGTGAGCGTATTTGACCCGTTGTATATGTTGAAAGAGCCCGGTAGCACCGCGCTCTTCAGGTTCGAGCCGGTCAACTGAACAACAAGCCCGGTGCCGGTGCTAGAGACAGTCATTGAACCGGACGCAGCCAACTGATTAGTGTAAATAGCGCCCGTATACGTCACACCAGCATTCAACACCCATTCGGTGATCCGTGACGTAGTAGCCGATTCGGCCGGCTGCTGTGCGGGTAACTGATGAATCCAGCGCGCACCGTC
>Ga0335085_10003861_pt1 | contig 25415 bp, 29 predicted proteins | sample Lox_Sample_45_FD_206712 | JGI IMG/M metagenome (GOLD analysis project Ga0335085, IMG submission 206712) | Soil microbial communities from Loxahatchee National Wildlife Refuge, Florida, United States - Lox_Sample_4.5 | ecosystem: Environmental > Terrestrial > Soil > Wetlands | place: USA...
GCACCTACCTAGCCAAGGAGGCTTCGTCAGCCCCGCCGGGGTACACCCATCCCTCCATCCTGGGGGGCGAGCATCCGTCGCTGCCGGGTTCGTGGCCGCCGCCGGGGCACCCGTGGCCCCCGCTGCCGGAGCCGGAGGACGGGGCACCGTGGCCCGAAGAACCGTGGCCCGAAGACTGGTTCAGGGACCCGCCCGCGGCGGCGCCGGCCCAGCCCGCGATGACCGCCCCGGCCGAGCCGGCCCGGTTCTCGCCGCGCCGGGTGTCCTGGCCGTGGTGGCTGCTCTGGCCGTGGACCGCGGCGTGGGTCGCGTTGCAGGTGGCGCTCAAGATGAGCGGGCAGTCCTGGCACTTCTTCGCCCAGGGCGGCCAATTGCTGTTCGCCACCGGCCCGGGCAGCGGCCTGGAGCTGTACGCCACCCACCCGGACCTGCAGATCGGCCCGCTGGCGCTGGCCGTGGCCGGCGTGCTCCGGCTGATCGGCCCGAATCAGGGCGAGCTGGCGGCTGTGCTGCTCATGTCGGCCACCGGCCCGGTGGTGCTGTGGGGCGTCTGGCGGCTCCTGCCGGCCAGCGAACGGGCCAGGCAGAACCGGCTATTCCTGGCCGGGCTGTTCTTCCTGCCGGTGTGGACCGAGCTGACCACCCACTTCGCGCACCTCGATGACCTGCTCGCGCTGTGCTTCTCGGTGGCCGCGCTGCACGCGGTGGCCCGGCGCAGCCCCCTGTGGGCCGGGCTGGCCCTGGCCGCGGCGACGGACGCCAAGCCGTGGGCGGCGGCGTTCGTTGTGCTGATCTTCGCACTGCCCCGGCGGCAGTGGCTGGCCGCGCTGGGCGCGTTCACCGGCGGGGTGGCGGTGGCCTGGCTGCCGTTCCTGGCCGCCGACCCGCGGACGCTGTCCTCGGTGGCCCAGTTCACGATCCCGAACAACGCGTCGTCCGCGCTCCGCGTGCTCGGCGTGATGACCCCGCGCACGCCGTGGTGGGACCGGTCGGCCCAGCTGGCCCTGGGGCTCGCGGCGGGCTGCGTGGCGGTGCGCCGCGGCCGCTGGCAGGCGGTGCTGCTGGTCGCGGTGGCCGCGCGGATCATGCTCGACCCTGGCGTGTACGCCTACTACACGGCCGGTGCGCTGCTCGGCACGATCGTGGTGGACCTGGTCATGACCAAATGGCGGTTTCCGTGGGTCACCGCGATCACCGCGTTCCTGCTGTACCTGGCCCGGATGACGCACAAACTGGTCCCGTTCGACCTGCACCAGCTGGGTGTGCTGCGGCTGCTGTTCGCGATCGGCGTGCCGCTGCTGGTGCTGGGCATGCCGGGGTGGTGGATCGCCCGGCGGCGCGGCCGGCACGCCCGGGCTGGCGACCACGTCACGATCATCAGCCCGGTGACCCCGGCGGCGTTAGCGCCCGCGGGCGCCTACCGCGCCAGTCACGAGCTGAGGTAGGCGGTAGCCCGCATCCCGGTGAGCACGGTGGCCGGTACGGTCCCGCTGAGCTGGATCACGGCCACCTTGCCGCCACCAGCGCTGGGCGCCAGCGCGGTGATGACGCCGGTGACCCGGGTCAGCTGGGCCGCCGGGACCGACAGCTTCACCGCCGAGCCGACCCGCAACGCCGCCGGGGATTCCGCCGGGATGGACAGCCTGACCTGGACCGGGCTCGATGTGCGGAGTTCGATCACCGGCAGTTTCCGCCCACCGCCGTGCAGGCTGGCCACGGTGAACGCGGACAGCTGGGTGGCGGCCGGAAGCTGGCCCGGGGCGGGCAGGCCGGCCGGGCTGGCCGCCACGCCGGCCCGGCCGAACACGGCGACCACGGTGCCGGCCATCGGCGCCCTGATGGTCATGGCTGCCTGATCGGCCGCCTGCTGCTCCCGGTCGGTGGCCAGCTGGGCCCGGGCCGCGTTCACGCTGGCGGGCGGCGCCCCGGCCGCGGTCAGCGCGGCCAGGTCGACCTTGTCCGCCACGATCGCCGCCCGGTCGGTGCGCAGCGCGCTGAGCCCACCCGCCGGGGCCATCTCCCGTGCCAGCAACTGGCCCTTCCTGACCACCTGCCCGAGCCGGACCCGGATCCGCGCCACCCGGCCGGCCGCCGCGAAGTTGAGGCTGTCCAGGCTGCTCTGGGTGACCACGCCGGTCAGCGTTTCGTTCTCGGCCGCGGTCAGGATCCGCGGGGCCAGCACGGCCACGCCCACCACCGACACGGCCGCCACCGCGAGCCCGGCCGTCCGCTTCGGTCCCAGGCTCCGGCGGCTACGCCGCCCGCTCCGGTACGGCCGGGCGGCTGGGCGGGGCCGGGGCGGCGGGGGCTCGGGGATATCGTCCAGGTAAGCGTCTGGTTCGGGCTCTCCGGCAAAGCCATCGCCGGCGTCCACTGGCGTCTGCGGTTCGGGGGGACCCCAGTATCCGTCGGGCGGATCTTGGTAGCCGCCCGGGGGATCCTGGTAGTAGGAAGGATCCTGGTAAGCGGAAGGATCCTGGTAGTAGCCGTCCGGGCCGTACGCCTCCTGGCCGGGGGCGGGCTCGTAGTAGGCCGGGTCGTAGTAAGCGGGGTCGTAGGCCGGGTCGGCATATCGGGGGTCTGGGTAGCCAGGCTCGGGATAGGACGGCTCCGGGTAGGGCGTCTCGTAGTACCCCCGGTCCTGACGTGGCGCCGCCCACGGCTGCTGCCGGGAACGCTGAGTCCTGGCGGCGGCCTGCGACCGGGCCGCGCCTAGGTAACCGTCCCCGGCCAGGAAGGACACGTGGGCTCTCTCCAGTTGCTCCAGATAACGAAAATATCACCGCCCATTGCGTAAATGCGCATAACTCCAGGCACCGCAATTGAATCCGGCTCGCCCTGATTTATTGCGGTGCTTAATAGAAGTTTTGGCCGTCACCTTAACCGGGTTATAGGACCCCGGCCAGCCAGTCGAACAGCACCCGGTTACGCCGCTGCGGCGCCATCGGGGCCTGGTGGAACCGGCATCCGCCGACCCCGGTGAACTCGTGCAGCGCCGCCGCCGGCCCGATCAGCGCCGCCGCGGCGCCGCCCTGGCCCGGGTAGGCGCCCTCGCCCTGGTACTGGGTGACCAGTGCCGGAGCGGTGATCCGGGGCAGGCAGTCGGCCGTGCCGTACTCGGCCAGCGCCTGGACCAGCGCCGAGAACACCGGCTGGCGGAACGGGTAGCTGGCCTTGGTGAAGCCGAACTGGACGCTGGCCGGCAGCCGGGTGAAGATCTTGGCCCAGGCCTGGTCGGCCGCACCGGGCTCGGTCCGGGCCAGCGTGACCAGAGCCGCGGGCAGGTGGAACGCGGTCATGAGGTCGGACACGCCCGGGTCCAGCACCAGCGCGGCCAGCCGGTGCTCGGCCGCCGCGGCCCGGGCGGCCAGCGCGCCACCCTGGCGCGAGCCGATCAGCGCGATGCGGCCCGGATCGACGTCCGGCCGGCCGAGCAGGTAATCCACGACCGGGGTGATGACGGCCTCCCAGTCGGGCCGCAGCCCGAGGCGGCGCAGGTACAGCAGGGCGCCCTGGCCGGGCCCTTCGAACAGCAGCGCGTTGTAGCCGAGCGCCACCGCCTCGGCCGCGCCGGACACGTACTGCCCGATGAACTGCGCGTCGCTGCCGCCACAGAAGATGATCGTGGGCCGCCTGCTGCGGCTGGCCCCGGCCGGGCGTAGCAGCCAGCCCGGCAGGCTGGCCGGGCCGTAGCGGATCCGCACCGGCTCGGCGGCCGGCTCCAGCAGCCCGGCGGCGTGCTCCCAGGCGTCGTTCATGACCCGGTAGGCCGCAGCCTGGCGCCGCGGCCGCCGGGTGCCGATCGCGACGTAGAGCGAGCTGGCCAGGTAGCTGGCCGCACGCAGGAACGCGCCGCGGGCCGCGGGCCGGTGGCCACGGGCCAGGGTCTCGTGGCCCGACCGGCTGGCCAGCAGGCCCAGGTCACGGAACGCGCGGTAGAACGCGGGGTAGCTGTCGCCGTCGGCGTGCACGGCGGCCACGGCGGTGGCGAACTCGCCGTACTCGGCCGCGCCGTAGCCCGCCGCCCCCACGGTGAACAGCGCCTGTTCGTTCAGGTTGGGGTCGGTGAAGAATACGGCCGGATCCCGGATGACCGCGGGCCCGCGGGTCACCGACGAGGCCTGGCCGACCACCTTCGCCGGCGGCGGCCGGGTCAGCAGGGCGGCGCCCAGGGTGGTCGCGACCCCGACGTCGGCTGGCGCGCTCATGATGACCCGGGCCTTCCCTCTTATACGCTAAGCCATCGCCTAACTACCCTAAGTGCTCGAACGGCTAAACATACGTCTCCCGTCAGGAGCCGAGCGTCACGTCAGCCGTCTTCCCTGGCGATGGGATGACCTTGGTCCCGGCCCGTGGCTGCACGACGGCCTGAAAGCCGCCGCCCTGGCTGACGGTCCGGGCCGTCAGCTTGATGATGACCCCGCTGACCCCGTTGATCCCAGCGCCCGGGACCGTGATGGTCACCGGCAGCCCGACCCGCGCCGACGCAGCGTCCGGGCCAGAGAACGAGGTGGCCGGGGCCTGCTCCGGGATGATCACGCTAACCTGCCAGCCGGCCGCGCCGGCCGCTCGGGCCACCATGCCGGTGACGGTGTCGCTGCGCACCACGCGCAGGATCCGGGGCACGAACACGGCCAGCACGATCAGCGCGATGACCAGCACTACCAGGCTGACTATCAGCTGCCGGGTCGGCGCGAACCCGGCCGGGGCGGGCGCGTCCCGGTAGCGCGGCGCCGGTGGCTTACCCGGGCGCTCCGGCGCGGCGGGCCGCCGCGGCGGCGGGCCCGCGTCCGGTTCCGGCTGGGCCGGAAATCCGTCGCCCGTGTCCTGAAAAAACGTATCTGCCGACATATTCGCGTTCTCCCGGTGAAGGCGGATCACGAAGGTATCACCGCGCATTACCGGAATGGCGCATAACCTGCATACATCGCTCTGGCCAGGTAAAGTGTCGCTAGTATATCGTTTTCGCACATCGCCAGAGCGGCAAAACTATGGCCGGCGCAACTGAATGATGGGCGCGGTCACTTTGCCATTAATTTACCCTGGGAATGTGGCAAGCGACGGGTGGCATCGAGGGACGAGGGGCGGTGCCGGGACGGGCGGGCCAGCGCCGCGGTCAGCTCGTCAAGGGCATGCACCGAGTGCGCGCTGACCACCGCGTCGCAGAACGGCCACGCCGCGGCCATGCCACCGGCCAGCGGCTGGTAGTGCTCGCTCTTGGTCCGCGGGTTGACCCAGATGATCCGGTGCGCGACCCGGGACAGCCGCTGCATCTCGCGGCGCACCACGGCCGGGTCGCCGGTGTCCCAGCCGTCCGAGATGATCAGCACGACCGCGCCGCGGGCCAGCCCCCGCCGCCCCCGGGTGTCGTTGAACTCCTGCAGCGCGGCCCCGATCCGGGTCCCGCCCAGCCAGTCCGGCGCGGCCTGGCCGGCCCGGTGCAGCGCCTGCTCGGCGGTCATGTGCGCGAGCGCCGGGGTGAGCCGGGTCAGCCGGGTGGCGAACGTGAACACCTCGGCCTCGGCGCCACCGGCCGCGCAGTACAGCAACTGGAGCATGGCCCGGGCGTACGGCTCCATCGACCCAGAGATGTCACAGAGCACGATCAGCTGCCGTGGCCGCATGGCCGGGGCCCGCCGGGCCAGCCGCAGCGGGTGCCCGCCGGTGCGCCGGGCCTGGCGCAGCGTGCTGCGCAGGTCGGTGTGCTGGCCGCGGGGGGTGGGCTGCTGCCGCCGGGAGCGGCGCTGCGGCACGGCCAGGGTGAGCTTGCGCATCAGCCCGGCCAGGCCGGCCAGTTCCGCCGGGGTCAGCTCGGCGAAATCGGTCCCGGCCAGCCGTTCGGCCCGGCTGGCCAGCGCCGGGATGCCGGTCCCGTCCTCATCTCCGCCGTCGTCCGGATCGCCGCCGGCCACCGGGACCTGCGCAAGAACCTGGCCGTCGCCGCGTGCCCCGTCGGGCGCCGCCTGGCCGTCCGCGCCCGGCTGCCCGTGCTGCTGGGCCGCCCGCGCCGCCTCGGCCAGCAGGTCGTCCGGGGTAATCGGGGCGGGCAGCGGCAGGTCGGCGCGCGCCGGCGGCTCCTCGCCGACCGGGCCAAAAAGCGCTTCGAACACCCGGCGCAGCGGCTCCACCTGGGCCTGCCCGGTGACCAGCGTGGCCAGCGCGCACAGGTACAGCTGGTAGAGCGTGGCCGGCCGGGCCACGGTCACCGCAGCGGCGAACCGCTCGCACCGGGCCGGGTCGGCGGGCACGCCCGCACCGCGCAGCGCCGCGCCGAACCGCGCGGCGAGCAGCGCCAGGTCGTCACTCGCCATCGCTGGCCGCGGCCGCGAAACCGCCGGCCCGTAGCACCTGCAGGTCTTCCGAGTACTTCAGCACCACGCCGGCGGTCTGCGCGGCGACCACCTCATCGACCCGGTCTGCGCCCAGCACGACCAGTGCCTCGGCCCAGCTGATGGCCTCGGCCACCCCGGGCGGCTTGGCCAGCTCCAGACCGCGCAGCCGGCCGACGCCGCTGGCCACCTGAGTGGCCAGCGTGGCCGTCGCGGCCGGCACCCGGCGGCGGATGATGGCCGCCACCCGGTCGGTGTCGGGGTACTCGATCCAGTGGTACAGGCAGCGCCGCTTCAGCGCGTCGTGCAGGTCCCGGGTCCGGTTGGAGGTGAGTACCACCACCGGCGGGTGGGCCGCCCGGCGGGTGCCCAGCTCCGGGATGGTGACCGCGGCCTCGGCCAGCAGCTCGAACAGGAACGCCTCGAACTCGTCGTCACCGCGGTCCACCTCGTCGATGAGCAGCACGGCGGGCCGCGGCCCGGGATGATCCAGCGCGGCCAGCAGCGGCCGGGCCAGCAGGTACTCCGCGCTGAACAGGTCGGCGTCGCGTAGCTGCTCGCCCCGGGCCTCGGCCAGCCGGATGGCCAGTAGCTGACGCGGGTAGTTCCACTCGTACAGCGCCTCGGCGGCGGTCAGGCCTTCGTAGCACTGCAGCCGGATCAGCGGCGTGTCCAGCGCGCCGGCCAGCGCCTTGGCCGCTTCGGTCTTGCCCACCCCGGGCTCGCCTTCGAGCAGGATGGGCTGGCCCATCCGGGCGGCCAGGAACAGCGCCAGGCCAAGCGGCTCGTCGGCCAGGTAGCCGGTCGCGTCCAGATCGCGCAGCAAGGTCGCGACGTCGGGCAGCCGGTCCGCGATGCCGTCACCAGTGGATTCCTGCATAACTCCATCATGAGGCAGGTAGTGAGCTAGTTGACTCAGGAGTCGGACAAATCTGTACGGACCGGGCGGCCCTGCATGGCCGACCACACGTTGGCCGGGGTGAGCGGCATGTCCGCGTGCCGGACGCCGAACGGCCGGAGCGCGTCCATGACCGCGTTGACCACGGCGGCGGGGGAGCCGACGGTGGCCGACTCGCCGACGCCCTTGGCCCCGACCGGGTGGTGCGGGCACGGCGTGACTGTCTCGCCCAGCTCCCAGGACGGGCATTCCACCGACGTGGGCAGCAGGTAGTCCATGAACGACCCGCCCAGGCAGTTCCCGTCGGTGTCGTACGTGATGGCCTGCATCAGCGCCATGCCGACGCCGTCGGCCAGCCCGCCGTGCAACTGCCCCTCCACGATCATCGGGTTGATCCGGACCCCGCAGTCGTCCACCGCGACGAACCGGCGCACCCGGACCTCGCCGGTGCCTGGGTCCAGGTCGATCACGCAGATGTAGGCGCCGTAGGGGTAGGTGAGGTTGGGCGGGTTGTACACGGTGCCCGCGTCCAGGTGCCCGTCCACCCCGGCCGGCAGGTCCAGCCCGGAGTGCGCGGCCATGGCGATCTCGGGGATGGTCCGGCCCTGTTCCGGGTCGCCGCGGACCTGCCACCGGCCGTCGGCCCACTCCAGGTCCTCGGGCGCGGCTTCCAGCATGGCCGCGGCCACGATCCGGGCCCGCTCGCGGACCTTGCGCGCGGCCACCACGGCGGCCGCCCCGGACACCGGCGTGGACCGGGACCCGTAGGTGCCCAGGCCGAACGGGGTGCGGTCGGTGTCCCCGTGCACCACCTCGACGTCCGCCGGTGAGAGCCCCAGCTCCTCGGCCACCAGCTGGGCGAACGTGGTTTCGTGGCCCTGCCCCTGGGTCTGGCAGGAGATGCCGAGCACGGCCGTGCCGGTCGGGTGCACCCTCAGGTCGGCGCCATCGTTCATGCTCAGGCCGAGGATGTCCATGTGCTTGCGCGGCCCGGCCCCCACGCCCTCGGTGAAGAAGCTCAGCCCGATGCCCATGTGCTCGCCTTGGGCACGTTTCTCGGCCTGTTCGGCGCGGAGCTTGTCGTAGCCCGCCATGTCCAGGGCCAGCCGGAGCGCCCGCGGGTAGTCCCCGGAGTCGTACTCCCAGCCGGTCGGGCCGGTGTACGGGAACTGCTCGGGGCGTAGCAGGTTCTGCATCCGCAGCTCGGCCGGGTCCAGGTCCAGCTCGGCGGCCAGCAGGTCGACCATCCGCTCGACCAGGTACACCCCCTCGGCGATGCGGAACGAGCAGGAGTAGGCCACGCCGCCCGGGGCCTTGTTGGTGTACACGCCGGTGACCGTGCAGTGTGCGGCCCGCAGGTCGTAGGAGCCAGTGAAGATGTGGAAAAACCCGGCCGGGAACTTGGTCGGCTGGGCCGAGCCGTTGAACGCGCCGTGATCGGCCAGCACCTGGGCGCGCAGGCCGAGGATCCGGCCGTCCCGGGTGGCCGCGATCTCCCCGTGCATGTGATAGTCCCGGGCGAACGCGGTGGACATCAGGTTCTCCGACCGGTCCTCCATCCACTTGACCGGCTTGCCGGTCAGCATCGAGCCGACCACGGCGCACAGGTAGCCGGGGTAGATCGGCACCTTGTTGCCGAACCCGCCGCCGATGTCCGGCGAGATGATCCGGATCTTGTGCTCGGGCAGCCCGGCCAGCAGCGCGTACATGGTGCGGTGCGCGTGCGGCGCCTGGCTGGTGCACCACACCGTCAGCTTCCCGGACACCGGGTCCAGGTCGGCGACCGTGCCGCAGGTCTCCAGCGGGGCCGGATGCGAGCGCGGGTACAGCATGTCCTGGCGGACGATCACGTCGGCGGCCGCGAACGCCGCATCGGTGGCCGCCTGGTCCCCGGCCGACCAGTCGAAGATGTGATTGTCCCGCTGCCCGGCCAGGTCATCGCGGATCACCGGGGCGTCCGGGTCCAGCGCGCGGGTGGCGTCGGCCACCACCGGCAGCGGCTCGTACTCCACGTCGATCAGCTCGAGCGCGTCCCGGGCCGCGTACGGGTCCTCGGCCACCACGAACGCCACTTCCTGGCCCTGGAACCGCACCTTGTCGGTGGCCAGCACGGCCTGCACGTCCCGGGAGAGGGTGGGCATCCAGGCCAGCTGGCGCTGTTCCAGCATGGCCCCGGTGATGACCACACGGACCTTGGGATGGGCCTCGGCCGCGGTGGTGTCCACCGAGATGATCCGGGCGTGCGCCAGCGGGCTGCGCAGGATGGCCCCGTGCAGCATGCCGGGCAGCGCCACGTCGTCGGTGAACGTGCCCAGGCCGCGGACGAACCGGGCGTCCTCCTTGCGCGGCAGCCGGCCGTATGCGCTGGTCACTGGTCCCCCTCGTGCTCAGCGGCCCACAGCACGGAGCGGACGATGTTCTCGTAGCCGGTGCACCGGCAGAGCTGGCCGGACAGCACCTCGCGGACCTCCTCGGCGGTGGGCGCCGGGTTGTGATCCAGCAGCCAGCGGGCGGTCATCATCATGCCCGGGGTGCAGAACCCGCATTGCAGCCCGTGGCATTCGGCGAAGCCCCGCTGCACCGGGTCGAGCCGGGTGTCCCGGGCCAGCCCTTCCACGGTACGCACCTGGCGCCCGTCGGCCATCGCGGCCAGCACGGTGCAGGACTTCACCGGCGTGCCATCCAGCCACACCACGCACGCCCCGCAGTTCGATGTGTCACAGCCCCAGTGTGAGCCGGTCAGCCGCAGCTCGTCGCGCAGGAAGTGGATGAGCAGCAGCCGGGCTTCCACCTCCCGGGTGTAGCCAGTCCCGTTGACCGTCACGGTGATCTGCACGTCAGGCGTCCCGTGCCACCCGGGCCAGCGCCTGGCGCAGCGCCCGGACGGTCAGCTCCCGGGCCAGGTGGCGCTTGTAGTCGGCCGGGCCGCGCTGGTCGGAGACCGGGCGGCAGTGCTCGGCCGCGATCTGGCCGGCCCGGGCGAAACTCTCCTCGGTGGCCGGGGCGCCGCACAGGAACTCCTCGGCCGCGGCCGCGGCGAAGTGCGGTGCGCCCACGGCGGTCAGGCCGATGCCCGCGTCGGCGATGGTGGTCCCGTCGCCGTCCAGCCAGAGCGCCACGCCGACCGCGCCGACCGGCCAGTCGCCCACCCGGCGGCCGACCTTTTGGTACGCGCTGCCGCCGCCGGGCCGGATCGGCACCCGGATCTCGCTGAGCAGCTCACCGTGCGCGACCACGGTCTCGTAAGGACCGGTGTGGAAATCCCGGGCGGGCACGGTGCGGCTGCCGTCCGGATGCCTGATCACCATCGTCGCCTTGAGCGCGGCGAACGCCGCGGACAGGTCCTCGGACGGGTCGGCCTGGCACAGCGAGCCGCCGACCGTGCCCCAGTTCCGCACGATCGGATCGGCGATGACCCGCTCCGCGTCGTGCAGGATGGCGAAGTGCTGGCCGGCCGCCGGGTCGGCCAGCAGCTCCGCGTGCCGGGCCAGCGCGCCGATCCTGAGCTGCCCGTCGCTCACCTGGATGAAGCTCAGCTCGGCCAGCCCGTTGATGTCGATCAGCGTCTCCGGCTGGGCCAGCCGGAGCTTCATCATCGGGATCAGACTGTGCCCACCGGCCAGGATGCGTGATTCGGGGCCGAACCGGGCCAGCAGGGTGAGGGCGTGCTCGACGCTGGCCGCCTTCTCGTACTCGACGTGCGCCGGGACCTGCATCTGCCCTCCTCCCTGGCCGATCCGTTCGCAGTCTACGATTGCGCGAGGCTGGCGAGCATAATCGGACCTGTTATGACCCTGACCCAGCTCAACGCGTTCGTCCTGGTCGCCCGGCTCGGCTCGGTGACCTCGGCGGCCAATGCCCTGGGCGTCAGCGAGTCGGCGGTGTCCCAGGCACTGACCGCGCTCCGCCAGCACCTCGGGGACCAGCTGGTCAGCCGTGGTCCTGGCGGCATGACGCTGACCCCGGGCGGCTCCCGGCTGCTGGCCACCGCGTCGCAGATCGTGGTGCTCGGCGCCGAGGCGCACGCCGCGGTCCGGGCCGCCCAGGGCGCGCCGGAGCAGCTCCGCGTGGTGGCCACGTCCACGCTGGCCGAGTTCGTGGTCAGCCCGCTGATGGAGGCGTTCACCCGCCGGTTCGCTGGCGCGCTCGAGGTATCGGCCGGCGTGGCGGTGAGCAACGAGATGGGCGTGCTGGTGGCCAACCGGCTGGCCGACCTGGCCATCGGGCCGGAAGTGACCGGCGACCCGGCGCTGCCGGTGGTCAGCGAGCCGGTATTCCGGTACCGCCTGGTGGTGGTCACCGCGGCGCAGCCCCGGCTGCAGGGCGGCCCGCAGCAGTGGCGGTGGCTGGTCGACCCGGCCGGCACCGACCCGGGCAGTGACACCGGGCAGCTGCTGGCCACGCTGCGGGTGCCGGACAGCATGATCCGGGTGTTCCCCAACCAGACCGCGGCCTGGGCCGCGGCCGCCGACGGCGCCGGGGTGGCCCCGGCCGTCGAGCACCTGGTCGCCCAGCAGGTGCGCCGCGGTGAGCTGTCCCTGGTCGAGGTGCCGGGCACGCCGGTCGGCGCGTGCTGGCACGCGACCCTGCTGGAACGGCAGCACCGCAGCACGGCGGCCAGCTCGCTGCGCCGGTTCCTGGGCACCCCAGAGGCCATGCACCTGATGCGTTCCCCGGCGGCCGGCGTCCCGCCGTCCCGGTTCCGGCCGCCGGTGTACGTGACCATCTGGAGCTGACCGGCTCGCGCTGAACACTCTGCCGGTGCGATGGCAATTCCTGGGTGGAGTGGGACCTCAGCCCGAGGAGGAGCATGGCGTCAGATGCAGAGTTGATCGCGGCCTCGCTGGCCGGTGACGGGGAAGCCTTCGTCGAGATGATCCGCAGGCACGAGGTGGCTGTGGGGGCCTACCTCGTGCGGCGGGCCGGGCGGGAGCTGGCCGAAGACCTGCTCGGTGAGGTATGGGTGGCCGCTTTCGGATCGCGGGCCACCTATGACCAGTCATTTCCCGGTGCCCGGCCGTGGCTGTTCGGCGTGGCCCACAACACGCTCCGGCGGCACTGGCGGTCCCGGCCGGCCGAGGATCCGGTGGCCGACCTGACTGGCCTGGCCGCCGGGTGGGACCCATGGCCGGCCGTGGACCGCCGGATCGACACCGGGCCGGTGGTGCGCAGCGCCCTGGCCCGGCTCAGGCCCACCGAGCGAGAGGTGCTGACCCTGGTCGCGTGGGAGGACCTGACCGTCGCCGATGCGGCGCGGGCCCTCGGCATCCCGGCCGGGACGGCCCGGCGCTGCCTGCACCAGGCCCGCCAGGGGCTGCGCAACGCGCCCGGCATGGCCGCCCTGATGAATGACCTGAACACGGTGAAGGAGACGACCTGAATGGTTGACGAGATGGAGCTGGCCGGGCGCCTGAAAGACGCGGCGCCCCTGGGGGATGCGGCGTTCGAGGAGGCCCGGGCGCAGCTTCGGGAGACGATGGGGCGCCCGCGTCCAGTGGGCCGCAAGCGGCGGACCTGGGCGATCTGGAGCACGGCAGGCCTGGGCATCGCGGCCAGTGCGGTGGCGGTGACGCTGGTCATCGCGCCCGCCACCCAGCCGGGCAGCCCGGGCCGGCCGTCGGCCGGCCCCCCGGCCGCGGCGCATGCGCAGACGCCGCTGATGCGGCTGGCCGCCGCGATCACGGCGAAGGAGACCCCACTGCCTGGCGACGCGACGCTGATCATCCGTACCCAGGTCAACGCCCAGGGCCAGTCCACCGGCGGCGGCGCCGACCTGTACACCGACAGCGGCGCGTACTACTGGGCGCCAGCCGAGAGCGGCCTGCCGCAGCAGATCTCGGAGCACGACGACATCGGCGGCGGCGGGTTCGCCCGCGAACTGGCCGCGGCGCGGTACGCGGTGAACGGTGACCTCACCACCGCCCGGCAGCGGATGGCCATTGCCATGCTGGACCCCAACCAGCCCAAGCTGACCTGGCGCCAGCAGGTGGCACAGCTCAAGGCCATCGCGCGGGCCAAGCACGCCAAGATCCCGATCCCGGTGCATCCACCGACGGCCGCGCAGCGGGCGGCCAGCATGGACAACGAGATCTGGGAGAACTCGCTCGACGCGCTGCAAGCCGGCGCCGGCCAGCCCGAGGTCCGGGCCGGTGTGCTCCGGCTGCTGTCCACGCTGCCGGAGGTCACCGTCCGCAGCACGGACATCAACGGGGCGGCCATGCTGACCCTGACCGCGACGGCGCCCGCCATGCCCGCGAACTACCAGGAAACACTGACCATCAACGGCACCACCGGGGTGCCGGTCAACTTCGCGGGTGGCGTCCCCGGGCACCGCCCTGACACCACCTCCACCTACCGGGTGTCCAGGGTGACGGTGGCGGCCATCGCGGCCGGCCGGTTCTGACTCACCCCGCCACACCCCGGCCGGGCGCCACCACGGGCCTGGCCGGGGTTTCTGGCTACTTAAGCATCCCCTTATTCGCCAGTTGCACCAGCTACCGCCGGCAACCGATCATGGCGCTCTAGTGACTCCCAGCTGACTTCGCGCAAGGGAGCGTGCAGATGCGCATTGAGTCCGACGGGCACAGCCGGGGCAATCCCCGGCTGTTCGAACTGGTCGAGCACACGCCGAAGACCGGGAAGAGCCCCACCGTGTGGGCCTGGCCCGAGCTGATGGACTACCTGAAGATCGCTGGCCAGCCGGTGGCCGGGCCGTGGCCGCCGCACCAGGAGCCGCGGCCGGACCCGGACGAGGACACCCTGCCGGTGGCCATCCCCGACCCGGAATCGGACTGAGCCGATGTACCCATCCCGGTTCAACTACGAGGCGCCCAGGTCGCTGGATGAAGCGATCGCCCTGCTGCATGACGGCGGGGACTACGCGAAGGTGCTGGCCGGCGGGCAGAGCCTGGTCCCGCTGATGAAGCTGCGGTTCGCGTCGCCGGACCTGATCGTGGACATCAACAACGTGCCCGGGCTGGACTACCACCGGGCCGACCCGGACGGCACGCTGCGCATCGGCGCGCTGTGCCGGCACGCCACGCTGGAGCGCTCGGACCTGCTCAAGGGCAGCCAGCCGACGATGGCGGCGGCCGCGCCGCTGATCGCCGACCCCATCGTGCGCACCCGGGGCACCCTGGTCGGCTCGCTGTGCCACGCCGACCCGCAGGGCGACTGGGCGTCGGTGGTCACCGCGCTGGGCGGTTCGGTGGTGGCCCAGGGACCGGCCGGGCGGCGCACCATCCCGCTGGCCGGCTTCGTCACCGGCCCGTTCGAGAACGTGCTGGAACCGGACGAGATCGCGGTCGAGGCGGTCATCCCGGCCGCTCAGGGCACCCGGTCCGGCGGCTACCTGAAGCTGGAGCGCCGGGTCGGCGACTTCGCCACCGTCGGCGTGGCCATCGCGGTGGAGACCAAGGGTGACACGGTGACCCGGGCCGGCATCGGGCTGACCGGGGTGGGCGGATCGACGATCGCGGCCACCGAGGCCGCCCAGGCGCTGACCGGGCAGCCGCTGACAGCCGAATCAATCGGCCGGGCCGCGGACCTGGCCGCGGCGGCCGCCCGGCCACGGACCGACCACCGCGGCAGCGCGGAGTACAAGCGGCACATGGTGCGCACGTTCGTGGTCCGCATCCTGAGCCGCGGCGCAGTCGAGGAGAGGGCAGCCTGATGACAGTCGTCTATGAGGACCACGGTGACGAGGCCGCCGGGGCCGAGGTGCCGATGCGCCGGATCAAGTTCACCATCAACGGCCAGAAGAAGATCGCCGAGGTCGAGCCGCGGCTGCTGCTGGCCCACCTGATCCGCCGTGGCCTGGGGCTGACCGGTACGCACATGGGATGCGACACCACCAACTGCGGCGCATGCACCGTGCTGGTGGACGGGCGGCCGGCCAAGTCCTGCACCATGCTGGCGGTGCAGGCAGACGGGCACGAGATCAGCACGGTGGAAGGGCTGGCCGGGGCGGCTGAGCTGCACCCGCTGCAGGAGGGGTTCCGCGAGGAGCACGGCCTGCAGTGCGGGTTCTGCACGCCCGGCATGATGATGGCGGCCAAGGCCCTGCTGGACGAGAACCCGGACCCCACCGAGGAGGACGTCCGCTGGGCGCTGTCCGGCAACCTCTGCCGCTGCACGGGTTACCAGAACATCGTGAAGTCGGTGCTGTGGGCGGCCGACAAACTGCGGGCGGAGGGCTGACATGTCCCAGGCAGTCGACGAGATCAAGATCGGCGGGCTGGGCGCGAGCCGCAAGCGGGTCGAGGACAGCCGGTTCATCCGGGGCAAGGGCAACTACACCGACGACATCACGCTGCCCGGCATGCTGCACATGGAGATCCTGCGCAGCCCACTGGCGCACGCCCGGATCAAGTCCATCGACGCCAGCAAGGCGTGGGACATCCCCGGCGTGCACCTGGTGCTCACCGGCGAGATGATGGCCACCCGCAACCTGGCCTGGATGCCGACCCTGTCCTACGACACCCAGGCCGTGCTGGCCACCGACAAGGTGCGCTTCCAGGGCCAGGAAGTGGCCTGCGTCATCGCCGACGACCCGTACATCGCCAAGGACGCGTGCGAGGCCATCGACGTCGACTACGAGCCGCTGCCGGTGATCGTGAACCCGGAGCAGGCCGTGGCCGACGGCGCCCCGGTCATCCGGGATGACAAGGAGAACCAGGCCGACAACGTCATCTACGACTGGGAGGTCGGCGACGGGGCCGGCACCGACGCCGCGTTCGCGGCCGCGGACGTGATCTCGAAGCTGCGGCTGCACTACCCGCGCTCACACCCGTCGCCGATCGAGTGCTGCGGGTCCATCGCCGACTTCAACCGGGCCACCGAAAAGCTCACCGTGTACATGACCACCCAGGCGCCGCACATCATCCGGGCCGCGGTGGCGCTGGTCGCCGAGCTGCCCGAGCACATGATCCGGATCATCTCGCCGGACATCGGCGGCGGGTTCGGCAACAAGGTGCCGGTGTACCCGGGCTACGTCTGCTCGATCCTGGCCTCGATCCTGCTGGAACGGCCGGTGAAGTGGATCGAGGACAAGTCGGGCAACCTGATCTCGACCGGGTTCGCCCGGGACGTGTACCTGGACGGCGAGATGGCGCTGCGCCAGGACGGCAAGATCCTGGCCGTCCGGATGCACACCGACGCCGACCACGGGGCGTTCTTCTCCGACGCCCAGCCGAGCAAGTTCAAGATCGGCCTGATGCACTCGGCGTTCGCCGCGTACGACATCCCGGTCGCGCACCTGACCGCGCGGGGCATGTACACCAACAAGGCCCCCGGCGGGGTGGCCTACCGGTGCTCGTTCCGTGTCACCGAGGCGATGTTCTTCCAGGAACGGATGATGCAGGCGGCCGCCGACGACCTGGGCATGGACCAGGCCGCGTTCCGCCGGATGAACTTCGTCCGGGACGAGGACTTCCCGCACCGCACCCCGTTCGGCTTCCTGACCGACTCCGGCCAGTACGCCAAGTGCCTGGACGTAGGGCTCAAGGCGGTCGGCTACGTGGACTTCCGCAAGCAGCAGGAGGAAGCCCGGGCCCGGGGCCGGCTGCTCGGCCTGGGCATCTCCACGATGACCGAGCCGCTCGGGGCGGGCAACAGCCGCGAGTACGACATTCTCGGCATCAAGATGTTCGACTCGGCCGAGCTCAAGGTGCACATGACCGGCAAGGCCATCGTGCGCACCGGGGCCCGCGGCCAGGGCCAGGGGCACGAGACTACCTGGGCCCAGATCGTCGCGCACGAGCTGGGCATCCCGGCCGAGGACGTGGTGGTCGAGGAAGGCGACACCGACACCGCGCCGTTCGGCATGGGCACCTACGCGTCGCGCAGCACGCCGGTGGCGGGCGCGGCCGTGGCCATGGTGGCGCGGAAGATCCGGGCCAAGGCGCGGCGGCTGGCCGCGCACCTGCTCGAAGTGTCCGAGGAGGACATCGAGTGGGAGCTGGGCCGGTTCTACGTGCGCAGCGCCCCGGACCGCGGGGTGACCATCCAGGAGTGCGCGATGGCCGCGTACAGCAACATGCCGGACGGCATGGAGCCCGGCCTGGAGAACACCGCCTACTACGACCCGCCCAACCTGACCTGGCCGTTCGCGGTGTACATCGTCACCGTGGAGGTGGACCCGGAGACCGGGGTGTGGGATGTGCTGAACATGGTCGCGGTGGACGACTGCGGGGTGCGGATCAACCCGATGATCGTCGAAGGCCAGATCATGGGCGGGCTGACCGAGGCCTACGCGATGTCCAACATGCAGTTCATCACGTTCGACGCCGACGGCAACTGCGTGGGCGCCAACTACATGGACTACCTGCTGCCGACCGCATGGGAGACGCCCGGGTTCGAGCTGCACAGCGAGGTGGTCACGCCGTGCCCGCACCACCCGATCGGGGCCAAGGGCATCGGCGAGTGCGCCGCGGTCGGCGGCCCGGCCGCGTTCGTGAACGCGGTGATCGACGCGCTGTCCGGCACCGGGGTGCGGAACATCGACATGCCGCTGCTGCCGGACCGGGTCTGGGAGGCCATCACCCAGCGCCATGACGTGTCCGGCGCACCTCCCGTGCGTTCAGATGACTAGCGAAGGCGGACTGAGGGGAGCCGTGGTGCATGGCGTACTCGAACAAGCCGGGGAGCTGACCCGGCGCGGGCAGCCGTTCGCGCTGGCCACCGTGGTGTGGCGGCAGGGCCCATCGTCCGGTCAGCAGGGCTCGCGGGCCATCATCACCGAGTCCGGCGACCTGCACGGCTGGATCGGCGGCGCGTGCGCCGAGCCGGTGGTGATCCGTGAAGCCCGTGAGGTGATCGCCGAGGGGGTGCCCCGGCTGCTGCTGCTGGGTGCGCCCGAGCAGTTCGGCAGCCGGGCCGAGGCCATGCCGGAGGGCATGACGCTGGTGCCCATCTCCTGCCAGAGCGAGGGCGCGCTCGAGGTGTACATCGAGCCGGTGCTGCCCGCGCCGCACCTGGTCATCGTGGGCCGGTCGCCGATGGCCGGCACGCTGGCCGAGCTGGCCCAGGCGCTGGGCTGGCGGGTCACGCCGCGGGACGGGGCCGAGTTCGCCGCGGCCGACGCCGACGAGGCCTCGATGGTGGTGGTGGCCACCCAGGGGCACGGCGACGAGGAAGCCGTCCAGCAGGCGGTGGCGGCCCAGCCCGCCTACCTGGGCCTGGTCGGCTCGGCCAAGCGCGGCGCGGCGGTGCTCGGTTACCTGGCCGACCGGGGCGTGCCGCAGGACCAGCTGGACCGGGTGCACGTGCCCGCCGGGCTGGACCTCGGGCACACCACGCACCGGGAGATCGCGGTGGCCATCCTGGCCGAGCTGGTCCAGTTGCGCGCGTCCGGTGCGCTGCTGCGGTCCAGCGCGGCCCCGGCTGCGAGCGCACCGGCCGCGGCGGTCACGGACCCGGTCTGCGGGATGACCGTCACCCCGGGGCCGACTGGCTACGCGCTGCGGCACGACGGAGTTACCTACTACTTCTGCAGCGCAGGCTGCCATCAGTCCTTTGAGCGTGACCCGGCTGCGTACGTGAAGACGGAGACCCGATGCTGATCACCAACGACTTCGAGGTAGCCCAGCCGGTCGACAAGGTCTGGGCGTTCTTCCAGGACATCCCGCAGGTGGCGGCGTGCCTGCCCGGTGCGGAGCTGACCGAGGACCTGGGCGACGACAAGTACCAGGGCCAGGTGGCGGTGCGGATGGGACCGGTGCGGCTGAACTTCGGCGGCACCGCCCAGATCACCGAGCGGGACGAAGCGGCCAAGCGGCTGGTGGTGCACGCCACCGGCGCCGAGGCCAAGGGCCGTGGCCAGGCCAGCATGGACATCACGGCCACGCTGTCGCGGACCGGCCGTGGCACCAGGGTGAACGTGGCCCAGGACCTGCAGCTGTCCGGCGCGGCCGCGCAGTACGGCCGGGGCATGATCTCGGACGTCACATCGGTGCTGATGCGGGACTTCTCGGCCCGGATGCAGGACCGGATCGAGCGGATCGAGCGGGGTGAGTCGGCCGAGCAGATCGCTGCGGCCTCGTCCACCTCCGCGAGTGGTCTCACCCTCGGCCTGCGGGCCGCTGTCATGGCGCTGAGCCGGGTCTTCCGCCGGTTCTTCGCCCCCTACCAGCCGACGAGCTGAGGAGACGAACCATGGTCTTGTGGTGGATCGGCAACGTGGTGCTGCTGGTCGCGGTGCTGCCTGTCGTGATCTTCCTGCTGAACCGGGTGCTGGCCGCGCTGGAGCGGATCCGCGGCGCGTGCGACAACATCCTGGCCGGCGGCGGCCTGCTGGTCGGCGAACTGCAGGGGGTGCCGGACGGGCTGGCCACCACCGACGCCACCGTGCACCAGGTGTCGGTCGGCGCGGTCCGGTACGCGGGTTCCGTCGCGAAACTGCTTGGAGGTGGGAGCTGATGCCAGCAGCTGCCTGGTTCACGATCATCGTCGCGGCCCTGATCATCGCGATCACCGCGGTCGGCCTGCTGCGGGTGATCTTCCACCTGCGCGCGATCCGTGCCTCGCTGGTCGGGGTGACCGGCGGCGTGCAGGCCGTGGCCCAGCTGACCAGTACCGTTCCGGAGCGGCTGACCTCGGTGAACGCCAGCCTCAAGCCGGTCCGCGACTTCTGCGAAACGGTGTGAGGAGCATGGAAATACATGGCATGGCCGTTCATGGCACGGTGCTCGCGGCCGGCGGGACGTCCACCACCGGCTGGGTGATCGGCTACACCATCGGCATCATCGTGGTGCTGGTGGTGGTGGCCCTGGTGGTGCCGATCCTGGTGCTCGCGCGGCAGATCGGCAACGAGGCCCCCAAGATCAACGCTGCGCTGACCGACGCGGTGCACAACACGGCGCCGCTGGCCGCGCTGCGCACCACGATCGAGTACGCCACGGTCATCATCGGCGGGCTGCAGCGCGGCCGCGCCCGGCTGGGAGGTTAGCGATGGAACCGCACATCGTGGCCATGTCCTCAACCGAGCACACCCTGTGGACAACCGCGATCATCCTCGGCTTCGTCGTGGTGGTGGCGGTCGCGGCCCTGCTCAGCCTGCTCGTCTACCTGGTGAAGATCATCGACCGGCGGGTCGTCGACATCGGGGGCACGCTGCAGGCCGCGGCCGACAACACCGCCAGCACCGTGCTGATCCCGCAGGTCGCCGACGGGGTCGAAGCGGTGCTCGCGGAGGGCCTGCAGCACCACCTGTTCCTCGGCCGGGTACTCGGGAAGGTGAAGTCATGACCGGGCTGGTCGTGTGGACCGTCATCGTCATCGTGGCGCTGATCGCCGGGCTGGCGTTCTTCCTGTACTGGGTGGGCACGCTGCTCACCCGGATCGCCGGGAACCTGGAGGGGGCGTTCGGCATCGCGGTCAAGATCGTGGGCGACGCCAAGCTGATCGGCCCGGGCGTGGAGCACATCAACCAGACCGGCGGCGTGGTGGCCGGGGCGCTGCCGCTGCTGTACGGGATGGCCGAGGAGATCGTGGCCGACGTGACGTACACGCCGGCCGCGACCGCCGCCGATGGATCTGCGCCGGAGCCGGAGCCGGCCCGGCCCGCCTCGGGACGCCGCCGGTCCCGGCTGCACGACGCGGTCGGGTACCGGCCCTAGCTGGGAGGAGGCCCTCCGGGGGGCGGCCGGCGGGCCACCGGGGCGGTGGTCGGCGCGGTGTACCCGCCGATCCACTCGTCCTTCCAGGCCTGGTCGTACTGCTGCTCGTTGCAGCCCGGCCGGTAGATCGCGGTCAGCTCGCGGCTGATCTGCTCCCGGTGGGCCCGGCCGCCGCCGGGCACCTCATACGTGCAGATGTACACCTTCCAGCGGGAGCCGGCCCGGCGCACCCAGCACGGCGCGCGCGGGTGCCGGAACGGGAAGCGTTCCGCGGACAAGTCATCGGCATGCCCGACGTAGATGACCGCGTAGTGTTCCGGCTTGCCGTCCGGGTCGGGCTTGCACAAGATCGCGTAGACCGCGGCCACCGGCGGCGCGGTCCACCCGCCGAGCAGCCGCGGCCCCTCGAACGGGTAGCCGGCCAGCGAGCCGAGCCGGATCATCCGTCCTCGTCGGCTTCGCTGATGGCCTCGGCCCTGGTGACCGGGGCGGCGGGCAGCCCGGCCCGGGTCGCGGCCTGCCGGAACTGCTCGGTGGCCGACTCGATCGCCTCGTCCTGGCTGGCTGCGTCGACGATGAGCTGCGCGCCGTAGTGCGTGGTGCCGATGCCGGTGGCGATGCCGCCCGCGCCCGCGACCGCGTCGGCCAGCTCGACTATTTCCTCGCGGGTCGTGATCCGGCCGATCTCAGCCTCGACCCCTACGCTCCATCTCACCGGCAGCTCCTCAACCCAGTGCTGTTCTTACGTTCGCTCCGCTCACAGGGCTGGCAGCAGCGTAGCCAGTTCTTCCAGGCTGCTCAGATCGTGGCCGGGCAGGATCAGGTCGGTGTGCGGCGCAGCCACGGTCATGCCGAGCGCCCCACCAGGACCCCCGGCATGCGGGTTGAGCCAGACAATGCGGTGGCTGAGCCGCCGCAGGCGCTCCATCGCGGCGGCCAGCAGGTCCGGGTCACCGCGGTCCAGGCCGTCGGAGCAGATCACCACGATCCCGCCGCGGCACAGGCCCCGGCGGCCCCAGTCCCGGACGAACGTGTCCAGGCTGGCCCCGATCCGGGTGCCGCCCTCCCAGTCGACCACGGCCGCGGTGGCGCGCTGCAGCGCGTCGTCCGGCCGCCGCCGGTCCAGGGCCCGGGTGACCCGGGTCAGCCGGGTGCCGAAGCAGAACACCTCGACCCGGGCGCTGGCCGCGCGCTGGGCGGAGTAGGCGAACTGGAGCAGGCTGCGCGAGTAGTCGGCCATCGACCCGGAGACGTCCAGGATCAGGATCAGCGGGCGCAGCCGGACCTTCCGCCGCCGCCAGCTCAGCCCGGCCGGGTCGCCGTGCAGCCGCAGCGACTCACGCACCATCCGGCGCAGGTCGGGGGTCTGCCCGCCGGGCGCGGCCTGGGTCCGCCGGCTCCGCCGCCGCGGCGGGGCCAGCCGGATCCGGGCCATGATCCGGCGCAGCATGGCCAGTTCCCCCGGGGTGCAGGCGGCGAACGACTTGTGCCGCAGCGCCTCCGCGTCCGAGGCCATCAGGCCGAGGGTGGCCTCCTCGGGGTCGCCTTCGCCTGACGGCGGATCGGTGGCGGGCACATCCAGCACGGCCGAGGTTTCCGTGCTCACCTGGGCCCGTAGCGTGAGGAACTCCCGCAGCGGGTCGCTGGCGTTAAGAAAAAATTGCCTGAAGACCTGGTCGTACGGCGCGATGCTGTCGCGGCGGGTGACCAGCGTGGTGCGGCCCGCCCAGTACAGGTCGACCAGATCGGTGGGGTCCAGGGTGCTCATCGCGGTGGCGTAGGCCAGCACGTCCCCGGAGCCGACCGGCAGGCCGGCGGCCCGCAGCGCGGCGGCGAAGCCGGCCAGCACGCGGACGAACGGGGCGCCGTCAGCCACCGGACGTGATCTCCTCCAGGTTCTCCCGTACCAGCTCCAGGTCGTCGCGCTCCTTGACCACCGCGCCCAGGGTGTCCTCGGCGGCCTGCGGACCGAGCTCGGACGCGCCGAGGAAGTCCAGGGTGCGCGCCCAGTCGATGGTCTCGGCCACCCCGGGGGGCTTGGCCAGGTCCAGCTCGCGCAGCCGGCTGACCGCGCTGACCACCGACTGGGCCAGCTTTTCCGGCACACCGGGCGCGCGGATCAGCACGATCTCCACTTCGCGGGCCGCGGGCGGGTAGCCGATCCAGTGGTAGAGGCAGCGGCGCTTGAGCGCGTCGTGCAGCTCGCGGGTGCGGTTGGAGGTCAGGATGACCAGCGGGGGGGTGGCCGCCCGGACCGTGCCGACCTCCGGGATGCTGATCTGGAAGTCGGACAGCAGCTCGAGCAGGAACGCCTCGAACTCATCGTCGGCCCGGTCCACTTCGTCGATCAGCAGCACGGCCTGGTCGCCGGCCCGGACCGCTTCCAGCAGCGGCCGCTCCAGCAGGAAGCGCGGCCCGAACACCTTGTCCACCGCGTCGTCTTCGGTGACGTTCCGCTCGGACAGGGCCCGGATGTACAGCATCTGCCGCGCGTAGTCCCACTCATACAGCGCCTGGCTGGTGTCGATGCCCTCGTAGCACTGCAGCCGGATGAGCCGGCGGCCGAACGCCGCCGCGAGCACCTTGGCCGCCTCGGTCTTGCCCACCCCGACTTCGCCTTCGAGCAGGATCGGCCGCTGCAGGGACAGCGCGACATGGAGCGCGGTGGCCAGCCCGCGATCGGCGAGATAACCGCCCTGGCGCAGGATCGCGGTGAGCTCGGCGACGCTGCCTGGCTGATCCAACGCGTTACTCGCCGCGGACCAGGTCCGCCACGGTGCCGCCGGCCGGGTTCAGCTTGCCTTCGCGGGCCAGCCGGGACCGCCAGGCGGCGCGCAGGTCCTCGTCCTCACCGGCTATCCCGTCAAAGTTGACGTCCGCCATCCGCTTGCAGGACTTGATGTCACCGCCATCGTCGAGATCCGCGCTGGTCTGGCCCTGGGCGGCCCAGATCCCGCGTAGCACGCCCAGCGCCTCATCCGGCTGCTCACTCATGGTCCCGAGGATAATTCGTCCGCCCATGGGCGGCGACCTCGGATTAAGTGATCTCTTATCAGCAGCTGCGGTTGAACACCAGCGCCTTGACCGTGGCCGCCCACTCGTAGGCCAGCTGGTACGGCCACATGTGCCAGGGAATCGGCGCGGTCATCACGTACACGTGCCCGCTGAAGCAGCGCTGCATCCGCAGCCGGGCCCGGGAGTCCTGCGGCGTGATCGCGACCAGGGCGATCGACTGCCAGTGGTACTGCTGGGCCAGCCGGCCCGCGTACTCCGCCTCGCCCTGGGTCGTCGGCGGGTTGGGGTCGAAGCAGATCACTTTCACCTTCGGGACTGGCGGTGCGCAGAACGACCCCTGGCCGAAGTAGCTGTTCCCCCGGGAGATGACCAGGTACTTGGCCCGGTCCTGGAACGCCAGGTCCACCGCGGTGCGGAACCGGCTGCCGCCGTCCGGGCCGTTCATCATGACGATCGCGTCCACGTGGGCGGGCATGCCCGAGGCCGGGAAGATGAACAGCCGGGCGGTCAGCCCGCAGAACGCCACCAGCGCCCCAGCCAGCGTGACGACCAGCACGGTCCGGCGCCGCCGGCGCCGCTGCGGGCCCATCTGGGTGGACTGCTCCGGGGCTTCATTGGTCAGCACAGGCATCCCTAGTCGCGGGGAGGTTGTCAGCGGCATCGGGGCGCGGGTGCGGACAGCCCCCCGCGAACCAGGGTAAACGGTCCACCGCCCGCGCATGATCTCCCGCCGGCGGCGCAGAGCGAATGCAGAGCTAACGCTCAACCGGCCAGCAGACAATGGACGGGTGATCGAGGTCGAGCCGGAGCGCTTCGAGGAGATGGTGGCGGCCGCCCTGGACAGCCTGCCGGAGGACCTGGGCCGGCTGATGGCCAACGTGGCCGTGACGGTGGAGCATGGCCCGGGGCCACGCGGGCTGCTCGGCCTGTACCAGGGGGTGCCGCTGACCAGCCGGACCACCCAGTACGCCGGGGTGCTGCCGGACCGGATCACCATCTACCGGCTGGCCATCTGCGCGATCTGCCAGACGCCGGACGAGGTCGTCGGGCAGGTGCGGCGCACCGTGATCCACGAGGTCGGGCACTATTTCGGCATCGGCGACGAACGGCTCAGGGAACTGGGCTGGTAGCTCAGGATCCGGCGGTCATCAGGGCTATCACCACGGTGGTGTGCCCGATTTTGACCTTGTCGCCCTTCTTCAGCCGCTGCGGGGCGTGGATCCGGCGGCCATTCAGCCAGGTGCCGTTCTTCGAGCCGAGATCCTCGACGTACCAGAATCCGTGGGCCACCTGGAACCGGGCGTGGTGGCCGGAGGCGAAGTCGTCGGTGATCAGCAGCGTGCCCTGCCGGCCGGCGGTGAAGTTGGTGTGGAAGACGTGCCGGTCCTTGCCCACCTCGACGTGCAGCGACTGGCTCGGTGCCGCGTCAGCCAGCGTCATCCCGGTCTGCCCGGCCACCGCAGACACCGCTACCCGCCAGGCCTGCCGCTCGGCATCCGGCGCTTCGTCCCACGGCGGCAACGATCCGGGATGGGCGCTGCGATGGGCCTCATAAGC
>Ga0335085_10003862_pt1 | contig 25406 bp, 18 predicted proteins | sample Lox_Sample_45_FD_206712 | JGI IMG/M metagenome (GOLD analysis project Ga0335085, IMG submission 206712) | Soil microbial communities from Loxahatchee National Wildlife Refuge, Florida, United States - Lox_Sample_4.5 | ecosystem: Environmental > Terrestrial > Soil > Wetlands | place: USA...
AATTCCTAGTAATCATAGTTTAAGGCCTGCTGGTATTATATTCGCCTGAAGTGATCCTGTGATGGCCTCTGAACTTCGACAAACCGGGTGGCCTCTGGCTTGGGGAGTCCAAGCCGGGCACAGGCTGTTCTGAAGAAGCCGGATATCGAATCGGATCCACTGGGGCAGGAGGTCGGTTAAGTTTCGCGGAGATCCGAAAGATCCGGCCAGCCGCCTTCAGCACTCCTAAACAGCCCGTGGTTGGCAGATGCTGGCGAGCGAAAGCAGCAGGGAGGAATTGGAAACGACAATCACCAAGCGAGCCGAACCCCGCGCCTGCGGAGAGTGGGCTACCGTTGTCCGCCCGCGACGCCGCGCTGCTTGCGCGTCAATATCTCGCGGACGGCATAAATCCGGCGATCCTGGCTTTCGAAGTAAGTCCGCATCATCATCTCGCCGATCAGGCCTGTGGAGAACATCATCAGGCCGGCCAGCAGCAGCAGGCCGCCGGCTATCATCAGCGGGCCGTGCTCGGCGATGATGTCGTGGCCGAGAAGCTTTTCGATCGCCAGCCACACCATCATGCCGCCGCCCAGGGTGGTGCCGGCCAGGCCCAGCGAGCCGAAGAAGTGCATGGGACGCGTAAAGTACTTCAGCAGGAACTTGATCGTCAGAATATCGAACAGCACGCGGAAGGTGCGGCCGATGCCGTAATGCGAATCGCCGGACGCGCGCGGCGTGTTGCGGATGGGCACCTCGGCCACCCGCGCGCCGTAGAAACTAGCCAGGGCAGGGATGAAGCGGTGCAATTCGCCGTACAGATTCACATCCTTCAGCACCTCGGCGCGGTAAGCCTTGAAGGTGGTCCCGAAATCGCGCAGGTCGATGCCGGATGCTTTGGCCATCAGCCAATTGGCGATCTTCGACGGGACCTTTCGCAGGATGGCGTTGTCCACGCGATGCTTGCGCCAGCCGCTGGCAATGTCGTAGCCCTCGTCGATCTTTCGCAGCAGCGCGGGAATGTCCTCGGGCGCATGTTGCAAATCGCCATCCATGGCGATCACCACGTCGCCTTTGGATTCGTGGAAGCCCGCCGAGAGCGCGGCGGTCTGTCCGAAATTGCGGCGCAGCCGGATCACCTTCAGGTGACCGTCGGTCTCGACCAGGTTGGCCAGCAACTCGAAGCTGCGGTCGGTGGAAGCGTCGTCCACGAACAGGATTTCATAGGGACGTTGAAGCTGTTCGAGCACGGCGGTCAGCCGGTCGTATAAGGGCAACAGGGAAGGCTCTTCGTTATGGATCGGTACGACAATGGACAACATCGGAATTCAGCTCTCAGTGTAGCATTGCACATATATGCTGACCGGTCCGGACCGCCTCCCGTTTCAGGCCACCGTCGCGGGCGCACGCTACGACGCCATGGGCCGGCTGCCGGTCTGCGTCCTGCTGGACAATGTGCGCAGCCTGTATAACGTGGGTGCATTCTTCCGAACGGCCGACGCGGCCGGCATCGAGAAGCTCTACCTGTGCGGCATCACCGGCCGTCCGCCGAAACGCGCCATCGCCAAAACAGCGCTGGGCGCCGAAGAGTCAGTCGCCTGGGAACACGCCTGGGACGCGCGTCCGGAGCTTGAAGTACTGCGCGCGAAAGGATACGAAATCGCGGCCATCGAAACCAGCGTGCACGCGGTGGACCTGTTCGACTGGCGCCCGCGCTTTCCCGTCTGCCTGGTGTTCGGCCATGAGGTGGAAGGCATCCGCGAGGAGGTCGCGGCCTTCTGCGATACACATGTGCGAATTCCCATGTTAGGCGCCAAGCATTCGTTGAACGTGGCCACCGCCGGTGGTGTGGCGATTTACGAACTGCTGCGCAAGTACCGCGACTGGAATACGTCTGCGCTACGATAGGATTTGGCCGAGCCACTGCCCCGTCTGCGAATGAACCTGGACTTCATGCCGTCACCGGCACCGGAGCATCCGGGGTTGTTCATTCGCGATCCCTACCGCTATTCCGACGCCATGCTGATTATTCCGCCGGTGCTGGTGGAGTGCCTGCAGTGCTTTGACGGGCGCCAGACCGAACTGGATCTGCGCGCGGCGCTGGTACGCCTGACCAACGACCTGGAAGTGAGCGAGATCGGGCAGCACCTGATCCGCACCCTGGATGACGCGGGCTTCCTGGAGAACGAGTCTTTCGAGCGCATGCGCGGCGAGCGCGAGCAGGAGTTCCGCGATGGCGCTGTGCGGATGCCGGCGCACGCGGGTTCGGCCTACCCTGCCGATACCGAAGAGGCGCGTGCGGTGATAACCGAATACATGGACGGCGCCGCACAGGTGCAAGCCGCTGCGGATGGCGATCTGTTCGCCATCGCGGCGCCGCACGTGAGTCCTTCGGGCGGCTGGCGCAGCTATCGGGCGGCCTACAGCAAGCTGCGTCCCGAGCATGCCTCCCGCACGTTTGTGATCCTGGCCACTTCGCACTACGGCCAGCCGGAGAAATTCGGGCTGACGCGCAAGCCGTTCGTCACGCCTCTGGGAGAGACCGCCACCGAAACCGGCATGGTGGACTGGCTGGTGCAGCGCGCCGGCGACGCCGTCCTGATGGAAGACTTCTGCCATTCTTTCGAGCACACCGTCGAATTGCAGGTGATCTTCCTGCAGCACGTGCTGGGCCCGGATGTGCGCATCCTGCCGATCCTGTGCGGGCCGTACGCGCGCAGCCTGTACGGCAGCGGCCAGCCGGAAGAGGACGATTCGGTGAAGCGCTTCCTGGAAGCGCTGGCTGAGCTGCGCGAACGCGAAGCCGGGCGGCTCTTCTGGATCCTGGGAGTGGACATGGCGCACATGGGCCAGCGCTACGGCGACGGGTTCAAGGCACTGGCCGGCGCAGGCGCCATGACCGAAGTGGGCGAGCGCGACGAGCAGCGCATCGCCTGCATCCAGGCCGGCGACGCGGGCGGGTTCTGGGAGTTGGTGCGCGAGAATCGCGACGATTTGAAGTGGTGCGGCTCCTCGCCGTTCTATACGTTCCTGAAGGCCATGGAAGGCCGCGCGGGATCGCCGGCCATGCGCGGCGAGTTGCTCGAATACGAGCAATGGAACATCGACGAGGCCAGCGTGGTCAGCTTCGCCGGGATGGCATTCTCGCAGCCCGGCGGCGGTTCTCGGCTGATCCTTCCAGGGTAACGAGCGCGTCGTGGCGCAGAGTCTCAGTCAGCCGCGCCGAGACTGGACTTAGAGTCGTCTCGGCGCTTGCGGGCCACCCCTCTTCATTCCAACGTAACCAGCACTTCACCGGCGGCCACGGTGGCGCCTGCCCTGGCCGATACCGCGGCCACGCGGGCGGCATGCGCGGCGCGCAGTTCGTTCTGCATTTTCATCGCTTCCACCACCACGAGTCCCTGGCCGGCTTCGACCGCGTCGCCGGCCGCGACCAGCACACGGATGACTTTGCCGGGCATCGGTGCCGCCACAGCCTGCCGTCCTTCTCGCGCGCCGCCCGCGGACTTGCGATTCCAGCGGCGCGGGTCGCGCACCTGAATTTCAAAGCGGTAGCCATCGATGACCACCACCAGTCCCTCGGGCGTTTCTTCGACGCGCGCGTCATACGAGCGGCCGTCCAACAGAATCGAGTAGACGCAGGGCTCCGGCGCGCGCACGTCGGCGGTGAGTTCGGGGCCTTCTCCCAGGCGGAAGCGGCAGGCGGGAGCGGGCGCCAGCAGTTCCATGGGCTGTTCTGCGCCGTTGATGGTGAGTGCCAGTTTCATCGCAGCCGTCCTTCCCGCCCGGAGGTAAGCCACGACGAGGCGCGGGCGGTCGGCGCGGGGGTTTCGCCGCGGCCATTGGATGCTACTGCGCTAGTGGCATGCAGGCTGGCGGCGAGCGCGGCTACCGCTTCCAGGTCGGCGGGCGGCTTGGGAGCGTGGTGGTGTTCGAAGAACTCGTCGATGAAGCCGGTGTGCAGCCGGCCCGCACGCAAGGCAGGGTCTTCCAGGATCTGGCGGAAGAAGCCGATGTTGGTGCGGATGCCGCCGACATCGTATTCGCGCAGCGCCCGGATCATTCGCTGGATGGCCTGGTCGCGCGAGGCGCCCCATACGGCCAGCTTGGCGAGCAGCGGATCGTACTCCATGGGCACGGTCCAGCCGTCGTAGACGCAGCCGTCCACACGCACGCCGGGCCCCATAGGCCGATCGAGGCGCGTGAGCGTGCCGGGGAAGGGCAGGAAGTCGTGATAGGGATCTTCGGCGTAGATGCGCCCTTCGATTGCTGCGCCGCGCCAAGTGACATCCTCTTGCCGAATCGGCAGAGGAGCGCCGGCCGCAATCTCGATTTGCAGCCGCACCATGTCGAGTCCGGTAACCAACTCGGTGACGGGGTGCTCCACCTGGAGACGTGTGTTCATCTCCAGGAAATAGAAGCGACGCTGAGGATCCACCAGGAATTCGACGGTGCCCGCGTTGTAATAGCCGGCGGCGCGGGCTGCTCCGATGGCCGCCGCGCCCATGGCCTCCCGCATCTCCGGATATTCGGCGAGCAGCGGGGAAGGGCACTCCTCGATCACTTTCTGGTGGCGCCGCTGCAACGAGCATTCGCGCTCGCCCAGGTGAATCATGTTGCCGTGCACGTCGCCGAAAAGCTGAATTTCAATATGCCTCGGCCGCTCGACGTAGCGCTCGATGTAAATCTCGGCGTTGCGGAAGGAGCGCGCAGCTTCGCTGGAGGCGTTGCGGAAAGCGGATTCGAGATCGGCGTCGCGGTCCACGCGGCGCATGCCTTTGCCGCCGCCGCCGGCCACGGCCTTCAGCAAGATGGGATAGCCATGCTTGGCGGTAAAGGCGCGGGCTTCTTCGAGCGTAACGCTATGGTCGGTACCTGGCACCACGGGCGTGCCGCCGGCGATGGCGGTCAGGCGCGCGGCGGTCTTCGATCCCATCTTGCGGATGGATTCGGGCGACGGGCCGATAAACGCCAGCCCGGCATCGCGGCAGGCGTCGGCAAAATCGGCGTTCTCGCTGAGGAAGCCGTAGCCGGGATGGACGGCATCGGCACCGCGGTCGAGCGCCGCGGCCAGGATGCGATCGGTGCGCAGATAGCTTTCCGCGGAAGGCGCCGGCCCCACGGCAACCGCCTCGTCCGCCATGCGGACGTGCAAGGACGTGCGATCCGCATCGGAGTACACCGCCACGCTCGCGATGCCCATTTCGCGTAGCGTGCGGATGATCCGGACGGCGATCTCACCGCGGTTGGCGATCAAAACCTTGCGGAACATGCAGCCAGAATTGTACCAGCAGACGCGACGCCGGGGCGCGTCCGGCTGCAATTCCGTTCCGCAGCGCCGCATTTTCCCGATTTAGGCATTCAAAGTGCTGATAGAATTGAAAAGGACAGCATGCCTCTGGAATCGATTGAAGGATCGCTGAAGGAGCGGGGCGTTCGGCTTACACGCCAGCGCCAGATCCTACTCGAGCTGATCGACAAGACCGGCGATCACCTGGATGCCGAGCGGCTGTATCAGCTTGCCAAAGAGAAAGATCCCAAGCTCAACCGCGTGACCGTCTACCGCACGCTCAAGATGCTGAAAGCCGGCGGTCTGGTGGACGAACTCGACCTGATGCACTACGGAGGCGATCAGCACTACTACGAGACACGCCTCAAGCAGGAACATGCGCACGTGATCTGTTTGCGCTGCGGCAAGGTGGAAGAGTTCTTCGGCGAGCCGCTGCAGCGGCTGCGGAAACAGATCGAAGGCCATTTCGGATTTCAGGTGCTGCTGGCGCGAACCGAAGTCGGCGGTTACTGCGCCCACTGCCAGACCTTACGTGCGCGCGAAGTGGAAGAGGCGCGCAACCGTCCAGCCGATGCGCCAGTGGGCCGTGCGAAGGGATCGCGCACCCACAAGGCTCGCGTCCGCCGCGCCTGAGGTCCCCGCCGAAATGCAAAGCAACCCGCCAGCCGCCGCGGGCACGGCATCTTTGGTGGTGGTGGACCCGCATGGCCACCGCACGCGCGTCTCCATCGAGCCGCTGCCGTTCCGGATTGGCCGCCAGCCGGAAAACGAGCTGATCCTCCGCGATACGCGCGTCTCCCGCACGCACGCCCGCATCCTGATCGAAGACGCACATTATGTGCTGGAAGATTGCGGCAGCCGGCACGGCACCTTCGTCAACGGCAAGCGCATCTCGCGCCACGAGCTGCGCGGCTCCGACAAGATCGAGTTCGGGGCGCAGGATTCGTATCAACTGATCTTTCTGCTGGACGGAAGCGAGCTGAAGCGGCTGATGGAGCAGATGGCCGCGAGCGAGAAGACGCCGGCGGCCATCGGGACCGGTGGGAACCTGGCCAAGCTGCGGGCCATCCTGGAGCTGGCGCGCACAGTACAAAGCTCGTTTTCGGTGGACGATGTGCTGACTTCCGTGGTGGACACCGGCCTCGCCATCACCGGCGCGGAGCGCGGCTTCCTGCTGCTGCGTACGGGCGATGGCCTGCACACGCGCGTGGCGCGCCATCGGCACGGGCGGCATCTGCAGGAAACCGATCTGCGGGTTCCGCGGGAAGTCATCCATCGCGCCCTGCGGCACCGCCGTGAACTGCTGTTCATGAACTTCGATCCGTCTAGCGCCGAGGAAACCCGTCCGCAGAACAGCATCGCCGACCTGGAGCTGCGCAGCGCCATCTGCGTGCCGCTGGTGCGCATCCGCACGGGCCAGGGCGACGCGACCAGCGTGCTGACCGCCGGCAGCGAAACCGTCGGCGTGCTGTACATGGACTCGCGGGTAACGGCGGCGGACATGGCCGGCGGCAATCGGGAACTGCTGCAGACCCTGGCGATAGAAGCTTCGACCGTGCTGGAGAACGCTCGGCTGCTGGAGGAAGAGCGTGGCAAGCACCAGATGGAAGAGGAGCTGAAACTGGCGCGTGCCATTCAGCAGAGCCTGCTGCCGCGCGAGTTGCCGTCAGATGGTTGGGTGGCGGCGAGCGGTAGCAGCGTGGCGTCGCACGAGGTGGGCGGCGATTATTTCGACGTCAACGCCGTCAATCCGCAGTGCTGGTCGGCGGTGGTGGCGGATGTTTCAGGCAAAGGCGTCAGTTCGGCGCTGCTGGCCTCGCTGATGCAGGGCGCGTTGATCGCGGCGACCGATCTACCGCAGGCGCTCGGGCATCGGCTGGACCGGTTGAACAGCTTCTTGTATGCCCGCACGGGCGGCGAAAAGTACGCCACCGTGTTCTTCTCGCTCCTGAACCGCGAGGGTCGCCTGAGTTACGTGAACGCGGCGCACTGTCCGCCGATTGTCGTGCATCCCGATGGCGGAATGGAGACGCTCCCGGCGACCAGCCCGCCGGTCGGACTGCTGGAGATTTCCGAGTTCACCGTCTGCCAGCGGGCCCTTGCCCCGGGAGACAAGCTCGTGGTGTACAGCGATGGCGTGACCGAAGCGCAGAACGCTCAGGGCGAGTTCTTCGAAAAGAAGCGCTTGCGCGAAGTGATCAAAGCCAACCCAGGCTGCTCCTGTACCGTCTTGCACGACGCGATTCACGATGCAGTGCGGACTTTTACCGAAGGCGCGCCGCAATCCGACGATATCACCGTGCTGGTGATCGAGTACCACGACTCGCCGGCCTAGCTCCCGTCCCCGATCACGGGGATTGCGGATCGTGGCGTCGCGCGCGACGGCTCCGCGGAATAATTCCATCCCACGGCAGCAGCCAGGTGCGATAGCGCAATTCCCGTGACAGGTTCCGAGGCGGCGGGCTGCAACTCCGCAAGCTTCGCCGGCAACACCCTGCGCACGAGCTCGATGAACGGAATCAGCAGGACCGGCTGCGTGGGGCCGTCATCCCGCTGGGTGATGTTGACGAAATCCCGACCGGTCAGGTTCAGGCGCATTTGCCAGTGCGCTGCCGCCGGGGGAGGTTCGGCCGCGACCGAAAACCGTACGCCCTTCAACCGCGCCGTGATGGTGCTGTAGCCCAAAGAATGTGCTCCCTGTTCGAGCGCCCGCCAGCACCCGTCGACGCTCGTGGCAGACAACAGCGAGCGTTCCACGGCACGCAGTTCAACGTGCGCGCTCAGCAGCGGACGAAGGCCCTTCCAGAGGAAGCGCCGCGCCACTTCGAACTCGACGTAGCCGAGGGAATGCACGCCCACGCAAATCGCGGCTGCGAACAGGAGAATCACCAGGCCGGCAAAACGGTTCTGGATGATGCTATCCAGGATCGAGAGAACCGCGCCCACCGAGCCGGCGCCATAGAACAGCAGCGCCACCCGCCGAGGCGTCAGCCCGCGATCGAGCAGGCGATGGTGCATGTGTCCACGGTCGCCGGTGAAGACCGGGTCGTTCCGCAGGAAACGCCGTACGATCGAGAGCGCCACTTCGAGCAGCGGCAGCGCCAGCGCCATCACCGGAGCCGCCAGCGCCAGCATGGTGGCGGCCTTCTGCGTCCAGATGATTCCATAGGCGCCCAGCAGAAAGCCCAACGCCAGGCTTCCGCAGTCTCCGAGGAAGATCGAAGCCGGATTGAAATTGTAGCGCAGGAATCCCAACAGGCAGCCCGCCAGGGGCGCGGTGGCCAAACCCAGCATCACATCGCCGTGCAGCATTCCCGCGACCAGGATCGTAAGCGTGGCGGTGACCCCGACCCCGGTGGCCAGACCGTCGACCCCATCGATCAGGTTGAACGCATTGGCGCACAGGATCAGCCACGCCACCGTGAGGACGAAGCCCAGCCATGGCGCAGTGGCGTGCCCGGTCACGCCTGCGATGCGGACTCCGGCCGCATACACCCAGACCGCTCCGGCCAGTTCGCCGAGCAGCTTTTGCCACGGCTTCAGGTCCAGCCAGTCGTCGGCCAGACCGGTGCAAAACACGATCGCCACCGCCGGCAGCAGTTTTCCGATCGCACTGAAATTTCCGTGAATCACCCCGGCTGCTTTGAAAGGCAGCAGCATGAGCAGCGCGTAGGCGCTGGCGTAGGACACAATCACCGCCACCCCGCCGGTCCGCGGAATGGCGACTTTGTGGAGCTTACGCCGGTGGTCCGGGCGGTCCACCAATCCCAGGCGGAGCGAAAAGTTCCGTACGGCCGGCGTGAAGATCAGGCTCAGGATCAGTCCGATCAGCGTGAGCAGGCAGAGTGAGTACATAACCTTCTATTCCCTGACCCCCGGGGCGGCCGCGGAGAATGCCAGCGACTGCAACATATTCCCCAGGCGGGCCAGATACACCGTGTTATCGAAGTGTTCCCGCAGAAGGCAGCGGGCGGCCTCGCCCATACGCGCGGCCAGTCGCGGATCGTCCAGGATACGGCCGGCGGCCTGGGCCAGCGCGCCTGCGTCTCCGGGCGGCACCAGCAGTCCGGTCTCGCCGTCCACTACCACATCCACCACGCCGGTGATCCGCGTTGAGACCACCGGCTTGCCCGCCATCGCTGCTTCCAGCAAGACCCTGCCGAGTCCCTCGCGGTAAGTCGGAAACACGAACAGATCCATGGCTCGGTAATAAGGCGCCGGATCCTGCACGTACCCCAGCCAGTGACACTCGGGACCGCTGCGGATCCATTCGGCCGTGGCCGCGTCCACCGGGTCGCCCGATTCCAATGCCCCCAGCAGCAGCAGGTGCACGTCGCGGCCTTCGGCGCGCAGGATGCGGCAGCATTCCACCAGTTCCTGAATACCTTTGTCGCGGGTCAGCCGTCCGACGAATCCGATCACCTGGCTCTCCTCGGGAATTCCGATGCGACACCGCAGCGCCGATCCCGACCCCGCTTCGGAGCCAGCCTGCTCGATCAGACTGATGCCCTCGCTCACCCGCTCACCCAGGAGCACGGCTCTCTCCGGATCGGCAATTCCGTCGCGCACGGCAGCGTCCTTCACACTGCGGCTGATACAGATGACCTGGTGGGCCGTCAGGCACGCGATTCGCTCGCAGACCATCAGCAGCATGCGCTTCCAGGAGCGCGTCGTCTCGTACCGCAAACCCCGCAGTGTGTAGATTCGATGCGGCACGCCCGCCAGCCATCCCGCAATCCCACCGAGAAGCCCCATCTTGGGCGTGCTCATGTTCGTGACGGCTGGCCGGATCGCACGCAGGGTCCGGTAGAGTTGCCACAGTGTCCAAAGATCTCGCAGCGGTGAGATTTCTCGTTGCATCGTCACGCGGCGGAAGCAGACCCCGGGGATCGGCGCCGGGTCTTCGCCGGGTTCCGCCGGAGCGATCACGGTAACTTGCATTCCTCGTTGTTGGACGAGCGACAGGATCTCCGAAAGAAAATGCCGCACGGCAAACAGGCTGTTCATCCCAAAGGCAACGGACGGAGTTTGCATGGCGCCCATCGCTCCTCATGCCGGCATGACGAGCGCGGTGGCGAATCGCGCCTCCGGCGACGCCAGCCACTGCTCGGTCCGCCGGCGCACCTCGCGCAGAAACGCGGTTCGCCGGCCATCCAAAAGATCGTCCCGGAAATCGCCGGCTCGCCGAAGATTGTGCGCCGCCATGGCATTCATTCTGGCGGGGTCGCGAAGCACTTCGATCAGTTTCGCGGCCAGACTCGCGGCATCTCCCGGCCGCACCAGGTCTTTCGCCGGCAGCAACTCCGGGATTCCTCCCACCGTCGTGGCGATCGCGGGCAGCGACTGCGCCATCGCCTCGATCAGAGCCCGCGGCAACCCTTCGGTCCGCGACGGCAGCAGGAACAGGTCGGCATTTTCCAGTTCCTCGCGCACTCGCTTTCCGGCGGGCAGGTGGCCCAGGAAACGCACGCGCTCCCCCAGACCCAGTTTGGTTGACAGACGCTCCATTTCAGGGCGGTGCCGGCCATCGCCGACAAATCGCAGTTTCAAATTGAGACCGGCGCGCACCCCGTCCGCCATGGCGCGCAAGAGGATGTCGGGGGCCTTGTACATTTGCGCCAGGGAGGCAACCGTCACCAGGCGGTACTCCCGGCGGGGGTCGGCGCAGTTGGGGAACAACCTTGGGGTGCTGCGAAGGGCCGCCTCAGGGATTTCGACGTCCGAGACCGCCACTGAGACCGCACCGCAGGGATAGCGCGCCTGCAGAGCGCGCTCCGAAACATACGCTGCGGCCACCGCATGACTGCATTGACGGCGTAGCTGATGCGTGAAGTGAAAACGGAAAAGCGGGCGGCAGAAATAATCGACAGCCTTGGGCGCAAATTCGTCGTAAGGATCGTTCACGACCTGCAAGCCGTAAGGCTGTCCCCGCTCTGCCAGAAGCGGTTCGAGGCATCCGGCCAGGTGCGAACTGACCCGCATGATCACCGCATCATGCGGATCGACCGCCTGGCGAATCGCGCGGCGTACCGGCACGCATTTCGCCAGGTACTGCCAGGGTCCCAGATAATCCGGCACGGCCAGGAATGTCACGCCCTCCCCGGAAGCCAGCGTCCAGCCTCTTCCGGGCCGCTGCGCCATTTCCCGGACCCGCGCCACCACCTTCACGCCTTCGAAGACCGCCAGGAAGCGTCGCCAGAAAGGATATGCGTGCAATCCCTGGGTCCAGACGGCACCGTCGGGAGTGCGGAAGAAGCGGTGTTCCAGTGTCACTGCCAGGTTCATGCAAGAGCCTTTCTGCGGCGGTTCCGGATGGTCAGCGCGGTGACTACCAGATACGGCATCACCGCGTACCAGACGAGGCCTCGAGCCACGATGGCCGACTCGCCCCGGGCGAACACAAAGAAGAACGACAGGAAGCTTCCGACCATCGCGCGTTTGGCCGGATCGGGACTATCCGCCATGAGGAACAGGGACGCTACCAGGAACCCGATCAACCCCAGGCAGAGCGGGCCGCCGATCCAGCCGAAGTTCAGGTATGACTCGGCGATAAAGGAAAACCCCAGCCCGCCGCCCGCTTCAGCGACTATGGGATCTACAGTATCGATCAACCAGTCGGAGAGGAGTCCATGGGCAACCGCGGGATGCACTTCCCAGCCTAAATTGGGAACGATTGTGGTGGCTGCGTAGAAATAGCTGGCGCCTAAATCGAAAGGCCGGATCTCCGGCACGAGCGTCAGCGTGTCGGTCACGGTAACCAGGGAGTGGCCCATTTCCGAAATCGAGCTTGATCCCGGATTCTCCAGGTTGCTGACGGTTTCATATTGGTTGGCCATCGACAGCCTGTCTTTCCCACTGAGGTTGCGTGTTTCCCGCACCAGCGGGAAAATGAGCAACGCCGCAATCGCCAGCAACGTAATCAGAGTTCGCGGGATGCGGCGAATGCTGCTTTCGTATACCCAGGCGACCGCCACGCAGCTCATGGTTGCCGCAGCTCTCGCGCCAAAGAAGAGAAACGCGCCCGCGTACAGAGCCATGAACGATAGGCAAAACAACTGAATCCAACGACTCTTTCGCGAGCCCGACATGAGAAAGATCAGCCCCGGCACCATGAATCCGGCCAGCGCATACGACAGCGGAGTCGCGATCCGGTGAGTGTAAAGCCCCATGTAGCCGTAATCCAGCACCAGATCGAAGGACCCCTTCAAGAGATTGAACGTGGGGACAAAGGCCACCCCCATCAACATCCATCCGGTGAGGCGGGTGGCCTTTTCGCGATCGGAGTCGGAACTGCCGGAAGGTTTTTGTCGAGACTTGCGATCCAGTGCTGCCAGCGCACCGGCGTGCACCAGCAGCATGCTGATGGCGACCAGGAACAGCGACCGGATCAGGGTATCTACATTCGCTTCGCCGAGCAGGATCCCGCCAGGGTTCATTCCAAAGACCTCCAGGAGCGCCTGGCCGCTGTTGAACAGGCCCGCCGCGATCATGAACAGGGCATAGGGATCGAACAGCGTCTTTCGCAGCGAATACCAGCTCCACAGGATCCAAACCAGCGTGGCGGTGGCCAAAAGAGACGCCGGATAGACGAGCCTGCCCGAATCGAGTTGGTCAATCGGGGTTGCGGCGCCTGCGCCAACCACGAGGCTCGTGACCAGAATATGGGTCAACAGAAATACCCGCGACCGCCCCACACGACGGGGCTTTGCGTAACTCGCCAGTCGTGAATCATACGGCATAGAGCGCATACAGACCTTCCAAACACCTGTGGATATCGAAATCGCTGCTCTCGACGCAGGCGAGCGCCGCTGCCTGGCTGAGCCGGGGACCTCCGATCAGCCCCGTCAACGCGTCCGCCCAGGCGCCTGCGCCCTCCGACAACCCCATGCGTTGCACGAGTTCGGGTACCACATCGGTCTCAGTCGAAATGCAATCGGAGATCAGGCAGGGCAGGCCGGCAGCTTGGGCTTCGACCACCGTCAGCGGCAGTCCCTCCCACAGCGACGGAAAAACAAACGCGTCCATCGCCGGGAGTAGATGCGGCACGTCCGCTCGCGCGCCGAGGAACAGTGTCCGGGGGCCCAGCCCCAGGGCTTGGACCTGGTCTTCGATCAGCTTCCGGAAGGAGCCCTCTCCAACCAGCACCAACCGGAGGTTCGGCCATCGCCGGACGGCGTCGGCCGCAACCTGGACCAAAAACGCGTGATTCTTGGGAGCTTCGAAGCGCCCCACATGGCCGATTACCACGTCGTTCCGTTCGATTCCCAATTCCGCTCGCGCGTCCTCGCGCCTCCGCAGATTGCCGTAGGGCCGCAAGTCGATCCCGCAGTGCAGCACCTGCGAGCGTGCGTCGTTCTCCCAACCGAGGCCGAACAGAGCTTGGCCGGCCGCTCGGCTCGCCGCGACCCAGTGCGTGGCACAGCGCCCAATCCCGGCGTCAGCGCACTGCAGATACCGCCGTCTCAGCCACCCTGCCGCCTCATCCTGTCGCGAAGTATCCGAGTGGCTGTGGGCGATCCGCACCGGCACGTTCAGAACGCGCGCCAGGGAGAGGAGTAGTCCGCTGAAGTGGTGTACGTGGCTGTGTATGACGTCGTAGGGACCAAACTGCCGCAGCACTCCCCGGATCGCCATCGCGTAACTCGGGGTACGCCACGACACCGTACACGGAATCAACCGCGATCCTCGTCCCTGCAACTCCCGGTTGTAGTCGGCAGGTTCGGATGTGTGGACCAGAAAGTCGAGTTGGAGGCGGCGCGGATCGAGACTGCGTACGATGTGCATGAGCCAGGTCTCGACGCCCCCGCGATTCATCGCCCGGACGACTTGCAAGACGCGCTTCGGCCGGCCGTTCATCGCGCGGCCTCTCGACAAGCCACGCCGTTCCAGGGCATCTGAAAACTGTGCGCCTCGACCTCGAGTTCTGCCAGGCTCCGTTCCCACCAGCGCGATTCGAGCAGTTCTTCCACGACCTCTTCGCGGAACCGGTAGCGCAGTACCCTGGCCGGTGCGCCGGCCACGATCGCGTAGGGAGGCACATCGTGGGTCACGACTGTCCCGGCGCCCACAATGGCGCCATGGCCGATTCTCACGCCCTGACGCACAAAGGCAAAGGCGCCGATCCAGACATCGCTTCCGGCGACAGGCGGATCGGTGAAGTCGTTCCATTCCGATACCGCCCCGAACAGATTTCGCTGCCCATACAGCCGTGGCGAAGTCGAACGGTAGCCGGTCGGATGATCCGGCATCCCGATCATGCTGTACGGACCGATCGAGCAGAAGCGGCCAAACTGTCCCGAAGCCACGATCGAACCGCGATTGACATACGAGAAATCGCCCAATTTCACGCCGTTCGAGATCTCCGCTCCGGGCGAAATCGAACAGCCGTGCCCCAGATCGACTTCTTTGCCCACCAGCGCGGAGCCGACAAAACAATCGGGATGCCGCAGTTTGGCGGTCACTAAACGGAAGTAGCTCTTGACCCCTTCCGGAACGAATTCTTTGATCTGCCACATAAGTTTCTACGTTGTTACGTGCGCGTCCCGAGACTGGTAAAGGTCTATGGAGGTCGCGCCGTTGACCGTGCGCCGGCTCCCGCGGCGCCGTGAGTCAGCACGGATTCGGTTGACGAGAAGTGTCGCCTGACGCCCCGCGACAACCAGAAAAAAGGTGACCCACGCGTGTGGTGAGAGAGGGCGGAACCGCAATGCCTCGATGCTCCTGTTAACCGCTGTGCGCCGGTCTCCGCTCAACCCGCTGGCAATAGCCGCGTTGCGCAGCACGGATTCATATCGCCGAGGTGCCGATTCGCGCAGCGGCCCGCCATGCTTCTTGAGAACATACTGCCAATCGAGCGCCTGGTCGCGAGCCTTCCGTTTCGAGATCTCAGAGTCGGCTGGAGGAGCCAGATAACTGAGCCGGTCGGGCGAATCGGTGTGCTGAAATGCCAAGACCGTTGGAATCATCCGCGACGGAAAGCGTTTGGCGAAGTCCAGGAAGTACGAGAATTCCAAAGCGAAACTATCCGGCAACATGCAGTACTCGAAACAATGTCGCGGCGTGACCCAAAGGGCATCCGTCCAGAGAGCCCCGTCAATCCAGCGCAGCCACTCGGTATATCCGACGACCGGCTCTTCGGGCATCGGCGTGGGGCTTACCCTGCCGTCGTCGAAGAGGTATTGAAAGCCGAGCCGGTAACCGCAGTTATCGGTGTCTAGGCATTGGCGGATCGTCGCCAGGCAGCCAGGCAGCATCTCGTGATCGCTGTCGAGAAAGATCAGCCATTCTCCAAGGGAAGCCCGCACCGCGGTATTGCGGGCCGGGCAGACTCCGCGATTGGTTTCGTGCCGGATCAGCCGGACTCGCGGATCCGCATATGACGCGACCGCGTCCGGAGTGCCGTCGACCGACCCATCGTCCACCACCAACACCTCAAATGCTGCGAAGTCCTGGGCAAGGCAACTATCGATCGCCCGCTGCACGGCGGCGCGCCGGTTCCATACAGGCATGATGATGCTGAAGTCTGGTGCGGTGTCAGGCATGCATGCACCTCGAACCCGGCCGCTCCGAAACAGTCGCCGCATATAGGCCCGCCGCTACCAGCCACGCGGCGAAGTATGCGATTCCGAGACCGGTGGCACCCAGCCGGAAAGACACAGCCGTCGATACTGCCAGGAGCAGAATCGCCCAGATGCTGACGATTCCGAGATTCCACCAAAAGCGGCAGCGGGCGACCAGCCCGATGTAGAGATTATTGGCTACCACCTCAATCACGGCGGCTGCCAGAACCAGCGCGAGCAACCAGTCAGAGCCTCTGAACTGTTTCCCGAACAGATGTAAAAATGGATGTCCGCAGAGAAAGGCGAACATCGCAGCGAGGAGGGCCAAGCCGCCATTCATGCCCACGGCTCCCCAAAAAGCGCGGTCGAAACCGCAGTCGCGACTGGCGAACAAATAATTCAACCGCGGCGCCGTCACTCTGAGAGTCAGGGCAGGCAGGAACAGGACCAACGATCGGAGATTCCCGGCTGCGGCGAACAGGGCCAATTCGCTATACCCGCATGACTTGGCCAGAATCGCGTTGGCTCCCCAGGTGACTAGAGCGGTCATTGTGCCGCAGGCTGTCGCGGGGAGGGAAACCCGCAGCAGGACGGAGCGCTGCTCCCACGCGCGCTGGTACTGCACCTGGACCCCCATACGGGTGCACTCCGAACGCACCGCAATGTCGTAAAGGAGCCACAGCAGGAACGCGCCCGCGCACTGTGCCGCAACTGCGCCCAGAATGCCGAATTTCAGACCACCGCACCAGCACAGGAGCGGCAATGCCAGTCCGCAGATCATCCCGATGCGCCCGATGCTCCGGAAAGCCTCGAAGCCGGCGAGCACCCCGAGCTGGTAACCCGTCAGCGTCAGGAAGAAAACCCCGATTGTGCTGACCCGGAATGCGCCGATGATCGAGGCTTGCTTGGTTCCTACCGTCAACGCTGGAGCGAAAACCGCCAGAGCCACAGAGAAGCACGCGCTAGCCAGGACCACCAGCATCGATGAGAGACCCAAAAGCCTGCCGATCTTTTCAGGGTCCGTGGCGCGATATTCGGTGATGAACTTTGTGGCGGTCAGGCCGAGCCCCAAGCTTGCCAGAGTCGTAAAAGCGGCCACCGTGCTTTGGATCAGCGAAAGCTTGCCAAATGACTCTCTGCCGAGCAATCGGGCCAGAATCACCGAGCTGAGGAAAGTCCCGCCCTGGGCGAATATGCAGCCAAACAGGCTCCAGGCAACATTCCGTGCCAGGCACGACCGGCTCAGGCTTTGAACCCAGGGCCACAGGTTACCGAAGAGACCGTTGCCGCGGGACCGAATCCAGGTCCAGACGCTGTTCTGAACTGAAATCATGGGATCCATGGCGACCGTCCCCCGGCTGGACGCGGAGACCGGACTGCTCATCCTTCGGTCTCCACTTCCGCGTGGTAGCGCTGGTAGTATTTGGGGTGGTAGTGGTAGTAGTAATAGTTGTCGCTGCTGTCGGCACGGACCTCGTTGAGGACCACGCCCACGACATTGGCCCGCAGTCGCTTCAGAGTCGTAACCGCCGAACCTAGCGCGTTGCGATTGGTCCGCCCGGCCAATGCCACGACCAGAACGCCATCGACCGAAGCGGCCATTTGCAACGGTTCGGGAAATCCCAGCAGCGGTGGCGAGTCCAGAATTACGAGGTCGTACTCTGTGGCGGCGGCCTCCAGCAGCGCCGTCAACTCCGCTCCCACCAGATCGGCGGCACGGCGAGAGGGCGAGCCGGCCGGTAGAATGTCCAAGGTAGGCAGTCCTTCCCGGCGGATGATGACGCTCCGCCACGGTGTGCCCGACGTCAACACATTCGACAGACCGGGAGTGCTCGCGACGTCGAAGCGCCGGTGAATGCTCGGACGGCGCAGGTCTCCGTCGATCAGAAGAGTGCGGCGGCCCTGCTGTGCGTGAGCCAGCGCCAGGTGTGCCGCGGTCGTCGACTTTCCCTCCGACGGCCCCGAACTGGTCACCATCAAAGTGCGAATCCGGCGGTCGAAGTCCGTCAGCAGAATCGAGTTGCGCAGTGTCCGGATAGCCTCCTGGAACGTGTTGAGTCCGGAGTTGATGACCGCTTCCTTGGACACCAGCTCACTAGTCCGAGCGCCGGCGATCAGTGCACGCCCCTGCCACTCCTTCACGGCCGGGAGCGTCCCGATCACTTCTGTCGAAAGCGTGCGGGCCACCTGCTCCGGATCGCGGACTGCGTTGTTCAGAATGTCCGCCACGATCGCGATTCCCAGCGAAACCAGTAGCGAGAACAAAAACGCCAGCAGGGCGTTCAGCTTCAGGTTGGGAAATACCGGTGCATTCGCCGGCCGAGCCAGGTCCGCAATCCGGATCGAGCTGTTCTGGAACCCGGCGTTGATGCTGGCTTCCTTGATCTTGCGGACTAACTCCTCGTAAAGACCCTTGTCTGCCTCGGCTTCCCGCTTCAAAGACTGATATTCGAAGGAACGGGCGTTCAGCCGGTCGAACTCGCCCTTAGTCTCCGTTACCGCCTTCGACAGCATCGACTCGCGATTCAGTGCCTCCCGATACTCCACCTCCACACGGTGACCGATATTCTCTTTGGCTACTGACGTCTCGTGCTGCAGCTCGGCGAGTTGTACGGCCGCTTTGCGGTATTCGGGATGATTCGGACCGAAATGCGACTTCACCTCGGCGAATTTCTGCTCCTCGTCGTCGATGCGCTCGGAGAGTTTTTTCAGCGCCTCGCCCTGGCTCGAGACTTGGGCAGCTTCCAGGGAACCGCCGGAGACCGAACGGTAGGCGGCCTCCTTGCGGACCCGATCAGCCTGGGCGCTGGTGTATTCCGTGTTCAATTGCAGCAAGCGTGCCGAGAGAATACTGGTTTTCTCTTCGGGGCTGATCACGTTGAGTTCGCGTTCGAACTGCGCAAGGGCCGCGCCGGACTGCTCCATTTTCACCTTCAGTTCCTCGAGTTGCTTCTCCATGAACGCCGACAGGCTGGCCGATGACTTGAAGCGGATGTTATAGGTGTGCTCCAGGTAAGACTTGGCGATGGCGTTGGCCACATCGGCCGCCAGCCGTGAATCGGTCGACCGATAGCTGATCAGCAGTAGATAGGTATTCGGTGGTCGCGTGACCTTGAGCTTCGGGAGCATCACAGGAGCGTCTTCGATAGCCGGTTTGTCCTGGTTTCCGCCCGCATTAGAACGTGCCAAATGGTATTCCTCAGCGACGGGCCGCAGCACCGAATCGGACTGGATCAGCTTTGCCTGGGTCGCCAGAAACTGGTCCGAATCGTTGGTGATCGTGCGCATCGATTCCTGACCGATGACCCCGCTCGGCATCTGACGATCGATGTCGATGGTGGCGGTGGACTCGTATACCGGAACCAGCCGATTGGACAGCACCACGGTGCCTGTAACTGAGCACACCACGAACAGCATGATGCGCCACCAGTTTCGCCTCAGAATCCAGAGATAGTGCGAGAGCGGCACCACTTCGGGCGCGGGCTCCAATTCGGGCATCAGACCCGGAGTGTGATAGATCGTCGCCGGCAGGTTGCGTTCCGCAGAGTCCCCGGCCGGCGCCGGTAATTTGGAGAGGAATTCGTTATCAGCCATGTTAGTGTTTTTCACCGACCATAAATGAGCGCCGTGGCGCCCGCAGTGGACCCGAACAGAAGAATCTTCTCGAGGGCCGCGACCCCAAGCCGCTTCCCATGGTTGTCCGGAACGTACAGAATGTCGTTCGGCAGCAGCGGAGCATCCGGCGCCTTGCGCTCCATGATCTTGCTCAGTTCAATAGGGATTTCGTTCTTGGAACCGGAAGCTTCGCGCCGGTAGATAAAGGCTTGTTTGCCGGCATAGGGCGCCAGTCCCTCGGCCAAAGCCAGCAGCTTCAGAACGCTTGTCTCCGAGCCTTCCTGTACCGCGAAGGCACCCGGCTTTTTCACGTTGCCGACCACGAACACCTTGCCCGCTTCAGGAACGCGAACTTCTTCGCCGCCTGTCAGTCTCAAGTTGGCGTCCGGATCGGCCTGGTCGATCAGCGCTTTGACCGGCACTCGCTGGATCAGCGAAGCTGGCTCACCGTCCGGCCCTGGTTGCATCTTGCTGATGAGGATCTCGGGGCCGGCTTCGGGAGTGAGACCGCCAGCACGGGTAATCGCCTCCAGCAGTGTGACCGGAGCGCTGGCCTGAAATGTCAGCGGACTCTTTACCGCTCCCGCGACACTGACCGGCCGGCTGCCGTACTCGACCACCGTGATTGTCACGAACGGGTCTACCAGCAGGCCCGCCCGGGTGAGCGCCTGAGCCACCGCGATTTCCAGTTCGCTGGGCAGGAGCCCTTCGGCGGCGATCTTTTCGTCGAGCATCGGCAGCCGTATCTTCCCGTCCGCTCCAACTCGCACCGTCCTGGTAAATTCCGGTGAGTCATAAACTTGAATGCCAATCAAGTCCTGCGGCCCGATCTTCTGGGCGGGAAGATTGGCAGTCGTTTCGGGCAGTCCATGCGTCTGGGCGAAGGCCTCCGCAATCAACAGCATGATCAGGGTAGTCAGTCTCATAGAAGTATCGGCAGCTCGTAAGTCGTGCCGGGCTAACCGCAGTCGCGAGAAGCTCGGTCTCAAACAAACTATCGGCGGTATCCCCAATTCCTGTAGGGGCCCTACGCAAGAATTTTTTTTTGATTGCAGATCTATTGCGCCGCTAACTATCTGCCGATACCTCTCACGTAGTCCGCCGTGTGGTACCGTGTACCGCTATGAAGCAGGCTCTGGTGATTCTTTCGGCCGCTGTGACCTTGCTGGGCGCTTCCTCGGAGCGTCCCGAACGGCTCCGCTGCGAGTATCGCGTCAATCCGGAAGGAATCGATGTCACGGAACCGAGACTGAGTTGGGTGTCGACGCCGGTCAACCCAAAGGCTCGCGACCTCCGTCAAACGGCCTACCGAATCCTGGTGGCATCCACGCGCACCGGGTTGCAGGGGAATCAGGGTGACCTGTGGGACTCAGGCAAGGTGGATTCGGACCAATCGATCCAGGTGGTGTATCGCGGTAAACCGCTGGCGACGGGCGTCCAGGCGTTCTGGAAGGTGCAGATCTGGGATCAGGACGGGCAGGTCAGCGACTGGAGCCCTCCGGCTCAGTGGTCTATGGGGCTGTTGCGCGCGCAAGACTGGGAGGGCCGCTGGATCGGCCGCGATGAACCCCCGCCATACCGCGATCCGTCCAGCTTCTATCGCGACCTGGAGCAGGCTCGCTGGGTGTGGGATGTGCCGGGCGCGCAGAACAGTGCTCCTGAAGGCCCGCGTTACTTCCGCGAGTCATTCACGGTTCCCGAGGGCCGCAAGGTGGTGCGCGCGATCTGCATCGCCGGGGCCCATAACCAAGCCCAGGTCTTCTTCAACGGACACGAGATCGCCGCCGCATCCAATGGCACTTTGCCGTTCGCCGGGGACATCGGGCACCTTGTCCATCCGGGTAACAATGTGGTTGCCGTGCGGGCCTCGCACGAGCGTCCGGATACCCCGGCAGGCCTCATCGCTGCAGTGCGCGTGGAATTCGACTCGGGCGAGCCGCTGTTGGTCCTGTCGGGCAGCCATTGGAAGACCACCGCAAAACCGGAGGCAGGTTGGGACAAGCCCGAATTCCTAGACATTGCCTGGGGGGCAGTGAAGGAACTGGGAAACTACGGTATGCCGCCTTGGGGACCAGTCGCTTTTATGGCTGAGCATCGCCTGCCGGCACGCTGGCTGCGAAAAGAGTTCACTACCCGGAGTACAGTCCGGCGGGCCGTCATTTACTGCTCAGGGCTGGGACTCTCCGAGATTTACCTCAACGGCACCAAGGTCGGAGACCACGTCCTGTCGCCCGGCCTGACGGATTACGACAAACACGTCCTTTACGAAGGTTTTGACGTTACCGGCCAGATTGCGCAGGGGCGAAACGCGATTGGTCTGGTTCTGGGCAACGGCCGCTTTTATGCGCCGCGCGGAGAGGGGTCCGCACGAAACTTCGGCTATCCGAAGGCAATCCTGGAGCTCAATCTGGAATTCGAGGATGGCAGCCGCACCAGCGTGGTCTCCGACGCCTCTTGGAAACTGACTACCCAAGGCCCCATCCGCGCCAACAACGAATACGATGGCGAAGAATACGACGCCCGTATGGAACTAACCGGTTGGAGCCGGCCTGGTTTCAACGATGCTAGTTGGGAACCGGCTCAGGAGGTGAATCCGCCCTCCGGAACCATGGCCGCGCAGATGGCCGAGCCGCTGCGAGTCACCGAGACGATCCGCCCCCTCAGCGTTAAAGCCCTGCGCCCCGGTGTGTACATTTTCGACATGGGCCAGAACATCGTCGGCTGGTGCCGTCTGAAGGTTGCCGGAGCCAAAGGCACGCAAGTACGCTTGCGGCACGCCGAAACACTGAACTCCGATGGCTCACTGTATGTCGACAACTTGCGCACGGCTCGCGCCACTGATCTCTACACGTTGAAAGGAGAAGGAACCGAGGTCTGGGAGCCGCGATTTACTTATCACGGGTTCCGCTTTGTGGAAGTCACCGGGTTCCCCGGTGTGCCGGCTCGCACCGCGATCGAGGGCCGCGTGGTTCACGACGACATGGAACGCATCGCCGATTTCACCAGTTCCAACGAACTGCTGAACCAGATCCACCATAATGTCTTCTGGGGCGTCCGCGGAAACTACCGCAGCATTCCCACCGATTGCCCGCAGCGCGACGAGCGCCAGGGCTGGCTCGGCGACCGCTCGCAGGTCAGCCGCAGCGAAAGCTACCTTTTCGACGTCGCGGCGTTCTATTCCAAGTGGATGACCGACCTCGCCGATTCACAGAAGCCGGACGGCAGCATCCCGGTCGTGTCGCCGAATTACTGGCCTAATTATTATGACGATCTGACCTGGCCCAGCACCTTCATCTTCGTCCACGGCATGCTTTACGATCAGTACGGCGACAAACGCGCTCTCGATCGCGACTATCCCGCGATGAAGAAATGGATCGACCACGAGCGAACTTACCTGCAAGCCGGCCTCATGCCCAAGGACCAATATGGCGATTGGTGCGTGCCGCCGGAAGATCCCAAACTGATCCACTCGCAGGACCCGGCTCGCATTACCGATAAGACCCTTCTCGGGACGGCCTACTATTACTACCTGCTGCGCACCATGGCCCGTTACGCGCGCCTCCTCGATAAGCCACCGGACGCCGCGGACTTCGATGCTCTGGCGGATCAGGTGAGCGTTGCCTTCGAGCGGCGCTTCTTCAAGCCGCTTTCGGCGATGTACGACAACGGCACCCAGACCTCCAGCGTGCTGCCGCTCTACTTTGGCCTGGTGCCGGAAGAAAGCCACGCCGCCGCGGTGGATGCTCTGATTCAACGAATCGAGCAGGAAAGTCACGGCCATGTGGGGACGGGCCTTGTGGGAGCGCAATGGCTGATGCGCACCCTCACCGAGAATGGCCACGTCGAGACGGCCTATCGCATCGCCACCCAGAAGACCTATCCCGGATGGGGCTACATGGTGCAGAAGGGCGCCACCACGATCTGGGAGCTTTGGAACGGCGATACCGCCGATCCGGCCATGAACTCCGGCAACCATGTGATGCAGATCGGCGACCTGGCCGTGTGGATGTACGAGTACCTGGCCGGCATCCGCGCCGATCCGGAAAAACCGGGCTTCCAGCATACGATCATCCGCCCGTACCCGGCCGGGGATCTGACCTACGTCAAGGCATCCCACCGCTCGATGTACGGAACCATCGCCACCTCCTGGAAGCGATCCGGTACCACCTTCAGCCTGGAGGTGACTGTCCCGGCCAATACCACGGCGGAAGTCTGGCTGCCGGCTCGCGACGCCGAGTCGGTCACCGAATCGGGTCACAAAGTCTCACCGGCTCAGGGCGTCAAATTCCTTCGAGCCGAGGAGAATCGCGTAGTATTCGAAGTGGGCTCGGGATCGTACAGCTTCCGATCCACCTTCTGATCGCCGGCCTCTTCAGTGCCGGTCCGCGGGTTTGAGAAAATCAAGTAGGCCATGTATCTGTTCCACCTGTTTCGCTCCTTCCTGCCGCTCCATAACCCGATCGGCTTCGGCGCGAGCGATTTCATCGAGTTCGCCCTGGCAGCCCTATTGGTGATCCTGCTTATTGGCGGAGCCGCGATCCGCCCTGGCGCGCGGCGCCTCGCCGAGCGCACCGGCTGGAGCATGCTCGTGATCGGCGCCTTGGCCGCCGTGCTGCGATTGGCGCTCCTGCCGCATTTTCCGGTGCCCATCCCGGCGGGCGCCGACGACTTCAGCTACCTGCTCCTCGGCGACACCCTGGCGCACTTTCGTCTCGCCAATCCCGTCCACCCCATGCACGATTTCTTCGAGACGAACTTTGTGCTGCAGTCGCCGTCCTATAGCTCGATTTATCCTCTCGGACCGGCCCTCGCCCTGGCGATCGGCCAGATGCTGTTCGGGTCACCCTGGGTCGGTGTCTTGCTCTCCGCGTCGCTCGTTTGCGCGCTGTGCTACTGGATGCTCCGCGGGTGGACCACTCCGGGCTGGGCTTTTCTCGGTGGCTTGCTGGCCGTGTGTACCTTCGGCCCGCTCAGCACCTGGATGAACACTTACTGGGGCGGCGCCGTTTCCGCCATCGCGGGATGTCTGGTGATCGGCTCGTTGCCGCGCCTCATCGCGCTCGGCCGCACGTGCGAGGCCGTCCTGCTGGGCGCCGGCCTCGGTCTGCAATTGCTCTCGCGCCCCTACGAGTCCATCTTCCTCGATCTCGCTGTACTCCTGTTTCTCGCACCATCGCTCCGGAATCCCGGCCGCCGCCGCAGACTCATCCGCCTCGCCCGTCCCGCGGCGCTGGCGTTTCTTCCTGCTGTCCTTCTCCTGCTGCTGCAGAACCACGCCGTCACGGGCGAATGGACGAAGCTGCCGTATATGCTCAGCCGGTATCGATATGGTGTCCCGACAACCTTCACCTTCCAGGCCAACCCGGAACCCCACGGCGACCTTGCCCCGAACCAGTGGCTGTATTACCAAGGCCAAGCTGCGGTGCATGGCACGCAGTTGGAAACCGTCGGCCGCTACTTCAGCCGCTTGATCAGCCGCCTCCCCTTCGCCGGCTTCTTTCTCCTGACGCCGCTGCTTCTGGCGATCCCCGCATTTCTGCTGGCTCTGCGCCAATACCGATTCGCCTGGCTGGCCATCACGCTGGCGCTTTTCGCTCTCGGCTCGAACTTCTACCCCTACTTCTTCCCGCACTATCTCGCCGCCGTCGCCTGCCTGTTCATCCTGGCGGCAATCGAGGGAATGGCGCGCCTCAGTCACTGGACCCTCCGCGCCCAGCCCGCCGGACGCGGAGCCGTCCTCTGCCTGCTGGCTCTCTGCGGAGCGCATTTCCTCTTCTGGTACAGCCTCCACGCCATCGGCGACCCGGACGTGCTGCGCGCCATGGACCGCTACCAATCGTGGGACGCTATCCCCTTGGGCGACGCCGAAGGCCGCATCGCCGTCCGCGACCAATTAGCCGAACAATTCGGGAAGCAACTCGTCTTCGTGCGCTACTGGCCGCGGCACGGCTATCACGAGTGGA
>Ga0335085_10003863_pt1 | contig 25382 bp, 22 predicted proteins | sample Lox_Sample_45_FD_206712 | JGI IMG/M metagenome (GOLD analysis project Ga0335085, IMG submission 206712) | Soil microbial communities from Loxahatchee National Wildlife Refuge, Florida, United States - Lox_Sample_4.5 | ecosystem: Environmental > Terrestrial > Soil > Wetlands | place: USA...
CCCGGTCAGGATCTGGCCCCCGGCCAGCCGCAGTCCGCTCGCCCGCCAGGCCAGCCGCGGCCACCCCGGCGGCACCGCGCCGGTCTCGGCCCACAGCGCCTCGGCCCACTCCCGGCGCCGGTCGGGCATCAGCCACACCACGCACCGCCGGGCAGCGGCCGCCACCCGCCTCAGCTTGCTCATCGCTCCCACCCCATCGTGTCCCGGCACGGCCACTCTACATAGGTAGAGGACGCAGGCATAGGCCTGTCCGGCCGGGTGATCAGATTCAGGGCGGGGTCAGCGGCCATCTCCATCCGTGATCGTCGTCGCCATTTCTTCCCGCAGGGTGCCCTGGACGTAGGACATGGCCTCGTGGGCAGCCGGGTCGGCGATGCGACGTGCTAGTTCCTCGGGCGTGACGTCCTCTACCTGCTCGTGCAGCCACCACAGGTGCCCCTGGGGGTCGCGGACCCGAGCCACCCGCTCGCCGAAGGCGAGCAGGGTCGGCTTCGTCACCACGCGCGCGCCGGCCGCGACGGCCTGGTCCACGGCCGCGGTCACGTCACCGACGTAGACCCTCAGGTGAGCCGGGGTCGGCGGCCAGCCCGGCTTGGCGTCGAACAGCATGATGACGCTATACAACGATCATTTCAGGGACCTAAGACAATTCCGCGGCGCGGGACAGCCGCCTAAGGCAGCAACGCCAGCTGCCGGACCAGCTTGGCCACCTGGTTCCGTGGCCCGATCAGGCTCATGGCGAGCGGCGCCAGGTCACCGGGTTCGGTCTTGGCCAGTTCCCGGAGGTAGTCGTCGTACACCCGGGTGGCCTGAGCCGAGGCGGGCATGTCGGCGGCGAGGAGGTTCCTGTCGATCGCCTGCTGGCGGATCGCGGTGAGGGTGGCCGGGCTGGCGGCCAGGATCGAGCAGCCCGCCCAGGGCAGGCCCGGGTGCCAGTGGTCCGCGGCATCGGGTCCGCCCGGACCCAGCAGCCCGGGGACCCCGGGCGCGGTCGCGGCGGCGACGCAGACGGCCGCGTTGACGGCCTGGCCGGGGGAGAGGCTCTCGTCGACGATCACGACCCACTTCAGCTTCGCCGCTCCGGTGCGCTCGCCCGTGCTCATCTCGTCAGGGCTATAGCTATGTACGGGATGGCCGGAGCTTTCCTGTACTTCATCCGCAGTCATTCATTAATTCTAGATAGATATGCGATCAAGAATCGACAATATCGAATTTAGTTCGTCTATCCTGGCCATGTGGCTCATCTCGACGAACTTGATACGGCACTCCTGCGGGAACTCCAGCGCGACGCACGGCGGACCAACCGGGATCTGGCCGAGGCGATCGGCGTCGCTCCCAGCACGGCGCTCGACCGGACCCGGTCGCTACGGCAGCGGGGCGTGATCCGCGGTGCCCTGCTCGACGTGGACCTCGCCGCCATCGGCCGCCCGGTCCAGGCGCTGATCGCGGTCCGGATCCGGCCGCCGTCCCGGCGCAACATCGAGGCCTTCAGGGACTGGGCGGCCCGGCTGCCGGACACCGTGGGGGTGTTCGTCGTCTCCGGCAGCGAGGACTTCCTGCTCCATGTCGCGGTCGCCGACAACCAGCACCTCTACGCGTTCGTCATCGACCGCCTGACCGAACGTCCCGAGGTGGCCGACGTCCGCACCAGCGTCATCTACGAGCACCTGCGCAACAACGCAGTAGCGCCGAATCCCTAGCGAGCGGTCCCCATGGCCACCCGCTGGAACGTGGCGGGGATCGGCAGGTCACCGAACTGCGAGAACGGCCAGATGATCAGGAACGCCCGGCCGACTACCTGGCTCTCGGGAATCGTCCCGTCCTGCGGCGCGCTGGTCATGTGCCCGCGCGAGTCGTCGGAGATGGCCCGGTTGTCGCCCATGACCCACAGCCGCCCGGGCGGGACGGTCACGCTGAACCGCAGCGCCGAGGGGGACGCGCCCGGGAACAGGTAGGACTTCTCGTCCAGCGGGATCCCGTTGACCGTCACCCGGCCGTCGGTGCAGCAGGCCACGTGATCGCCGGGCAGGCCGATGACCCGCTTGATGTAGTACGTCTGCGTGCTGTGGATCCCGGCGTCGGCGAGCACGTCGTCGACGAACCGCAAGAACGGGTTGCCCGGCGGCGCGGGATCCGGCGCGCCGGTGGTGGAACCCCATGAGCCCTGCCCGCTGAACACTACGATGTCGCCGCGGCCGATGCCGCGGACGTGATAGACGAGCTTGTTCACCAGCACCCGGTCGCCGGTGAGCAGAGTGTCCTCCATCGAGGCGGACGGGATCCGGTAGACCTGCACGACGAACGCCTTGACCAGCAGCATGAGGACGATCGCCGCCAGCACGATAACCATCAGCTGGCGCCAGGTGCTCTTCCGCTTCCCGCCCGCCGGGACATCCTCCGGGGCTCGGGTCTCATCCGGGGACGGCGCGAGGTCACGCTGATCGTCGGTCATGCATCCCCCAGGCCTGGACCGGTAACCTCACGCGGACCCGGCGTGCGGCCGGCGCCGCCACGCGCGCCAAAGCCGGCGTCGCGGCCGGGTAAGCGTCGTCACCGGAGCGCCCCGCAGGCCGTCGGCCTCGGGCTCCGCCGCCATGGCCTGCGGCGGCCGGAACGGCAGGCGGGGGCGCCTCGGCTCGCGCACTCCAGCCAGTCCCGGGCCACCCTGGCGGCGGACGAACGGGACGTGTCTCCACACCCAGACCAGCCACCGTCTCAGGCTGACCCAGGGGTGACGAAGGGCCACACCGCCAGGTTAGCGTAGAACCGACCATTTCGAACTCCAGGGAAACGCCATGGCCATCCAGCACGTGCGGGTCGAGGGCAGCGGCTACCAGCGCGGCCTTCAGTACGGCCAGTTCTGGCTGGCCGCGGGCAACCCCTGCCAGGCGTCCTACGAGCAGCTGACCATCAAGCTGTGACGCTGCCCGCTCACGACCAGCCGGTCTCGCTGGTCCGGCCGCCCGCGCTCAAACCGGGGGACCGGGTCGCGGTGCTGTGCGCCAGCAGCCCGGTCGAGCCCGCCGCGCTGGCGGCCGGCCTGGACGCGCTGCGGTTCGCCGGCCTGGACCCGGTCACCTACCCGTCCGCGCACGATCCCGGCACGATGCGCCCCTACCTGGCCGGCGACGACGCGATGCGGGCCGGGGACCTGCGGTCCGCACTGACCGACCCGGGCATCGCCGGGATCCTGTTCGCCCGCGGCGGCTCCGGCGCGCAGCGCACCCTGGAGGCCATGGACTGGGCCGGACTCGACGGCCAGTCCCCGAAGACACTGCCGCCTAAGGTGCTGGCCGGCTACTCCGACGTCACCGCGCTGCTGGAGGCGGTGGCGGTACGGCTCGGCTGGGCGTCCGTGTTCGGGCCGAACGTCGCCATCAGGGAGGGCGCATCGCATTACTCGTTCGGCTCCCTGCTCCGCACGCTGATGCGGCCCGAGCACGCCACCCTGATCCGGTACCCGCACGCCGTCACGCTGGTCCCCGGCACGGCCCGCGGCGTCACCGTCGGCGGCACGCTCACCCTGCTCACGTCCTCGCTGGGCACCTGCACGTCCCGGCCCGCCCGGGGCGGCATCTTGCTCATGGAGGACGTCAATGAGGAGGACTACCGCGTCGACCGGATGCTGACCCAGCTGCGGCGTTCCGGGTACCTCGACGGGGTGGCCGGGATCGTGGCCGGGACCTTCACCGGGTGCGGGCCGCCGGAGGCGATCCAGGACATCCTGGCCGAGCGGCTCGGCTCCCTCGGCGTGCCCATGCTCGCCTGGGCCAACGTGGGCCACGGCGGCCAGTTCCAGGCCTTCCCGGTCGGCATCGCCGCCGAGCTCGACGCCGACGCGGTCACCTTGCGCCTGCTCGACCCGCCCCTCAGTTAACCAACCGCATCCGCGCGGCCAGCCCGGCGTGCATCCGCCGCGGCCACAGCGGCCCCCCGTAGACGAACCCGGTGTACGCCTGCACCAGCGTGGCGCCCGCCCGCAGCCGTTCCCAGGCGTCGTCCGGGGTCTCGATCCCGCCCGCCGCGACGAGCACAAGCCGGTCCCCGGCCCGCTCGTGCAGGCGGCGGAGCACCGCGAGCGACCGGTCCCGCAGCGGCGCCCCGGACAGGCCGCCCGCCCCGGCCGCCGCCACCTCGGCCGGCGGGCTGGCCAGGCCGTCACGGGAGATCGTGGTGTTGGTCGCGATGACCCCGTCCAGGCCGAGTTCCATCGCCAGGTCCGCGACCGCGTCCACGTCCGCGTCGGCCAGATCCGGCGCGATCTTGACCAGCAGCGGCACGCGCCGCCCGCCCCCGGCTCCGCCAGTGACCCCGTCGAGCGCCGAACGCACCGCGGTCAGCACCGGCCGCAGCCGCTCGGCGGCCTGCAGGTCACGCAGCCCCGGCGTATTCGGCGAGCTGACGTTGACCACCACGTAGTCGGCCACCGCCGCCACCGCCCGCGCGCTGGCCGCGTAGTCCGCCGCCGCCTCCGCGTCCGGCACCGCCTTGGTCTTGCCGATGTTCACCCCCACCACTGGCCCGCGACGGCCGGAGGCCGGAGCGGGTTTCCCGCCGCGACGGGCCCGCGAACGACGCAGGACCGCGGCTGCCGCCGAAGCCCCCTCGTTGTTGAACCCCATCCGGTTGACCAGCGCCCGGTCCGCGGTCAGCCGGAACATCCGCGGCCGCGGGTTCCCCGGCTGGGCCCGGGCCGTCACCGTCCCGACTTCCACGAACCCGAACCCGAGCGCGGCCAGCCCGCGCGTCCCGCGGGCGTCCTTGTCGAACCCGGCCGCCAGCCCGAGCGGCCCGGGGAACTCGAGCCCGAGCGCCCGCACCCGCAGCACCGGGTCCCGCGGCCCCAGCCACCGGCGCACCAGCCACGCCGCCCCCGGCATCCCGGCCACCCGCCCGAAGACGCGGATCAGCCCGAACGCCAGCCGGTGGGCCGCCTCCGCGGGCACCCGCCGTAGCACGATCCGGTAGAGAAGCCGGTACATCCCGTTCACCCCGAAGGGCATTATGCCGAACGAGGCTGGTCCACGCCCCGGCCGCCGGTCCACGGATATATTCCGGAACGAAACGACCGGCGGGAGTGTCCAGCGTGACACGATGAGCGCGTGGCCGAATGGATCATCGTGATCGCGTTCCTCCTCGCCCCGCTCGGATGCTGGGCCCTGCTCGCCCGGACGACGGCAGCTGACCATTTCGGCCGAACCGTGAAAAGGGGACTGCCCACCGTGACACGATAAAAGTGTGACCGGATGGATCGTCGTGATCGCGTTCCTGCTCACGCCGCTGGCGTGCTGGGCCCTGCTCGCCCGGACCAAGGTCCTGGGCTGGGCCTTCGCGGCCGTGTTCGCGGCTTACGCGGTGGCCGAGGGAGCCCAGATGACGGGCGGCTGGCCGTTCCGCGGCGAGTCGGCCTGGATGCTGGTCGGGCTGCCGGTGCTGACGGTCGTCGCGCTGGCCGCGGGGACCGCCCTCGAGGAGCACGAGATCAAGTCCGGCGTTCCCGGGCTGCGCATGGGCATCCGCTGCGCGACCGGCGCCGTCGTGTCCGTGTTCTACGGCGCGGCCGTCCTGCTCGGCGCCTTCGCCGTCATGGGCGTCATCGCCTCCGCTGCGAACCTGTGACCCCTAGGCGACGAGCTCGGACTCGCCCGTGAAGGCGTCCCACAGCGCGGCGTAGGTCCCGTCGGCCGCGAGTAGCTCCGCGTGCGTGCCCGCCTCGGCGATGCGGCCCTGGTCCAGCACCACGATCCGGTCGGCGCGGGCCGCGGTGGTCAGCCGGTGCGCGACCACGATCGTGGTGCGCGCCGCCGTCAGCTCGCTGATCGCGTGGTTGACCGCGGCCTCGGCGGCCAGGTCGAGCGCGGCGGTGGCCTCGTCGAGCAGCAGGATGGCCGGGTCGGCAAGCTGGGCCCGGGCCAGCGCGATGAGCTGGCGCTGGCCGGCCGACAGGTTGCGGCCGCGCTCGGCGACCTCGTGGTCGTAGCCGCCGGGCAGCCGGGTGATCATGTCGTGCGCGCCGGTCGCCCGGGCCGCCGCCTCGACCTCGGCGTCGCTGGCGTCAGGGCGGGCGTACGCGATCGAATCCCGGACCGTGCCGGCGAACAGGTACGACTCCTGCGGGACGACGCCGAGCTGATGCCGGTAGCCGGTCAGCTCGTAGTCGCGGACGTCGGTGCCGTCCACCAGGACCTGCCCGCCGGTCGCGTCGTAGAACCGGGCGATGAGCTTGACCATCGTGGACTTGCCCGCGCCGGTCTGGCCGACCAGGGCGACGGTCTGGCCGGGCTCGACCGTGAGGCTGATCCCGTTGAGCGCGTTGTCGTCGGTGCTCTGATAGCTGAAGTCCACGTCGCGCAGCTCGATCCGGCCGCGCAGGTGGCCAGGCCGGACTGGATTCTCCGCGAGTGGCGTCGAGGACCCTAGCCGTAGCAAATCCGTGATCCGGTGCAGGCCCACCATGGCCTGCTGGTAGCCGTCGAAGACCTGGGAGAGCTGCTGGACCGGGGCGAACACCATGTCGATGTAGAGCAGGTAGGCGATCAGCGCGCCGGTGGTCAGCGCCCCGCTGTGCATCTGCCCGGTCGCGAGCACCAGCACCAGGGCGCCCGCCACCGTGGACAGGGTCTGCACGAACGGGAAGTAGATGGCGATCAGCTGCTGGGCCCGCAGCCTCGATAGCAGGAACTTCTGGCTCAGCGCGCCGAACTTCTCCCGGTTGGCCTGCTCCCGCCTGAACGCCTGCGTCACCCGCAGGCCGGCCACGTTCTCGGCGAAGTTCGCGTTGACCATGGCCACCCGCTCGCGCGACTCGGCGTACGCCTTCGACGACTTGGCCCGGAACACCAGGGTGGCCACCACCAGCACCGGGAAGATGCACAGGACGGCCAGGCCCAGCCGCAGGTTGATGATGAGCAGCGCGGCCAGCACGCCGAAGAAGGTGAGCACCGAGCTGACCATGGTGACCAGCCCGGTCTGCAGGAACGAGGACAGCGCGTCCACGTCGGTGGTCATCCGGGTCATGATCCGGCCGGACAGCTCGCGTTCGTAGAAGTCCAGGCCGAGCCGCTGGAGCTGGGCGAAGAGCTTGACCCGCAGGGAGTACAGGAGCCGCTCGCCGTTCCGCCCGACCACCATGGTCTCGGCCCGGTTGACCACCCAGTCGGCCAGCACGATGGCCAGCCCGATCAGGGAGACGACCGCGATCACACCGAAGACCTTGGTCTCCACCCCGCGGTCGATGCCGTTCCTGACCAGCGCGGGCAGCGCCAGCCCGGCCACCGCGTCCAGGGCGTCCAGGATCAGCCCGAAGACCAGCGCGGCGGCCAGCGGGCGCAGCAGCCTGCGCAGCGAGAAGTGCCGATCGCCGGCCCGGGCCTGGTCCAGGTCCACGCCGGGCCGGTCGTCGGCCGGCGGCAGCGCGTCGACCTGGGCGAGCAACTCGGGGGAGGGCGGCAAGCTGGCGAACGCCGCGGTGACCGGCCCCATGGTGGCGTTCGCGGCAGCGGCCCGCTGGGCGCGGCGCCCCCCGCCGCCGACTGCGGCGGCTGAGGCCATGGCCCGGTCGTCGAGCACGTCTTCCACGGTGCGGGTGCGCGGCCTGATCGCGGGCCGGTCGGCCGAGCCTTCGTCCTCCGCGTCCACGATGAGCTTGCGGTACAGCGCGCAGCGCCCGGCCAGTTCCTCGTGCGTGCCGCTGTCGGCGACCCGGCCGGAGTCGAGCACCACGATGCGGTCGGCCAGGTTCAGCGTGGACCGGCGATGCGCGATGATCAGCGTGGTGCGGCCGCGCATGATCGTTCGCAGCGCCTCGTGGATCTGCGCTTCCAGCCGGGGGTCGATGGCCGAGGTGGCATCGTCGAGCAGGAGAATCCGTGGATCGGTGATCAGCGCCCGGGCCAGCGCCACCCGCTGCCGCTGACCGCCGGAAAGAGTAAGGCCCTGCTCGCCGACCACGGTGTCGTAGCCCTGCGGCAGCCGTTCGATGAACTCGTGCGCCTGGGCCGCCTGGGCGGCCGCGAAGACCTGCTCGTCGGTCGCGTCGGGCCGGCCGTAGGCGATGTTGGCCCGGATGGTGTCGGAGAACAGGAAGCTGTCCTCCATGACCAGCCCGATCGCGGCGCGCAGGGAGTCCCGCCTCACGTCGGCGACGTCGTGCCCGCCGATCCGGACCACGCCGGCCTGGGGGTCGTAGAACCGCGGCAGCAGCTGTGCCAGCGTGGACTTGCCAGACCCGGAGGCGCCCACCACCGCGACGATCTCGCCCGGGGCCACGTGCAGGGACAGGTCGCGAAGCACCGGCTCGTTCGGTACATAACCGAACTTGACCTGCTCGAAGCTGAGCCCGGCCGCTTCCGCCGGCAGGTCGACGGCGCCCGGCTGGTCGGTGATGACCGGCCGCGAGTCGATGATGTCGAACACCCGGATGACGCTGGCCCGCGCCTCCTGCCCGAGCGTCACCATGTAGGTGAGCATCCGCACCGGCCCCGCCATCTGGGCCAGGTAGGCGGAGAACGCCAGGAACGTGCCGAGGGTGATTGAGCCGTGCAGGGCCAGCCAGCCGCCGAGGGCCAGCACGCCGACCATGCCCAGCGAGGGAATGGCGGTCAGCGCCGGGTTGTACTTGGCGGTGATCCTGATCATCCGCAGCCGGGACGCGAACAGGTGCTCGCTCGCCGCCTCCAGCCGCTGCTGCTCCTGCTGCTCCTGGCCGAAGCCCTTGACCACCCGCACGCCGCCGATGGCCTCGTCGACCACCCCGGCTACCTCGCCTGACTGCTGCTGCGCGTCCCAGCTGGCCGGGAACAGCTTGCGCCGCGACGCCAGGGCGATAATCCACAGCGCGGGCGCGACCAGGAAGGTCACCAGCGTCAGCGCCGGCGAGAGCACCACCATGATGACGAGCGACAAGATGAACAGGATAATGTTCCCGAGCGTGACCGGCACCATGGACATCAGGCCCTGCACCATGTTCAGGTCGGTGATCGCCCGCCCGACCAGCTGCCCGGTGCGGATCTCGTCCTGGCGCGCGCCGTCAAGCCGGGACAGCGCGTCGAACAGCTCGGTCCGCATGTCGTGCTGGACGTCGAGGGAAAGCTGCCCGCCGCGGTAGCGCCGCAGGTAGATACCGACGTAGTTCACCGCGGCGGCGACGACGAGCAACGCCGCCAGCGGCCAGACGGAGGCGTGGCTGGACACGATCACGTCGTCGATGATCTGCCGCTGCACCAGCGGGATGGCCGCGGTAGCGACAGTCGCCAGCAGCGATCCGCCCAGCGCGATCAGCACCGTCCGGCGGTACCGCAAGCAGTAGCGCGCCAGCCGCCTCAGCCACCCCTTCTCTTGCACAGGAGGGTTAACAGCCGGGCTCGCAGATTAGTTCCCTAAGCTAACGACCTAGGACTAAAGGCCTAGGCTCAGGAGTGGCCGTCCCCGGGGGTGCGCGTGGGCGGGTAGCTGGGCCGGCGGGGGCGGTCGAGCCGCACCACGCGCCGGGAGGCGCGCCGGGAGACCTCGGCGATCAGGGTTCCGATGGCCACGCCGAGCACCAGGTTGATGAACCCGGTGGCGATCTTCTGCGAGGTCGGGGCGGTGGTGCTGAACGGGAACACCACGGCGACGACGGTCGCCAGCCCGATGATCCAGCCGAAGAAGACCCGCGGGTACGGGGTGGTGAGCAGCAGCAGGTGCATGAGCGCGGTCGCGACCAGGGCGCAGGCGGCGGAGGCGAACACGTACCCCACGGTGGACGCGTCGCCCCAGGCGCCCGCGCGGCGCGGCGACAGGAACGAGATGTTGAACAGCCAGCGGGCCACTAGGATGCCGACCAGTGCGATCAGCGCCGCGACCACCGCGGTCGCGACGCCGCCGGACCACAGCGGCCTGGCGTCGACCTGGCGCGAGGACCTCGGTCCGGGTTCAGGACTCTCCATCGGAATTGTCATCTGCTCGCCTCACGTTGAACAACGCGTCTTGAAGTAGACGTAACCGCTAACGGCGGTCCGAAACTCCCCGGAGGTAACGTCCGTGACCAAGCCCGTCCTCCAGGTCATCATCGGCAGCACCCGGCCGGGCCGGGTGGGCAAGCCCGTCGCCGACTGGATCATCGAGCGGGCCCGGGCACAGGGAGATTTCGAGGTCGTCGTCAGCGACCTGGCCGAGATCAACCTGCCGATGTTCGACGAGCCCAACCACCCGCGGTTCCACCAGTACGTCCACCAGCACACCAAGGACTGGTCCGCGATCGTGGCCCGGTCCGACGCGTTCGTCTTCGTGATCCCCGAGTACAACTACGGGTTCAACGCGGCGACCAAGAACGCCCTGGACTACCTCAACGCCGAGTGGCGGGACAAGCCCGCGGGCATCGTCAGCTACGGCGCGGTCTCCGGCGGCACCCGGGCCACGCAGATGCTCAAGCAGGTCTTCTCCGGGGTGCGGCTGGTGCCGGTCACCGACTCGGTGAACATCCCGTTCGTCCGCGAGAAGCTCGACGAAAACGGCAGGCTCAAGCCGAACGAGATCATGGAGCAGGCCGCCGAGGCCATGCTCGGGGAACTGGCCCGCTACGCCGAGGCCCTGCGGTCACTCCGTTCTACCTGATCGGAACGCTGACCTGGGGGTAACCCGTGGCCCCGTTGGGCTCGGGCGGCGCCATGGTGGCGGTCTGGGTGTAGCCGGTCTTGTCGGTGGCCCGGGCCTGGAGCACGTGCCCGCCGGAGGTGGCGTCCCAGTCCCAGGCCCACTGCCGCCAGGTATCGAGCCCGGGCACGGCGGCCAGCCGGGCTTCGTGCCAGGGCCCGTAGTCGACGCGCACCTCGACGGCCTCGATGCCCTTATGCTGGGCCCAGGCCACCCCGGCTACCGTGACCGGGCCCGGCTTCGTGTCGTTCAGCCCGGTCGGCACGTCGATCCGGCACTCGGTCTTGATCGGCGCCTGCTGCGACCAGCCGCGCTGCGCCCAGTAGGCGTAATTGCCCGCGAACGTGGTGACGTTGATGTCCGTCACCCACTTGGTCGCGGACACGTACCCGTACAGTCCTGGCGTCACCATGCGGACCGGGAAGCCGTGCGCGACCGGCAGCGGCTGGCCGTTCATCGCCACCGCGAGCAGCGCGTCCCGGCCGTCCATCACGACCTGCACCGGGGTGCCCGAGGTGAACCCGTCCACCGACGTGCACATCAGCTGGTCCGCCCCGGCCTTGATGCCCGCCTCGCGCAGCAGGGCGGCCAGGCTGGCGCCCAGCCATTTGGCGTTTCCGATGTACGGCCCGCCGACCGGTTCTGACACGCAGCACAAGGTGATGTAGTCCTCGATCAGCGGCCGCTTGAGCAGTTCCGCGAAGGTCAGGTCGATCTCGCGTTTCACCATGCCGTGGATCCGCAGCCGCCAGCTCGACGGGTCGACCTGCGGCAGGACCAGGGCGGTGTCCACCCGGTAGAACGTGGCGTTAGGCGTGATGAACGGCGTCAGCCCGCGGATACCGAGGTCGGTCCCCGGCGGCCGGGCCTGGGTGGTGACCGCGGGCCGGGGGATGCGCACCGCCTTCTGCGCGCTGGTCACGCTGGACCGCTCGGCCAGGACCCGGCCCGCCAGCCCGCCCGCGGCCGCGACACCCGCGGTCGCCGCGCTGACCGCGAGGAAGCTGCGCCGCCGGGGACCTGGTAGCTCCTCGTGGGGAACCCGCGGCCCGGTCAGCGGGATCAGCGCGTGCAGCACGGCGGCCGCGGCCGCGACGGCGGCCAGCGTCGGCAACAGGCTGGCCACCGTCGCGTTCGGCCGGGTCGCCGCGGCGGTGAGCCCGATCGCCGCGAACGCCGCCAGGCCGGCCATCCCGTAGGCCATCCGCCGGGTCGCCGCCACCCCGATCACGGCCGCGAACGCGGCCAGGACCACCACGATCCCGGTGATCAGGACGAGCTTGTCATCGGGGCCGAAGGTGCTGATGGCGAAGTTCTTCAGCCAGGCCGGCGTGAAGTCGATCTGCAGCTCGCCCACCGCCACCACCGGCGATCCGCTGGCGCCGGTGATCCCGGCCACGAACTGCCCCACGCCGAGCGCGGCGCCCGCGGCCAGCAGCCCCGCGACGGCGCCGAGGCTCGCGCGCCGGCCGTCCCTCCCGCTCATGCTCATGTAGGTGTATTCGGTGCGGCCGGGCGCAGGGTTTGCTCCGGCGGCCAATCCGTGATGTTTCCTGCTACGAATATCTACTGTGCCGGCCCTTGACCGCCCTGAACCGCACGGTGCCACCCCCGGTGGCACCGGCGGTACCGAGCTCGCTGGACTCATATCCAGGGTGGCGCGCGGCGACGCGGATGCCTTCGACGCCGTCTACGACCAGATCGCTCCGACGGTGTTCGGCATCGTCCGGCGGGTGATCCGCGACCTGGCCCAGTCCGAGGAGGTCACCCAGGACGTGCTGCTCGAGGTCTGGCGGAACGCGGCTAAGTTCGATTCCGGGCGGGGCAGCGCCGCCGCCTGGGTGACGACGCTGGCGCACCGCCGGGCGGTCGACCGGGTCCGCTCGGTGCAGAAGGAATCCGACCGCGAGCGGCGCATCGCGGCGGCCGCCGTCCCCTACGACGAGGTGGCCGAGGCGGTCGAGTCGAGCCTGGAGCGCGAGCGGGTGCGGCGCTGCCTGGGCTCGCTCACCGAGTTGCAGCGCGAGTCGGTCACCCTGGCCTACTACGGCGGCTACACCTACTCCCAGGTCGCCAGCCTGCTCGGGGTGCCGGAGGGCACGATCAAGACCCGGATGCGGGACGCGCTGATCCGGCTACGAGACTGCCTGGGGGTGTCCGAATGAGCCGGCCCGAGCGCGAAGCCCACACCCTGGCCGGGCCGTACGCGATGGACGCGATCTCCGAGCCGGACCGGGTCCGGTTCGAGCGCCACCTGGCCGGGTGCGCTGAGTGCAGGCGGGAGGTCGCCGGGCTGCGCGAGGCCACCGCCCGGCTGGCCGCCGCCACCGCCGCCTCCCCGCCGCCCGCGATGAAGGAACGGGTGATGGCGGCCGTGGCCGCGACCAGGCAGCAGCCGCCCCTGGCGCCGCCGCCGACGGCGACCCGCCCGTGGCACGCGCGCCGCCGGGTCCGGATCCGGCTGGCCCTCGCGGCGGCCGCCGCGGCCGTGGCCGGCGTCGCGGTGTTTCTCGGGGTGAGCAACGGCAGTATGCAGGACCAGCTCAACCGGGACCAGGCCAGCAGCCAGCAGGTCGCCGCGGTGCTGACCGCCAGGGACGCCACCATGAAGACCGGATCGGTGCGCGGCGGCGGCACGGTCACCATCGTCATGTCCCACTCGATGCGGGAACTCGTGTTCACCGCGGCGGACCTGCGGGCGCTGCCGGCCGCCTGGGGCTACGAGCTCTGGCTGGCCGGCCCGGCCGGCGACCGGCCGGTGATCATGCTTCCGGCGGGCCGCCACGGCATGGCCGGCCCGGTCGTCGCCTCCGGGCTACGCCCGGGTGATCACCTCGTGCTCACCGCCGAGCCCTCCGGCGGCGCTGGCCGCCCCACGACGCCGATGATGCTCGACGTGGTTCTGTAGAACCCTGCTCTCGAGGACACCGCTCTCTAGGGCAGGGTTTTATTTCCGCCGTCCTTTCCCGGCCGCCGCGTTCGTCGTTGAGATGATGAACCAAGGAGGCCATTCGTGAAATACATGCTCATCCACTGCATCGAGGAGTCCGCCGAGCGCGGCCGCCAGCCGGGGGAGAGCCACGGCGGACCCGCGATCGAGGACTGGATCGCGGAGATGGAAGGCCGCGGCGTGCTGCTGCACGGCGACCGGCTGAAGTACGTGAGCAACGCCACGACGGTCCAGGTCCGCAGCTCCGAACTGCTGGTCAGCGACGGGCCGTTCGCCGAGACCAAGGAGCAGATCGCCGGCTACGACGTGATCGACTGCGCCGATCTCGACGAGGCCATCGAGATAGCGTCCAAGCACCCGACCGCCTGGTGGGGCACCATCGAGGTGCGGCCGATCGCGGGGAATCACTGCGGCGACGCCGACCTCACCTGACAAATCCCGCGTTTCCCTTGATACCCATGTATCGTGCTATGTCGGAAGGGAAGCGGGTGAACAAGGTTGGGCAGCCTGAAGAGCGCAATTTACGCCCGGATGGAAGACATGAGCTTCCGCTCGGGTGCCGCCGTCGGCGGCGGTGCCCTTGCCGTCGCGGGCGTGGGCGTCGCGCTGGCCGTCGCGCTCAGCGGGCACAGCGCCGCCGCCACCAGCGGGCACGCCCCGGGCATGGCCGCCCAACTGGCCACGCCCGCGTCCTCGGCCCCCGCCTCCGCGACCTCGTCGGGCACCCCTAGGACCAGTCGGTCGACGGCGCCCCGGGCGGCGACCGGGAGCTACTCGCAGACTCCGTCCCCGCACCACGTGTCGGCGACCCCGCAGGCCTCGCCGCCCAAGCCCACTCCGTCCTCGGCCCGCACCCCCCCGTGGCAGCCCCGGCCGCCCAAGTGGACACCAGGCGACCCGCGCCGCCCCAGCCCTCCCGACTGGGGCTGGCCCGGCTAGTCACCGCCGTCCCGGATCCGTACTTACCGGGGCCGCCGTCCGCAGTCGTCGAACCGCGCCGCGACCACGTTGGCCGCCGCCACCATCATCGCCATCACGTAGGTCATCAGCAGCACGATGCTGGCGCAGAACAGATCCTGGCTCCGGTCGCTGAGCGCCGCCACCATCATGACCGGCAGCGCGACCGTGGCCAGGCCCAGCGCGGAGGTAAACGCCCAGTGGTTGGCCGGCTGCCTCCGCGCCGGCGCCGCCAGCGCCGGCGGCGGCCACCCGGCCGGCCCCCGCGTGGCTGGTGCTGGCCTGGCGGGCATGTCAGCGGTTGCGGCGGCCACCTCCGCGTAGGTCCGGGCCAGCATGGCCCGGTCCAGCCGCACATCAAGTTCGTCCCGTGTCAGGCAGCCCCCCGTGAACGCCGCCTTGAGCGCCTCGATAGCCCGCTCGCGGTCGGCGTCGGACGCCCGGAGACGGGCCCGAGCAGCCGCCACCGGGTCGACCCGCCGTTCCGTCACCGGCGCCTCCCGGGAATACAACGAAGCCACAGCGTAACCCGCCCGCTACGCCCCCGTCATCCCAGCCTCCCACCCCACTCCCGCACTCACCCCGCCCCCGCCTCCGCCCCCGCGCCCATCCCCCCCACCACCCCCGTATTCACCCCGCCCCCCGCCTCCAGGTCCAACCCGCCCCCCGCGAACCCCGCCGCCGGGCTATGTGGCGGACGGGACAGGAGCGCTGGAAGGTGAGCGCGCGGCGCTCACCAGCCCGGCCCGCTCGCCAGACCCGCCCGCGATCTTGCTTGTGACCTGGCGAAGCGGTGGCAGACCCGGACAATACGGTCGCTTTCGCCCACGGTAATTTGATCATGGCGTAACGGCCGAGCCGGGCCGTCGACCGGTCGGCGTTAGTGGGGGACGTGCCTATGACCTACGGCCTGCTCTCGGCCCTGTGCTGGGGGATCTCCACGCTCCTGGCCGCTATGGCGGCTCGCAGGATCGGCGCGCTTCGCACCGTGGCGATCGGGGAGGCCGTCGCGCTGGCGGGCTACTGGATCCTGTTCATGACCGGCCATTTCTCGCTGCGCGGGGCCGGGTCGGCCGCCTGGCTGCTGGTCCTGGCCGGCGTGATCGGGGTAGGCGGCTACCTGGCCATGTACCGCGGCCTGGAGTCCGGGCACGTCGGCCTGGTCAGCGCGATCTCCGCCTGCTATGGGGGAGTGATCGCGGTGCTGTCCGTGGTCCTGCTGCACGAGCGGCTGACGGTCGCGGCCGCGGTCGGCATCGTCGCCACGGTCGCGGGCGTCATGCTGGCCGTAACTCGGCGCTCCGGCGTCGGCAGCGCCCCAGCGGTCCCGGAAAACGCGACGGTCCCCGCAGTCGCCGACACCCCCGTCGACACTGCTCCCACTGGAAGCGTCACCCCGGCTACCAGCGCCGCCGCTATCACCGGCAACGCGGCCCTCGCTAATAGCACTCCAGCCACTGGTATCGCTTCCGTCACACTGGCCGTCCCGGTAGCCGCGGCACCGGCCATCGGCGCGGTCTTCGGCGTGGCCGCGGCCTTGCTCTATGGCGTCGGCGGCTTCATGATCGGGCGGTACTCCCGCAACCTCGGCTGGCTGCTCCCGGTTGTGGTCGCGCGCAGCGGCGCGATGGTCTTCCTGCTCGGGCTGCTGGCCACCCCGCTGCGTGGGTCCGCCCCCCGGAGCCAGCCCCTGCGCGGCGTCGCCTGGGCCGTGGCGGCCGGCCTGGTCGACGCGGCCGGGCTGGCGGCCTTCACCCGCGGCGACCAGGTGGGGCTGGTCGCGATCACGGCCGCGGTGTCCAGCGCCTACCCCGTCATCCCGTTGACCGGCGGCCTGCTGCTGTTCCGCGAGCGGCTGATGCGCTGGCAGGCGGGGGGAGCGGTGCTGATCCTGGCCGGGCTGGTCCTGCTCGGCCTCGGCTCCTGAGGCTCCTGATCCTCGCCATCGGAACGTGATTCCGGAGTGTCATTGATCCCTGCGTGTCCGGTTAGCTCCCGCTCCGGCTGGGTAGCGGCCGATCATGGCTGCGGATGAGTCCCACCGACTGCTGGCCGGGCGGTACCGGCTCGGCGCCGTCATCGGCCGCGGCGGGATGGGCACGGTCTGGCGGGCCCGCGACGAACTGCTGAACCGGGACGTAGCCGTCAAGGAGATCGTCTGGCCACCGCAGATGGACCCGGCCGAGCGGGAGGTGGCCCGCGGTCGCGCCGTACGGGAAGCGCAGCTAGCCGCGCGGCTCCACCACCCGAACGTGGTCACCGTCTACGACATCGTCGAAGAAGACGACCGCCCCTGCATCGTCATGGAACTCGTCCCGTTCCGCTCGCTGCGCGAGGTGATAGCCGAGGAAGGGCCGGTATCCCCGGCGCAGGCGGCCAGGATCGGCCTGGGCGTGCTGGCTGCCCTGCGGGCGGTGCACGAGGCCGGCGTCGTGCACCGGGACGTGAAGCCCGCCAACATCCTGCTCGGTCCCGAGGGCCGGATCGTGCTGGCCGACTTCGGGATCGCCAAGGCCGCCGACAGTCCGGCCCTGACCTCGTCCGGCGTGCTGGTCGGCTCGCCGTCCTACCTGGCACCCGAGCGCGCCCGTGGCGGGATAGCCGGACCCGCCGCCGATCTGTGGGCCCTGGGGGCCTCGCTGTTCGCGGCGGTCGAGGGCAGGCCGCCGTTCGAGCGGGACGGCGTGCTCGCCAGCCTGACCGCCGTGGTAGCCGACGAACTCGACCCTGCTCCCCACGCGGGCCCGTTGCGGCCGGTGATCGAAGGACTGCTCGACAAGAATCCGGCCAGGCGCCCTGGCATTCGCCGGACCGAGCAGATGCTGCTCCAGGCCGAGTCCGCCGTCGGCGAGCAGGCCGCGACCCACGCCCTGCCCGCCCCCGAATCCACGGCCGAAGTCCCGCCAGCAGGTCATGTCCCGCCAGCAGGTGACGACCCGCGGGCAGAGCGGGTCCCGTCCGCGGGCTACGTCCCGCTCGAAGATCACGTCCTGCCCGCCGATTTCGTCTCGCCCGCCGGCCGCCAGGCCGACCGCACGCGGGCCGACCGCCACCAGGCCGGGCGACGGCCGGCCGCCGCGCGCGGTCCCCGCACGGTCGCGGCCCGGCTGATCGCCGTCGCGGCGGTTGCGCTGTTCGCCGCGGGCCTCGCCGTCGCCTTCCTCCGCCCGGCCGGGCATTCGTCCGCACCGCGCGCTGGCGCCACGCCGTCGACCGCCGCGTCCCGGCCGGCCCCGGCCGCCACGGCGTCCTCGGCATCCTCCGCCCCGGCGTCGAGTCCGTCACCGTCCACTCCGTCCGCGTCGGCCAGCACGGGGACGGGTGCCGTGCCAGCCGGGTATTACCGGTTCACCAACTCGACCGGCTTCTCGATCGGCGTCCCGCGCGGCTGGACCATCTCGCACGACGGCCACTACGTGTACATCAGGGACCCCGCCAACAGCGGCATCTTCCTGCTGATCGACCAGTCCGACCAGCCCAGGCCAGACCCGCTGGCGGACTGGCGGCAGCAGGCGGCGGCCCGCCAGTCCAGCTATCCCGGCTACCACCTCATCTTGCTCCGGGCGGTCAGGTACACGCAGGCGGAGAAGGCAGCGGACTGGGAGTTCACCTACGACAAGGACGGCGTCATGGTCCGGGTCCTGAACCGGAACGTCCTGGCCAACGCGCAGCACGCCTATGCGCTCTACTGGACCACTCCGGCCAGCGACTGGGACGCTTCCTATCACTTCTTCCAGGTCTTCGCGGACACGTTCAGGCCCGCTCCGGCAACCTAGCCCGCCATGCGGGTGGCTCCGCACACGCCGTGCGTACACTAGCGACACATGACGCAAACGGGTGCCGTGTGTCAGGCTTAGGGGACGGGCTAGCCGTGAGACGGGACAACGGATCCGACCCGGGCAGTCCGGCCAGCGGAACGTCGGCCACCGACAGTCCGGCCACCGACAGTCCGGCCAGCAGCGGAGGCCGGGTCGCGGACATCCCGGTCGCCGCGGGGAGCGTGCGCTGGGAGCGGCCGACCGCGCAGAGCTTCTGGAACGCGCTGGCCGATCCCGAGCGGGAGACGCTGGCGGCGGCCGGGGTGGAGGAGTTCTTCCGGGCGGGCGCGGTGCTGTGCCGGGCCGGCGACGACACCTCCCACGTGATGATCATCGACTCCGGCTGGGTCAAGGTCAGCATCAGGGACGGCAGCACCGAGCAGATCGTGGCCGTGCGCGGCCAGGGGGACGTGGTCGGGGAGCGCGCCGCGCTGACCGCCGGGGTCCGGTCGGCCACCGTGACCGCGCTGGACGAGGTGTCCGCGATGGTGGTCCCGGCTGAGCGGTTCGCGGAGTTCCTGGGCGGCCACCCGCGCGCCGCCGAGGTGCTCGAGCGTCAGGTAACCGAGCGCCGGGACGAAGACCGGACCCGCCTTTTCCCCGCCTGGGCCGGGGCCGAACGGGACGCCGCCGAACGGCGCCTGGCTTGGCTGCTGTCCGACCTGGCCCAGCGCCGCGGCGGCCGTCAGCACGCGGTGTTCACGCTGCCGATGTCGCAGCAGGAACTGGCGGACTGGGCCGGGACGAGCGCGGATGCGGTCGGCCGGTTCCTGCGCTCCTGGCGGGACCAGGGGATCGTCGCCCGCAGTGAGCGGTCCCGCCGCCTCACCGTCATCGATCTGGACCGCCTCGCCGCGCTCAGTGATACAGCCCTCAGTGATACAGCTCTCAGCGACGCAGCGCCTAGCTACGCAGCGCCCAGCCACACACTGCCTCCCGGTGCCCGGGCCGGCCTTCCGCCGAACGGGTCCCCCCTGCCCGGCCCGGGCGCGGCAGACTGGCAGCGCACCTGGCACGAGCCGCTGAACTGCGCGATCGTGTTCACCGACGTGGCCGGGTTCTCCAGCCCGCTGCGCAACGACAGCGACCGGGACGTGGTGCGCGCGGCGCTGTACGAGACCCTGCGGGCCGCGTTCGAGGCCTCGGGCGTGCCGTGGGCGGCCTGCTACCACGAGGATCGCGGCGACGGTGCCGTCATCGTGGTGCCGCCGGCGGTCTCCACCCAGCGCGTGGTCGACCCGCTGGCCGCCGAGCTCGCCGACCGGCTGCGCCAGTACAACCGCCGGGCCAGCGAGGTGGTGCGGGTCCAGCTGCGGGTCGCGCTGCACGTCGGGCCGGTCGGGAAGGACCCCGAGGGCCTCACCGGGCAGGCGGTGATCACGACCGCGCGGATCCTGGACGCGCCGGTGATCAAGGCCAGGATGGCCGCCGAGCAGGCCGACCTGACCTTCGCGGTGTCGGACTACGTCTACGAGCACGTCGTGCGGGGCTGCGGCGGCCGGGTCGACCCGGTGCTCTTCGAGCACATGGAGTGCCAGGTCAAGGAGTCGCACGTCTCGGCGTGGGTGCGCCTGGCCGGCCCGGCCGCCGGGCCGGCGCCGGCCCACCTCACCCCGCCCGCGCCGGAGAGCCCCGCCGAAAGCCTCCCGGGCCCGCTGCCGGCCGCCCCGCCGCCGGCGGCGCTGCCCGTCGCCACCCTGCCGGTGGCTCCGCCGCTGGGCAAGCTGCCGCCCGAGGTCCGCGGGCGCGAGGCACTGACCGCGGAGCTGCGCCGGGCGCTGCGGCCCTACCCGTGGCGGGCCAGCCGGGCGTTCGTGATCGCGGGCATGGGCGGCCTGGGCAAGTCGACCGTCGCGCTGGCCGCGGCCCGGATGGCCCGGGAGCGCGGTTACCGCGTGTGGTGGGTCCGGGCGGCGGACACGGCCCAGCTGACCAGCGGGATGCTCGAGGTGCTGCGGGAGCTCGGGGCGCCCGAGTCGGTGACCGTGCCAGTGCGCGAGGGAACCCCCACCGCGCCCGCCCGGGCCTGGGAGTTCCTCAACGGCAACCATGCCATCGGCCGCCGCTGGCTGCTGGTGTTCGACGGCGCGGACAACCCCGCGGTGCTGGCCGGGCCCGACGCGGGCACCCCGGCCGACGGCACCGGGTGGCTGCGGGCCGACCCGGCCGGGATGGTGATCGTGACTACGCGGATCAGGGACCCGCGGGTCTGGGGCACCCGGGTCACCCTGCGCGAGCTGCGGCCGCTTGACGACGAGGCGGGCGCCGAGGTGCTGCGGGACCGGGCGCCGGAGATCGCTGACCCTGGCGGGCGGGAGGCCCGCGAGCTGTCGCGGCGGCTCGGCGGCCTGCCGCTGGCCCTGCACCTGGCCGGCACCTACCTGGGCTCGCCGTTCGCCCGCTGGTCCACCTTCGCCGAGTACCACCGGGCCCTGGACGGCGTGGAACTGCCGACGGCCCTGACCGACATCGAGGAACAGGGCGCGGACATCCACGCCATGGTCCAGCGCACCTGGGACCTGTCGCTGGACGCGCTGGCCGCCGAGGGCATGCCGCAGGCCCGCCCGCTGCTGCTGGTGCTGTCCTGCTTCGCTCCCGCCATCCCGATCCCGGCCTGGCTGCTGCAGCTGCCGCCGCTGGGCGACCTGCTGACCCGCCGTACGGGGAACCCGGGCGACAAAAACGATCAGAACGAACGACGTGGCCTCCGCGATGGCCTCCGCGGCCTCTCGCGCACCGGCCTGATCGAGATCTCGGCCACCAGCGGTCCGGCCGGCCTGAACGCGGTCACGGTGCACTTGGTGGTCGCCGACGCCAACCGGATCCGGCTGGCCGCCAGCCCCGCCGACGAGCGCGCGGCCGTGCAGGAGACCGCGGTGGCCCTGCTCGAGGCGGCCACCGCCGGGCTCGACCCGGTCCGCCCGGCCGACTGGCCGGCCTGGCGGCGGCTCCGGCCGCACATGAACGCCGTCATCGACCTGCTCGCCGACACCCTGGATCCCGCGGTGCTGGCCCGGCTGCTCACGGTCAGCGCGGTCGGGACCGAGGCCCTGCTCGGGGCCGGGCGGCTGGCCGCGGCCGGGAAGCTGGCGCAGGCCAGCGTGGCCGCCTCGGCCTTCCTGCCCGATGAGGACCCGGCCGCGCTTGGCGCCCGCGGCTACCTGGCCCGGACCCTGGTCCGCCGCGGCCGCAGCGGCGAGGCCGAGGCCATCTACCGCGACCTGCTCGCCGACCGGATCCGGATCCAGGGCGAGCGGCACCTCGACATCCTGGCCACCCGGCACGACCTGGCCGCCGCGCTCGGAGTGCAGGGCCGGTTCGGCGAGGCCGAGGAACTGTACCGCCAGCTGCTCGACGACGACGACCGGCTGCGCGGCCCCGGCCACCGGGAGACCCTGGCCGCCCGGTCTCACCTGGCCCGGATGATCGGCCTGCTGGGGCGGTACGCCGAGGCGGAGCAGCTAGGCCGCCACGTCCTCGACGACCAGCTCCGCGTGCTCGGCCCCGACCACCCCGACTGCCTGGCCAGCCGGCAGAACCTGGCCCGGCTGGCCGGGAAGGCCGGCCGCTACGCCGAGGCCGAGCGGCTGTACCGCGCGGTGCTGGCCGACCGGCGGCGCGTCCTGGGCGATGACCACCCGGACACCCTGGCCACCAGGCACCGGCTGGCCCGCATCATCGGGCAGCGCGGCCGCTACGGCGAGGCCGAGGAGCTGTGCCACCAGATCCTTGCGGATCGGCGCAAGCTGCTGGACGAGGACCACCCGGACACCCTGTCCACCCGGCACCGGCTGGCCCGGGTGCTCGGCCTGCAGGGCCGCTACGCCGACGCCGAGCCGATGTTCAGGCAGGTGCTCGCGGCCCGCCGCCGCACCCTGGGCGACGACCATCCCGCCACCCTCGCCACCCAGCACCGCCTCGGCTGGCTCATCGGCCGCCAGGGCCGCTACGGCGAGGCCATCGACCTGGTCAGCCAGGCCCTCGGCGGCCAGCGCGACCTCCTCGGCGACGACCATCCCGATACCCTGGCCGCCCGCGAGACCCTGGCCTGGCTGACCGCGCTGCGCGGCAAGCCCGCCGAAGCCGGCGAGCTGGCCCGGGCGGTACTGGCCGACCGGCGCCGTGTGCTCGGCGACGACCACCCCGACACCCTCATCACGCGCGCCACCGTGGCCTGGACGGCCGAGCTGCAGGGCCGGTACGCCAGCGCCGAGCAGCACTACCGCACCCTGCTCGGCGACCGCAGGCACATCCTGGGCCCCAGCCACCCCGACACGCTCACCACCCGCCAGGACGTCGCCCGGATGGTCGGCCTGCAGCACCGCTACGCCGAAGCCGAGCAGGTCACCCGCGAGATCCTCGCCGACCGGCACCGCGTGCTCGGCGACGACCACCCCGACACCCTCACCTCCCGCGCCGTCCTGGCCCGGCTGACCGCCCGGCAGGGCCGCCGCGCCGAAGCCGAGCAGCTCTACCGCCAGGTGATCGCCGACCGCTCCCGCGTCCTGGGCCCGGACCACCCCGACACCGGCGCCGCCCGCGCGGAGCTCGCTCAGCTGGTTGACTGAGCACCATGGAAGGGCCGTTCTGGGACGTGATGGAGGGCCGGGTCGCACCGCCGCCCGCCGCGGTCCTGCTCGGCTGGGAGCTGGTCGCGGTCGACCCGGCGGCCGGGGCCAGGAGGTGGCCTTCCTGGCCGGCGAGCTGCTCGACAGCTCCGGGCAGCTCGTGGCGACCGCCGTCGCGACCGCGGCCATCAGGACCTTCCGCCGATGAGAACGCGGCGTTACCAGCGGTCGCGGTGCACGACCTCACCGAACGGCCGCCGCCGGGGGCTGCGCACCGGGATCAGCGGCCGGTCCGCGGGGTAGCCGAGTGAGATGAGGAAGGCCCAGTCGCGGTCGGCGGGGAAACCGAGCAGCTCACGGGCCAGGTCCAGGTCGGCGACCCCCGCGTGGCAGCTGCCGATGCCCAGGTCGGCGGCGGCCAGCAGCATGGACATCGTTGCCTGGCCCAGGTCGAACTGGGCCCGGCCGAACTCGTTGTCCGCCGCCGGGCCGATGACCACGATCGTGGCCGCCGAGCCGGCCACGTGCCCGGCGCCGCGCCAGACCCCGGCCAGTTCGCGCAGCCGCGCGCGGTCGGTGACCACGATGAAGTCCCAGGGCTGCCAGTTCTGTGACGACGGGGACCGGCGGCCCGCCTCCAGGATCCGGTCCAGGTCGGCCGCGGCGATCGGGCGGTCGTCGAAGGCCCGGACGTTCCGGCGTGAGGCGATCGCATCCCAGGTCTGCATGGCCCTCCTCTACTCCACGGCGAACGGCGGGGCTGGCGGCTCACCCCACCAGCCGCGCAGGAACTGGCCAGCCTCCGCGCAGGCCCCGGCGAGCGGGCCGTCCCCATGCTGGAGCGCCGCGCGGATGATCCCGCCGATCGTGGCCTCGACGGCGGACAGGACCTGGTGGGGGGTGGCGCCGCCAGGGGAGCGGTAGCCGATCACGGCGCCCGCGTTGCAGACGAAATCGGGCAGCGCCACGATGCCCCGCTGGTGCAGCACCGCGGCGCCCTCGGCGGTGTAGGGCGCGTTCGCGGCGGGCGCGACAACCCGGACGCCAGGCGGCAGCGCGGCGGCGGCCTGGCCGCTGATCGTTCCCGGCCTGGTGCCCGGGACCAGGACGTCGGCGCTCACGTCGGTGAAAAGCCCGGCCGGCGGCACGACCGGGCCGCCGTAGCGCAGCACGCACTCGTCGCCGTGCTCGTGGCGCAGCGCGAGCAGCCGCCCGACGTCGAGGCCGGCCGGATCAGCGATGCAGCCGGCCACGGTGGACACCGCGACCACCCGCCCGCCGCGGCGGGTGACCTCGCGGGCTACCCCGCCGCCCACCTTGCCGAATCCCTCGATGGCCGCCGTCCGGCCGTCCCATCCTCGCCCGGCATCCAGCGCCGCCTCGGCGGCCGCCGTGACGCCGTATCCGGTCACCACATCCTCGAACGGCACGCCATCCGCGACCGAGTTCATGGCCGTGGGCGCCGCCCGGCCCGCGCGCAGTGGCGCGAAGTCCTCCTCGGAGGTCCCCATGTCAGGACCGGTCAGGAAGCGGCCCGCCTCGACCATCGGCCGGACCTCGGCACAGAATTTGGTCATCAGGTCGGCCTTGCCCGCCCGGTCCGCCGGGTCCCCGCGCACGCCCGCCTTGGCCCCGCCGACCTGGTGGCCCAGCGCGGCGAACTTATAGGTCATCGCCCGGGCCAGCAGCGCCACCTCGGCGCTGCTGACGTCCGCCGCCAGCCGCGTCCCCCCGGCCGAGACCGGCGCCCCCGGCAGATCGAACACCACGAACCCGGGAACCGAGCCGAGCTCGACGACCTCCATGCTTCAGGCTAACTGGCGCGGCGGTAGGCGCGCACCGCGAGCGGCAGGAACACGATGAAGATCCCGGCCAGCCAGGCCAGGCTCTTCCACAGGCTCGCCGCGACCGGACCGCCGAGGGCCAGGGCGCGCATGGTGTCGACCACGTAGGTCACCGGCTGGTTGTTGGCGAACGCCTGCAGCCAGCCCGGCATCGTCTCGATCGGCACGAACGCCGAGGACAGGAACGTGAGCGGGAACAGCCAGATCAGCCCGAACGCCTGCACCGATTCCTCGTCGCCGATGGCCAGGCCGGTGAAGGCGGAGATGCAGCAGATGGCCACGCCGAACACGATCGCCAGCAGGATCATGGCCACGGCCGGCCAGAAGCCGTTGAGGAACCGGAAGCCGACCGCGTATCCCACTCCGATGATGATCAGGATCGTGACCGTCATCCGCCCGGTGTCGGCCACCAGCCGTCCGGCCAGCACCGCCGAGCGGGCCATCGGCATCGACCGCAGCCGGTCGATCACGCCCTTCTTCAGCTCCATGGCCAGCGCGATGGCTGTGCCGAACGAGGCGAACGCCGCGGTCTGCGCGACGATCCCCGGTATCAGGAAGTTCACGTAGCCGCCGGGCACGTTCACCGGGATCGCCCCGCCGAAGACATACCGGA